>Ga0114930_10002146_pt1 | contig 18053 bp, 19 predicted proteins | sample AnhtaG_FD_87300 | JGI IMG/M metagenome (GOLD analysis project Ga0114930, IMG submission 87300) | Deep subsurface microbial communities from Anholt, Denmark to uncover new lineages of life (NeLLi) - Anholt_01485 metaG | ecosystem: Environmental > Aquatic > Marine > Oceanic > Sediment | place... | reverse complement strand
GTTGCGGTGAGCCACCCGAAGGTTTTGCGAGATGGTCTCTAAGGTTGTTAGCCGACAAGGTTGTCGAACTTGAATATATTGATAGCATCTCCCATGAAACGGTACGTCGTATCCTAAAAAAAAACGAAATTAAGCCTTGGAAGCAAGGATTAAGTTATCTCGGCTTTATCCGACACTTGAGGATTGACTTGACACTAGCCTTTCCTCAGGCTGGATTTTCACCAGCTGGCGAATATGAGCTTACCTCGGCACGCCTGTGTAAATCCGTGAAATCTGTGTCTTTTTATATTTTCAAACACGGATTAACGCTGATTAACACCGATTTTACCTAAAGTCGGTGTCAACAAAATAACTGGATTTTGGAATAGTGCCTATCTTTGGGAGGGGCAGCCAAACAATATAATTATGAAGTTATTTTAATTAATATGACTTGATTCTCTATATATTTTATGTTAACTCATATTTATTGATTTTTATTGAATTTTAAGCCATAATAACCATTTATATGTGTTTATCTGTGTTAATCTGTGGTTAATTTTTATTTAAAGTTCCAGCTCCGGCTTTTCTTCACTTTCCGATTACTGCTTCCATGCACTCCTACAGGTGATCCTCTTTTTGCATCACACCGCTGCCCGGTCCGATTGCACTGCCTGAAAGCTCACCTTAAAGCAATTCCTCGCCTTCGTCTCCTTGCTGTACCCAGCCGCCTTCGCACACACATCAGCCGCCACTGCAGATCATGGTGCCTCTCTCCTGCCTCCCTCAGTCCCATTAACGTGATCAGATGATACTCCTTGCCGCTGGGCTTGATGGACTGACGTCTCTGGATATTCAGCAGCCTGGCCCACTTATCGATCATCTTCTCAAAATGCCGCAGGGTTAGCTTCTTCCCCGTCTTCCCGTTGATGAAAATGAGCCCCTTCTTCCTGTTTCCCACATAATGCCTGAGCATCTCGCTGGTATTGCCGGTCAGCTTCATGGTCTTGGGCATGTGGCGCCTGGTCCAGCGGTTGTACTTGCTCTTGTGGATGCACAGGATATATCCTGTGCTCCAGGTAAATCCGAGCATTAGCGAGGATTTGGCTGAAGGTGATCTCGCCGGTATTGCGGTTCCACAGCTCGATCCTGGCCTCCAAGACTGGCGAACTTGGTTAGACTCATCTAGTCTGGAGATATCTGCATTGTTCAGGTTCCTCTAATCCCGGCGCTTTTTTTTATGAAAGGATACTTTAATATTGAGAAAGAGATCATATATTATAAAGAGGAAAAAATCATGGACATTACTCTGCGGGATGTTGGTATGGGATTATTGATTCTCGGCCTCATCTTATTGATAGGATTCGGTTTATATAGTATTTTAATTGCTGAGATTAATTCAGTCATCAGAATATCTCTTGGAGCGATAATCATTGGGATTTTGATAGCAATATTCTCCTTATTGAAAGAACAGATTGTAAATAAAGACATGGAGATAGAAAGAAAATATTGAGTTGGGACATGATTATTGTTAACACAGACACCATAGCTGGTAAAGATATCATACAGATGCTGGGTATTGCAAGAGGCAGTGCAATTCAAACCAAGCATATCGGAAAGGATATTATGTCCGGACTGCGCCATATCGTAGGCGGCGAACTTGTGGAATACTCAAAGATGCTTGAAGAATCAAGGGAAAAGGCAATCAACCGGATGGTGGACGATGCCAAGAGCATGGGGGCAGATGCTGTTATCAATGTGAGGTTCATGACATCCATGATAATGTCAGGAGCTGCCGAGATACTGGCATATGGGACTGCAGTTAAGATCAAGGATACATAGTCATAATCTCTATTTTCTCTTTTAGATAACCTTTAATTTATTAAGGTTCTAATTAATGTTGGGTGATAATTTGAAAGTATTTAAGTGTAAAATTTGTCAGGAAGGTTATTTGGGAGACGAAGCACCAACACACTGTCCATTTTGCGGTGCACACAGACCATATATAATCGATCCAGAGGATTTTGATATTCCAGAATATGCATTGACAGACGTGTCACGCAAGAACCTGGAAGAGGCATTGATACTGGAAGTGGGGAATGCAGAATTTTATTTCTGTGCTGCTGCCAAAGCAGATAATGTGGCAGATGCTACCATGTTCAAAAGACTTGGTAAGATCGAGTCCGAGCACGCAGCAACCATTGCCAAAGAATTGAAAATTTCATCCCCTGATATCAGCCGGGACAAGGACATGTGCAGCGATAAAAATGTGGGCAATCTTTCAGAATCCCACCAGCGTGAAGCTAATGCAATAAGCCATTATACCCAGTTCTTAAGCGAGGCTACAGAAGAGCGGATAAAAGAAATATTCACTGCCATAATAGAGATCGAGAAAGATCATCTCAGCCTTACAGAAGGCAGATTCTAATGTTAGAGTTGGGATTTCTCCCAACTCCAAAATTATTATTTAATTCTTCTTATCAAATACACAGCCATCGATAGACCAGATATTGCAATTAGTGATCCAAAACCTGGCACACTTGAATCAGGTTCAGCTGGCATTTCAGTTTCAGATTGCTCTTCTGCTTCGACTGCAATCTCGATAACATGCTCTGAGAATTCAGGTACATTGATCATGATCTGTGCTCTACTTCTTGATTCCTGGGAAATAAAACAGGCGGCATTTGTTGCACTACTAACCTGCTCAGGATTGTCTACGCAATTGAGAGGAACATTATCATAATAGATACGTAATCTTTCCCCTTCCTGTAATTGTAACGAAGTATTATCCAGATTAAAGCTCAGTATCTTCCCGGTTGGGTCTGTCGAATTCAACCTTAATCGTATCCTTTCAGAGTTCATTACTTCGCTTTGTATTCTCAAATGCTCTGAGTGATATACCATATTCATAGAACCGTTCATACCAAGGCATACTTCAGCACCAACCCGGTTATTGGCCATCTCTCGAACAATCAACCTGTTCATTTCACTCAACTCTGGCATATTTACTGGCAATGCCCGCACTACCATTGAACTATTTTCAGGTGCTTCAACAATCACGGTGTTGGCATTTACGTTAACTTCAAAAGAACCTTCATCAGCACTATGTACAATATAGACCTCTACTTCATTAGATTCAATTTTAACCGTATTACCCTCTTTGGTAGCTTTCACCCCATCAGCCAGGTTAAAGTTGACAGTGTATGCATCAGAACTCACAAAATTAATCACAGCAGCCGGGTTATCATGTACCTGCATGATAATGTTTCCATCAGCATCAATTATCTTTGTCATTGAGCCCAGGACCTGGGTTTCACCGAAATCTAACCCATCAACTGTAATTGAATCAAAAATGGCATTTCCTGCAATACTATAATTTGAAATATCTCCAGTTGCTTCATTCACTGTAAAGGTAACATAATGTCCGAACATTTTTCCCCCACTGTGCATGAATCCCATGCCCTGCATACCTACTTCATGGCGTAAATCCTGGCCTTGCTGCATCATATCTGATGCGTTCATGGGCCCCATTCCAACCTTCATACTAACTTTGGGGTCACTCATTAATGCTTCAACGTTACTGATAATTAATATTATCACCAATAGCGTTAGAACTATTCCACTAACATTTCTATTATTCACATTATCACTCCCGTTTAATATTTTATTTTTAACGAATGATATATTGGTTTATATTAATTGCGCTTCTGTATCCGTTAGGCTTATAGGTAACAAAGTATATTCAGATACTCGCAGCCCGGTAGTGTAGTGGTCAATCATGGAGGATTCTGGATCCCCCGACTTCGGTTCGAATCCGTACCGGGCTACTATCCACATTATGTTTAAGTGCCTATCTCAATACTTTTTTGGATTGAGTGGTTAAAAAAGATGTTTCTCTTTAACATTGAGTGGGTATCATAACCAAATGATTAGATTCTTTGCGCCCTTTGCGAACTTTGCGGTGGTAACTAATAAACGTAGTCGTATTAAGTGATGCTTATGCTATTTCACCGCAAAGGGCGCGAAGAACGCTAAGACAAATTTAACCTCACCAACTAAAATAGTGAAAATTTACCCACTCAATGTTGGGGAGATCCAAAAAGATTAGACGAATCGGCTGTGGCTGACCATATGGCAAATTTCATTTATCAGAGGATGTTCCCAGTATTGCCGATAAAGAAATGTGAATTCTGCATCCGGGTTTAATTGGATCAACTTCTTAGTATTTTCAAGGGCACTTGTTAATGATTCATAATCCGGGATATTGATCACTTCAGCATTTAAGGGATGGGTTTCCTTCAATTCCAATGGGTAGGCACCAAACGGTGGTTTGAAGTGCAGCACATAGTCATATTCAGTTTCACCAGATATCTTTCCACCTGGTCTTATAAGTACAGTCCCTTCCAGTTTCAAATTTTCAAGACGTTTGTTCCATCTGAGCACTTCAGATCTGTTTACTGATTGGGGACCGCAGTAGAAGTATGTGGATTTCGAGGTCGGGTCGAACTGCTCGATCCAATCCATATGGGATGTCATTCTTTTCAGGCCGTCTAATAGTCGAGGATGGGAACGGCATCGCCTTTCCACCAGTTCCCACAACTTCCCATCCCTGATAGCCTGTTTAACATTCCTGATCTCTGCAAAAGTGACATAGAGGTTGTGCCTGGCCAGAAGTTCTATTTTATCAGGACTGGCTGAGATCTCCCTGGCTGTATGACCGGTGCAGATAGGGCAGGCACAGGGAAGGTACTCAAGGTCTGTGATATGGTAGGTCCCATCGGCAGTAAGATACCTGCCATCCTTGGCATACAGGGCATAAGCTGCCGAATCAAAGAGGTCGCAGCCCAGTGCCACAGCCAGTGCAAACACCATTGGGTGACCTGCACCGAACAGGTGGACCGGAGCCGACGACGGCAGTCCTTTCTTTGCACTGACAATAACATCTACCAGGTCTGCATACCGATAGGATTCCATTAACGGCACTACTGCACCTATAGGGTATATGTCAAAACCTGCACTTCCCAGCTGGCGGGCTGCCTGTTCCCTCAGGTCCGGATATCGCCCGCCCTGGATGGGAGCTGCCAACATCATCTGGCTGTCCTTATTAAGCTCCAGGGCTTCCAGCAACCTTTCATTTGTGGTGGCAAGTTCCTGTTTAACTGTATCATAGTCAGCATCTGGCGGCGTGGGAATGTCTAACGGCACACCAATATCAGTGCCAATGGACTGCTGGAACTCAATGATCTGTGCATTATTCACTTCGACCTCACCATAGACACTCAATTGAAATGATCCGCTGTCAGTCATAATAGGACCGTCGAATTCCAGAAGGCTGTGAAGACCTTCATTGAGTGCCCTTGCCTTTAGCGCCTCTTTACGGTAGATGATGTAGGAATTGGTTATGATCATCTGGGCACCGAAATCTGGCATCTCCTTTGCCGGGATTGTCTGGATATTGGGATTTATCACCGGCATGATGGTTGGTGTTTCTACAGTTCCGTGGGGTGTGGTCAGGCGTCCTATCCTGCCAGCCAGGTCTTTGTGGGTAATTTCAAAAATATCGGGCATAATTTGATCCAAAAAAATATATTAATTCAAAAGGTCAGTAGCTTTCACCAGCGGCAATAGCTGCACACCAATATCTGCCAGATCGGCCCGGGCTCCTTCGTCCCTGTCTACAATAGTGATAACAGTATCCACTTTGGCTCCCTCTTCATTCAGGGCTTTGATAGCTTCGATCACTGATGAGCCGGTAGTGGTCACATCCTCCACCATCAGCAAACTCCTTTCCTGTACATCTCCAATAAATCTGCCCCCAGTCCCGTATTCTTTTAACGATTTCCTGATGATCACCAGGGGAAGACCTGATCTTAGCGAAACAGCAGTGGCCAGCGGGACAGCTCCAACAGCCACACCCCCGATGGCTTCGGCACAGATGCCCTTTTCATCTATGATCCCTACGATCCGCCGGGCAATCAGATCCAGGGTTATGGGGTCCGAAATGGCTTTCTTGATGTCGATATAATAATTACTTTTCCTGCCAGATGACAGGGTAAAATCCCCGAACTTTACGGCTTTGCAGTCCTTTAATGCTTGAATCAGTTCTTTATCCATTAACTTCACCAGGGCTCTTTCTTGACCTTTATAAGATATCCGAATACATTTGTGGTAATATGCAATAAAGGTGTGATCACAAGTACTGTAATTATTATCCAGAATGTGAAATAGGTTTTGAACCAGACAGATGCGAATATTAGCGTTAATAACCAGGCACCCAATACAAAATCCAGCTGGTCGGCAACTGGGAACATGGCCCCCCGCTTAAGATTCAGCCTTCTTTTAATAAAACTCTCGGCACTGTCTCCCAGTAAAGCTCCTGACGCCATTAAGAACACTACTAACATGGTGCTATAGGAATATGCACCCAAAGCCGATAGAAAGCTGGGCCATTCATTAAAAAGACCAATAGATGCAAGATAGGGGGCAGTTTTTACCTGCAAAAATCCGATTCCCAGACCGCATAATGTACCCGCAACAAGGCCCCTGATAGTTTTCCCGTCACCCAATATCCGCTTTCCGTCAACGAATTTCCTGCCAAGATCCATGGGAGTGCCCCCTCCAAACACAGCAGCCATGGGATTCGCAAGATAAGCTGGAAGCATGAGCCAGATTGATGCTGTTACAATATCGATAATGGTCATGCTACGTTAATATTCATATTTGATGTTAAAAGTATTGAAAAATGAAATTATACTGTGAACGGGATGCGCTCGATCTTGCCAGCATTAAGATTCTTGAACTCCACTCCTCCAGGCACACCCACAATTTCAATCCCGTTGAATTCATCCACACCGCAAAGAATGTCCTGTTCAGGATGGGTGCCAGGTGTGATATCACAGCTTATACGGGTACGGCTGCCTACAGATACCACGATCTTCAATCTTTTTGATGCAGGGTGGTTCTTAGGAAGTACAATAAGAGGTGTTCCCACTTCCCTGATCATATAGAGCACGCATTTGATACCTGCTAACGTGGTCTTTTTTGTATCAAAACCTGACGAAACCAACAGGTCGTCAGGTTCCAGGCCGAGTACGATTTCTTCCTCTTCAGTCTCAAGAAAAAATAGATTATTATTTCCAGCTTTAACTATGCCAATAACACCATCAATGCCCTGGAGCATCAGCATTTCATCTTCATTTAAAGGTATCATAAACTTGATTTTACGATTATATTACACTTTCCACGTTTTGTGAATGACAAGTCGGACACATCATCTTTTTACCCATTCCTCTGAATAAATTGCCGCAATCCTTGCATTTACATTCTTTAGCTTCAAGGGCATCTGCCACATCTACACTAAAAGCATCACCAACACTACACATGAGATTTTTCACCTCCAAAAATGATCATGATTATATATGTTCCATTGGAAAGATGATATATTAAACTTTCCTGATTTTTCGATATCCTGAGAATGTAAGGTAATAATACGGGGTTTTGAAATTTTATACTAACCACGATATATATGTGCAATGAAATAATATTGAATAACAAAATCTGAATTATATAAAAAAGGAAGTACCAGTAAATGACCTCAAAAAGTTCAATAATTTTCACAATTGCATTATTTTTTCTAATATTATTACTCACATTTTCAACAGTATCAGCTTATCCTGAAATGGTAGAAAATGGTGACGCTGCAGATAGTAGCAATATTATTCAAGGAAATCCTACATCTTCATATGGTACAGATATCGTCATGATGCAGCAACTGGTCGAAATTGATCAGGTATCATATGACGATTACATAAAAGTTGCAGAAACTCTTGTTATAAGGAATGCCGGGACTGAAAACTATACAGGACCTATCTATGCCTGGATGCCGGATAAAGCTTTTGAAGTAAATATAGCACTGCTGGAAATGGCTATGAGTGGCCAGATAAATCTAATTGAATACTCTATACAAGGAAATGTGGTGAGTTGGAATGGTACAGTTCTGGCAGGACCAAACATGCCTCCCATGTATCGTTTGGAATATAAGGTACCTAAAGCATCCACAGATATAATTTCCATTACAAAGAAACTGAAATATCCCACGCTGGTAAATTATAATTATATGCCATCTCCAGGCATGCCTGCTCTTGTGATCAAAATAATGAAATCCGATGATATGGAAATCAGTTTCACAAACGGAGTAGGTAATAAAATTGAAGCAGATTCTGTGGAAATCCTGGAAGATTCCAGGACATATAATTGGGCACTACCTCTTTTTGAAGAGATCACTATTAAATCAGAAAAACCTGGTGTCGGAAGTGCTGATATTACTCTTTATTTACTAATTGCTATAATTATTATTGTAATAATTGGATATTCAGTTTTGAGAGGGAAAAGTACTGCAATTAAGAACTTCGAAGAAAAATTGGCAGCTGTCATCCCCCAAAAACAGGATGATGAGATATACTTGGATAAGGAAGATGAGGAGGATGAATATGAAGACGACGGGGATGTTGATGACGAAGATGAATATGAAGACGACGAGGATGTAGAAGACGAAGACGAGTATGAAGATGAGGAGGATGAATTTGAAGAGGCAGACATTAATGACCTGAACTTAGATCAACTAAGATCTGCTAAAAAGTCAATATTAAATCTTCTCCTGGAATTAGATGAGGATTATTCTAATGGCAACTTATCAGAGGATGAGTACAATCGTATTCGTTCGGATTATAAGCATAAGGCCATTGAAATACTCAGACAAATAGATGCTCTTGAAGAATAATATTCAATTCTAATTAGCTGCCCGTATTTTTTGGTACAGGCAGTATATTCTGTTTTTGCCTTAATTCTGGTCAATTGATCTTATTTTTTCACCCCTTACCAGTGAGGTCAAAACACCAATACCACAAATAATTGCGGTTACTATAAGGGCATCATGAAATCCACCTAAGAAGGCTGATTCCCGGGCAAATCCGGCTATTTCCAGGGAATAGGAGCTTCTGGTGAAAATTGCTCCAGAGATTGCAACACCAGTGACCATTCCCAGATTGCGGACCATTGCAAGCATGCCCCCAGCTATTCCAAGCCTGTTTTTGGGAACAGCTCCCATAACTATACTGTTATTTGGGGATTGGAATAACCCCATACCCAAACCCACAAGACCCAGCCTGATAACAATATCAAAGAAACTGGAGTCCATTCCCAGATTGCTTATAAGAAACAGGGCCAGACCTGTGATAGCCATTCCAGCACTACTAAGTTTGAATGAGTTAGTCTTATCAGACATCCAGCCGCTGAGAGGTGCTACCAATGCCATGACAAGAGGAATTGACATATATACTAATCCTACATGCCTGTCACTATAACCCAGCAGATCTTTCAGATAAAAAGGGATAAGCAGTACCACGCCAGACATTGCCACGAAACTCAAAAATCCGCTGACATTTGAAGCAGAAAAGGGTCTGTTCCTGAAAAGAGATAGTTCAATCATGGGTTGGATGGCACTGTTTTCCACTATAATGAATAGTAGTAAAAATACGATAAAAATTACAATCAGCCCCAGGAACTCCAGAGATCCCACTCCATGACTATTCGTGATTCCCAACAATAGTGTAGTCAGGCTAATGAACATGAAAACAGCACCCAGAATATCGAATTTCTGTTCAGCATGAACCTCATCCGGATTTAGGGTCTTTAACGCATAAACCGTCCCTAATAAACCGATCGGGATATTGATATAAAAAATACTTTGCCAGCCTATCCAGTCTATCAAGAAACCGCCAAGTGCCGGTCCGGCCATAAAACCGATGCTCACCACAGTACCTATAAGTCCCAAAGCCTTGCCCCGTTCTGTATGCGGGAAGACCTGCGTGATAATTGCCGGGCCATTTGCCATGATCATGGCGGCTCCCAGACCCTGTACTACACGAAATGCGATCAACTGGCCAGCTGTAGCAGAAAAACTGCATAGCCCGGATCCAAATGTAAAGATCAACAGACCAAGAATAAATACAGGTTTTCGGCCATAAATATCAGAAATCCGTCCCAGGGTGAGCAGCAGGGCCGTTATGGTCAATAAATATGAAAGTATCACCCATTGAATAGTGGTAATATCAGTTGAGAAGTATTTTGTTAATGTAGGCAATGAAATATTTATGATACTGCTATCAAGAGTGGCCATGAACACTCCGATAGAAACCACGAACATGGCCTTCCATTTATAATTAGGGTTGTCGTTCATTGAAATCTCGATCTCTGGATGATTTAATTGTGTTTTATTGTTTTCTTAATTTCATAACTGGACTAATAACGTATAATCCAATTAGAATAAACGTAATACCTGCTATTGCATGTGTTTTTTCTATGGCACCAAAATAGAAAAATAGAATTAACAATAATAATAAGAATAAAATTGAGTACATTACCCTGACATCCTTGATCTTTGGATATGGTACCCTGCTCACCATCAATCCACTTAGAAGTACCATTAATCCCAGCAGGCCATAGGAAAATAACTCAAAGTCAAGTCCTTCGAATGCCAGTATATATAATGGAACTGCAAGACCAGATGTTGTAATGGGTAAACCCCTGAATCCGGCCTTATAATTGATAGCATTAAACCTGGCCAGTCTTAGAATACCGCAGGCCAGGAACGTCCCTCCCACTATACAGATCAAATAATGGTATTGAGTTGCCAGTAAAGAATATGCAATAACAGCAGGTGCAACTCCAAATGAGATCATATCGGCCAGTGAATCAAGTTGTTCGCCCAAGACCCCATATTCCAATCTTCTGGCAATTGCACCATCAATGCCGTCTGTAATCACAGCCATTACAATCAGGATCGAGGCATTGAAGGCATTTGAATTATCCTGGACAACCATCAGGATGGCAGTAAAACCTAACAGTGCATTCATCAGGGTTACCAGGTCAGGAAGCTTGATCAATCGAAATATGCTGTCATTCAAGTTATTCACCTTTATTCTTATCAGGAATTACCTCTGAAGCCTCATCCACTTTTCTGGCTACTATAGATACTGCCGCTTTGACCCTATCGCCTTTTTTTATTGTTAATGCAAACCCTTCCGGGGGTGTTATGTCCACACGGCTCCCGAACCTGATCATTCCGATCCGCTCGCCTCTAACCACTCTATCCCCAACATTGAAATATGTATCAATCCTTCTGGGCACGGTACCAGCTATCTGTGTCATTTTTACCAAACCGTAATCAGATTCGATGCATATTATATTGCGTTCATTTTTATGTGAATCCTTGGAGTATGCAGGTAAATAACCGCCATCCCTGTGATGCATCTGAACAATTTTACCAGATACTGGGGCTCTATTGACATGTACATTATGGAAGTTCATAAAGATACAAGCCGTATTTCCCCTTATATGAACTACTTTACCATCAGCAGGAGATACGATCTCATCACCAGTCCCACTGGCTGTTCGTTCCGGGTCCCTGAAGAACCATATAAAAAGCAGATCCAATATAAATACAAGGGCAGATTCCTTTGCCAACAATTCCGAGTCCAGGAAAAAAGCTGCAACTGCCAGGATCACGGCTACTACAAAAAGCCCGCCTATCAGTGTATCAGTATTCCTGGCGAGAACAGCTAACTCCCCCTGAAAATATTCCTGACATCCTCCTTAATCAAATGCAAGAGGTTGTCGATAAGGTCAAGAAGTTCGGGAAGCAGCTTTAACACTGCATAAGCAATGAAAAATAATGCAATTCCTGAACCCCCTTTTGCGATGAGATGATGCGCAATATAGAAACTCGCTGATTGGTGCAGGAAATATTCATTACCAAATAATTGTACTATCATCGGGCCGGTTCCAAACCACTTATATCCGTAGGCTCCTATTACAAAGGTGTTCCTGATAAGGTTTAAGATGTAGATCACTGGAATTGAAGCCATTAATGCCAGGAATATCTTTTTTTTATCTGCCTTGATTCCCAGGATCAATCCAAAGAACAGGGCTATGCTTTCTATGGCCGTACAGGCAAGAATGATCTCTACCCGATATCCTTCAAGCATTATCATGTTCCAATCCAATCTGGTTACAGGGAATCCTTCCTGCTGGGAAAGCCAGAAGGTCTGTGATGTAACAGTTGATATGATAAGATGATTCAATGATTCGATCTGTGCAAAAGGAAAATAGAACAGTGCACCTAACGCAGTCACAGTGGTTGTTGCCATTAATGTTTTAGTTCTATTGGTCGGATTATCATGCAGTATACCTTTTTTGGATTTTGTGTAGGTAATGAACATGATATGAGCAATTATCAAACATATCAATGCCACAAAAAGCATTAAAATTACCATTGAAAAATCTCCTTCTTTTAGGTAATAAAGAGGTTGAAGAGCCCAATACACTGCAAAAAATATCCATCCGATACTACCGATTGGCATCCTGTAGGTTTTATATTTGATGGGTAGTATGGCTGCAAGGATAAAAAAGATCAATGCCATCCAAAGAAAATTATTAATCATAATAAAACAACCTTTATTTACTATATTTTTGTTTCTTTATGGTGATACCAGTATATAATATTCCATTATACTTGAGATATTTATATTTACAATCGAATTATTTAATTAATTGATAACTATTTAAATAATTATTTGTATTAGTGTGTGTAAATGGTTTTGCATATGGGACATGGGATTAGAAATACTATTAACAATATTCTGTATTCCGGATACGAACGTCTCCTCACTTCAGAGATCAGAGAATTCAGAGTGCCCGAACATATTGCAATTATTATGGATGGGAATCGCAGATTTGCCCACAAAAGTGGTAAGTCCACCCACCAGGGACATATCCAGGGTGCTAACACTACAGAAAATGTGCTTGACTGGAGTTATGAATTGGGTGTTAAACAACTTACTCTCTATGCATTTTCTACAGAAAACCTGAACAGGCCGGAAGCCGAAAAGAAAAATTTGTTTGAATTGATAGGGATCAAATTAGAGGAACTTATTGATGATGACCGCACCCATCAACGAAAGATGCGAGTTCGGATTCTGGGTAATCTGAATTTGCTTCCATTACCTCTTCAAAAAACCGCGCGCCAGGTAGAAGATATCACCAAACATTATAGCAATTTTTATTTGAACATTGCCATGGCCTACGGAGGGCGCCAGGAGATTGTGGATGCCGCAAAGATAATAGCAAATAAGATTCGAGGACGTGAACTTATTTTATCTGACATTGATGAGAACATCATTTCGGCCCACCTTTACCCTTCAGATAGTCTGGCAGTTCCTGATGTGGATCTTATTATCAGGACTGGAGGCGATGAGAGAATATCCAACTTCCTGCCCTGGCAGGCCAATGGAAATGAATGTGCCGCCTATTTCTGTGCACCATATTGGCCCGAGTTTAGGAAAATAGATTTTCTGCGCTCTGTTCGTACATACCAGACCAGGGAGCATGAACGGCAAAAAAATACCGTACTCCGTATTGTAAAGCTGTTGAGCAGTACTGGATATGTTGAAGTATACCAGGTGGTCAACATGAGTCGCAGGGCAGCTGACATTACTTCTGAAGAAGTATTTATCATCCTGAAAGAATTATCTGGTAGTGGCGAGATGAAGCATTTAGCTCTGGTATGGTAATGGTCTATTTGTAATTTTTTTTAAAAAACTTTAATAATCAATATCTCATCCTTTGGGTGATGGACATTGAAGGTTATGCTAAACGAGCCTTATTACTTGGTGAGAATGCAGATCAAATTGAGGAACGACTTGCAGAAAGGATACTTGAGATCAAAGGCAAGGGGATTACCCATCTTTATGCAAAAGAACTGGCTCACGCCGTACTTGTGGAATCACAGGCGACCCTGAGATCAGAAAAAGAGATCCTAAGACCTGTAGAATCAAATGTTACCATGGGCCAGTTCGGAGTGGGCAGCCGGGGGGCAGGCGATTTTTATGCTCATGAAAAGATCGCCCAGGTAATAGGCAAGACCAATGCTGAAGTGGACACTTCCCATCTTGATGACTCTGGCGTAGTTAAGACTGATTCAGGAGAGTATCTGGTTGTAACAGTGGATGGGATGCACAGCCGGTTAAGCGATTATCCGTTTTTGGCAGGTTTTCATGTGGCTCGGGCAGCACTCAGGGACATATATGCCATGGGCGCGCGTCCTCTGGCCATGCTGTCTGATATCCATGTTGCCGATGATGGGGACGTAGGAAAGATATTTGATCACATTGCCGGGATCACTGCAGTATCTGAATTGACAGGCGTACCATTGATCACAGGCAGTACATTGCGTATCGGGGGAGATATGGTCATTGGGGGGCGCATGACAGGTGGTGTGGGTGCTGTGGGAATTGCTCAAACAATTTCTTCCAGGATAAAGGCCGAACCCGGAGATGTGATATTAATGACAGAAGGGGCCGGGGGCGGAACGATCTCTACAACTGCACTGTATTATGGGATGCACGATATTGTGGATGAGACTATCAATATCAAGTTCATTGAGGCTTGCGAAGTTATCATGAAGGCCGGATTACTTGAACAGATCCATGCCATGACTGATGTAACAAATGGCGGTGTACGTGGAGATGCAAAAGAGATTTCCAGGACAGCTGGTGTGGAACTGGTTTTCCATGAAGCACGGATCAGGCCATTGGTAAATCCTAACGTACTTTCCATGTTGGAAGGACTGGAGATAGATTATCTGGGTGTATCCCTGGATGCACTGCTTATCATTACACCTCCCGAATCTGCTGAAGCTATCCTTGATGAATTGAAAGAAAACGGGGTGTCTGCTGATATTATCGGCGAGGTCAGAGAAGGCAGCGGCGCGAGAATTGAGATTGATGGCAAGGTTATAGATTTTTCACCCAGGTTCAGGGAATCGGCTTATACCCCAATTAAAAAACTGGTAGGGGAAGCGGAACCACTTGATTTTAACGATATGTGTGAAAAGATCGACAAGGCGGCATTAGATGCTATTGAAAAGAAAGAAAAAGTAATTGAACGAATATTATCAAAAAAATATTAGTATATATAAAATAAATCAGGTAGCGGTGATAAGATCATGGGTGTTAAAATAATATTTATTTTATCTATTTATTTACTTTTATTATCTCCATTTATCGCGTCAGCAGACACGGCTCCACAAGTAGAATGGGAACGAAATCTGGGTGATAATTTGGCAGAGACGATATATGATATTGTCCAGACCTCTGATGGTGGTTATATTGCAGCAGGTGAAAAATATTCTGTAAATACCTTTGAGGATATTTATGTGGTAAAACTTACAGCATCAGGAGACGTGGAATGGGAGAACAAGTATATTGCTGCTAAAGAGGATTATGCAAATTCCATTAAGCAGACATCTGACGGAGGATATATTGTCTGCGGGGGAACCTATACTGAGACTGAGGGAGTTAATGATTTTAAAATAATCAAATTGGATCCTGCTGGAGAGGTTGAGTGGGAACAAAAGTCTGGCGGGAACCAGAGGGATGTATGTGAAGCTATCATCCAGACCAAAGATGGCGGGTACATGGCTGCTGGTGATACCTGGTTGAATTTTTATGATCGGGATATTTTCCTCATAAAAATGGATCAGAATGGCAATATTGAATGGGATCTGAATATTGGCGAGGGTGAGGAAGATGGTGCCTATGACCTCCTGCAAACTCCTGATAAGGGATACATCATTGCCGGTTATACCCGCTCAGTCAGCGATTTGAGTTATAATGCATATATTGTCAAGACTGATCCTGATGGGACTGTTAAGTGGAAAAAAGAATTTGGGGGCAGCGGCGATGATCAGTTCTATTCCATTACCCAACAGGATAATGGATACGTAGCTGCCGGATATACCAAATCTTTTAATGAATTTTCTGATATCTATGTGGTCAAAGTGAACCTGGATGGAGAAAAAGTATGGGAGACAGTCTACGGCGCGGCTGATACACAGGAGGATGCCAGGTCAATAAAAAAGACATCTGATGGCGGGTATATTTTAGCTGGAAAAACCAACGAGTATTCCTACGGATCATTCGATATGTATCTTTTAAAACTAAACAGGGATGGTGAGCTTCAGTGGAGCCAGGTTTTCGGGGGGGAAAACAGTGATATCGGATATTCTGTCCTGCAGAGTTCAGATAATGGGTATGTTATTGCCGGTCAAACCAAATCGTTGGGTGGCGGAGGAGATGCCTATATTGTCAAGACAGAAGGGTATGAAGAAACCACTTTAGGAAAGAAAATAAGCAAAAACCTTCCTGAATATGGGTCACCTGCCAATGGAATATTGATCTCAATTTTGATATTGGTCATTACAGGATTGATAATGAAGAGGAAATTGTAAACACGATTACCTCTATTTATTTTCATTTTGGTAAATTCCGCTATAACCCTCTCCGACCTGACTGGAGAGTTTGAAAAAGATCAGCTGTACCACCCTGGCATCGCGTTTCAACCTGAACCCATCCGGGTTGTGCACCACCAGCAAGCTCTCACTGCGCCCGCTGTACCCGGCATCCCAGACAGCGGTCTCCAAGGCCACTCCACAACGCAGCAGGCTTGAGCGGGCCCTGGCAATGGCTGCCAGACCGTGGGGGATGTTCACTACTTCGTTATAGATGATCTTGTAGATGCCTGGTGCAAGGTGTACCCATCCTTCAGGGTCAAATTCCAGGTTTTCTGTATATGGCAAGGTGCGCTCACTGTTATCGAAGGCAATGGATCCTGCACCCTGCAATTTGTGGACGCTCTGCAGGGTCATCTCAATGCCGTTGGGCTGGATCTGGACGGCAGGGTCGATCATATGCTCGACTAATGGGGTTTTCGTTCTTATTGCCTGGACGAGTTCTTGTTTTGAGAGCATGGGAGTTTCCTCAGAAGGTATTGCTATCTTTGAGCATTTATCAATATCGATATGTGATAGACGGCTGCGCAATTTATGCAAATCCTATTTAACCGCACCGAACTCCATCCTCACCCTCTCCACCAACTTCCTCTTCCCCTTATTCTCAGCAGTAAATCCCCTGATTAATCCCGGCCATTCAGATTCCATCCCTTTCGACACGTAAATAATCGCCAAAAGCAGCAGAACCGCTTTATCATAATGGACATGGGAACGCAAAATATCCTCGTTTATCCTCATCCTGCACAGAGCTGCCCCCTCCTCCGGTGCTGCCATCGCCCCGGCGACCTGCGCTACAAGTTCCACAGGCATATCGTTCAAGAACCTGCCTGCCAGCGCGGCAGCAAGTTCGGGCTCTTTTCATTTTCAAAATGCGCTCTGTCAAATTGCACAGTTCCTCTTTACCTGATACATCCATCATCACATCAAGAAGCACACCAATGGGTGGGCGCCCGTCAATCCATCCCCGCCCAAGTGCCAGTCTTGTAAGTATAGCGGATTCGTGCCTCATCCCTTTATCTGCGGCGGCAGTGGATACTTCAATTATGACGCCTGAAGATACAGGTTCTGCCAGGATCATTTCGGATGCAGCATTCAATTCACCGTCGTGCAGAAATGCCCTGACCGCAGTGTCCCTGTTCACAAGACCTGTACGCAGCGCCGATCTGAAGTCATCAAGCTTGCCTGTGGTACGGAAGACCGCCTTGGCCTTCTCATATTTTTTTGGGTTCTCTTTAACATTAAGTGGGTATCATAACCAAATGATTAGATTCTTTGCGCCCTTTGCGAACTTTGCGGTGGTAAATAATAAACGTAGTCGGATTCAGTGAAGCTTATGTTATTTCACCGCAAAGGGCGCAAAGAACGCAAAGACAAATTTAACCTCACCAACTAAAATAGTGAAAATTTACCCACTCAATGTTGGGGAGATCCTTCTTTATTCTCCTCGTTTCGTAAAATCACCCCCGTGGCGGCACATGGTGGCCGACACGGTGACTGAGTCTTACTGAAGATGTTTATTAATAAATTTTGATATTTTCATAAGAGACACTTCCGTCTTCGGACTCGGGGAGGATTGGAAGACGTGCCACATGCATTCGTAGACATCGAGCTCGCTATCCTGACCCGCTGCTTCCAGGGTCTGGAACAGCCGGACACTGGTGCTCAGAAAGAT
>Ga0114930_10002142_pt1 | contig 18063 bp, 18 predicted proteins | sample AnhtaG_FD_87300 | JGI IMG/M metagenome (GOLD analysis project Ga0114930, IMG submission 87300) | Deep subsurface microbial communities from Anholt, Denmark to uncover new lineages of life (NeLLi) - Anholt_01485 metaG | ecosystem: Environmental > Aquatic > Marine > Oceanic > Sediment | place... | reverse complement strand
TCTTTCTCTTCCTTCAGGGGTCAAAGTTATTCCCCCTGCTTTTTTTGAGGGGATTGACTACAAGCTTGAAATAGTCTTTACAAAAGGGGGAGAGCTTAAAGAGAAGTTAGCAGAATTATCCCATCTATCCGGGTTAGATAGGATCACCGAGTTTTGGAGAGGTAGAGAGCACAGATGAAGCGATTCAGAATCAGGCGAATCTTAATAGAAAAGGGGGCTGAAAACGACTCCCTTGCCAAAAGGATACTTAAGAAATTACCGAATATACCGAGAGAGGACGTTGAACCATATGAATTAGCCCCAAGGGAAGATATTGAAGGGATGGATAAGAAATCGCTCAGGATCATCCACTTTAACGGTGAATTTCTCAAGCCATGCCCGGGTACAAAGAGATACATCTGCTGTGGTTACAAGATCTTAAATGTAGGCACTAACTGCCCAATGGACTGTAGTTACTGCTTTCTTCAATCATATGTTAATCAACCATCATTGCGAATCTTCAGTAACTTAGAGGATAACCTTAATGTTATAGGTGATATTATTGATGGCTCCCCTGATAGGATATTCAGGATTGGGACCGGAGAGTTTACAGATAGCCTCTCCCTTGATTATCTTACGGGATGGACTGATTTCCTGCTACCTTTTTTTTCCCACAGGGAGAACTGTATCCTGGAGCTAAAGACAAAGACCTCTTTTATCAAAAGCCTTCTTGGAAGTAAGTATAGAAAGGGGATAGTTGTTGCATGGTCATTAAATAGCCATCATATAATAGCAAATGAAGAGCACAAGACAGTGGATCTGAAGCAGAGAATTCTTGCCGCACAGGAATGCCAGAAAGCCGGATTTTTACTGGGCTTTCATTTTGATCCTCTAATAAATTATCCGGGATGGGAAGATGGATACCAAGAGACAGTCCAGCTTTTAGAGAGATACATTGCCCCAGACTCCATTATTTGGATAAGCTTGGGTTCCTTTAGATATATGCCAGATCTTAAATGGGCTATTAAGAAACGATTTCCGGGTATAAATATCTTTAATAGTGAGTTTGTCACCGGCTTAGACGGGAAATTTCGATATTTCAAGCCTATCAGGGTAGAAATGTATGCTAAGCTGTCGGAAAGATTAAGAAAATGGTACGATGATTTAGGCGTTTACCTCTGTATGGAAAGCGATGATGTGTGGAGACAATCTCTGGGGTGGTCTCCAAGAAACTCTGCGAACCTGTGCACTTACCTTGACAACAGGGTTAGAAGACTGGTGGCAGATTGAAAAGTGCCTAAAATTTAAAGTGCCTAAAGTGAGCTAAAGTTTGGAGAGCATGGCTAATGGTCCGTTTGCTCATAGATTAACTTATAAACTTTAAGTACTTTAGTCACTTTAGTTCACTTAAATCCTTGTTATCTACTTCTAAATATGTTAGAAGCACGGCTATTTCGGAGTGTTAGCCGTAACTTGAATCTTTACTAATAAAGGAGATACTATGGAGATTAAAAGAATAGGCGTCGTTGGGGCAGGAGCAATGGGGAATGGTATTGCGCAGGTAGCGGCCCAGATAGGCTGTGATGTTGTCATGAGAGATATTGAAATGAAGTTTGTAGAAGGAGGAATGAAAAAGATAGAGGGCTTTCTTTCCAGAAGCGTAGAAAAAGGAAAGATGGATAGCAAGGAAAAAGACACTATTATTGGTCGTATTAGAGGCACCACAGATATGGAGGACCTGAACGAGGTTGACTTTGTTGTGGAGGCAGTGCTTGAAGATATGGACCTAAAAAAGAAGGTTTTTAAGGAGTTAGATGAATTGTGCAGGCCTGGTGTTATCCTGGCTACTAATACATCATCAATGTCCATTACAGAGATAGGAGCAAGCACTAAGAGACCTGATAAGGTTTGCGGAATGCATTTTTTTAATCCTGTTCCTTTGATGAGACTGGTGGAAATAATCAGAGGCTATTCAACGACTGACGAGACCATACAAACTACTACTGAATTAGCACAAAAAATGGGAAAGGTGACTGTGGAAGTAAAGAAGGATTCCCCTGGTTTTATAGTTAACAGGATATTGATTCCCCATTTTCTCGAGGCTGTCAAGATTGTCGAGGAAGGTATTGCCTCTATTGAGGATGTGGACAAGGCGGTTAAAAACGGCCTCAATTATCCGATGGGACCGTTTGAATTGATGGATTTGACAGGTATCGATATAGCGTATTTTGTAAGTGAGTACTTCTATAAAGAGCTTAACAAAGAAAACAAATGGGTTGCGCCAAATCTAATGAAAACAATGGTGAGGGCCGGTAAGCTCGGCAAGAAAACCGGCGCTGGATGGTATTAGATAAAGAATAAATAAATCTTGGCAATAAGGGAGACTTCAAAAAAGTCTCCCTTATTTGTTCTTATGCCGCATAGATTTCTTTAGCTTCCTATACTTATGTTTTCTTATCTTTTTTTTCCTTTTTTTTACAACACTGCTCATAGAAGGGAAAACTCCGCTAATTCAATAAAGTTGTGGCATGGTGGTATAAAAAATAAATAAAGTCAAGGTATTTTTGAGTTAGTTTACATAATATATATTATCAGACATAACTTATCCCTTAAGATTTATTAAGCCTGTCTTTTTTTTTGCCTTATACAGATTCTTATCAACAAATGCAACAAAATCGTTTACGTCCATTTCCTTTGAATATGTTGCAGAGCCTACACTTGCTGTCACACCACCACCTTCTTCAAATCCCCATTCGACCCTTTCTCTTATTTTTCGAGCAATAGCATTATCTGCCTCCACAAGAATAACTGCGAACTCATCCCCTCCGTATCTAAAAGCTGTATCTACATTCTCCCTGATACTTGAGAGAATTATCTTTCCAGATTTATCGAGCATCTTATCACCAGCAAGATGACCATGCTGATCATTGTAATCTTTGAATTTATCCAGGTCCAAAAGGATGAGGGATAAAGGATGGTTCTGGCGGTTTGCCCTATCGATCTCTTCTTTCAGCCTATTATAAAAATGTCGCTGATTAAAAAGCCCAGTAAGACTATCAGTTATTGATGCCCTTTCCAATTCATCTCTAATTCTTCTCTCTATCAAGATCCTGTTGATCTTGGCCTCTATCTCATCACTCTTAAAGGGCTTAACAATGAAGTCATTTGCTCCTGCATTAATAACATCCATATAAGTATAGTCTTTTTCGTAGCCAGTCACAGCAATTATGTTAATATCAGAATTTTCTTTCTTAGCCATCCTTATCAGTTCAATGCCATTAAGCTCCGGCATGTTTATATCAGTAATTAAAAAGGTATATCTTCCATTTCTGAGTTCCTGTAATGCATTTTTCCCACTGCTAACTGAGTCAGCTTTGAAACCTAGATTCGACAGCATATCCTTCACAACATTCCCTGCTTCTTTCTCATCATCAACGATCAGGAGGTTTTCTTTATTATAATCGGATTCTGGTTCCATCTTAACATAACCTGATAGACTTTCTCATCTTATCTGTCAACTAACTCGCCAAGTAATGAGTTCTGAAGACCTTTGACAATCTTTACGCCAACCACTTGTCCCTTCAGATTGGATCTTCCAGGAAAATTGACCACCTTATTTCCTAAAGTTCTACCAGTTAGCTGATCATCTCCTCTTTTGGCAGGGCCTTCTACCAGAGTTTCTTGGATTGTTCCTTCGAGCAGCTTGTTTTTCGATAAGGTTATCCCTCTTTGCCTCTCCTGCAATATAGACAGGCGTCTCTGTTTTTCCTTTTTCCCTATTTTTCCTGGCAACTGTAATGCCTTAATCCCTGGTCTTTCAGAATACATAAAGGAGAAAAGATTATCAAATTCTATCTCGTCCATTAATCTTAGACTATCTTCAAAATCCTTTTCTCTTTCACCAGGAAAGCCAACAATCATATCGCTCGTAATTATCATATCAGGCCTTGTTTTTCTCAGGCGCTCTATCAAACCGATATATTTATCCCTTGTGTATCCCCTATTCATGAGCTTAAGGATATTATCTGATCCTGATTGAACTGGCAGGTGAATATGTGGACAAAGGCTATTTAATTCCCCAAAAGAACCTATTAGCTCATCAGATAGATCCTTGGGATGAGAGGTTATGAAGCGAAGCCGTTCAAGGCCTGTTATGCTATCCAACTCCTTGAGCAAACCAGGAAATGTTGGCAAGGCCTGGTTCTTGACATTGTAGGAGTTTACATTCTGTCCTATAAGGGTAATCTCTTTTATCTCCTGACTAACTAAACATTTAGTTTCATGAATTATTTCTTTTGCTGGTAGGCTTGTCTCCCTACCCCTAACAAAAGGAACAATGCAATAAGAACAAAAATTATCACATCCTTCCATAATCTTTAAGAAACTCTTAACCCTTCCTTTTAAGTAACCGTTATGATCGGGAAAGCAGGTTAATTCACAGGCCAGATCCAGGGAAGAAATCCTCTCCCGTCTCTTCTTGATCTGAGAGATGAATTCATCTACGTGGCAGATACTCCTTGGGCCCAAGACTAAATCAAGGTAGGGGAAGCGTCTAAAGAGATTCATCCCCTTTTCTTGAGCTACACATCCAATGACGCCAGCAATCATCTCTGGTCTCTTCATCTTTAAACGGGCCAGACGACCTATAAGGGTTAATGCCTTTTCTTCAGCCTTCTCTCTGACTGCACAGGTATTAATCAAGATGATGTGAGCATCCTCAATGCTGTCTGCTTGGCTATAGCCCTTGTCAAGAAGGATTTTGCTGATGGAGTCAGAATCATGCTTATTCATCTGGCACCCGAGGGTTTTTATATGAAATAACTGGGCCAACCTATCTCTCCTGCTTTGTCAAACCCGTAATGATAATCTTCTTAACATCCCCTATTTTTATGGAAAAACGGCCATAAGGAAGCTGGCCATAGAAAATCCGGTCTTTGTCCATTTTTAGCTCAACTTGAGGGGCCTTTCGCATGATAACCGTTGCAAAGAGATCACTGCCCTTTGCATAGAAATCCATTTCTTGTATGTTATCAAAGGGTATAGAAACCGTGGCACCTCCGTATCTACCTGAGATAAATGTTTGTCCATCGAGACTAAAAAGGGTTATATCTGAGGAAACATCACCCTGATCAATTACTGTAGCCGAGAAATTATCGGTAGGTTCAGGGATCTTTGTAGGTTCTTTCTCTCCGAAGGTGCCCATCCCTATAGTAAAAAATGCGATTATTAAGATCACAGAGGTGTTTAAGAACCTAACAATAGGACTTCTTCTCCTTAACATAAATACCCCCCTTCTTCCTTTAGATATTTGATAAGTGAGAAGATCTCTTGTTCACACCCAGGAGATATAGAGATTTCAATCTCACCATTTACCGGATTAATTGTTCTCATAGAGGCCATCCCATCATAGGACTCAATTATCCATTGTAAATAGCATATTTCGTTCCTTTCTACAGACAAAATGTACTTACTGGTTTGCATTGTTGTAAGAGGATTCACCCCATTTAAGCTTTGTCCTTAAAATATCAAAATAGTCCTGATCAGGTGATTTGATTAGTTTTAGTTTTTCCTCTGACTTGGAGACGATAACACTGTCATTATCCATAAGATCAAAGCCAACCTGACCATCAAAGGTAAGGGTTACTTCCTCGCTATTTTCTCCCATCTTAATCTCTATCACTGATGTATCCGGCAGGATAATAGGCCTGTGCGTCAATGTAAATGGGCATATTGGGGTCACTATCAATGCCTCTAAATCCGGATATAGTATCGGGCCTCCAGCGGAAAGGTTATAACCGGTTGAACCTGTCGGAGAGGATATTATTAGTCCATCTGCCCTAAAGGTAGTTAGAAAACGTCCATCGATGGATACCCTAAGATCAATAATTCTGGCCAATGCACCCTTGTTAATAACCACATCATTTAAGACTGAAAAACTACACTTCTCCTCGTTATCTCTTAAGACACGGGCCTGCAACATAAGTCTGGTCTCAACAGCTATCTGTCCAGCGATAAGCCTTTCTATGTTCTTATAAAGCATTTTCGATGGGATCTCTGTCAAAAAACCTAACCCCCCAAGATTAATACCTAAAATAGGTAGGCCGTATCGCCCAACCTTCCGGGCAGCTCCCAGCAATGTCCCATCTCCACCCAACACAATAACCCAGTCTACACTATCCGGTATACTTGTTTTCTCCTGAAGGCTTTGGCTTGAGGAGGACCTGGATGCCATTTCCTCTGTATATACGGCTATTCCTCTTTCTGTAAACCAATCCTTTAGGCGTTGACACTCCCTTTTTGCTGGTTCAAAATTGTGCTTAAAGATTATCCCTATTGATTTGGGTACATTTGTCATTATAAGTGCCTAAAGTGATCTAAAGTGCCTAAAGTTCATAGCTGTAACCTTATCCTTTCCACAATTCTAGCTCACTTATCGTGTTACCTTGCCAATCACCAGCCAATCATCAACCAGATCGGAAGTTGTATCGATCAGGAGATGCATAATTTTCACAGAAGGAGATAAAGTTTTCAAATCCTCCAGATCAACTGGCTCGAATTTTGTCTTATTATTTAGATAGGCCTGTTGGGTCAGGGCATTTGATTCATAATTCTCTTTGGTTCTCTGGGATATCCTTCTGAAAGAAACCTCTTGGGGGCATTGTGTCTGTTGGATAACAAAAAGTCTGTTATGTCGTGCAGCTATCTCGGCAGCCCTCCTTCTAAGCGCCTGGGTGATAAAGGTGGCATCTAAAATGATTCCTTCACCTTTGCCTGCATGCTTATCAGCAAGGGAAAACATTTCATCGTAAACAAGCTCCCTTTTTTTCATATTGGATGCAACCTTCTCATCAAAGATGTCCTCATCTTTTAATACCTCAAGCCTAATAAGGTCTGTCCTTAATATCCTATAGCCTTTGAGCTCAGCTATAACCTCTGTGGTTTCTGTTTTGTAGGAGGCAGGAAGCCCGCACGCTATAAGCACCGTTCCAGGTGGCAATTCCCTTTTCATAAAATCTGCAAAAGCCTCTTTCATGATTACCCCACTCTAATCAGTAAGCAGAACGCAGTAGGCAGTAAATACTCTATCCTTATGCTTACTGCCTACTCTATATACGACCTGGCAAGCTGGAAATATCTTTTTGATGTTTCGACAGCTTCCTCTTTTTTTTCTGTTCCTATGTTTTCATCATCAAGCTGGAAACTGTTCACCTTACCCCGAACAAAGGCTCGATAAACCTTGTAAAAGCTAAGTAGAGATTCCACCTCTGCCTCACCTGCGATCTCCTTATAGGAATCCCAAAGTATTCTCGAAAATGCATTTCCCCCATGATATTCCAGATCCATCAATAGAAAGGCGATATCAGCAACGGTATCAGTATACCTAAATCTGTCGTTAAATTCAATACAATCAAATATCGGGAGATCTTCCGTAAGGCAGATATGTTCCATGTGAAGATCACCATGGCAGTCCCTTATCCTTTTGGCCTCTATCCTTCTCCAGAAAAGCTCCCTGTTTGAATTGTAGAAATCTGCAGTCCACCTCTTGAGAGCGCCAAAGTCTTTTTTTCTAACTGTTGTCCCGATATATTTCTCAACCTGTGAGAAGTTTTCATCGGTATTTACCTTGAACATTTCTGGCTCACCAAATCTATCAATATGAGAGGAATTAAGAGAACTTAGATGAAATCTTGCAAGTAACTCAGCAACCTTTTGTAGATGTTCATGTCTCAATTCTTTCCGAAGAAATACCGATTTCATGAGCATTTCATCAGGGAGCCTTTTCATTTTAACTGCGTATTCTACGACCCTCCCCTCCCCTATTCCCATTCTGTGGACCTTGCCACCATAGATTATTGGCAATACACCTATATAAACATCTTTTGATAACCGCCTGTTAAGTTTGATCTCTAGGTCACAGTAATAGTGTCTTTTTTTAAGGGTTGAAAAGTCTAAGAATCCAAAATTGACCGGTTTCTTAATCTTATATACAAATTCATGTGCAAGAAAAACAAGAGAGATATGGGTCTGAACAAGTGATACCTTTTCTGTCCTATCTGGAAGACAGGCTGGATCCAAAAGATCATCAATCATAGATTGCATTGGTAGAGTATGTTCCCCTCGTTTTGAGCATACTAAAGAGCTATTGAAGATGGGTCAAGGATAAAGTTAGGGAACTATATTGACTTTATCATTGATCTAATCTAAAAAAAGTGACTAAAGTTATAAGTGCCTAAAGTGAGCTAAAGTGAACTCAACAAACCCAACAAACCCAAAGATAACTGAGGCAGCCAATTTTCTAAGGGAGAGGATAAAAAAGGAACCTCTCATTGGGATGATTACAGGTACCGGTCTTGCAGAGCTCACTGATACCATGGATATCGATCAAACTATTCCCTATAAGCAAATCCCTTATTTCCCAAAATCAACCGTTTCTGGCCATGTTGGTATCCTTCTCTCTGGCAGCATAGCAGGAAAGTCCATTGTTGCGATGCAGGGAAGATTTCATATCTACGAAGGATACACCGTTAATGAGGTTACATTCCCAGTCAGGGTTATGGCAAGCTTAGGTGTAAAGTATCTTTTTATTTCAAGCGCAGCTGGTGGATTAAATCCCGATTTTAAACCTGGCGAATTGATGCTGGTTACCGATCACATAAACCTAACCGGCAATAATCCCCTTATCGGAAGAAATTCAGAGGAATCCGGATCGAGTTTTACTGATATGACGTCTGCCTACAATAAGGATTTGATAGCCTTGGCCAGGGAAAAGGCACTGGAAGAAGGGATTACTTTGAATCAGGGTATCTACGTGGGCATAACAGGGCCAAGCCTTGAAACGCCTGCTGAAACAAGATTCTTAAGGAGCATCGGCAGTGATGCAGTAGGGATGTCAACAGTTAATGAGGTTATCGAAGCAGTCTATTCCGGATTGAAGGTATTGACAATTGTAGCTATCACTAATACTAACCTTCCTGACTGCATGAAGGCCACCTCAATTGAAGAGGTGATTGCTAATGCCAGAAAGGCATCCCCATCCTTAACCAGATTGCTCACAAAAATCATCAAGGATTTAGAAAAATGACCAAGGCAGACATCTTAGTTCATAATGGCACTATCCTTACCATGGATGATCAGAACAAGATTGTCTCCGATGGTCTTTTAGCCATATCAGGAAATACGATACGTTATATAGGTCAATCTACCCGCAATGCTTCGCAACGCGAGCCAGGCGGGGCTGAAAAAGGTTCAGTAAGCGCACAAAAGGAGCTTGACGCCGAAGGTGGCCTGATACTTCCTGGTCTTATCAACAGCCATACCCATGCAGCTATGACCCTTTTCAGGGGTTTAGCCGATGATCTTCCCCTTATGCAGTGGCTGAATAACTACATTTTTCCTGCTGAAAGTAAGATGGATGCCGATTTCGTTAGGGTCGGAACCCTCCTGGCATGTGCGGAGATGATAATGTCCGGAACTACGACCTTCTGTGACATGTACCTTTTTGAGGAGGACGTGGCCAGGGCAGCTCAGGAAGCGGGGATGAGATGCCTGGTTGGAGAAGTCATCTACGATTTCCCCTCGCCAAACTATGGAGAAATAGAAAAAGGATTTATCTATACAGAGGCGCTGATTGAAAGATGGAGAGAAGATCCTCTTGTAAACATAGCAGTTGAACCACATTCCTTATTCACCTGTGGAGAGGAGCTTTTGCTCAAAGCTAACGATATAGCCCTTAGAAAAGATGTCCCTCTCATCCTTCACCTGGCAGAAACAAAGGAAGAATTAGAGGAGATTGAAAAAAGATACGGGAAAAGACCTGTTCAACACCTAAAGGATCTTGGTCTTTTGGGCCCCCATCTTATTGCAGACCACTGCGTCCATATCAACAAATCCGAGATCGCGTTACTTGCAGATAGTAAAGTACGTGTAGTCCATAATCCGGAAAGCAATATGAAACTTGCATCGGGTATATCCCCTGTTCCCGAGATGATAGCAAAAGGCATAACGGTGGGTCTGGGTACTGACGGATGTGCCTCAAATAACAACCTTGATCTTTTTGGTGAGATGGACATGGCTGCAAAACTACATAAGGCAAACAAGCTCGACCCAACCGTAATGGATGCCCAAACTGTCACCAAGATGGCGACGATAGATGGCGCCAGAGCCCTTGGACTTGAGGGAATAACCGGATCATTAGAGGTAGGCAAGAGGGCTGATCTGATAGTGATTGACATTAATAAACCCCACCTTATTCCCATGTACAACCCCTATTCTCACCTTGTCTATGCTGCTCGTGGCCATGATGTGAAACATTCGATTATCAATGGTAGTATTGTTATGGAGGATAGAAGACTTCTTACTTTAGATACTGCTGATATCATAGGGAGAGCAAAAGAAAAATCTAAGATGGTAAAAGAATGGGTGAAATAGTCGCACGGCTATTGACCTGTTAGGCAAGACTGTCTTGTTATAATCCACATGATAAGGGCATAGGATTGAGAGATGGCAACAGGTGCAATCCAGAGAAAGGCTATAGAACCATGTCTTTCTAAAGAGACTGCCAGGTTTACAATATAGATTACCGGTTCCATAACCATCACAAGGAAACCAACAATCAATAACGTTGCTATTTCAAATTCATGATGTTTTTCCCTAAGATACCTGTTTTCAAAATCTCTGATGATTGGTCTAACGAGTGGAGTGATATGGATAATTGCCGTGCCGCCCAGGAGTCCGAGAAGTGCGGCCTTGGCAATCGTCATAGATCTATCGCTGAAACTTCCTTCCATTGATCTTCCGTGACTGTTTGGCCACAAAGACACCAATCCCAATTGTCAATTTTCAATTGTTTGTGCCTTTGTGCCTTGGTGGCTACCTGAACAAATGATGGTATTCCTTTTACCTCTTTCGCCCTGGTAACTCCCCTGATTATTGCCTTTATCAGGGTTCTTTCAGCCATCAGTCCTACCGTATGGCAATCAACCTCAATCTGACCAGATGCAAGTGCAAAAACAACGTCACCATCATATATGGTTTGTCCAGGGCTGACAGCCTTTGCCATACCAAGGCTGGCCATCTTTGCCACAGTCGAGGCACCTTGTTTGGTTAGTTTTGCATTGGTCACAATTACACCAATTGTGGTATTCTGAAATACTGAGACAGGCCGTTGAACCCCTTTTCTCATCAGTTCTGCTGTATCTGCAAATTCCTTACTATCTTTACCCTTCCTGGCTCCAGCCAGGATCTCTCCGGTAAAAGGGTCTTTTACATCGCCAAAGGCATTTACCACTGCTAACGCCCCTACTATTAAACCACTATCAAGTCTATCCGCTGCGATACCTACCCCACCCTTCATTGCCTGTTCAATCCCATAAAACTTGCCCACTGTTGCCCCGGTCCCTGCCCCTACAGAGCCTTCAGCAACCTTTCCAACAGTTGCCTTTTGGCATGCCAGATAGCCCATATCCTTGTCAGGTCTTCTCTTGGCCGAGCCCACTCTGAGGTCAAAGATTGCAGCAGTCGGGACAATGGGAACCCGGACTACCCCAACATCAAATCCACTACCCTTCTCTTCGAGGTAGCTCATTACACCTGAGGCGGCATCAAGTCCAAAGGCGCTGCCACCCGCGATGCAGATTGCATGTACCTCTGGTACAATATGAGAGGGACTCAGGGCATCAATCTGCCGTGTGCTTGAGGCAAATCCACTAATAGTAACTCCACCGGTCATGCCAGAGGGAGTAAGTATAACTGTAACTCCAGTTAACCCCTCAAAATCTGAGGCATGACCAACAGAAACTCCCTCAATATCTGTAATACTAACCGTCATTGTCTTTTATCCCATTTTCCATTTAAATTTTAGACCTAATTTCCATTTTTATCAATATCCGCCTTCCAATCCGCTGGAGGTACTAACCACTCCCACCAGGGGTAAGGATAATCAACGGCCCTACCCTACTTTGTATAATATTGCAGATACCATTGATATAGGCAAATAAAACCTTTCTTCTGTACGTGTTCTTTGGTAGATAGATAAAGGGTAATATTTTTTTCTTTTAGATTGCAAAGTAACATATACATTATTAGTTAGTAACGTTCAAGAGTTGTGGTAACTTCCTTAATATTCAGTAAAATATCAGATAGACCAATTCCCTCAAGCGCCATCATTTCAAATCAGACCTAATCAATTGTTAGAAAAAGCAAGATATGGGGTTAGAGATGAAAGCTTTGATTAAAAAGGCAGCCGAAGATTTGAAAAATGCAAAACATGCTATAGCCTTGACTGGGGCTGGTATCTCGACTGAATCCGGTATCCCGGATTTCAGAGGTCCATCCGGGATCTGGAGTAAGGATCCTGAGGCAGAAAGAAGGGCCTATCAAAGTTATGGGAAATTCTTGGAAGACCCAAAGGCATACTGGGAAGAGAGGTTGGGCGCCGCCTCTTCTTTGTTGGGGGATTTAGAGAAGGCAGAACCTAATCCCGGTCATTATGCCTTAGCTGAGCTTGAGAAAAGGGGTATTCTAAAATGTCTCATTACTCAGAATATCGATGGCTTGCATGAAAAGGCTGGATCCAGAAATCTTATAGAATACCATGGTAGCTATTTCAAATTGAGATGCAGCAAATGTGGTTCAAGGTTCACTATAAAAGAGATAGATGTGGAAAAACTAAGAAAAGAGCAAAAACTCCCACCTCTGTGTGAATGCGGAGGGGTGATAAAACTGGATGTAGTACATTTTAGAGAACCGATTCCTGTGGATGTAGCCAGGAATAGCCAGGAAGAGGCCTGGAGGTGCGATTTAATGCTGATTTGTGGCACCTCAGCAGTGGTCTACCCATTTGCTCAGCTTCCCCGGTTAGCCAGGAAGCGGATGGTTGAAAAAGAGACTAAAACAGAATCCGGTCTCTTTGTAGTTAAACAGGTACCTGCTACCACTATTATCGAAGTAAATGCCGAACCTACACCCTTAACTGAAGAAGGAATTTCAGACTATCTGATCCAGGGCAAGACTGGTGAGATCTTGCCACAGATCGTTCAGGAAGTAAGAGGGATAGCGGTATGATACTACTGTTTTGCGGGATTCCCCGGTCTTTCTGTGAGCCCCCTCTGGCAGCAAATCAAAGCCAGGTCCTCCGGACGTAATCTCTTTACTGCAATTCTGGATCTACCATTTGACCCCATCAAAAGGGCAAAAGAGGTTGAGGAACTTGTCATGCAGGGCCTGGCAAGGAAATACTATAGATTCAGGCCTGCAAAATACTATGGTGGTATAGCAACCGCCAACCTTGTTGGCTGCCCTTTTCTCTGCGCATATTGCTGGAATTATGGAAGGAATCTGCATCCAGAACTGAGTAGAGACAGACATTATTCGCCACAAGAGGTTGCAAATAGGCTTCTGGTTATAGTTAAAAGAAAAGGATTCAATAAGGTGAGATTCAGCGGTGCTGAACCAATCCTTGGCGAGCAATCCTTTGAACATATTTACCGGGTATTGAAAGATGTATACAAGGCAAATCCAGGGCTTGATTTTATCCTGGAAACGAATGGCCTGCTCCTTGGCCATGGGCCCGGATTTGTTCGAAGGCTTTCTCAATTCGAAAGGCTGGAGGTCAGGGTTGCTCTAAAGGGCTATGATGAAGAGAGCTTTGAGGGTATATCCGGATCGGAGAGAAGATTCTTTGAGCTCCCCATAGAAGGCTTGGGGGACATGATTAGAAACGGGATCAATGCCTGGCCTGCTATCATGTACGAAATGTTTGGACCTGAAGGTATTGAAAAGATTAATCAAGAATTAAAGGGACATGAAATCAGACCGGAGGAGTTAGAGATAGAATATTTGGAACCCTATCCATTTGTGCTTGAGAATCTAAAAGAGCGTTCTATTTCTATACATCCATGCTAAAGAAAAAAGAGTTTCCAGTCCCACCTCCGGGCTTATAAACCCCCTCCCCCGCCTTGCGCGAACATGTTGCACCCCCCACACTTACCGAGGGAGAAACAAGGTGGCCTGGCTTCCTGAGACCCGTGACCGGTCCCCATAAGGGGCATCCTAACCACAGTATATTGTCCCCCTAATCATCAATGATGGCCACCGCTCGAACCCATCCAGCACTGGCACCCTCTATCTTTATGGGAAAGACGGCAACCTTAAATCCGAAGGGCCTGGGTATCTTATCCAGATTAGCCAACCTCTCTAAATGACAGTATTCCCTTTCCCTGCCCAGATAGTGGGCCTCCCAGAATTGATCCTTATCGCCTGCCTTCAATTCCTTGGCCATTATATCATGAGGTCGGTCCCAACCCCAGGCATCTATCCCGACCACTTTTACGCCACTCTCAATTAACCACAATGTTGCCTCTGCTGTCATCCCAGGGTGCATGTCCTCATACCCATGCTCAAGGTAATGCTTGTAGGTATCTGTTCGGATAAGCACAATGTCCAGTGGCTTCAGCTGATAGCCGATATTATCCAGAGTCTCCTCAACCTCCCTGGCAGCAATGCCCTTCCCCTTCTTCTTGTTATGAAAGTCCAGCACTACCCCATCGCTATAACACCATTCAAGCGGTATCTGGTCTATTGTCTTGGATGGTTTCCCCTCCGATGTTGGATAGAAATGCCACGGAGCATCAAGGTGTGTAGTATCGTGAGTCCCCAGGGTGAGCCTTTCTATCGCACAGTATTTGCCTTCCCTGAAATCGCTGGGTTTGATCCCATAAGCTGATGCGTAAGTCTGAGCGGTCTGTTCATGGCTCATATAGGCAATTTCTGGCTTCCTCTTGTGGTGCCCTTTAACACTAACTGTTACGCTGAGATCAATGATTTGGGTCATAGCTACCCTCCTCATTTAGTTTTGATTAGCATGTCCTTGTATATTGATGTGGGTAATTAAATGTCAAATGAAAAATTTGGGCGTGAGTTTCTACCGCTACTAAGCAGCGAAGTTTTTGCTTTTCTTTTGCTTAACTAATTCATATTCTTGAATCCGTAAGAGCCGTTTACTACTCAAAGCGGTTTTGATAGGTTTAGTCAAAAGAGAGATGGAGTAACCTGGGATTATCGTCTTGAAAAACCATGAGCCAAATATGGATGATCCAACGATTCCAGACCTTATTCTCATCAATGCCAACATCATCACGTTAGATCCGGATCATCCACAGGCCGAAGTGGTGGTGATCCATAGTGGTAAGGTCTTGAGCATTGGGCAGAACTGGGAGTTGGAGAAATCTAGACGTGGCAAGTCTAAGATAATCGATTGCCGCGGCAAAACGGTTGTACCCGGCTTCATTGACGCACACATCCATCTTGCCTCCTTTGCAGAAAGCCTCGTGACCGTGAACGTGGGACCTCACAACAATGTCCGCTCTATCTCGGACATTCAAAACAAGATACGGCACGTATCCCAGAAGCTACCATCCGGGAGTTGGATAAGGTGCGGAGGATATAATGAGTTCTACCTGAAGGAGAAACGCCATCCTACCCGCTGGGATTTAGACCTGGCCACTTCGATTCATCCGATAAAACTGACCCATCGTACCGGGCATGCACATGTATTAAACAGTCTGGCCTTGAAGTTAGCTGGCATCTCAAAGGAGACACCGGACCCAGACGGAGGCCTTATTGAGCGAGATATCAGGACTGGAGAGCCCACCGGACTGCTCTACGGGATGGGCGATTTCTTATCCAAATCGGTACCACCTCTGGATAGCCATCAACTGGAGCACGGGATAAAACTGGCAAGCCGTGAGTTACTCTCTTTGGGTATTACATCCGTCCAGGATGCCTCGTCTCGTAATGATATTGAACGATGGGAGATATTTCAGCGGTGGAAAGCTCAGGGGTACCTTGAACCCAGGGTTTGTATGATGCTTGGCGTAAAAGGCTTCAAAGAGCATCAAAGGAACGATTTTTCGGTCGGTGGGGGTGAAAACTACCTCCGTGCCGGTGGGGTGAAGATAATCGTGGATGAAACTACAGGCAGGCTCAATCCGACCCAGAGGGAGTTAAACGAGTTAGTGTCTGCTGTTCACCAATCTGGTTTTCAAGCAGTCATCCATGCAATCGAAGAGGCATCAATTGAAGCCGCGTGCACTGCTATTAAATTTGCCCTGCAAAAGTCCCCACGATCAGATCACAGACATCGGATCGAGCACTGTTCTGTATGTCCGCCGCACCTATCAAAGCGGTTGGCTTCTCTTCGGATCATGGTCGTCACTCAGCCATCGTTTATATATTCTAACGGGGATCGATATCTTGAGACTGTTCCACGTTTGCAGTTGAACCACTTATATCCCATAGCGACGCTTATGGAAAATGGTGTTCAAGTCGCCGGCAGCTCAGATTGTCCCATTGGGCCAGCAAATCCTTTGATTGGAATCTATTCTGCCATTTCTCGAAGGAGCGAGACTGGGAAGGCTGTCTTGGTGAAAGAGGCTATAGCGCCGTTGGACGCACTGCGGATGTACACAGACTATGCTGCAAGAACAACTTTTGAAGAGAAGATAAAAGGCTCGATCACACCCGGGAAACTGGCTGATCTGGTAGTCTTGAGTGGTGATCCGACTAAGCTTCCCACTGACGAGATAAAGAAGATACAGGTGGAAGTGACAGTCCTCAATGGGGAAGTGGTGTGGGATAAAAACGGCTTAACCAACAATCCCCTTTTCAAGGTATGAGGAAAGCTCACTTTCCTTTAGGCCCAGTAATTCGATGTACACGTATTGATTATCCTCACCAAATAATGGCGCAGCCTCCCAATGGGCTGTTGTCATATCGCTGAATCTTATAGGAGATATGTCTGAAGTGGTCCTACCCAGGACCGGATGTTCTAGTTGCACGAAGTAATCCCTTGCCATCAGGTGGGGGTCCCCTGCCAGGTCTTCAGCACTCTGAACCACACCCGCTGGAACACCTGCTTGCTGAAGAAGGCACACCAGTTCTTCCGCACTGTGTTTACCTGTCCATTGTCCAAGCAATTCATCCAACTCCTTTGCGTGTTTCTTCCGGTTAGATAGGGTAGAAAACCTTCCCTCTTGACTCCAGCCAGGATTATCCATTACCTTAGAAAGGGCCTGCCATTCCGCCTCATTACATACAGCGATAACACACCACCTGTCAGCTCCCAGACATCTATAACATCCATATGGGGCGGCCGGCATATGATCCGATTGATTGCCCTGGGGCAAAACGTCTTTATGGTTAGCGAATATGTCCAAGAATGTAGGGCCCATTACACTGCATACCGCTTCATATTCCGAGAGATCTACATACTGCCCCATACCTTTTCTGTCCCGATACTCCAGGGCCAGCAAAACAGCCAATACAGCATAGAGCCCTGCAACAGTATCTGCATAAGAATAGCCCAAACCCACAGGGGAATCTTCACTGAATGAAGTGAGGTATGTGAGCCCCGAAAGTGCCTGAATGGTAGGACCCAGGGCCACAAAATCCTTCCAGGGGCCAGTCTGTCCCATACCTGACATGCTTACCATGATGAGATCAGGCCTCACCTCTTTGAGCCTCTCGTAATTCAATCCCCAGTTTGACATCACACGGGGAGAGAAATTCTCGATCACCACATCACTGATTGCGGTTAGCTTTAAGGCAATCTCCCTTGCCTCGGGGTAACTCATATCCAGGGTAATGCTTCGTTTATTACGATTCCATGTGTTAAAGTACCCTGACGTATCAGACTCGGCACCACTTGCCGTCTTTTTCGATTGAATTTTTATGACCTCCGCTCCAAAATCAGCCAAGATCCTCGTGGCATAGGGGCCAGCCAACACCCTCGTAAAATCCATTACCCTTAACCCGCTGAGGATTTCCTTATCCATGATATAGCCGATCAAATAGCCCCCATAGAAGAGAGCCTTTGTACCTCTTGCTTGGTAAGGCCCAATTGCCCCTGAAAAACTCGAACGTTGTCTTCACCGATCAAAGGCGCCCTCTTCCATTGTTTCGGCAATGAGGAATTGAATTCATAGGGGACACCCGGATATTTGAGGGATTCGTCAATTTCTGGGTGCTCAACGGATTTAAAATACCCACGTGCCTTGAGCTGAGGGCTCTCTAAAACCTCTTTTGGAG
>Ga0114930_10002141_pt1 | contig 18066 bp, 16 predicted proteins | sample AnhtaG_FD_87300 | JGI IMG/M metagenome (GOLD analysis project Ga0114930, IMG submission 87300) | Deep subsurface microbial communities from Anholt, Denmark to uncover new lineages of life (NeLLi) - Anholt_01485 metaG | ecosystem: Environmental > Aquatic > Marine > Oceanic > Sediment | place... | reverse complement strand
TGCAGATGCCGGAGATGAGCGGATTCGAGGCGACTGCCGCCATTCGCCAGAAGGAGAAGGCGACCGGCGCTCGCATACCAATCGTTGCCATGACTGCCCATGCTATGAAGGGCGACCGGGAACGATGTTTGAGGGCCGGCATGGATCGCTATGTGGCGAAGCCAATCGAAGCAAGGGAACTCCTCGAGACCATCGAGGAGCTGGCTGCTGCTTCCGACGAAACCGGGGCAGGTGCGTCCGCGGACGAACCCGTAGATGTGACTGCAGCGGTCGCTCACACCGACGGTGACGTCGAACTTCTGAAGGAGATCGTGGATCTGTTCCTCGACGATTGTCCTCGCCTGTTGTCTGATGTGAGTGATGCCATCGCACGCCGGGACAGCCAGGCGCTGGAGCGAGCCGCTCACACTGTCAAGGGCGCGGTCGCCAATTTCGCCGCCGATGCCGCCGTTGATGCGGCGCTGGGATTGGAGAAGATCGGCCGCGATGGTGACTGGTCCCATGCCCATGAAGCGTGCGCGGCGCTGGAGAAAGAAATCGAACGCCTAAAGACGGCGCTGGCCGCACTCGTGATGGAGGACGCGGCATGAAGATCCTACTTGCTGAAGACGACCCCGTCTCCCGCCGGCTGGTTGAAAGCAGGCTGGTCAAGTGGGGGTATGATGTGGAAGTCGTCTCCAACGGGGCAGAGGCCTGGGAGGTACTTCAACGTCAAGACGCCCCGAGGCTGGCGATACTGGACTGGATGATGCCCGGTATGGACGGCGCGCAGGTCTGCCGGGAAGTCAGAAAGCGGACTCGACAACAGTACGTCTACATCATCCTGCTTACCGCAAAGGATGACAAGCAAGATCTGATTCAAGGCATGGCTGCCGGCGCGGACGACTACATCACCAAGCCCTTCGATGCTCATGAACTCGAAGCTCGCCTGCGTGTGGGCACACGTATTCTTGAGCTTCAGACGGAGCTGCTCGCCTTATCGAAAGCCCTTCAGGAACAGGCTACTCACGATCCCTTGACCGGTCTGCCCAACCGTTTGCTGTTCAGTGATCGGCTGACACAGAGACTGGCTTTGGCGCGTCGGCAACAGCAATTGCTGGCCATAATGTTCATAGACTTGGACCGATTCAAACGTATCAATGATGCGCTGGGACACAGCACCGGTGATGAGTTGCTGAAGCAGGCAGCTCGGCGACTGACGGAGTCTTTGCGTGAGGCAGATGCAGTTGCGCGTATGGGCGGCGACGAGTTCACGGCCATACTCACAGGTATTGCCGGTGCAGAGGATGCCGGCCGGGTCGCGCAGAGGGCTCTGGACGTATTGTCCGAACCCTTCGTGCTGAACGGTCACGAACTGTTCGTTACCGCGAGCGCAGGTATTGCGTTCTACCCCCAAGACGGCGCCGATGTCGAGACCCTGGTCAAGAATGCCGACAGCGCCATGTATCGAGCGAAGGAGCAGGGCGGAAACAACTACCAGTTCTACACTGAAGCGCTGAATGCGGCTGTGCTCGAGCGGGTGACTTTGGCGAACGACTTGCGTAAGGCGCTCGAACGGCAAGAGTTCCAGGTGTACTACCAGCCGCTCGTGGATATCAGAACCTGCGATACCCTCGGTGCAGAGGCATTGGTGCGGTGGCGGCATCCACAGCTCGGCATGCTCTTCCCGGATCAGTTCATTTCCTTGGCGGAGGAAACCGGGCTTATCGTGCCAATGGACGAGCAGGTGCTCCATGCCGCCTGCGCCCAGAACAAGGCTTGGCAGGACGCGGGCTTCCCACCGATCGAGATGGCCGTCAATACCTCAGGCCAGCAATTGCGGCAGGGCGATCTGGTCGAAGCTGTAAAGAGGGTGTTGGCGGAAACTGATCTTGATCCGCAGTACCTGACCCTGGAACTCACTGAGAGCGCTCTGATGAGCGATCCGGACCTCGCAGCCGGCGTGCTGCGCCGGTTGAAGGCGATTGGCGTCCGCATCGCCATTGACGACTTCGGCGCTGCTCATTTTTCGCTCGATTGTCTGAAGCGTTTTCCGATAGACATTGTGAAAATCGACCGGTCCTTCGTCAGAGGAATCACCACAAACCCTAACGATGCGGCCATTGCCGGGACGGTGGTTGCATTGGCCCACAGCTTGAAGCTGAAAGTGATCGCGGAGGGTGTGGAAACACTGGCCCAGCTGGGGTTTCTGCGGTCGCTCGACTGTGACGAGATGCAGGGCTACTTCGTCAGCCGACCTGTGCCGTCCGAAGAGTTTACGGAGCTCCTACGCGAGGCCCACCGCGCGGGCACGGGCGACTTCTCCCGTGCTGCGTAGGAGCGGCCGGGATCGAAACAGCCCGCGTCGGGTCGTACAATCAGGAATCCTTACTTCGCTGAGAACCTTCGCCAGAACTCCCGTCCCACCCCTCTGCATATCGCCCGCCGTCTGCGGTCTGCAGTCTGCTAGACTTCCTCAAGCTCGTACTTGCTATTCCCAAGCCCGAGCCGTTCGGCGGCGTAGACCTGCACGTATGGATCCTTGCCGTGGATGCGTTGGAACAAGTGCCAGCCGTCCTTGTCTTGCATGACCAGGGGCGGCGGCACGGTTCCGGCGAGCAAGTTCCGGTAGTCAATGCTGTCCAGAGTAGCCTTGTCAACGGCCACGATGTCTTTCGAGGCGAAGATACCGATGTCGGGCACCAGACTGGCCGTCGTGAAGCCGACGCAGTCGCACACGGGGGTTATATCAACGGCGAAGTTGATGAAAACTGCGTTGCCATTCGGAAAGCTGCCGAGAACGGCCTGGCTGGCGAGCGCGATCAGCTCCTGAAAAGCATCGGCAATCTCCGAGCGGACCGTCAACGCGTCCACCGGGCAGACCTCGTTGCACCTGAGGCATAAGTTGCACTCGTAAAAGCCCACGTGGAGCTTCTGGTCGTCCGCAAACCGCATCGTACTCACCGGGCACTCCTCCACGCACAGCTTGCATCCATCCGAGTAATGGGTGCATTTATCGGCATCCCAGTAAGGATCGGCGTGGTGGATCATATGCATGTTGTTCCGGGTACTCTGGACCATCGCGCCCAGTGCCAGGTTCTTTAGGGCGCCGCCGTACCCGCTGTTGCCGTGTCCCTTGGCGTGCGACAGGCACACAAGATAGTCCGCATCGGTCATCTCTCTGCCTATTTGGATTTCCTTAAGGTTTTTGTAGTTTATGGCGTGCGAGTAGAAATGTTTGTCTTCGCTTCCCGCGGCTGGAATGATCGGACAGCCCATGACCTCCGGCGTGTATCCCCGCTCGGCGGCCGACTTGGTCCCACCCAGGGTGTCGGTGACAAACGGATCTCCTCCTGCCGCCTTGATGAAGGAGGCGAGTCGGCGGACGAAAAGCGGGTGAGTGGTGGAGTAGCCGATCCCGGTTCCCATGTGCATTTTGATGCACGCTCGTTTGCCATCGAGTTCCCGGGCGATGTCCAGGCGCGTCAGAATCTCGTCTAACCTGGCGGGTAAAGTGGCTTCACTCCTAAGTTGGCCGGCGTACGCTGAACCGAAGAAAACTTTGCTCATGCTGATAAACGCTCCCAGTCCCGACGGATTTGGTGCCGAGTGTATTCCAAAGCTTGGGAACCTCGACACGAGACTCGTCGAGGGTTCCGCCGAAGTTTTGAAATTGTCTCCAGCCTGTTTCCATTATCCTCAGCCGAACTTTGGGTGTCAAGGGGCTCGGAGCGCTAACTCTCGTGTTCCCCCAGGGGGAATTGTCGAAACCCGGGAGCAAGCCGGGCCCTGTGTTCATAGTAAGCGGTTAGGCCGTCGTACGAACCTGTTCCGTTCCTGGCAAGTGCAGCGGTCATCTTCAAATCGAGAGGCTCCATATTGATGGCGACTACATGGAGAGCTACGCGGTTCCACGGGGTTTTCGTGTAAGCGATGTTCGAACTGAGCGCGGGGTTACCAGTGCTGAACAAAACGGCTATAATCGTGCATAAGACGTGTATTCCGGGTTTCAAGGCCGTTTCTCGTGAGGCGTTGTCTGTTGATTCCAGGCTGTATCAGTCATGGCGGCGAGGCTGGGACAAATGCCGGTTCTGATCCGCAAAGGTACGGGACCGCCGTCGGCCGGAGCTGATCTGCATTCTCACCATATGTTCTGCGGATTCTTGGGATGTGTAGAATCCGGGGACTGATCCAGGTCGGTGAACACATAACCAGCCGTACCGGCCCTGTATTAGGTGGACGAGCGCTTCTCCTGCCTCCCCGGCGTTGACGGCGGGCAGGCGTCTTGCTAAAATGAAGTGTATCGCCGGGCGCAGGACGGAAATTGGCGCACCTCGGCGAAGCGTCAGGAGCACTGGACATGTCTCGACCTAGGAGTCTTCTTGTTTTAGCAGCAATCGTGGCGATGACGCTTGTGCTCCAGGGCTGCGGGCGGGAGTCGGAGGATGGAGCGGCCGGTGGCAAGGTCACGCTGTCGGTTTGGCATCCCTGGGGAGGCCCACAGGCCGAGGCGTTCGATGCCGTGATAAAAGCGTTTGAGGCGACGCACCCTGAGATCGCCGTGCGGCCGCTCTTTACGCCCAACAACCTGTCGAACAACCAGAAGTTTTTCACATCCGTCGCCGCAAAGAGGCCGCCCGACGTCATATTTGTGGATGGCCCGCAGGTGGCGGAATGGGCGGAGCACGGGGCGCTCGCCGCGTTGGATGAACGGATTGCGCGGGCGGGGATCAAGAAGGAAGACTATTTCCTTCCCTGCTGGTTGCAGAACGAGTATCGCGGCCGCGTGTGGGCGATGACGTACTGCGCGGACCCCAATTTCGCCTTTGTATGGAACAAGCAGCATTTTCGGGAGGCGGGCCTCGACCCGGACAGGCCGCCGCAGAGCATCGAAGAACTGGATCGGTACGTCCGGAAGCTTAACCGGTGGCGGAAGGCAGGGGCCGGTCGCAAGTTGTCCCGCATTGGGATCATCCCGTGGGCGCAGTACGGGGCGGCGAACTCCGTGTTCACATGGGGATGGGCGTTCGGCGGCTCCTTCTACGACTACCGGACGCGTAAAATCACCGCCGACCACCCAAAGGTCGTCAAAGCCCTTGAGTGGATGTGTGAGTATGCGCGCGAGTATGATATAAATAAGATCGAGGGCCTCTCGGCGGGGTTCGGATCGGCCGAGCAAAACCCCTTCTACATTGGGAAGATCTCGATGTCGTGCCTGCACATTTCCGGCATCGAGGAAATCAAGAGGTACGCGCCGAATCTGGATTTTGGGATAGGGTATATCCCTGCTCCTCCGGATGGCGAGGCGCACAGCTCCTGGGTGGGCGGCTGGTGCACGGCGATTCCAAAAGGCTGCCGCCATCCCGAGGAGGCCTGGGAGTTCATCCGGTGGATGTGCGCCGATCCCGAGGGCACGAGAATCGTCGGCGAGAAAACAGGCCTGTTCCCGGGCTCGCGGAAGTCGCCCTATCTGCTCGCAGTCCAGGACGAGCCGAGGTACGGGATGTTCCTCAGGATCATGGAGGAGTGTCGGCACCAGAGACCGGTGATGCCCGCGCAGGCATACTACATGGGAGCCCTGCAGAGGGCGGTGGATTCGGCGCGCTATGGAAGGAAAACACCACGGCAGGCGCTCCGGGACGCCCGGATTGAGACACAGAGGGAACTCGGTCTGGTGCTGGGAGATTGAGCCGCCGGTTCGCAGACGTAAGGGGGGACACATGCAGACAATCGATCCAAAGTTGCTGGAGATCTTGGCATGTCCGGCTTGCGATGACAGGCCGCCCGTCGAGTTGAAGGGTGACAAGCTCTACTGTGCTCAATGCAAGAGAGCCTACCCGATCAAGGACGGCATCCCTGTCATGCTCGTGGACGAGGCTACAGTGGAGGAGTAGGAAATGATCAAGGTTCGAGTGATCCACGGGCCGAACCTGAACCTACTTAGCGCCCGTGAGCCCCAGATATACGGCTCGACGAGCCTGGCTGAGATAGACGAGCGCATCAAAGCCCACGCCGAGGCCATCGGCGTCCAGGCCGAGATCAGCCAATTCAACTCCGAGGGGGAAATAGTCAATGCAATCCACGAGGCGCGGAGCTGGGCGGATGCCATCGTGATCAATCCGGGGGCGTACACGCACTATAGCGTCGCCATCCGTGATGCGGTCGCGGCTGTGGACCTCCCAACCGTGGAGGTGCATCTGTCGAACATCTACGCCAGGGAAGAGTTCCGCCGTACCTCTGTGATCGCCCCGGTGTGTGCCGGCCAGATATCGGGGTTCGGGGGGGCGAGCTATCTGCTGGGCATCGAGGCTGCCAAACACCTCGTGGAGGAGAGAACGGAAGAGTGAATTGATGCAGGACAGACTGGCCAAGGTGCGCGGTGAGATTGCCGCGGGTGGTCTGGATGGGCTGTTGATCACCGAGAATGTTAACATCCGCTACCTGAGCGGCTTTACGGGTTCTTATGCGGTGCTCCTTATCACTGGCGACACCGCTTTTTTGCTGACCGACACCAGGTACGTCGAGCAGGCCGATGAAGAGGTTCCCGGGTTCGCCGTTGAAATGGTCGAAGACGGGTGGATCACCGGGGTCGCGGGGCTTGTTCAAAGGCTGGACGCTCGGCGGGTCGGCTTCGAAGGCACCGCCCTCAACTACGAGGATTGGAAATCGCTCCGCGAGGCCCTTCCGGGCAGAGAGTTGGTCTCGGTGGACGATTTGGTTGGCCGTCTGAGGATGGTCAAGGATGCGTCCGAAGTAGCCATCATGCGCGAGGCAGCCAGGATCGCCGATCTGACGTGCGAGCACATATTGAGGATGCTCAAACCGGGGCTGCGGGAGCGCGAGGTCGCTGTGGAGATCGACTATTTCATGCGGAAGCAGGGAGCAGATAAGGAGGCTTTCGGTACCATCGTCGCCTCCGGTCCCAGGTCTGCTCTGCCACACGGAGAGCCGACGGACAGGATTATCTCCGCCGGGGAGTTCATAGTTCTGGATTTCGGGGCGCGCAAACAGGGATACCATTCGGACATCACGCGGACTGTGCTCCTGGGAAGGCCGAAGCCCCGGCAGCAGCAGGTATACAACGTGGTGCTGGAGGCACAGCAGAGGGCTATCGCCGCCGCCAGGCCCGGGCTGCTGGGCCGCGAGGTTGACGCTGTAGCACGCGAGTACATCGCCGAGCGGAGCTATGGCAAGCATTTCGGGCACGGTCTGGGACACGGCCTGGGACTTGCAGTCCACGAGGGACGCATCCTGGCGAAGAGGAGCGAGATCGCGCTCGAGCCGGGTATGGTAGTCACGGTCGAGCCGGGGATCTACATCAGCGGCTGGGGCGGAGTGCGCATCGAGGATGACGTATTGGTCACCGAGTCCGGTCACGACGTGCTCACCCATTCGCCGCGTGTCTTGACCATCGAGTAAGCGGAAGCGAGTTTCCTGGGAGCCGTAGGAAGCGACCCCTGCGAAGAACCCGGTGGTCGTGCATAACGCAGGGGAAGGCCTCTGCGGCCTGGCGAACGGTGGATGGGGGAAGGGGCGAGGCCGATGTACAAAGAAATCCTTGTGCCGCTTGATGGATCGGAGCTGGCAGAAAAAGCACTGCCGCACGCCGAAGACCTGGCCCGACGGTTGGATGCCCGGCTCACGCTGTTCAGCGTCGTGGAATCCATTGTCGTGTACTCTCAGCCGGGCGTCGTCGGGCCAATCGTGAGTGTTACGTTCAACATCGAAGAGGAGATCGAGAAGATCAGGGAGTACCTCAGGAACATCGCCGAGAACTTCACGCAAGCAGGGATTGACGCACGGGTCGAGGTGCGGCAGGGTGACGCGGCCTCGCAGATATGCGACTTTGCGCAGGAGACCGGGGTCGACCTGATCGTGATGTCAACACACGGGCGATCCGGACTCCGCCGCTGGGTCTATGGGAGCGTCGCCGACCGCGTCCTGCGAGGGGCAAGTGTGCCGGTGCTGCTTGTGCGCGCGGTCGGGTCGGAGGGTGAGCCCCTGTAAGAAAGAGAATCCATGGAACCCGCAGCGGTCATCGAGCCCGGAGAAATAATCTTCAAGATAGTCATCATACTTTTCGCCGCGAAGGTATTCGGCGAGCTGGCCGAGCGAATCGGTCAGCCGCCGGTGCTGGGCGAGTTGCTGGCCGGCGTGGTGCTCGGAGGCAGCCTCCTCGGGCTGATCGAGCAGAATAGTGCCCTCATCCTTCTGGCAGAATTGGGCGTCATAATTCTGCTGTTCGAGATCGGCCTGGAGAGCGATCTGGAGGAGTTCCTGCGCGTCGGGTCATCGGCCCTGGTGGTCGCATTGTTGGGAATTGCCGGTCCCTTCGCAGCAGGGTACGCTGCGGCGCTTGCCTTCGGGCTATCGCATACAGTGGCTATCTACATCGGTGCGACGCTGACGGCTACCAGCGTAGGGATCACCGCTCGGACGCTGACCGACCTGGGGCAGCTCCGAACCCCCGAGGCGAAGATAATCCTTGGAGCCGCGGTCATCGACGACGTCCTGGGCCTGATTATCCTTGCGATTGTGGTCGGGCTGGTCGAGACAGGCGTAGTTGATGCATGGCAGATAGGCAAGATTACCCTCCTGGCCATAGGGTTTCTTGTCGGTGCAATCGCGATCGGAATCCCGGTGGCCCCGCGCGTGCTCAGTATCACAAAGAGATTGCGGACGCGCGGCATTCTGACCGTCAGCGCTTTCGTTTTCTGCCTGGGCCTCGCATACTTGGCGCACGAACTGCGGCTCGCTACCATAGTCGGAGCTTTCGCCGCCGGATTGGTGCTCGCCCGAACGGAGGACTTCGCTCATATCCAGGAGCGAATCAGGCCGGTAGCCGATATCTTCGTGCCGATTTTCTTCGTGATGCTGGGCGTATCGGTTGATCTCAGCGTTTTCAATCCGTCTAACCCGGAAAGCCAGACGCTGCTGACCTTAACCGGTGCCCTGATAGCCATCGCGATCACCACCAAACTGGTCGCCGGCTTAGGGGTTCTTCGCCGAGGACTCAACAGGCTGGTGGTAGGCGTCGGAATGATCCCCAGAGGTGAGGTAGGCCTTATCTTTGCGAGTATAGGCCTGGCGAAGAATGTTATCACGCCCGGCGAGTACGCCGCCATTGTTGCCGTAGTAATATTCACGACCTTTATCACGCCGCCGTTCCTGAAACTATCCTTCCGAGGCGGGAAGAGAAGAATTCCGGCGGCCGAGTAGCCCGATGGATACCACACAGAGTGCCCTCTCCAACCAGATAAAGCATCTCATCGAGCAGAATAGCATTGCCGAGCTGATGCGGCTGCTTCGTGAAGCTCATCCCGCCGACATCGCCGATGCCGTGGACATGCTCGAAGAGGAGGAGCGACTGCGGGTCTTCAGCCTGCTCGACGACCAGACCGCCGGCGAGGTGCTGGACGAGACCGAACCTGAGGCTACTACAGCACTCATCAAAGGGCTTGATTCCGAGCGCACGGCGGACATTCTCGACGAAATGCCGCCGGACGATGCGGCAGAAATCCTTGCCGACCTGCCGAAGAAACAGGCCGAGGAACTGATCGGCCTGATGGAGGTCGAGGAAGCAGCCGATGTCCAGGAGCTGCTCCAGTACCCCGAAAACTCTGCCGGCCGGCTGATGACCGAGGAGTTCATCTCGGTCCGCGCCGGCATGACGGCATCTCGGGTTATAGAGATGCTCAGAGAACTTGCGCCGAAAGCAGAGACGGCTTACTATCTGTATGTGACCGAGCCAGACGGCCACTTGGTCGGCGTGTTGTCGCTTCGGGACCTGATCGTCGCCGATCCGGATGCTCGAATCTCCGATACCATGGATCGGAAGGTGGTCAGCGTCGGAGTAGATACCGACCAGGAAGAGGTCGCCCGGGTCGTCTCGAAATACGACTTCCTGGCGATTCCCGTTGTGGATGGGAAGGAGAAGCTTGTCGGCATCATTACGGTGGATGACATCATTGATGTTATCGAGGAGGAAGCGAGCGAGGACATCTACGCCCTGGGCGGCACGACTGAGCATCCGGAGGCAGTCCACACCCCGATTCCCTCCGCCATGCGCCGAATGCCGTGGCTCTTAATCACCGTCATCGGCGAAATCTTCACCGCGAGGGTCATCAAGGGGTATGAGCTCACGCTGCAGGAAATGTTCGCTCTTGTGCTTTTCATCCCTGTCATAATGGCCACGGGTGGCAACGTAGGCACTCAATCGCTTGCCACCACGGTGCGCAGCATCGCCCTCGGAGAACAAGCCGGGAGAAGCGTCTGGCAGGTTATCAGACGAGAAGCGGCGATCGGCGTCATGCTGGGCGTTACAATCGGGCTCTTCACCGCCGCAATCGCTGTGAAATGGATAGGCACCCCGGCGCTGGGCCTCGTCATCGGGATCTCAATGACGCTCACGCTTACGTTCTCGGCGGTCCTGGGTGTGCTAATCCCCATCCTCTTTAAGGCGCTGGGCAGAGACCCGGCACTTGCGTCCGGACCGTTCATAACAACCCTGAATGACATAACGAGTGTAACCATCTATTTCCTCCTGGCCATCCGACTGATCCATCTGTTCCCCGCGTAATCCTGCTTCTCGTTAACCGGCGCCTCGCTGGCACTCCATCAACCTGAAGATGCTACGTTCACCTGCCGCGCGTGGGTGAATCCAAACGCGGACCCGCAGAGGCGGAATACACACCTGAAACCCGGGTTCTCATTGTCAGCGCACGTGTCCGCCGCGCCGCCCATGCTGGTCTGCCATAGAGATTCCTACGCGCAGTTCTTCCCGTGCCCCGATACAATCATTCCCCGCGGCGAACGCATCTACTCGGGGAGACGGATCCGCTTATCCCAGGTAGCCCCGATTCATCGGGACGTATCGAGGGACAAATCCTTCTCATTCGTCGGCACTCTTGCGCTGCTCTGACAGCACTCCCATCGGTGAACGTTACAGACCCATCAGCCACTGAACCTGACGGGCCAGGTATGTTTACCAGGTGATAGCAGCTTGACAAATCGGTTGACAATGTGACCAAAGTGTGATATAGTGTAGATGGAGGCCAACCGCTGGACCCCGGCGGGCGCGAAGTCGGGTGATTAAGCGTCGCGCGGCCGGGGAATCATAGTGCAGTCTTCCGATGCTGCCCGGGACCTCGGTATTCTTACCCACGTAGAAAGGGGGCTCGGCTGATGCAGCGCGCACCTCTACTGATCACGGTCTGCTTTCTCCTTGGCGGCTTCTCCTCACACATGTATGCCTCGAGCAACGTTGTCTACAGCAAGCGCTGGGTGCGCGGCGTCCCCGTTCACATTGTTACCGTCAATCTGAACAGCCCGAACGTGAAGATCAGCCCGGCGATTGCAAAGCGCGGCATCGGCAGCTCGGAGGGGTTCGGCTCGATGCTATCTCGCCTCCAGCCGGTCGCCGCCATCACCGGGACGTTTTTCTGCGTGCAGAGCCTCCATCCCGTGGGTGATATCGTCGTGGACGGCAAGCTTGTCAATCTCGGATCGGTTGGAACCGGGATATGCTTTACGCCTACCAACACCCTCCACTTCAGGCCCTTCAAGTACGCCCGTGCCACTGATTGGGCCGGCTACACGAGTGTGATCTGCGCCGGTCCCCGCTTGCTGACGAACGGGCTGGTAACAGTCTATCCCTGGGCCGAGGGGTTCCGCGACGGCTCGCTTTACAGGAAGGCCGCCCGGTCGGCCATCGGCGTGACGAAGCACAACAAGCTGCTGATGGTGACGGTGAATCGGCCGATCTACCTGAGCAAGCTTGCGAGGATCATGCGGGCACTCGGGGCGGTGGACGCGGTCAACCTGGACGGCGGCGGCTCGACCGCACTCTACTGCAAAGGCCGTGTGCCCAGCCATCCCAGCCGCCGGCTGACGAACCTGATCGTTGTCTACGATTCCCCCGAGAAGTTCGCCAGGATCAAACCCCACCTGGCCCCGTCCACGGAGGTTGCGACTACGTCGTCCAGGTCATAGATAGGTGGGACACCGCGCTGCGTTGACATCTGCAGTGAGATTCTGCACCCGTGTCCACTGTGCCGGTGTCCAAACAGCCCCCGAGTCCGCGCATCCGGTCCAAGGCAACCGATTGATTCCCCGGTCCTCCCTGTGACGCTCTCCTTCAGGCGGCGGAAACCGTCGCCGTGCGTGGCAAGTGCTTCCTTCCTTGTACCTCTTCTCGCTTTACAAGCCGGTTTTCCGCATAGTATAATGCTGCTATGAGGATTGCGATTGGGGCGGATCACGCCGGGTACCGGTTGAAGGGGGAGGTCGTTCGCTTCCTCTCGAATGAGAAGACCGAGTTCGAGGACTTCGGCGTTTTCAACACGGAACGTTCCGATTATCCCGACATCGGCGTGCGGGTGGCGGAAGCCGTGGCGAACGGGGAGTTCGACCGCGGGATACTGATTTGCGCGTCGGGCATCGGGATGAGCATCACCGCGAACAAGGTCCCCGGCGTGCGCGCGGCGTTATGCAGCGACACGTACTGCGCACGGCTCTCGCGCGAGCACAACGACTCGAACGTGCTGGTCCTCGGCGAGCGGGTTACAGGCGTGGGACCCGCGCTCGACATCGTAAGGACCTGGCTCTCGACGGATTTTCCAGGCGAGGAACGACATGCCAGGCGTGTTCGGAAGATTTTGGCGATAGAGAAAAAATACACTGGGGGAGGGCGCTGACGTTGGCGAAGTTGGAACTAAAGGTTACGAATCCCTCGTTCACCGCGCCGCTTGCGGAGGTGGATCCCGAGATCGCCGAAGCGATAGAACTTGAGAAGGCCCGCGAGAATGGCAAGCTCGAGATGATCGCCTCGGAGAACTTCGTGAGCCGCGCGGTGCTTGAAGCGCAGGGGAGCATACTTACGAACAAGTATGCCGAGGGCTATCCCGGTAAACGCTATTATGGCGGCTGCGAGTTCGTTGATATCGCCGAGCGCCTGGCCATCGAACGCGCGAAACAGCTTTTCGGCGCGGACCATGCCAACGTCCAGCCGCACGCCGGCGCACAGGCGAACATGGCGGTATACTTCGCCACCATGAAGCCGGGCGATACGTACCTCGCCATGGATTTGAGTCATGGCGGCCATCTCACGCATGGCAGCCTGGTCAATTTCTCTGGAAAGCTTTACAACGTGGTGCCGTATGGGGTCGATCGCGAGACGGAGTTGATAGATTGTGACGAGCTGCTGAGGCTTGCGCGTGCACACAAGCCGAAACTGATCGTGGGGGGCGCTACTGTTTACTCCAGAATCATTGATTTTCCACGAATGCGGGAGATTGCGGACGATGTAGGCGCGTATTTAATGGTGGACATGGCGCATATCGCCGGACTCGTGGCCGTCGGGGAACATCCATCGCCCGTCCCCTATGCCCAATTCGTCACGGCCACGACGCACAAGACTCTTCGCGGGCCGAGGGCCGGCATCATCCTCTGTCCGAAAGAGTATGCCCAAATGGTGGACAAGGCCGTCTTCCCCGGGATGCAGGGCGGGCCTCTCATGCACGTGATCGCGGCAAAAGCGGTCTGCTTGAAGGAAGCCATGACGCCCGAGTTCAAGCGATACCAGCGGCAAATCAGGCTGAACGCGAAGGCGCTCGCGGATAGGTTGATGAAACATGGACTGCGGCTCGTTTCCGGCGGGACGGACAACCATCTGATGCTGGTGAACCTTGTGCCTCTCGGGCTTAATGGAAAGCAAGCCCAGCATGCGCTGGACGAGGCCGGGATTACCGTCAACAAGAACACTATTCCATTCGATACGCAGAAGCCGTACATCGGCAGTGGGATCAGGATCGGAACACCTGCATTGACGACCAGAGGCATGCAGGAGTCGGAAATGGGCGTTATCGGCGACCTCATTTACCGCGTGTTAACCCATCCGGAAGACGAATCCGTACGGGAAGGCGTCCGTGCGACGGTGGATGATCTGTGCACCCAGTTTCCGTTATACGGCTGAGATGCAGGGCATTGGCGTGCTGGGGTGATGGCGTCTTGTGAGAAATGCCCCATTACTCGCCGCTCCGATACACCATTACGAGAGAGACGAAAGCACATGGTAGATAACCCTGGAAAAGGTGGGCGGAAGAGGCCCGACTGGGACGAATACTTTCTGGAAATAGCACAGGTGGTGGCGAAGAGATCCACATGCCTGCGCCGCCAGATTGGTGCAGTCATCGTGCGGAACAAGCGCATCCTCACGACCGGCTACAACGGCGCGCCCACCGGCCTCGCGCACTGCCTGGACGAGGGCTGCCTGCGGGAGAAGCTCGGCATCCCGTCCGGTGAAAGGCATGAGATCTGCCGCGGGCTTCACTCGGAGATGAATGCGATTATTCAGGCCGCCCAGCATGGGATCTCCACTAAGGGTGCCACCTTGTACTGTACGCACCAGCCTTGCAGCATGTGCGCACGCATGTTGATAAACGCAGGCATCGTTAGGGTTGTCTACGTGGGCGATTATCCAGACGACTTCGCGATGTCACTGCTCAGCGAGGCCGAGATCGAGCTTGTCCTAGTCTCGCCGCCGGACGAGACTGGCCCGCCGGAAGTTGAGCCGGCGAAGGTAGCGGGGTCATGAACTGGCACGTATTCGCTTTCCTGCTGGCGCTTGCAATATCGTTCTTAGTGACTCCCCGGGTGCGCAGGCTGGCCACGCGACTGAACATCATCGCTCATCCGGGTGGCAGGCGTATTCATGGACGGCCGGTTCCCCTGTGGGGCGGCCTGGCGGTCTATGCCGGGTTCACCTTGGCCCTCCTGTTCGTGTCAAAAGTCGGCGGCAGGTTCTACCCCGAGATACAGCTCGATACCAAGATGGTCGGGATTATGGTTGCCGGCGCCCTCATCGCCACTATAGGTATGATCGACGATCTCAAGGAGATGTCGGCCGGTCTACAGGCAATCGCCATCGTGGGGGTGGCCAGCCTCCTTATGAGCTTCGGCATCAAGATCGAGTTCTTGACCAACCCCTTCGCAGAAGGCATGATCTGGCTCGCCTGGGCAACTTGGCCTGTAACGATAATATGGACATTCGGGCTGACGAAGACGATAGACCTTATGGACGGCCTCGACGGTCTCGCAGCAGGGATAGGGGCCATTACGGCGGGCATCCTGGCACTCATGGCTTACTACTCGTTCCAACCGGCGGTGGCACTTGTGGCGGCCGTGCTCAGCGGCGCGTGCGTCGGTTTCCTGCGCTTCAATTTCAATCCCGCCAAGATATTCCTGGGCACCACCGGCAGCCAGTTCATCGGTTTTACGCTGGCCGCGATCTCGATCATTGGGGCATTCAAGATGGCCACAGCGGCGGCCGTTGCGCTGCCGGTCCTGGTTTTCGGCGTGCCGATTTTCGACGCCATCTTTGTAGTGTTTAAGAGATTTGCCGACCGCCGGCCCGTGCACAGGCCGGACCACAGCCACCTCCATTACCGCCTGCTGCAACGGGGCTTCACGCATAAGCAAGCCGTCCTCCTGATCCTCGGGATCTGCTTGGTGTTGGGCGTAACTGCTCTGATGGTCTTCTATCTAGGTAAATACTGGCCCACTCTCTAACTACTGGAGACTTGGAGATCGAGATGCCGATAAAGGTAATGGCAGTGTGCGGCACGCGCCCGGATGCTGTTAAGATGGCGCCGGTAGTGTTGGAACTTCAGAAGTTTCCGGACAAGGTCAATCTGGTAGTTGCGGTCACCGGCCAACACCGGGAGATGCTCCATCAGGTGCTCGACGTTTTTCGCATAGAGCCGGACCACGATCTGGACATCATGCGCACGAAGCAAAGCCTGGCGCAGATCACCACGCGGGTCCTCCAGGGGATCGAACGCATCATCGTGAGGGAACGGCCGGACATCGTGCTGGCGCAGGGCGACACGACGACAACCTTCGTTGCGTGCCTGGCCGCCTTTTACAACAAAGTTGCAGTCGGCCATGTCGAGGCCGGCCTTCGGACGGACAATAAGTATGATCCATTTCCTGAGGAGATCAATCGTCACCTGACCAGTGTGCTGGCCGACCTGCATTTTGCGCCGACTCCCGCCGCCAGGAAGAACTTGAGCGCGGAGGGTGTTTCTGCCGGGCGGATATACGTGACCGGAAATACGGTAATTGATGCGCTTCTCTCGGTAGCGGAGCGGCCGTGGAGTTTCCGCGATCCCACCCTGTCGAAAGTTTTCTCAGATGGGCGGCGCATGATCCTGGTGACCGCTCACAGGCGCGAGAACTGGGGCGAGCCGATGGCTAGGATCTGCCGGGCGATCAAAGCAGTGGTGACCGAGTTCCCGGACACCGTTGTCGTTTTTGCGGTGCACAAGAATCCGGTGGTCAGGGACACCGTCTTCCCGGAATTGAATGACGTTGAGCGTGTGCACCTGATCGAGCCGCCGGACTACGTGCCGTTCGTCCACCTTCTCAAGGGAGCGTATGTGATCCTCACGGACTCCGGCGGCGTCCAGGAGGAGGCCCCGTCTCTCGGGAAGCCGGTGCTCGTCATGCGCAATACCACAGAGCGTCCGGAGGGCGTGGAAGCGGGGACTGCCAAACTGATCGGGACTGAGACGGATCGAATTTTTCAAGCGACTGCGAAGCTGTTAAGCGATTCCGATGCGTATAATACTATGGCCAAGGCGATGAACCCCTATGGGGACGGCCATGCGTCCGTGCGCATACGCGAGGCGCTGTTCAAGTACTTTGGAATGGATTGAGGCGCGAATGGAACCGAAATCTCGAGTAGAGAGCACCTTTCAACTAATCTGGGGAGTCGGCGTGCGGCTGATATTGCTGTTCGTGGCTGTGTACTTCCTGTGGCGGGTAAGATCCGTCGTTGTGGCGATCCTGCTGTCGGCTGTGCTTACCTATGCGGTGCTGCCGCTGGTGGACTTCCTCTGCACGTACCAGGTGCGGGGGATGAGGCGCAAGACCCAGCGATTCGTGGCCACCACCCTGGTATTCGTACTGCTTGTCAGTTTGGCCATAATGTTCAGCGTAGTCTTCCTTACCCCGTTCAAAGCGGAGCTCAGCGCGGTTAAGGGAAACATGCAAGAGCTCGGCGACCAGATCAAGAGCACGCTTGCGAGCGGCAAGCAGTGGTACAGTACCCTGCCGCCTGACGTCCAAAGGTTTGCCGAAGCCCAGCAGTTCAAGGATGTAGTGGACAGGTTTGTCAATTGGGGCGGCGGGGTGCTTGGCACGACGGTGGATTGGCTGACTCGCCTGCACTACATAATCCTTATTCCGGTGCTGGCTTTTTATTTCACTCTCGACAGCCGCACTCTCAAGCGCGAGTTTGTGGCATTGGCGCCGCGTCGGGCCCGGCGGAAGGCGTTTGCCATCCTACGCCAGATCAACTGCATTATGCGAAGCTATGTGGTCGGTCAGATAATCCTCTGTGTGATCGCCGGTGTTGTCGTATGGGTTCTGCTGAGCCTGGCGCACATGCGGTATGCACTCATACTGAGCGTGTTTGCCGGAATCGCGCGCGCTGTCCCGATCATCGGGCCGATAGTCAGCGGGTTCGTCATAGTCCTCCTTGCAACCATCAAGTCACCCGTATTGGGGTTCGACATATTCGTGGTCTTCGCTCTGCTGCACTTCGTAGAGAGCAAGTTCATCATGCCCAAGCTGATCGGGCACCGAATGGAGCTGCATCCTGCTCTGATTATCATCGTCCTCCTGATCGGTGCGGAATTCTTCGGAATACTCGGCATGTTCCTTGCTGCACCCGTGGCGTCGATCGTAAGGATCCTTGTGCGGTACTATGTCATCAGGCCCAAGGAACTCCGCGTCTGGGGCCCGAGCAGCGCGGCGCCGATGCCTGAGCCCCCTGAGCCCCTTGTCCGGACGGAGAAGCCGTAACCGTGTGGGGAGTGTGGCTCGGGCAATGGCCGCCGAAAAAGGTCTCCTGCCTTTGCAGCAATTCCCCGGCCTGGCTCCAGTACGAGTGGCTCTCGGAGGCGGGACAGACCATTCAGCTAGTGCTTCATTAAGTTGATTCTGACACGACACGAGTTCCCAGGTAGCCGCAGGTCTTTATGGCTGCGGTGCATGATTTCATCCGCAGGCTGAAGACCTGCGGCT
>Ga0114930_10002139_pt1 | contig 18069 bp, 20 predicted proteins | sample AnhtaG_FD_87300 | JGI IMG/M metagenome (GOLD analysis project Ga0114930, IMG submission 87300) | Deep subsurface microbial communities from Anholt, Denmark to uncover new lineages of life (NeLLi) - Anholt_01485 metaG | ecosystem: Environmental > Aquatic > Marine > Oceanic > Sediment | place... | reverse complement strand
GGTGTGCCCTGTTATCCAGCCAATATCAGCTGTGCACCAGAATTTATCGTCATCATGAAGATCGAAATCCCATTTAGCTGTCCAGAAGGCGACTGTAAGATAACCTCCAGTATTGTGAACTATGCCCTTCGGTTCTCCAGTAGTACCACTTGTATAGAGGATGAAAAGCATGTCTTCGCTGTCCATTGGTTCAGGTTCACAGTAATCAGCTGCTTCGTCCATTAGCTCGTGCCACCATAGATCTCTATTCTGGACCATGTTAGCTTCATTTTTTGCGCGTTGAACTACGATGACATGTTCAATCCCAGTATTTTCCACTCCTAAATCAGCGTTAGCCTTGAGATTAACTATCTTTCCTCTATGGGAATATCCATCTGCAGTGATCAAAACCTTCGCTTGCGCATCTCTCATTCTACTTCTCAAGGATTCCCCGCTGAAAGCTGAAAAGACGACGCTGTGAACGGCACCTATCCGAGCACAAGCTAACATTGCTATCTGCACCTCTGGAATCATAGGCATGTATATTCCTACACGGTCACCTTTCTTAACACCAAGACTCTTCAGGACATTTGCAAACTTATTCACTTCAACATATAGATCGTTATAGGTTAACACTCTGTTTGGTTCGTCAACCGATTCAGGTTCCCAGATTATTGCTGCTTTGTTCTTTCGACCAGATTTCAAATGTCTATCTAAAGCGTTGTAAGATGCGTTAATCTTGCCACCAACAAACCATTTGTAATAAGGTGGGTTCCATTGATAGTCTTCTACCCATGGTTGGAACCAATCTAAACCCTCCTTTGCCCTTGTAGCCCAAAAAGCAACAGGATCCTTTGCTGCTTGAACGTAGATTGACTCGTCACTTATCCAAGCCCTTTTCTTCATTTCATCGGTTGGCCAAAACACAAATTTATTATCAGGATCTTCTTTAACCCATTTAACAGCTTTTTTCACAGATCCCCAACTCTTTAAGAACTTTATAAAACAATTGTTCTAAGATAAAATCTTTTCTTATGATGATGTAATGCACAATTGGAGAAGGAAAGACATTAGTCAAATCTAGTTTGGAAGAATACTTCATTAATTAGAGTTCACTAGTCAGCTAATTTTTCCGATTGGGAGAACTTGCTTTCCGTGAACATCATTCAATACTTCTGCTATAGCTAAGTAGACTGCGCTCAAACCACAGATTATACCCTCATATCCTAGAAAAGTCCCAACAATCGCACTCCCTGAAATCTCTCGTGCTGTTAGCAGAAAGAACAAGATCGCCAGACTTAAGAAAACAAATTGCAATACACGGTTTGCCTTCAGTGTACCCAAGAACATTCCGGAAGTGAAAAGCCCCCACATAAAGAAGTAGGCAGCCATAGAGATCGTTGAATAAGATTCCACCTCAAAAAACGTGAAGCTGGGCATAACAAGCAGAGCTACTAGAGACCACCAGAAAAGCCCATAAGAACAGAATGCAGTTGTCCCAAAAGTGTTGCCCTTGCGATATTCCATTAAACCTGCAATTATCTGCGCCAGACCGCCGTAGGCAATCCCCATAGCCAAAATCATACTGTCAAGAGGGAAGAAACCTGCATTGTGAAGGTTCAGAAGTACAGTTGTCATACCGAAACCCATTAGGCCCAAAGGCGCTGGATTCGAATATTGATCACTCAAACCTGTAACCCCAATTCAGTGAAGTCTCTAGGAGTCTGAGTCTTCGAATATAAGATTTTTCGAAAGTGTTAAAAGGCTGATGCTGTAAAACTCTTGGAATCATTACTAGGATTGATATTATAAATGGAATGGGCTTTAATTGCACCAATAACAGCTTTTGCCGCTATACTGTTCTCGATTTACCTTTTCTTCTATGTAAACCGCAAAGACAGTGGTACACCAAAAATGCAGGAGATCTCAGAGGCAATACGAGAAGGCGCTCGAGCCTTCTTAAGAAGAGAGTACACTGCCCTAGCTGTTTTTGTAGTGATTATGGCCGTTATCCTAACTCTTGCATTTGGTATTGAAATGGGTCTTGCTTACATTTTCGGATCCATCTGTTCAGGACTTGCAGGCTTCTTAGGTATGGAAGTAGCACTAAGAGCGAATGTAAGAACAGCCTATGCAGCCCGAAAAGGACTGAACAAGGCTTTTTCTATAGCTTTCAGAGGAGGCGCTGTTATGGGTCTTTCAGTCGTTGGATTGGCACTACTTGGAGTATCAGTAATTTATTTCCTCTGGGGGAGCCCCGATCTGGTCTTAGGTTTCAGCTTTGGAGCAAGCGCAATGGCGTTGTTCGCAAAAGCTGGAGGTGGAATCTACACAAAGACAGCGGATATAGCAGCTGACTTAGTGGGAAAGATTGAAATGAATATTCCTGAGGATGACCCTCGAAATCCAGCAGTCATCGCTGATAACGTTGGTGATAATGTTGGAGACGTAGCAGGCATGGGTGCTGACCTCTTTGACTCCTATGTAGCCAGCATTGTCGCGGTCATGATTCTCGGTGTCAGCTTGGGAGACACTTACAAAAGTCTACCCCTTGTCTTCGCAGGATTAGGAATTATCGCTTCTATAGTTGGAGTGGCCTTGGTGAGAGTTGGAAAGAAGGGCAACCCAGGAAAAGCATTAAACTGGGGAACTTATCTAACCTGTGGTATCCTGATTGCACTCACATTTCTGGTTTCTTATTACTTGAATATTCCTCTAGCTATTTGGGGAGCTCTGACAACTGGTTTGGTTGCAGGTATCATAATTGGGATAACAACTGATTTCTATACTTCTATTGATCGAAGCCCCGTAAAGCGAACAGCTGAGTCATCTCAAACAGGTGCTGCAATCAATATAATCACGGGCTTCTCTTATGGATTACTAAGCATGTTCCCACCCCTCCTAGGGATAGGAATCGCATCAGCTGTAGCGTACTTCCTCTGTGAACTAGGCATAGGCCCTGGATTCGGAGTCTATGGAGTTGGAATGAGCGCAGTGGGAATGCTTTCAATCGTTGGTATGATTGTGGCTGGAGATGCTTATGGTCCAATAGTCGATAACTCAAGAGGAATTGCTGAGCAAGCTGGAATGGAGGAAGAAGTGATTGAAATTGCAGACCGCCTTGATGCAGCAGGTAATACTGCCAAAGCTATAACAAAGGGATTTGCGATAGGTGCAGCTGGACTCACAGTAATATCGTTACTTGCGGCTTATCAAGAGATCATTCGAAGACACGCTGTCGAAATCATGTTTGATCTCATGAACCCCTTCGTCTTGACAGGAGCGCTCATCGGAATTGCCATGCCAGCTCTATTTTCAGCTATAGTAATGTTAGGTGTTGGTAAAAACGCCTTTAGAATGATCGAGGAGATACGACGTCAATTCAGGGAAATTCCAGGCTTGAAAGAGGGTAAGGAAGGAGTGAAACCAGATTATGCAAAATGTGTGGACATTGCAGCTAAAGGAGCCTTGAAAGAACTATTACCTCCAAGCATAATAATTATTGCTGTAACTTTGGCAGTGGGTTTTGGTGGTCAACTGGTCGCCAAATTCATTGGTCCACCGTACGAGTTTGGGGGAATTCAAGCCCTTGGAGGTTACCTTGGGGGTAGCATATTTTCAGGTTTAATCTTTGCATTACTCATGGCTAACTCTGGTGGTTTATGGGATAACGCTAAGAAGTACATCGAGGCAGGAAAACTTGGAGGCAAGGGTTCAGACGCACACAAAGCTGCAGTGGTAGGTGACACTGTTGGTGATCCGTTCAAAGATACTGCAGGTCCGTCCCTTAACACTATGATCACAGTTATGGCGCTTGTTGCATCAGTCTTTGCCCCACTAATCGTTGCCTTCGCCCTACTCTAACTTTGTGTACGCCACACATAGATAATGGAAGAGCATTTCTAGGGTATATCACTAAGAATGTGAATCTAATTAGATTGAGACCCATCAGGATTTACCCTAATCTAATCTTTCTGCTCGGAGTTTCGCTGGTTCCCTGCAATTTAGAGGACTAAAATGTTTCCACTAACTTCTTTCCTCAGCGATTCGCTGATGAATAGCCATACGGATTTCTCTACATAGACGATTTCTTTCTTTTTGAGATAGGTCTAGCAAATCAACAGCATATTTACTCTTCGAGGTTTTCATCTAGTTTGCCTAAAAAAAAGCATATCGCATCTCTTAATAAAGCACTTATTTCTAAAATCGATATATATCCAAAACAAAGACAAAACCCGGATTACGGGATCATTAATCAATGCTTGTTATTGAGTTGATGTTTGTCAAGCAGAGTAAGATATGACATGCGATTATGTTCAGAAACCTTCGAGTCTTGATGCCACAGCCTCAACATGCTTAGTGAATGGGTGGTTAGGGTAGTCTCGTGTAAAAATCTTTGTTCCTCCTGATCGAAGTACGTCACAATAACATGGTATCACTTTTAACACAGGTATTGTGTGCATGTTTTCAAAGCGTTTGTAGATGTTATCCTTCTCCACGGGTGATGAAAGGAATTCTATCGGTACTTTGTTCATTAAGATGGCACTTTTCTTCTCAAAGAGATCGTAGAGTTCTGTTGTCATCCTTTTGGTTCCTTCAATGTCAGACGTGTCTATTGTGCTCACTACGAGGACAATATCTGCGCTTACAATTGCGTTGATCGAGGAATATTGAAGCCCTGGGCTAGTGTCATAGAGGAGGTAGTCCATTTCCATGTCATTGAGAATTGTGTTTTTTAGGGATAGGAGTCTTCCTAGAGCTCGCATTTCCCATTTGCGATCTTTTGCTGACATGTCTCGTAAAGCTTCAGTAGCAGGGTTTGCTAATCCTATCTTCATTTCGCCAGTGCAATTGCATTGTGGTGTATAGTCAACAAGCACCTTGCCGATATCACAAGCGCCGTTCAAATAGTCGTTAAGCCAGTATTCAGAACCAGAGAGCCTGAAGATTGATTGAAGACTTGGTACTCAAAAGTCCAGGTCTAACAGACAAACTTTCTTGCCTTTCTTAGCAAAGGCTGCAGCGAGATTCACAGATAGAAGGGTTTTTCCAGTTCCGCCTTTGTAGCTGTGGATTACAATGATCTTACTCAACCTTGTGCCCTCCATTCTCAACAAAAAAGTAAGCTTTGCGTCCTTTCCTTTCTTTCTTCAGATAACCCATCAAGACTAGCTGGTTTAGGTAACCACTTTCTACTGCTCGAGCCCGTTTTGTTTGTTCTGAGACTTCCTCAGCTGTGGCGTGCCCAAGTTTACAGATTGCGACTGCAGTTTTCCTGAGATGATCAGGCAGTGAAAGAAGAGTCATCACATCCAATGCTTCAGGCAAATCTTGAATTACAAAATCTTGTTTTCTTTCTTGTTTTTGCAGCTCAATGAAAACTTCCATCTTGTCGTTGAGTTTTTCGAGGCTTTGTCTTATCTTCTCAAGGAGTACTGTAGGATTTCTTCCAAGTGGTTTTCCAGCTGTCAATTATCCACACCAGAACTTCTGTTAAACACATCTACACTATTGATGAAGGGAGATTCTATTAAATCTTACGACACAATATTACAGATTAAAAAGCGTTGAACAGGGAAACATAGATCAAAAGAAATTGGGATAAAAGAAAAAGGATTGAGGAGATGGTCTTATAGAATTGCAGGCAGTCTGCGTGAGTCTTCAACTAGCGGAAGGATAGTCTTCAGTTCACGGAAGTATTTCAGGACTGTAATGCCTCGTTCTGTTATAGCATAAACTACACGTTTCTTGCCAACTGTCTGTTCTTCAACTAGGTTCTGTTTCATCAAAAAATCCAGGTACTGCTTTAATACGCTACAGTTGACATTTGCCTTGTACATTATGTGAGTCAGCTTAAGAGGTCCGCGTTGAGAAAGAACTTTCAGGATATCAATGTACATTTCAAGTTTAGACCGTCGCATGTATTAACCTCTTTGCCGACTTTGTCAGCGATCTGAATATAAATCATTTATGGATTCAGAATCAGTGTTTCTCCCCATTGACTAGCAGTTCTTGTGGTTCACTTGAGACAGCACAATTAACCTGTTCTGCAAAGCTGTCACCAAGTCATCGCATAGAATTTGCTGCATTTCTGTAGAAAGTGTCAAAATTTCTGTCTTCAAAGCTTTCATAAAGTTGTCTTGAAGTTGCTTCCGCTTCTGAGGAGTTAACTCTTTTTCGGTTATCATTTTGCCTTCTATTCCCCCATTGTTTCTAAGTTGGAATGGAGCTCCAGATTTAACTATCTTATGAAGCTTGGCGAAATATTGAACCTATATATTCCCAATATGGATTCTATGTGTGTGCATGTAGATGGATTGAAGGTGTTAGTTCTTGTTACCTTTTCAATTGTTTGAGTGTATTCCAGAGTTTATCTCCGACATAGTGGATGTTTTGTAGTACTTTTCCATGTTGAAGTCTTTTCGCTTCCTCTACGTTGTAAAGAGCTGAGGTGATTGCTAATGGCTTTTGATGTTGTTCATCGTGAACAACCACGATATCTCCCTTCCTGAAAGTTCCCTCGAAGCTGACTATACCGGGAGCCATTACATCTGCTCCGTTGCAGAGGTAGGGTATCGCTCCCATGTTGACAATGACCCTCGGCAGGTCTAATAATATTCCATCTGACGCGAGAGTTGGGTATAATTTGTTCTGGGACTTGGCGAAAATTGGCTTCTTATTTATGAAGAATATTTCATACTCATCTATGTTTGCAAGCTCAATTGGCAGATTCAACTTACGTTTATCCTGAGGATCAATTCCTATTTTTTCGAAGAACTCCAAAAGTAATTTTCTTGCCTCTTTCTCTTTGATGAACCGACGTTCCATCTTATCCACTTTTTATCAACTAGTTGTCTGTTCCAACTGCTTGTTCAGGTTGATTATCGGGTCGAGACATGTGAGTCTAAATTCTCTTAATGAAGTGAGAATTCTCTTCTTTGTATTTTTTCGTGATTATTGCAGTTCTGACTCGCAGAACTCCAGGTATTGGAGCTACGAATTTAGCAATAAATGAATGTAGTTTTTCTCTATCTTCAGCTATAACCTTGGCAATAATGAGTAGTTCTTCAGAGAGGGAAAAAAACACTTCAGGTACATGTTTGTGTTTAGAAAGGTGCTCAGCAATTTTTTCACTTTTCTTGGGGTCAGTATAGACAGTCAGAATCGCTACAAGATGTTTAACTCCACATTTTTCAAGGTCGATCATCGCTGTGTACTTTTTGATTATCCCTTTGCTCTCCATCCTTTTAATCCGATCATAAATTGTTGAGTGTGCTAGGTGTAGTTGGCGTCCAATTTCTGTATACGTTTCTTTCCCATTGTCCTGAAGGATTTCAAGTATGCGCCAGTCCACATCATCCAGTATTATGAATCCTTTTGTTTTCAAAAGACTAAGCGCTCCAGAAGCTTCTTGGTTTTCGTAATCTAATGAGTCTTCAATTTATTCTTTACTATCCCGAGGAGTAGGACTGGATATTATGATCATCTATTTGTAGATATAATTATGTATTGTCAGATATTTTTTTCGGAAAAATGTAGAAAAAACAAAACTAATTTCTACAATTCTTCTAAACTTATACGGTTTTACCTACGATTTTGCGGAATACCTGTCGAATAGGTTTAAATCGAACATTGAGGACTAGAGAATTATTCTAGAAGATATTTCTGTGATGATCAGAATGGTTTACGATCAAAAGTTTCCGAAAGTCTGGCAACTTCTAGAACGCTTTAGAGAAAACTGTAATAGCAAAGGTTGGAAAACCTCCGACGATGAAAATCTAGTTAAAATCGAGAATAAATACCACAACCTAATTGAAACATATGCAACCCATCTTTCGACTTTTAAAAGAATTGCTGCAAGTAAGAGAAGAGCTGTTCGCGAAGGACAATCCTATCGACCTGTGAAGATTTCTTATATGGCATGGGTTTTTCAGAAGCCACCTCCGCAGCAATTAGTGGAAACCTTGATGAAGAACTCTGAACTCTCCAAGTCTAATGCCCTATATGATCTGAGTAACATCTATCAAGGCAAAACAGTTTGCGTAGGAGTTAACTTGACTGACAGCCCAGTATTCAGGTTATTCGAAGAGTTCCTGAAGGAAACTTTTGGAGTAGAAACTAAACATCTTTATCGACCAACTCCTACAGAACCGAAAACCTTCAAGTCAAAGCTCCAAAAAGCATCTATAGGATAAGGCTGTCACATTTGGCTAAGTCTTCTTAAGTATGATAATAATATTCTTTCTTTGTGGAAATGATGGCGAGTGCAAAAGAAGTCAATGAAACTGATAAGCTGAAAAAGGTTGTTAAGTTTAAAACATTTCTTGAGAAGAAAATCATGGAAGCTGAAGATGATTTAGGTAATCTACGTACACTTTTGGATTTTGTCAACGAATCTTTATTGGAGAGAGGATTTAAGAGAGTAAAAATTCAAAAAGTTGAGCCAGCCCAACAAAGCCAGGAGTCAACTACTGCAGAGGAAACTATTTCTCTAAAATCTATGAGTGGAGAAATCTTAGCTAGTCTACTGATTACCGAGAATTCGATGCGAGTGACAATTCCAGATGACAAAACATTCAGCATAGAGACCCCGCCTTTTCACCAATTTTTGGTGGAGCGAGTTCTCAATAAAATGCAGGAAAAAGACCAGGGAGAGGCAGGAATGGGTAAGATGACTCAGGATAGAGTTTTCAACTATCGATTGGAATTGAAAGATGATCGAATCCAAGCGATTGATATTCAAAATATTACAACAGAACGACTTCGAGAACTGAAATCCAGCATCCGTTGGACCTTGGAAAAAATGCTCGAAAAAACGGAGGAAAAATCCTAGCGTTCAATTATTGAGATTACTGGGTCAGGGTAATCCTGCAATTGCAGGTTCGAAGATGCTTTCTATCAGCTCGGTAATTCTAGCAAGTTGACCTGTGTATAATCCTATTGAGAGAAGAGTTACTCCAGCTAGTAAGATCAAGGATCCGAGTATTCTTTTTTCCGACAGTTCCATTCACGATTCACCTAGATGAATTTCTTTAACCTGTTTTCAATCTTATCTTTAGGTATTGCTCCAACGAGACGATCTACTTCTTTTGCACTTTTCATTATTAAAAGAGTAGGTATCCCCATTACATTGTATTGTGTGGTTGTTTCAGGGTTTTCATCTGCGTTCAACTTCCCGAACACTATTTTACCTGCATATTCTTCTGCAAGTTCTGCGATTATTGGAGCTATCATTCGACATGGACCACACCATGGAGCCCAAAAGTCAATTAACATCAGCGGATACTTCTCAGTGTTTTCACTGAAGTTGGCGTCTGTCAGTTTGATTGGAGTCATGGTTTCTTCGCTGTCCTTGGCTTTTTTCATCATTTTCCCCATTTTCTCAGCTCGAATCTTTTCAAGCTCTTCTTCATCGTTGTTAGTCAACTTCTTATGCTCCTTCATCATGCATTTGTCCATTATTACGGTTAATCCTTCTATTTCTGCTTTCCGTGCAACCACTTGGTTGATGATTCCAAGTTGCATCCAGATTACTCGAGGTTTCCCATATTGCTTAGCAAGTTGCATCACATGTTCTCCTATGGGAGGTATGTCTTCCGATGGTCTGAAGATATCAACTATATCAATATTCTTCCGTTTTTCTTCAGGTACATCCAATAATGTTTTGTAAGCTATCTGACCTAGGATTTTATTGGCAGTTGGATGGATTGGTATAATGTTATACCCATGTTTTTGAAGATATTTCGCAACTCGATAACTAGGTTTTTCAGGATTTCTTGATAAACCAACAATTGCTATCGTTTTGTGTTTTCTAAATATATCTTTAATTTCTTCTCGAGCCAATTTGGCCCCTGCCTATTGACGGATTCAACAGTTTCTACGCTTAGATCTAAGCTTGCTTTTTTCGTTCTGAAATCTCTCTAGCTGCAACTACACCTGAAATAGAGGCTTGAACAAGTCCTCTGGTTAGTCCTGCACCATCTCCTATGGTGAACAAATTGCGAATTGGTGTCTCGAAACACTTGCTCAGTTCCAGCTTTGAGGAGTAAAACTTCACCTCGACACCATATAGTAGCGTGTCGTTTGAGGCTAACCCAGGAGCGATCTTGTCCAAAGCTTCAAGCATTTCACGTATATCTGACAGATATCTGTATGGGAGTACAAAGCTCAAATCTCCAGGAGTTGCACTTTTTAGACTAGGTATCACCGTGCTGCGGTTAATCCTTTCCTCAGTCGACCGTCTTCCTGCCTCTAAATCACCTAGCCTTTGAATCATAATTCCACCACTTAACAGGTTAGTTAACCGAGCAATATACTTCCCATATGCAATAGGCTCTTTGAAGGGCTCAGTGAATGATGTGCTCACTAAGATAGCGAAATTTGTATTCCTGGTTTTTCGCTCTGCATAACTTTGTCCATTCACAGTTAAAACGCCGTTATAAGATTCTGTAATAACCTCCCCTTGTGGAGCCACACAGAAGGTTCTTACATGATCATCAAAAAACTTGGAGTAGTAAATCAGTTTTGGCTCATAGAGAATACGAGTTAGTTCTTCAAGAATCGGAGCCTGGACCTCCACTCTAACTCCCACATCCACTGGATTGTTCAATGTTTTTAAGCCCAAGGCTTGAGCTTCACTTTTTAACCATTCAGCGCCACTACGTCCAGGAGCAACAATAACATATTCAGCGAGAAGCTTATCCCCACTAATTGTTTCAATCCCCTCAACTTTCTTGTTTCTAACGATAAGCCCCTTAACTTCGGTTCTTGTTCTCACCTTGGCTTTGCCATCGAGAAAGCTTCTCATTTTCCGTAGAGTCTCTGCACATTTCTCAGTTCCCATGTGTCGCACTTTTTGTCGGACAAGTTTCAAGCCTGCAAGTGAAGCTTTTCTCTCGATTTCTTCGATCTTGTTCTCATCAGTACCGTATATGTTGTTTGGAGCTCCGAATCTTGTGTAGATCTGATCCACATATTCCACTAATTGCTGGAGTTCTTTTTCGCTGATGTATTTCCTAAGCCATCCACCAACTTCTGTAGAAAGCGTTAGTTTACCGTCGCTGAAGGCTCCTGCGCCCCCCCAGCCATGGAGCACATTGCATGGATCACAGTTTAGGCAACCTAAACCTCTACTCGCAGGGCACTTACGCTTGTCTATGTTTGCGCCTTTGTCAAGAATCATTATATCCAAATGAGTCTTTTCCACGAGTTCCATAGCGGAGAAGATGCCTGCTGGCCCTGCGCCAACGATGATTACATCATATTTCAAAGAGGCATCCTCCAAAGACCCTACACAACATTGCTCAGCTGTAATATATCTTTAGCGTCTTCAGAGTTCTGCGTTACTGTTCAGAGTCCAAACTATTAAAACGCGCTTTTTCTGATTCTCAGGCGTCAAACTTCATTCTTTTGCATTCCACTAGTCTTTGATTGCTTCCAGAAGACTCATCACGTTCCAAAGTTTCACTCGAGTATAGGGTGGCATGTTCGGGTCTTGAAGAATGTCATCAAGACGTGAAATCGCGTTAGATGCCCTCACTGCAGGAGTTAATTCGCCAGTTTGAAGAGTTTCTAAGGACTCTTTTGCAGCTCGCCGGATATTACGAGGAGTCGTTGTGTCTTCGGAAACCTGACCTAGCACCATGACTGCCTGATCTACTCTTTCTTCATATTCTTTGGCTTTTTTCTTACTCACCAAATGACGCACTTCCAAGAGGACAGGACTGAGAGCAAGCCTCAAATTGTTAAGCAATCATATTATCGTTTGAGGTTTTAAAGTTGTCTAAAGACTTCAAGGTCATTCAGCACATGGCTGACATGCTTAAGCAAGGAGCAACACTTACAGAATTGGCATGTCCTGCATGTGCCTCGCCCCTATTCAGGCTAAAAACCGGACAATTGTGGTGCGCCAAATGTAAGAAACGGGTCGTCAGGCTGAAGGAAGGTGAAATAGGAGAAGCCAACACCCAAGGGCAATTAGTAAACCTAGAAAACACCGTGCTAAAAAAGATACAAGTAATTGAGATGAAGATGAGAGGGGAAGAAGATTCAGAGAGACTAGAGAAACTCACATCAACTCTAGATTCCCTTTTAGGCACCCTTGAAAAACTTAAGAGACTCAAATCCTAGGTGCCAACAGCCTTGGTGTGTTCTGCGAGTCCTCCTTCAAACATTCATGGATTGCTTTCTAAGCTTTGAAGCTTCACGAAAAACAGTTTAATTTGCATAGCTTTTTTTCAGGTAATCTGAGATTAAGTGGCCAATAGCTTGAGCTACTTCGTTCTTGGATACATTTCCCTCAACAATTTCGAGTTGTCCTTCTCGCACCTGCTTCAAGTATGCTTCTCTGGCTCTCTTCTGAGTTTCCCATGTTTCCATGACAGATTTCTTCCTTTTGATCCTATCAACCATAACTTCGGGTGGAACATCAATGTAGATCGCAAGATCTGGTTTGATTGCATGTTTGTTGATTTCTCTAACCCATTTTAGCATTCTTCTGCTTGTCCCTTGGTATGCAATTGAAGAGTAAAGGTAACGGTCACAAACCATAATTCTTCCTGCCTCTAATTGGGGTTTAATTTCGTTCTCAATGTGATCAAGTCGATCCACCGCAAAAACCACTGCTTCCAAAACCTTCGGAAAACGTTTGGTTCCTTGAAGGATAGATTTCTTTACAATGTTGCCAAATACCCCTTTGCTTGGTTCAGCAGTGTACACTGCATCATACCCTTTTTCTATCAAAGCTTTTACAACTCGACGTGCTGCTGTGGTTTTTCCACTACCGTCGATCCCTTCAATACATATGAAAACACCACGACCTTTGTCTCGGCTAGTCATCTCCACAGCTTGTGTTCCTCCGCTACAACTCATTTAACGCGTAGGCCCTGATTACTTAAATAGTGATGTCGGAGATAAAAACTGGAGTATCAATGTCGATGAGTCAACAGTGGGGTGAGATAAAAGACCCTGTTCACGGGTATGTATACATCACGAAGGTGGAAAGGGACGTTGTGGATTCTTTTCCTGTGCAGCGTCTTCACAGACTCAGGCAGTTAGCAGGAGCTGAATATGTTTATCCTGGTGCTAATCATACGCGCTTCGAGCACTCAATTGGGACCATGTATTTAGCTCAAGAAGTGACCAAAAATCCTAATCTATCCTGTTACTTGTCAAAAGATGAAATCGCAGCGATTCGTCTTGCAGCTTTGGTCCATGATGTAGGACATGGACCTTTCTCACATGTTTTTGAGTATCTTCTAGAGAAATACCTAGGAAAAAACCATGAAGAAATGACTTTTTGGATAATTAGGAAATCTGAACTAAGCGACGTAATTCGAAGTGGAGGATATGATGCAGAGATAATCGCAAAACTCGCTACAGGCTCGTTATGTCAAAAGGGTAAGGCTTACATGGACCAGATTATTCAGAGTGCCATAGATGTTGACAAACTTGACTTCGTCTTAAGAGACACTTACCATACTGGAGCGAAATATGGTAATGTTGATGTTTCCCGTTTAATCCAAATGCTGGATGTTCTAGAAGAGAGTTTGGCAGTTGACATAGGAGCACTCTCAGCCTTAGAGTCCTTTATCTTAGCGCGTATTGAGTCTTTTAGGAGTATCTATTTTCATAGGGTGAGCAGAGCAGCTCAGATCATGCTAGCAATAGCCATGGAAAAAGCAAAGGATGCAATTGGGCTGGTTGACTATAAAACGCCTGAAGAATACTTAGCCTTGGATGATTATACAGTGTGGACGATGCTTAAACTCTGTGAGGAATCACGGAACATCATGGAGGATCTTGAACGCCGAAAATTACTCAAGTGTTCCTATGAAAAAACATTTCATGTTAAGGACAAAGCCATCTCAAAACTATTCAGCTCGGAGGAGATCCGCAACGATTTGAGAGATAAAATTGCGGAAAAAGCAAAATTAGCCCCAGAGTCCCTTGTTATAGATGTTCCAACTGTCCCTTCAGTACCTTACCACCACTCAGTCCTCTTGGAACCCATGGAAATTCTTGTTTTCTCTCGAACCAAGAAGGGAAAAAAGGTAGCTCAACGCCTTAGTAACATTTCAAGGACTTTCGAAGCCCTAAGAGGATTCCTAAATGTAGTTCGGGTGTATACAGATGAGAAACACCGTGATAAGGTCGCTGAAGCATCATCTAAGGTCCTAGGAGAACTCCCATATTCCGCAACCATATCGTACTAAAAATGCACAGTAGAGTGGACCACCTTTCCACAATCAAGTTTCCTTCGATACTTAGTCAGTGTGAATATTCACACCACAACCCTTAAAACACGCGGTTCCAATTCAGCTTCATACACAAAGCGAGTGTAGACAACATGTCGGACAAAGAAACAATCGAAACAGAAGAAGAAGTGAAACCGGTCGTCAAAGAAGAAATTAAAAAGGAAGAAACTAAAAGGGCGACCAAAGATCCAAACGTGATCTATGTCGGAAACAAACCACCAATGACCTATGTAATGGCAGTGATTACAGGATTCAACATGAGTGACTCGGACGAAGTCACACTGAAAGCTCGAGGCCGTGCTATCAGCACAGCCGTAGATGTTGCAGAAATCGTTCGAAGTAGATTCTTCAAAGACGCAAAAGTACACAATCTTTCCATCGGCACCGAACAGATCACACCAAGAGAAGGCGGAAATCCAAGAAACGTCTCAACAATGGAGATAACTCTCAAAAAGGATTAGACGATTCAGGCATCACAGCCGCCTATCCCACCTATTTTTTCTCAGAAAAAACAAGTATGAACTATGTTAAAATAAGTTGGCAAAGCTTGGATCTAAGTCTATTGCAGATTCCACGTTGTACGCTTTGCGCGCACGCTTTAAAAGTGCGGAACCATGAACTAGACTCTCCTCAGTTATGTTTTTTTTCATCATTAACTCTCCATCTAGCGGCAAACAATCCAATTTGAGGACACATATGAAGCCTTAAACTAAGAAGATTCTTATTCGGATTTGTATTTCTTTAGTTCCATGGAACTACTGGAATTTGCAGAGACCGTTGTTTTAATAACTGCTTCGGGTGCCCTTGCTCCGGGACCTTTGTTCTTTGCCAATCTTTCACAAGGCTCAAAAATCGGAGCTAGAGGTGGACTTATTTTCTCTTTAGCACACACAATTGTCGAGTTCACCCTTGTCATGGCACTAGCTCTAGGTCTTTTAACATTAGTGAGAGAAGGGGCTGTCAGACTCTTAATCGGAGCTGTCGGAGGAGCAGCACTCATCGCCTTTGGCGGAGTGCAAATCTGGATATCCCTCACCTCAAAATTTCTCAATGCCACATCACGAGAAACTCCCCGCAATGTCTTCTTGATAGGATTGAGCTTTACGGGATTGAACCCTTTCTTTGTGATTTGGTGGCTAACTGCAGGAGCACAGCTAATTTTCATCTCCCTCGAGTTCGCATCACTCGCTGGAGTTCTCCTCATGTATATTTGTCACGTATGGATGGATTATGCATGGCTAGCGAGTACTGCATATCTCGCAAAAAAAGGTCATAACATTATTGGATTCAGAATGTATAGATGGATCTTGACCTTCTTCAGCATAATTTTGGTCTATTATGGACTAACTTTCCTCATCAGCTCCATTGGCACTCTATCGATTCAATGACCTGTTTAAGATCATGCCTTGCAAGTTGTCACTCAATACATATTTGCAGCCTAGTTCTTCGATTTTACTTGTCTTGTGCGTTCATGAGAGAAGCTTAAATGGATTTTCATACAATATTCTCGGGAGGCTTTGATTTGAATGAGATAGAATTGATTGTGGACCAGCTAAAGCAGACTTTTGACGGTAGAGCGTGGCATGGCCCATTATTAATGCAAGCCTTAGAGACAGAGGACAGAGCTATAGCGAGAGGACGACCGATCAAAGCGAGACATACAATCTGGGAGATAGTGAACCACTGCTCCTACTGGATGGAAGCCGTGGCTCAAACACTGAAGGGAGAGACAATCCCAGACATCGCAACAATTAAGGATTGGCCTCAGATGGGCGAGAGCCAGGAGGACTGGGATAAGGCCCTAGAAAGACTGCAAGGATCCTATAAGGATCTTGTCAAGTTGATACAGGACTCAAGCGAGACCTCGCTAACGAACAAAAAAAGTTTCTCATTTCAAGGACAGAAATTTACATTTACGAACCGAAAGATGCTACACGGTATTTCTGATCACAACACATATCATGCAGGACAGATTGCGATCCTAAGATCGCAAAAATCAGAATGATATCATTAACTGACCCATGAATGCCAAGTCGCTTTTGTATCAACATTTTCTCTACCTGAATCGAAGATAAATTTAGTTGACTCACATGCAAGCCTAGATCAAGCTAATTAAGAACTGAAATCGCGAGCGCATCGCAAAAAGAGATAGCATAAGTGAAAAGCAGATATGTTTATTCGATAGAACCTTCAATGTGGATAATGCTCCGAAAATGGGCTCCGGTAGAAGCTTTGTCTGCCGAATATAGCCCGGCTAAGTATTCCGGCCTTTCGAGCCGGAGACCCGGGTTCGAATCCCGGCCGGAGCACCAACTAAATTACTAAGATATCTAACTACTAGCTAAGGCATAAACCACATGAGTACTTGCGCTTGAAATATGCTTGATTCAAGTACACGCTAAGTTTGGTCAGGAAATGCTTGCCTAAGTTCTTTGATGAACCCATCTTCCTCCTCGACTAACCTCTCCTTCACTGCTTTCCAGGTTGCTGAACAATTTTTATACTCAACACCCACGATGCCATGAATGCTTCTGTCAATTGCTCTCTTGTTTTCACTGGAAACATCAACCCCAGCTTTCTTGAGCACACTTTTCAGATGTCGAAAATAACAGGTCATTGAAACACTTCAAATTTAATTGGAAACGCTTAGGTAAAGATTTTTCCCATACTAGCGCAAAGTATGGTTTACGTTATGACTTCAGTTTGTTAGTTCTTCTCTTTGTAAATGGAACTTTTCTGAGAGTCGAGTCCATTCCAAAGTATTCTATAGTTGAGGGCTGATAAGATGTCATAGGGGTGTGCGATTCCCTCATTCTCTATTAAGTTGATTGCTTGAGATAAACTGGGTTTGGAAAGTGAAGCTATTTTGACTTCAAGTTCCCCCAACTTTTCTTGCCTTATTATGAGTTCTCCAGTTGTTTTGTAGCCGTTTAATTCAACACCAATCAACTTCCGTTTCAGTGCCTCGATTGAAACATTAAGCACCTTAGCAAGGTCTTGGAGCTCCACAACATCCTTTTCTAGATGTATATGTTCTATGTTCATCAGTTGAACCTCGTGGTGAAGTTGGGCTTCCTCCTTTGCCTTAAGTATGCTCAGGATTGGTTTTAATGGAACTTTTTTCTTGTAGAAGATCAACTCACCCTTGATTTGTGTAAGCTTGTCGCAGGCTAGTTGTTGGTTGACAGCTGTTATCAGCTCCACTCCTTTGAGTTGCTGAAGCTTCATGATTTTTTTCTCCAAGTAATTCTTTGTCCAGAAACCAGCTATTTCCAGGTATACCGTTATGCCCCTTTTTTCGAAGGAGAAGTCTGGTATGAACACATGTTTTCCAGCAATAAGGGGTGTAGGCTCTCTAGTTATATTCCATCCAGAGTTTAGGGATTTGAAATCTCTGTAGAACTTTTCTTCAACAGCGCTGTCGAAGGCGACTTTTGAACTAGGTTCTTTTAGGGCTGTTTGGATCTTATCTCTTACTTGAGTGCTAGTCAATCTTAGTTGTAGAAGACGCTTCCCATATTGACTTTTTCTGATGATACTTCCATTGATTTCCCAATGTTCAGCTTGAAGGATTGATGGCAGGGTTTTTGCCATGTTAGTCCCATATCTTTGTGTCAGTTTGAAATGTGAAAGTGGGCCATCCACAGTGATCTTAAAAACTCCATTGGCGGTTTCAGCAGAGTACATGAGTCCTCTAAACTTTACAGCTCGTAGAATCTCCTTCCAGTGATCAGACACTTTAATTTCTATATGCGTTGCCCTAAACAACAGGGTTTGAGTGAGAGAAAAATTGTAAAGCTTCAATAATTCAACAGGATCTACAGAATTGAAACTC
>Ga0114930_10002137_pt1 | contig 18078 bp, 13 predicted proteins | sample AnhtaG_FD_87300 | JGI IMG/M metagenome (GOLD analysis project Ga0114930, IMG submission 87300) | Deep subsurface microbial communities from Anholt, Denmark to uncover new lineages of life (NeLLi) - Anholt_01485 metaG | ecosystem: Environmental > Aquatic > Marine > Oceanic > Sediment | place... | reverse complement strand
TCGTCGATGGCGTCGCGCGTCGCCCCGGGGGCGAACTTGACGCCGTGGGTGTGACCGGGGACGTGGAAGTCGAACCGTTCGCGGACCTCCGGCCGCTGGTTGCCCACCACGTTGAACCCCAGGAGCCGCAGGACCTCGGCCTCCTTGAGGTTGAGTTCCGCGCGCTGCGGACTCCAGAAACTCGTCTGAACGATGAGCCGCTTCGGCGCGACCCGTCTGCCGCCCGTCGCCTCGCGGGCCCACCGCAGGCGGCGTGCGGTCATCTGGCTTGCCGTCTCCAGATGCGCGGCGTCGCGCTTCGGGTCGGGCGAGACGAGGAAACTCGTGAGCGACCCCGTGTAGGTCTCCTCGAACCGTTTGACGACGGCGTTTGCGTGCGGCGCGGTCGCGATCTCGATGACCACCCGGCGCCGGTCGGCTGCGGGGTCGGCGATGAAGTCGGCCGTCACGTTGGGGAACTCCGCGACGCCGCCCGCGCGCTTCAGCCGTCCGTGCAGCCGGTCGCCGGCATGGCGGCCGAGATCGAACCAGGGGGTGAACCTGCCGGCCGGCGTGCGCGCGCCGCTCTCCTTGTCGGCCCCGGCGGGCCAGACCGTTTTCGGCAGATACCACGGCGCGTTGTGGATGTACCCGCCCACGCGAACGTAGTAGACGCCCTGCCCCGGATCGAGCAACTGGAACCGAACGAAAACGTCTCCCGCCGCCGCAGACGCCGGGACAACCGCTGCCGCAAGTGCCGCGGCGACGCCAAGTGCGAACTGCCGCAGGCCGTCGGACATGCTCTCACCTCGCTCGGGAAGGGGTGCACGCCGAGGCTACCACCTTCCGGTTTGTGCGACAAGCGCTTGCCTCACCCTTTGACATGCCGCCCGCGCGAGCGTATCATGGTGGGCCTTGAACGTCGGGCTCAAGCGAGAAGGGGTAAGCCTATGGCCACTTGCGAGAACCAGGAGAAGAACCTGGTCGATTGCACGTGCACGTACATGGCGTGCGACAAGCGCGGGTTGTGTTGCCTGTGCGTGGCGCAGCACCGGGCGCTGGGGGAGTTGCCCGGCTGCTTTTTCCCACCGGGGGCCGAGAAGACGTACGACCGCAGCGTCCGCAAGTACGTCGAGGTGATGCAGGGCTAGCGGCCGACGGGAGCCGGGCGGCATGATCGTCCTGATCGACAACTACGACTCGTTCACGTACAATCTCGTCCAGCGTCTGGGGGAACTGGACGCGGGGCTCGACCTGCGCGTCTTCCGCAACGACAAGGTGACCCCGGACGAGATCGAGGCGCTCGGGCCGAGCCACATCATCGTCTCGCCCGGCCCGTGCACGCCGCGCGAGGGCGGCGTGTCGAACGAGGTCATCCGACGCTTCGCCGGCAAAGTGCCGCTGATGGGCGTGTGCCTCGGACACCAGTGCATCGGTTTCACGTTCGGCGCCGAGGTCGTACGGCACGACCGGCTGATGCACGGCAAGACCAGTATGGTGAATCATGATGGGAGGACCATCTTTGAAAGCATCACGAATCCGTTTGAAGCGACGCGGTACCACAGCCTCATCGTCCGCCGCGACTCCCTGCCCGACGACTTCGAGGTCTCGGCCTGGACCGACGCGGACGAGATTATGGGCATCCGCCATCGCCGATGGCCGCTGGAAGGTGTCCAGTTTCATCCAGAGAGTTTTCTGACCCTCGAGGGGCCGAAGATCCTCCAGAATTTCCTGCGGATGTCGTAACCTCACCGGCCGATACACCCGAGGACAGCCGCGCCGTCAGCAGCCAAGACGGCTGCGCAGCCGGCCGCGTCAACCGTATAACGTACCGATGCGCAGCAGGGGGCGAAGGAAGTCCGGAGGTCCGACGTGATCCGTTTTCAGTGTACGTGCGGTAAGCCGCTGAAGGTCGAGGACTCGGTCGCCGGCCGCACGGTCCAGTGTCCACACTGCGGCAGTCAGGTCCGGGTGCCAGACGGCCACGGCACGAGCCGTACCCGTGCCAGGGACGCCGAGCCCAAGCCGACGAGCGGACCGGCCGCCCTCCAGGCCGCCCTGCGCGAGGCCCGGGAGGGCGCCGCCGCGGACGACATTCCCATGGCCGAAGTCGTCGGGGGCCCTGCCTCTGGCGGGGTGCCGTCCTCGCCGCAGTCACGGGATGCGGCCCAGGCGATTAAAGGACTCGACGCCTTGGCCCAGGCAGCCGGCCCCGCCCCTGCCAAGCCGGCCCGCCGGCCTGCCAAACCGAAGGCGCGTACTCGCAAGGCGACCAAGACGCCCGATCGCGCCGCCGTTCCGAACGGGCGCCCGCCCCCCGGCGCGGAACATAGCAAGAAGGCGGCGATCATCGGCGCCGTGGCAGCAGTGGTGGTGCTCATCATCGCGGTCATCGCCGCCTCGTTCATCGGCGGAGGCGAGGTCGAGCCCGAGAAGCCCGCGGCCGAGGGCCCGTCCGTCACGACGACCGCCGAGCAGCCGACACGCACAGGGTACGCCTTCGACCAGCCCGGGGCGCTCTTCGGCGATGTCGGCGACCTGGACGAGGATAAGAACGGGAACGGCACGAGCGGCCAGCCATAGCGGCCGCTACCGCCCTCGGCCGGCTCGTCCACGGTGCACCCCGCCGAGGCGCACGGGCAATTCTGTTGACACTCCTTTTGCGCGCCACCTATACTCGCGGCCCAAGGGAGTGTGTGCGCTTTGAGTGTGCCAATTTGTCGCGGGAGCGACGTGAACAGCACCCGACCTACCCTCGTTCTCGTCTGTGCGGCCCTCGTGCTGTCGGTCGCGTGCGGTGCGGCGCGCGCCGCTGAGGCCGAGGCCGGCGCGCCGGCGCCCATGATTCAGGTCACCGGGCGCATCATCCACACGTGGTACGAACGGCCGGGCCTGCGCGTCATACTCGTTATCGACGGGTTCACGGTCATGACGGCCAAAGAGCAACTGACCGCCCGCGACGGGGTCGTCTGGTTCGACGAGCAGGCCGCCACCACCAGCGGCAAGGCCACCCTCGGCGTCTACGCCGAGACCGGCGCCGAGTACAAGGACGCCGCCGGCAAGATCGAGACGTTCGACTCGGTGTACCTGGTCATGGAAAGCGCGGGCGAGGTCAACCTGCACTCCGATGAGTCGCTGCGCGGCAAGGCCGAGGACACGGAACTGTTCCTTCGTGCGAAGAAACTGCGGAAGGAGTACCTGGCGAGCGGCCGCCGCGAGACACCGCTGGCCGTCCAACCGCCCCCCGAGGTGCCCGAAAAGGTTGAGCCGCCCGGCGTCCGCGAGGCCGGCGTCCCGCAGGAGATCACGATCATCTCGCAGGACGACGTCCGCCAGGTCAACTTCACGAGTTTCGTCGAGAAGCAGAAAGACGAGCACGGGCGCGAGATCGACGTCCGCGTCAGCATCTGGACCGGCGGCGTGTACGTGACGCGCGGCGACATGGAAATGGCGGCCGACAGCCTGGTCATCTGGACGCCCGAAGAGGCCGTTCGTGCGGCAGGCCGCCCCAAACCGGAGGCCGGCGAGACGACGCCACCGGCCGAGAAGAAGCCGGCCGACAAGTCGCTCCCCGAACCGGCGACCGGCGCTGCCGCCCCCGGCACGTCGCAGAGCCTGGCGGCCGAGGCGTATCTGGAGGGCCACGTCCGCATCACCCAGGGCCGCCGCGTGATCCAGTGCAGCCAACTGTTCTACGACTTCCGGCGCGACCAGGCCCTGGCCCTCAACGCGAAGATCAAGACCTTCTCCAAGGTGCGGAACGTGCCGGTGTACTACTACGCCGACGAGGTGCGGCAACTGGCGCGCGGGCTGTTCGTCGGGACCGACGCCAGGATGACCACGTGCGAGTTCGCCCATCCGCACTACACGCTGGGCGGGTCGCAGATGACGATGACGGACCTGACGCCTCTGCCGGGAGAGGACGAGCAGGCGCCCGAGCACCGCCGCGTCCGCTTCGTCGGCAAAGACGTGACGTTCCGCGTCCGCAACCTGCCCCTCTCCTACTGGCCGACGATGGCCGGCGACATTGAAGAAGCCGTGACGGCCCTGCGGACGGTGCGGATCGAGAGCCGGTCGAACCGCGGCACCGGCGTGGTGACCCAGTGGCACCTGATGAGGCTCCTCGGCATCGACGCCGAGCCGCCCGGCTTCAACATGTACCTGAACGCCGACGTGTGGTCGGAGCGCGGCCCGGGCCTCGGCGTCGAAAGCGAGTACCGCCGCAAGGACTTCTACGGCGAGTTCCTCACCTACTTCCTCCAGGACGGCGGCAAAGACAGCGTCGGCTCAGATGACGTCGAACCCGGCAACAAGAACCGCGGACGCATCCTCTGGCGGCACCGCCATTACCTGCCGCAGAACTGGGAAATGACGCTCGAACTCTCCAAGATCACCGACGCCAACTTCCTGAACGAGTTCTACGAGGAAGAGGACGAGACCGGCAAAACCCAGGAAACCCTCCTCTACCTCAAGAAGCAGGAACAGGACCAGGCCCTGACGCTCCTGATTGCCCAGCGCCAGAACGACTGGCAGAGGCAGACCGACTACACCCCCCAGATCGGGTACAACATGATCGGCCGCAGCCTCTGGAAGGACCACCTGACGTACTTCCAGGACAGCGAGTTCGCGCTGGCGCGGTTCCGGGCGCCGGAGCAGTTGCCGATGCGCGGATCGAACACCACGATCGTGGCCGACACGATCCACGAGGTGGACCTGCCGCTGAAACTCGGCACCCTGAACCTCGTCCCGTTCGTCGAGGGCCGCCTCTCGTACTTCAACGAGACGCTGATGCGCACCGGCAACGAGAGCCGTTACGCCGCCCGCGCCGGCACCCGGGCCGCCACCCAGGCGTGGCGCGTTTATGAGGGCGTCGAGAGCGACTTCTGGGACCTGCACCGCCTGCGGCACGTCAACATCTTCGACGCCAGCGTCTACGCCACCACCAACAACGTCGAGAGCCGCACCCTTATCCCCTTCGACGTGGCCGAGGCCGGCACGCCCGTCGTCCAGGGCGTCGATGAGATGACCGTCCTCGCGCTCGGGTGGCGCCAGCGGTTCCAGACGAAGCGCGGCCCGCCGGGCCGGCGCCAGAACGTGAACTGGCTGACCGCCGACCTGGAGGCCACCTTCTACTCGAACACCGATCTGCCGGAGATCACGCCCGACGGCAAACGCGCCTTCGATCACCTCGACTTCATGACCGAGTGGCGCGTCACCGACTCGGCCGCCGTCTGGACCGACACGAACTTCAACCTCGACAGCGGCAGCCTCGACATTTTCACGGTCGGCGCCACGGTCACCCACACGCCGCGCCTCAGTTACGCCGTCGGCCACCGCTACATTCCCGACGCCAACTCGGCCGTGGCCCTCGTGGGTTTCGACTACCAGATCAACGAGAAGTGGCGGGTGACGTTCCTGCAGCAGTTCGATTTCGACCGCAACGAGAACGCCCAGAGCAACTTCGTCCTGACGCGCCGCATGCACCGCTGGCTGGTCCGGTTCCGCATCGAACTCGATCCGGGCGAGGACGAATCGTTCGTCGGCCTCGAGTTCCAGCCCCTCGGCGTGTCCGAGGTTCAACTCGGCGGGTAGGGGCCCGGCGCGCCGTGTTGAGCCGTCGGGCAGGTTGCGTTTAGCCGTCGCCGCCTGCGGCGACGGGACCGGCCATCGGCCCGTTAACGGCAACGACCGTCGCCGCAGGCGGCGGCTAAACGGTGCGTCCCGGTGGGCGTTTGCCGCTTGGCCCGTTTTTCGGCCTTGACAGGGCGGCGCCACCGGCTATACTGCCCGATTCGTGCTGCCGCCCGACGGACTCTAGGCCGGGGCGTGCCCCGGCGATGTTGACTTGGAACAGCGAGCGACGTCGATGAACACAAAGACCCCGTTCCTGAAGGCCGACCAGGTGGACCGCACCTGGTGGGTCGTTGACGCCACCGACCGGATCCTCGGTCGCATGGCCACCAAGATTGCCCGCATCCTCCAGGGCAAGCACCGGCCGTCGTTTACGCCCAACGCCGACACGGGCGACTTCATCGTCGTGGTCAACGCCGAGAAGATCCGCGTCACCGGCACCAAGGCACGCAACAAGCAGTACGACTGGTACACGTACTACGTGAACGGCCGCAAGGTGCTGACGTACGAGGAGATGATCAAGCGGCATCCGACGCGCCCCGTCGAACTGGCCATCCGCCGCATGCTGCCCAAGAGCCGCCTCGGACGCCGCATGTTCTCGAAACTCAAGGTCTACGCCGGGCCCGACCATCCGCACCAGGCCCAGCAGCCGCAGCCGCTGGAACTGTAAGACGCGGCGCACCACGCCGCCGCACCTGAGGAGATGCCTTCGTGGCCGACACGGCAGTCGAATTCAGCAAAGCCCACCCCATCTGGGGGACGGGCCGACGCAAGTCGGCCGTCGCCCGCGTCCGCCTGATGCCGGGCAACGGCAAAATCCTCATCAACAAACGCGAGGTCAACAACTACTTCACCGAGGAGAAGGATCGCCAGAGTGTCCTCAGCCCCCTCATCGCCACCGATACGCTGACCGCGTACGACGTGGGCGTCAACCTCAAAGGCGGGGGTACCACCGGCCAGGCCGACGCCGTCAAACTCGGCATCGCCCGGGCACTGAGAAAAGTCGACCCGTCGCTCGAACAGACGCTTCGCGAGGGCAAGTTCCTGACGCGCGACCCGCGGATGGTCGAGCGGAAGAAATACGGTCAGAAGGGCGCCCGCAAGAGGTTCCAGTTCTCCAAGCGGTAACGCCCGGCCCATGCATTGCACTCGCGCGAGCGGCTCCGCGATGGGCCGCTCGCCTTTTTTTCATTGCCATTTAGCCCCCGGTGAATACACCGGAGGCAACCACGGCTAAACAGGAGGCCCTCCCATGACCCGCGTCGGAATCATCGGAGCCAGCGGCTACGCGGCCGCCGATCTCATGCGTCTGCTCCTGGCGCATCCGGATGCTCGGATCGTCGCCCTGGCCGACCTGCCCGAGAAGTGCGGGCCACTGCCCGACCTGTTTCCCCAGTTCGCCGGCCGCCTCGATATCGAAATCACCCCGGCCGACACCGAGGCGTTGGCCGAGGGTTGCGACGTTGTCTTTCTCGCGCTGCCCCACACGGCCAGCATGACCTACGCCGCACCGCTCCTGGAGGCCGGAGCACGCGTCATCGACTTCTCGGCCGACTACCGACTCAAGACGCCCGGCCTGTACGAGAAGGTCTACGCCGCGCCGCCCGACGAGGCCAATCTGCCGCAGGCCGTCTATGGCCTGCCCGAACTGTACCGCGACCAGATCCGCCCCGCCCGGCTCATCGCCAACCCCGGGTGCTATCCGACCGGCGCGATCCTGGGCCTGGCGCCGCTGGTGCGCGAGGGCCTGGTCGCCCCGAACGACATCATCATCGACGCCAAGAGCGGCGTCTCGGGCGCCGGCCGCACGCCCAAACTCCTGACCCACTATCCCGAGTGCAACGAGTCGCTCCAGGCGTACGCGGTGGGCGTCCATCGGCACCAGCCGGAGATCGTCGAGCAACTCTCGCTCCTGGCGAAGACCGCCGTGGACGTGCTCTTCGTGCCGCACCTCGTGCCCATGGATCGCGGCATCGAATCGACCATCTACGCCAAGCCGCTCCAGGACCTCACGCCCGAACGCCTGGCCGACCTCTACCACGCCGCTTACGACACCGAGCCGTTCGTGGTGGTCCGCGACGAGCCGCCCGCCACCAAACACATCGCCGGCACCAACTACGTCCACCTCTTCCCAACCCTCGCCTGCGGCCGCGTGGTCGTGAGCGCCGTCGTGGACAACCTGACGAAGGGCGCCGCCGGCCAGGCCCTCCAGAACATGAACCTGATGTTCGGGCATGACGAAACGGCAGGTCTGAAATGACCCACTCCGGCCCCATTCCGGTGGACCCAACCCTCGGCGTGACATCGCCCAAAGGCTTCCGCGCAGGCGCCGCGGCGGTGGGCGTCAAGGAAGGCTCCGACAAACTCGACGTGGCCGTCCTCGCGTGCGACGTCGAGGCCGCTGCCGCCGCCGTCTTCACGCAGAACAAACTCTGCGCTGCGCCGGTCCTCGTGTGCCGCGACCATCTGAGCCGGCGTGCGGGCGTCCGCGCCGTCGTGGCCAACTCCGGCAACGCCAACGCCGCCACCGGCGATTCCGGGCTGGCCGATGCCCGCGAGATGGCCGCACGCACGGCCGAGCGTCTCGGCTGCCCCGCCGAAGCGGTCCTCGTCGGTTCGACCGGCGTCATCGGTCACCCGCTGCCGATGGACAAGATCCGGACCGGCATCGACCGGGCGGTCGCCGGCCTGGCCGCAGGTCCCGACGCCGACCACGCCTTCGCCCGGGCCATCATGACCACCGACACCGTGCCGAAACAGGCCGGCACGCGGATCGAACTGGGCGGCCGCACCGTCACCGTCGCCGGCGCGACCAAGGGCGTGGGCATGATGGCGCCCAACATGGCCACGACGCTAGGGTTCCTGACGACCGACGCCGCCGTCGAGGCGCCGCTGCTTCAGGACGTCCTCCGCCGCGCTGCCGACGCCACCTACAACTGCCTGACCGTGGACGGGCACACCTCGACCAACGACACGCTCTGCCTTCTCGCGAGCGGTCTGGCGATGGACGGCGCCGCGCCCCTGGCGGCAGGCTCCGACGCGGCCGCCGCCTTCGAGGCCGCCGTCCTGGCCGTCTGCGACAATCTCGGCCGCCAGATCATCTCCGACGGCGAGGGCGCGACCAAACTCATCGAGGTCCGCGTGACGGGCGCCGCCACCGGCGCCGAGGCCCGCGCCGCCGCCTCGGCCATCGCCAACTCGCCGCTCGTCAAGACCGCCTTCTTCGGCGAGGACCCGAACTGGGGCCGCATCGTCTCGGCCGCCGGATACGCCGGCATCTCCAGCGGCCCCGAGACCATGCGACTGGAGATGGGCGGCCTCGTCATCTTCGACCGGGGCGCCCCCGTCGGGGCCGACCCGGGGCAACTCAAGGCCGTCATGGCTGCGCGCGAGATCGACGTCCACCTCGACCTCGGCGCCGGCGACGGCCGCGCGCGATTCCTGACCTGCGACCTCACCTACGACTACGTCAAGATCAACGCCGAGTACACGACATGAGCGCATCGGCGAAGGCGTACCGTGCGCGCTGGCTCATCACGGCCGACGGCCGCGCCATCGACGACGGGGCCGTCGTCGCCGTGGGCGGGCGGATCACCCGCGTCGGACCGTGGTCGAAGGTCGGGCCGCACGTTATGGCAAGCGATGCGGTGGAGCACTTCGCCGACGCCGCCATCCTGCCCGGCTTCATCAACGCCCACGCGCACCTGAGCCTGTCGGACATGGGGGGCGCCTTCCGTCCGACGGCGAACTTCACCGCCTGGATCGGCAAACTCGCCGCCCGTCGCCTCACGCGGACCAAGGCCCGGATCCGCCGCGCCGTGGCACGCGGCGCCGCCGACAGCCTCGCCGCCGGCACCGTCGCGGGGGCCGACATCACGACCGAACCGCAACTCGACGAGGCCCTCGGCGCGCTCGGCCCGCGCTGGCGCGTCTTCGGCGAACTGCTCCGCTTCGGCGACGCCGGGCTCAAGAACCTCAACGAAACCATTGCGGCGCTCGACGCACTTCAGGAGAAGACGGGGGCAGCGGTCGGCCTGGCGCCGCACGCGCCGTACACGGTGGGCGTGGAGGTCTTCATCCGTGCACGCCGCGAGGCCGACGCGCGCGGCTGGCCCGTCGCGGCCCACCTTCACGAGACGCTCGACGAGATTGCCTTCATCGAGCGCGGCGAGGGAAGCCTCCACGAGTGGCTCTCGCGCTTGAGGTTCCTGCCGGGTGACCTGAAGCCGGCGGGGCTGCGGCCGATCCCGATGCTGGCCGAGGCGGGGTTCTTCTCGGGTCCCGTCCTGGTGGCCCACGGCAATTACCTGACCGACGCCGAGATCGGTATCCTGGCCGAGAGCGGCTCGTCCGTCGCCACCTGTCCGCGGAGCCACGCCTTCTTCCAACACGCGGACCATCCGTGGCGGCGGCTGCTGGCGGCCGGCGTCAACGTGTGTCTGGGAACCGACAGCCTCGCCTCCAGCCCCAGCCTTTCGATCCTGGACGAGGCGCGGTTCCTCGCGGCCCGCGAACCGGACGCCGATCCAAAGACGCTGCTCGCGATGGCCACGTGCCGCGGCGCCCGCGCCCTCGGTATCGAGGAGCGGACGGGCGACCTTCGCGAAGGCTTGGCCGCCGAGTTCTGCGCCGTCGGGCCCATCGGCGCGACGGACGATCCGCTCCGAGCCATCATGGCGCGCGAGGGGAACCTCCTGCGCGTCGTCGGCGCCTGAGGCATATCACGACTGGGCCTGCTACTACAACGCCACTTCCCGCGCGGCGGGTCTTCGGACAACTGCTCCGATGGCACCTGCTGCCCGAAATGACACACAAACCTTGACAGTACCCGTCGGCAGGCTGACTTGACACTGCCGCGGCTTTCTGCATAATGGTGCGTGCTCAAGGAAAGGGCCGTGGCCGTTGGCTTGGGTACGGCGGCCGCGGTTTCCCGATACGCGGGATGGGGACCGTCGTTGGGATGGGAACCAAGGGGGTCACTTTCAAGTGGCCCCTCTATCGGGGCGTAGCGCAGTCTGGTAGCGCGCTTGACTGGGGGTCAAGAGGTCGCTGGTTCAAATCCAGTCGCCCCGACCAGAACCTAAGAGCCATAACCCCAAGAGGTTATGGCTCTTTTTGCTTGGCTGTTGTTGAGCCAATCTGACACAATATGACCCGCCATGTGACCAGTTCTCTCCGGAGATGACGCCCTGGTCTGAACCCCTTTTCCTGGTCCACTCTGGGTGCCAGGAAATGTTAGTTTGTGGACCTTGGGAAGGAGGTGGTCAGGATGCGGAAGCGGTTCAGCGAGGAGCAGATTGCCTCTTATAGCATTGACCGCCCCGCGGCTCCACGCTACGGTGAAGCCTCGCGGCCCATGGGCCGCCTAACCATGACGTGCCGGCCCTCGGTCGGCCATGATAAGACGGGGTGAGCCATGGACGCATCGCCTCAGTGGACCCGCCGCAGGTTCCTGCACACGGCCTCCCTGGCCGCAGTCTCGATGCCTCTGGCCGGCGCGGCCGCGTTGGCCGCCGAGTCGCCGCCGCCCGCCCAGGGCAAGATCCGCGTGGGGTGCCTGAGCTGGTGCTTCCACGACTTCAGCCCGGCGGTCGACCCGGAGCCAGCCATCGACGTCATCGGTGACCTCGGCTTCGACGGCCTGGAGTTGATCGTGACCGCCCGCCGCGACCTCAAGGATTTCTGGACCGACGAGCGGATCGACCGGCTGCGCAAGAAGCTCGATGCGAGGAATCTCGTCGTCTCCCAGTTCGTCATCTTCCAGCCCGTGGTCGAGGCCCTGTCGAGCCTCCGGGAGGACGAGCGGAAACAGGGCCTCGACTACTTCGAGGCCGGTTGCCGCATCGGCAAGAGGCTTGGCGCGCCGATGCTCAACATCGTCTCGCCGTGGGCCCGCGAACTGAAGGGCCCGACGGCGTACCTGCCCCGCTACTTCGAGGTCGACAACCCCAAGCCGGGCGAGAAGTTCCACATCGACATCGCCCCCGGCTTCGACTGGGACCGCGTCTGGGCCGCCTACGTCGACACCACCCGGGCCTGCCTCGAGAGGGCCAAGGCCCACGGCCTGAAGTTCTCCATCGAGCAGCACACGCACTGCCTCATTCCGGACGCTGCGTCGTTCCAGCGGCTGTGGGACACGATCCGCGATCCGGACCTCGGCTACAACATGGACGTCGGCTGGACGATGCTCCAGCGCGAGTATCCGCCCGTGGCGATCCACAAGGTCCGCAAGCAGCTCATGAACCTGCACATGCGCGACATTGACGGGCCCATGCGCCGATTCGTCCTCGCGGGCGAGGGCGTCATGGATTTCAAGGCCATCGTCGACACGCTCAAGACCGTCGGCTTCACCGGCTTCGCCTCGCTCGAGCAGGACCGGTATCCCGGCGACATGAAGGAAACGTGCCGCAAGTACCTGCGGATGATGCGGGAGTACATCGGCTAGCATCCCGCGCAAGGAGGCACCCGTGAGAAAGGCACTGGCGTGGGGCCTGGTGGCGGCGGCGACCATGGGCCTTGCGGGGTCGGCTTGCGCCGCCGAGACGCCTGTCGCAGCGGCGCCCTCTCCCGGCGCGGAGCCGCGGACCTTCACCTTCGACGACCGCAACTCCCTGAACGGCTGGACGATCGAAGGCGACGTCGCCCTCGACCCGACCAAGGGCCGCCAAGGCAAGGGCGGCGCCTTGCGCATCAGGCCCGGCGGAAAGACCGTCCTCAGGCTCCGCGACCAGGACGCCTCTGGCAATGTCGTCCTCTGGGTCTGCGACGACGGCACCACGCCCGCAGACCCGAAGGCCAGCCGCGTCGGCCCGCGATGGGGCATCGTCCAGGGCGACGGCAAGGTGCTGGTCGTTGGCATCCTGTACGCCAACTACCTCGGCGGCTGGGAAGGCTACACGGCCAGTGCTTGCGACGGCAGGAACTGGTTCGGCCGGTTGTGCTGGCTCGGCGTCAAGCGCGCACCGGCCGGCTGGCACAAGTGGACGATTGACTTCGATGCGGAAGCGGGCATCCAGGTGCTCCACAACGATAAGGACGTCACCCGCACGCTCGATGCCGGCAAGGCGGGCCTTAACGGCTTCCGCGCCATCGCCATCTGGGGCGACACGGGCGAGGGCAACGCACAGACCGTCTGGGTGGACGACGTGTCGGTGACCCTCGGCGGCCCCGTAAAGGCCATCCCCGTCATCGAGGCCGACCCCTACGATGAGAAGGCCCTGGCCGCAGACGCGAGCATCCATCGGCCGGTTGTCGTCTACACCCGCGACAACGCCCCCGCGACGCCCAGGCTCGAAGACCTGCCCCTGAAGGTGAGCGTCTCGCAGTACGGCATGACCTGGACGTTTGCGAAGCCGGCCCGCGTGGGGCAGTTCATCAACGGCGACTGGTACGTGGTTGGGCCAGCGACGGTCACAGCCATCGAGCCCAAGCCGCTCTACGGCAACGAGATCCCGAAGCGCCAGTTGGACCACATGGACAAGGAACGCAACGTCGAGCAGCGGGTCCGGAACGGTTTCATGCTCAATCCGCCGGCCCAGAAGAAGGTCGCCTACGACAGCGGCGTGCGAAACTGGTTCGACCCCTCACTCATCCGGAGGCTACCCGTGGCGATGAAGCCCGGCGACTCGCTCGTCTCCACGATCAGCATGGCGAAGGGCCTGATTCTTCACGCCCAGTTGAGGAACAAGATCGAGCGCGGCGTCGACGACAGCAGCCCGATTCGCACGGCCGCCGTGCTCACCTGCGTGGGCGAGCCGCAGCCGGCGGACGCCTTCCGCCCGGCCTTCTGCGACCGCCAATCGAGGATCTACCTGGCCCGCAACCTGAAGCGCGAGTTGCTCCCCACCGCGGCCCCGACCCAGAGCGTGCCGAAGAAGCTCGACCTGTTCATCCGCTTCACCCAGCGTCCCTGGGTTGGCACCGGCTTCTTCGGCTTCGAGGAGCCGGTGGAGAACATGCCGCAATACGGGATGGAATACGGCCGCGTCGCCGGCGTCTGCGCGCTGCTGCTCTGCGCCGATTTCAAGCCCGAGCAGAAGGAGCCGCTGCTCGTCAACTACGTCCAGATCGGCATAGACCTCGGCGGCATGGTCCGCGCAGGCCACCCCGGCTGGACGGGATGGGGCGGGCACGGCAGCGGGCGCAGACTCCCCATCGTCTTCGCGGGACTCCTCCTGGGCGACGTGGAACGGGCCAACATCAGTCGGTCCTTCCCGAAGGTGAGCTTCGGCGAAGACGAGCAGACCGCGTATGGCGACTGCTGGACGGGGGCCAAGGTCGTCTTCACCGGCCACTCAGGGATTGACGCTGCCACGGGTGTCGGCCGCAGCCGCGGCAACGAATGGGGGCCGTACGAACACATGCATCCGTCGCAGTGGAAGGCCGGCCAGAACACCAGCGAGGCCTATCGCCGGACCTGCACGAGCGGCGGCTGGGTCGCCCAGGCCCTGGCCCTCAGGCTCATGAAGGCCGAGAAGGCCTGGGGCCACGACGCGTTCCTCGACTACGTGGACCGCTGGATGTACGAGGACGACACGGCGTTCATCAAGATCATCAAGGAGGCGACCGGCAAGGACTACGACCACGAATGGTCACGGCACGGCTGGGCCTGGCAGGAGAAGGAGGCGTTCGTCAAGGAGATGTGGGCGAAGCATCGGCCGACACTCCCGGCACCGACCGACGGCTGGAAGCAGAAGCACAACGACACGTACTACCGCGCGGCTATCGAGAAGATGCCGGCGAAATGACGCCCGGAGGCGATGTGGCGCCGCGAGCCGGACATCCTGCGGCCGGGCGAGCGCAAGACGGTCTCTTGCAGGAGGGGCTACCGCCTGAACGAGAAGATCATCGTCCGCTACCAGCATGACCCCATAGGTGACCCCCAAATGATACCCAAATGACCCCAAAGCAGTTCCCTAGTCGGCGGCATAGACCCCTTACTCAGGCAGACTGCCGCCATATTCGGGTCGCGCTGACAACATGGGGTGCTGGCGGCTCAATGAAGGCGGCGACGAGCGGTTGAAGGTCTTGCCCGTTCGGTTCGAACTCTGTACAGTCGCCCCAACCATTATAAGTGAGGCCCGCACAGGTGCTTACGTGCCTGTGCGGGTTTTCGCTGTCGTGCCACAGCGATTACGTCACACCTGTGGGCCGTTGGTGCGTGCGTTGGCGTGGGGGCATCGACGGCCGATGTCCCCCCTTCCGTCCCCCCAGAGGGGGGAGACGCCGTTTTTCCGGCCCCCGCCGGGCCGAACGGCGGTTACAATGGCAGCGGCCATGAGATGCCTCCTCACCATCATCAGCCTTGCGATGCTTGCAGGGACCGGCGTCTGCCTCGGCGTAGGGCTCGACTCAGGCGGCAACACCGACGGTGTCCTGACGTGGCACCTCGGGACGGTCGAGGCGGGCCGGTCGGCGCGCGAGGTCGTGCTGTTCGCCTTCGACGACTCGCACGAGAAGGTGGCGAAACTGCTGGAGGGTGCGCGGCAGGAATTCGCACGTCTGCCCGACCCGCCACCCGCGGCGGCAGGCGCCAAACCGCAGCCCACCGTCTGGATCAGGAACCGGGCGACCGATTTCGCCATCGAAGGGCCAGGCCACTTCTTCTGGGAAGGCAAGCGGCAGAGCCTGACGTCGAAGCGCGGTGGCCAGTGCAGCCGATTCGGATGGTACGTGCATTACGCCGCCGCCGGCGCCGCCCGCCGCGCCGGGACGCCCATCACCGGCAACCGGACGCCCGAGAATCTGAAGGTCCTCCAGCCCGCCGCCGCGGTCGCCGAAGACCAGGCCGTCGCGACCGTCGAGACGGCCGACGGGCGGCTGCGCATCCGAATCCGCGCTCTTATGGGCAAAGGCAACACCGCCGCCGTCGAGTTCGTGCTGACGAACACCGGCGAGGCGCCTCTTAAGGACGTGCGCCTGTCGGCGTATGCGAACCTCGAAGCCGCCCACGACCACGAGAACGATTACTCGACGCTCGACGCCCGGACCGGCGGCGTGCTGACGGTCGATCCGCCCACGGGCACCTGCGTCGTCATGGCGGGCCTCACGGAACCGAGCAGCGGTTACAGTGGGAACTGGGCGTCGCAGAAGCAACTTGCGGGCGCCGTCGGCGTGCCGCTCGGCAAGTGGAAGGCCTTTGCCGCCGTCCCCGACAAAGCGAAGAAGGCCCTGGCACGGGCGCCGCGCCGGCCCGGCATCTACGAGCAATATGCTCCCGCCCCCAAGGTCCTGCCGATCCTGCCCGAGACGCGGACGCTGACAGCGGACGAGGCGAAGACCATTCTGGAGCGCGACTGGCTCCTCCAGGCCGAAGGCAAGCCGCTCGCCGCCCGGGCCCTCCAGGAAATCGGTTGGGCAAGGGAACTGGCAGCGCGCCTGGCGAAGCACCCACGCGCCCCCGACCTCTCGGCAGACCTCACGGAACTCGCGGGATTGGAGAAGCGCCTTGCCGCCAAGCCCGACGCGGCCGCCGCACGCCAACTCTACGTGGCGGTCCGGCGTGTGAAGCGCCGCATCGTGCTCGCCAACCCCGTCATCGACTTCACACGGGTCCTTTTCATCGACAACCCGTACCCCCAGGGCCGCGAGTGGCCGCATCAGGCCCGGCACCGTAACGGCATGATGGCCGTGCCGGGCGGGCGGCTGCTGGTCCTCGACGGCCTCGCGCCGGGTGGCAGAATCCGCAAACTCGCGCCCGACTGGCCCGGGTCGTTCTGGAAGGCAGACCTCTCGTTCGACGCGAAGAGGGTCCTCTTCTGCTTCTGGCGGAACGACCAGCCGTCGTTCCACTTGTACGAGGTGGATATCGACGGGTCGGGCCTCAGGCAATTGACGGACGGCCCCTACGACGACCTCGATCCCATCTACCTGCCCGACGGCCACATCATGTTCACCACCACGCGGGCCAACACGTACGTGCGGTGCATGCCGTACACGTACTCGTACGTCCTGGCTCGCTGCGACGCCGACGGCGGGAACATCTACCTCGTGAGCCAGAACAACGAGCCGGACTGGTGCCCTGCGCTCCTGAACGACGGCCGCATCATCTACTCGCGGTGGGAGTACACCGACAAGGCCCTCTGGCGAATCCAGAGCCTCTGGACCGTCAATCAGGACGGCACCAACGTGACGACCTTCTGGGGTAACCAGAGCGTGTGGCCGGACCACCTGGCCGAGCCGCAGCCGATCCCGAACAGCCGGCGGATCATGTTCACGGGCCTGGCGCACCACAACTGGTTCGCGGGATCGATCGGCATCATCGACCCGGCCAAGGGCTTCAACTTCCCGCACGGCCTGACGAGGGTGACGCGCGACGTACCGTGGCCGGAGTGCGGGCGGCCGCCGGTCGATCCGCCCGAGAAGGAGAACTATCACACGTCCGGCCGCTTCACGGCCTACAAGTCGCCCTGGCCGCTTTCGGAGGAGGACTTCCTCGTATCGGCCCGGTGCCCGGCGCGCGGCGACAAGTTCGTCCTCTACCTGATGGACACCTGCGGCAACCGGGAACTCATCTACGAGGGCGTCTACAATATCTGGCACGCCATGCCCGTGCGCCCGCGCGGGCGGCCGCCCGCCCATGCCGACCGGGTCGCCTGGCCCGGCACCGGGAAGGACCGCACCGAGCCGAAGCCGGGGGTCCTCTTCAGCACGAACGTGCGCCAGAACGTGCCCGGCCTCGAGGCCGCCAAGGTCAAATACCTGCGGGTCATCCAGATGGACGCCAAGACGTACTCGCTCTGGACGCGCGATTCGCGGACGTCCGGGCCCGGTGTCTCGGCCTTGCAGGACGACGGCGTCAAGCGGATCCTCGGCACCGTCCCGGTCGAGGCCGACGGATCGGTCCACTTCAAGGTGCCGCCGGGCGCGGCGCTGCACTTTCAGTTGCTCGACGAACACTACCGGGCCCTCCAGACGATGCGGTCGTTCGTGGGCGTCATGCCGGGGGAGGAGCGCGGCTGCGTCGGTTGCCACGAACTGCACACCGTCACGCCCGTCAGAGCGAGCGCAGCGGTGGCGCTTCGGCGCGGACCGTCGGACCCCCAGCCGCCGCCCTGGGGCACCGAGAGCATCTCGTACAAGCGGATGGTCCAACCCGTCCTCGACCGATACTGCGGCAAGTGCCACCAGGGCGACGGCAAGGGCCGCAAAAAACTCGACCTGACGCTGCGGCCCGGGCGTGGCATCTTTGCCGAACCGTACCTGACGCTGGTCGGGCCCGTCGGGTTCGGCCTGAACTCCAGGCCCCACACACCCGGCATCGCGGGGGCGCTGATGTGCGAGAACTATGCCCACAGCGACCCGGCCAGTTACGCCACCACGCCGCCCATGCGGCACCTTTCCCGCACGAGCCGCCTCGTCGAGATCGCCATGAGCGGTAAGCACAACGACGTGAAGGTGGACCCCGTGAGCCTGCGGCAACTGATCGCGTGGGTCGATGCCAACTGCCCGTATCGCGGCGACGACGAC
>Ga0114930_10002136_pt1 | contig 18093 bp, 13 predicted proteins | sample AnhtaG_FD_87300 | JGI IMG/M metagenome (GOLD analysis project Ga0114930, IMG submission 87300) | Deep subsurface microbial communities from Anholt, Denmark to uncover new lineages of life (NeLLi) - Anholt_01485 metaG | ecosystem: Environmental > Aquatic > Marine > Oceanic > Sediment | place... | reverse complement strand
GCAATATAAGTTCTACTTTTGAGCCAGCTTAGACTTATTCAGCTCTCTATTCGGCACTTAAATTTACTCAAAGATCTATGTCCCATTATACCATATTTTATACTTTATAGTCTAATGGAGCCTACTGAAAGTGGGTAAAGCAATCTCATGAGATTGCTTCGTCGCTAATGCTCCTCGCAATGACATTAGGAATAGTGATATATAATCACTATCAAGATATACCAAAGTATCTTTATGTCAAGGACAGCTCCTCGCGATGATAGCTCCCCACGAACCATTTCTATCTTTTTTTCTCCTGAAAATCTGAACTTAGCACTAGCTTTCAATTTTTCAGCTTCCTGGGAAAGGAAACTTGGAGGGGGGCTTGACACTTGCGAAAAAATTATTATACTATAAGTTAGTAATCTTAATTAACTAAGTTATGCTGGTGGGCTGGTGGAAGGAAGATATTATACGAGGGGCAGATGAGCGCCTGTTAATTTAAAGAGAGAATTCTAGCTTCGTATAGGAAAGAGAGAAAGGAGAGACTAATTGGGAATAAGAAATTTAAACAGAGGACGGGTTTTAAGAGCTATTGAGAAAAATGGCTCTATTTCCAGAGCTGATATTTGCAAGCTAATAGGATTAACTCCTCCTGCTATCTCGGATATTGTTAGGGACTTAATTGATAGAAGCATAGTTAATGAAATTGGAAAAGGGGATTCATCGGGAGGAAAAAGGCCGATTTTGTTAAAATTAAATTCAAGGGCTGCCTATATGCTTGCTGTGGACTTAGGGGGAGAGGATGGTATAAGAGCAGCCTTAATGGACCTATCTAATAATATTGTTGAGGAGAGAGTTGGTCCAAAGATAGAGCTTTTAAAGGGCAAGGAGCTAAAGCACGTATTAAGCATGACGGTGAGCAATCTTATAAAAGAGATAGGTGTCCCAAAGGATAAGATATTGAGCCTATGTATTGGTGTACCGGGAATTATAGATTTCAAACTGAAAAAGGTTACCATAGCTCCTTATCTAAACTGGGAGATACCTTTGGAGGATTTGGCCTTAAGGAAAATTGGAATACCCATTACCCTTGAAAATGATGTTAATTTGATGGCATTGGGCGAAAGAACCAAGGGAATAGCGCAGGGAATTGACAACTTTGTCTTCGTCGGCGAGAGAATTGGAATAGGCGCTGGCATTATAACTAACGGAAAACTTTGTACAGGGGCTAATAATGCTGCTGGCGAGGTAGGGTACCTCTTAATTGATACCAAATTTGCCCACAGAAATAATAGAGGTTATGGCTGTTTTGAAAAATTAGCAAGCTACAAAGCTATTATGGAAAAGGCAAAGAGGCAAATGGATAAAACGGTTAGAGCCATCGACGTCTTCAAAGCCGCTGCCAGGGGCGAGAAGATTGCTGGTGGAATTGTCAAGGAGACATTGAAATTTCTCGCCTACGGTATTAGCAACATTTCCTGTGTGCTTGATCCAGAATTAGTGGTTATAGGGGGCGGAATTTCAATCCTGCCAGATGATTTCCTTAAGGAGATAAAGACAAACATTAAAGAGGTAATACCCCTTGTCCCGAGGATAGAATTTTCTAAGTTAGGGGAAGATGGAGTTTTAGTTGGTGCCGCAGTAAAGGTACTTGAGCCCTTGAAAAGGGAAGGGCTGGCCCTTGTTAAATAAAATTGCCTTTAAGATGAGAAACTTTAAAAGGTTGATGATTTAATTTTTTTCTCTTGTAAGTTAGTAATCTTAATTAAGTAAGTTATGCTAGTTTATGGTTGTTTGGTAGTTGATTGAAAAACAACACAGCAACTTCTTCATAATTTAAATCGAGGAAGGTCATATCCTTTGCTTTCCTACATAAAGGAAGGGCTCCTCAAATTTTCCTCTTTCGAGAAGTTGTTGCGTTCTAAAAAATTTTGAGGTTTTAGGTATAAGACGTATAAATTATAAATAAAACATTGTTATTTTAAAGAGAGAATCCAGTGTTCATGAGGTACATCTGCGTTCAAAATGTTCGTAAGTGTCTTCTCCCAAGATGAATAGGGCCCTTTGAAGCTGGAAAGATGCATACCAATTGGTACCAGGTGATAAAAAAGTTGGGAAATGAAGATAAATTAGGGCTAGTAGTATACTTTGCCGCATAAGCTAATTCATGAAAGGAGGTGGTGAAAATAAGTAGGTCCGTTAGTTGGGAAAAATAAAGGAAAGTTCCCAAATAAAAAAGGAGGAAGAACAAAAAATGAAAAGAAGTATGTTCTATGTTTTGACGTTGGTGGCAGCGTTTAGTCTTGTTTTTGCTTCCTGCGCAGGTGCCGTTACGCTGAATTTTCTTCTTTACGCGGACGCTAGTATGCCTGCGGGTAGAGTTGAGCAGGATGTAGTTGCGGCTTTTGAGGCTGCTTATCCAGATATTGAGCTTAAGATTGAGACCCTCTATGACGAAGCGTTTCATGAAAAACTTGCCGCACTAGCTGCTGCTGGAGCCTTGCCCGATGTTATGACTCTATGGCCTGGTGGGAAGCGCAGCGGATACCTTTATGAAGCTGGTCTTATAGAAGACCTCTACCCATATCTGGGTGCGGAGAAAGCTAACTTTGTTCCTGGAGCTGTTGCTTCTCAATACGAAGGTAAACTTATGGAGCTTCCCATGGGAGCAGGTTGTGCGACCCAGGTGCTCTTTGTCAATACCGAGCTTCTCGATCAGCTTGGTATGGCTATGCCGCAGACATTTGAGGAATTTAAGGCTATGGCTCCTGGGATAAACGCCGCTGGTCTGATTCCTCTTATAATGCCAAATAAGGAGAGCTGGGTTATGCAGTGCAGCCTCTTCAGTACTATAGTTGGAAGAATTGCCGGAACTGAGTGGCTGATGGATGCAATTGCTGGTGTGAATTCATTTACTGATTCAGAGTTTGTTAGGTCTCTCGAGATCGTTCAGGAATTCTATGCTACAGGACTAATTCCGGTAAGTAGTATCCAGCTTGCGTATGGAGATAGTCCACCCTTATTTACAGAAGGTGAAGGCGTATTCATGATCGATGGTGACTGGCGTGTAGGCGATTTTACGGCTACAGGAGGTCTTATGTACGACGCTCCGGAAGAGCAGGCGAAGATCAAGCTTACTGTAGTTCCTGATTTTGCAGACCAGGTAGGTCCCTCCAGTTCCACTGCTCTTGTTGCTACAACAGGTCTTGGTATGAAAGCAGGCCTTTCTCCCGAAAAAGCTGAGGCAGCTTTCAAATTGGTTCGTTTCTATGCAGGACCTGAAGCTGCCAGAATCAGAGTTGCCGCAGGTGGAGGAATGGCAGGCATAGCACCTTCCTACAAGTATCTAGATCTCTCAGGTATTGAGTTGTCCCCGCTGACGGTGGAAATAATTGGTTTTTACGCTAAGCATCCCGGAACCCCCGTACTTGATGCTGTGATTGTTGGTGATCCTATTGAAAGGATAAATAATGGTCTTCAGGAGCTGGGATTGGGTCAGATAACACCGGAACAACTGGCTGCAGAGGTCGAAGCCGCGTTCGCTCGTTAAAGAGGAAAAGGCAGTGTGAAAAAAAAGGGCACTGCATGCTGCCATGTAGTGCCCTTTTTCAATATTAAGAAAGGATATCAGGAGTGAAATTTACTATATCTGAAAAATCTGAAAAAGCACTCACCTATACACTTTTTGTACTTCCACCATTATTTCTTTTCATCTTAGTAATCGGCTATCCGATATTAAAATCTCTTTACCTGAGTTTTACGGATTATAACATTGTTAAAAACGAAGCGGTATGGGGGGCTGGCTTCAAATGGTATGTAAAAATGTTCAAGCATCGGGACTTCTGGTGGGCCCTGAGGAACACCTTTATTGTTGCGGGTGTTTCTGTTTTTGGTCAGATACCCATTGGATTTGTACTGGCATATGCTCTTCACAGAAAGTTTGTACGCTTTCGAGGATTTTTCCAGGGTATGGTTTTTCTTCCCGTTACTATTTCAATGATTGTTGTGGGTCTTCTCTGGTTAAAAATGTTTTCTCCGGTTGGAGCTATAACAAGTCTTCTAAGGATTATTAAAGACGATCCACGGTATACGATAGGTATATTTCTCAATAAAACCTGGGCCATGCTGCCCATTGGATTTGTTCTTCTCTGGCAGTGGACAGGATTTTACATGGTTATTTTTCTGGCCAATCTTCAGAAGCTTGATCCGTCAATTATTGAAGCTGCCATGATTGATGGTGCATCTGAAGCTCAAATCTTTCTAAAAGTTATTCTTCCCTTGCTTGCTGGAACAATAGTAATATCGAGTATTATAGCTATGGCAGGAAGTTTTAAAGGCTTTGCTTTAATATGGGCTTTGACGAGAGGTGGCCCTGTTAATTTTACAGAGGTAATTACAATTTACATGTATCGTTACGCCTTCCAATACCAAAAATATGACTTTGGATGTGCAATTTCCATAGTTATTGTGGCTATATGTATTCTTCTCGTAATGCTGACACAGTTTATTAAAAGAAAACTTGTTGGTGAGGAGCTTTAAAGTATGTCTGAGGTTATTTTAAATAAAGAAAATATGTCTGATGTTGTGCTAACCGAAAAAAAAGAGCAAAAAATGAATAAAAACGTGAAAGAGAAACCCGTAAAAGGAGTTTTTTCCAAAGTAATATTTTATACAGTTTTTATAATCTTTACCGGATTAACAATCCTTCCTTTGGTCTGGCTTGGTTATTCTTCATTTAAGCCAAAAATTGAAATATGGAGGCACGGCCTTGCCCTGCCAAAAAATCCAACCATTCAGAATTATATTGGGGCGTGGAGGATTGGACACATGGGTCAGTATATGATTAATAGTTTTATCTATACAACTGTTTCTACAGGAGTTTTAATTATTTTTTGCATGATGGTAGCTTTCGCCTTTACAAAAATAAAGTATAAAATTATTACTCCAATTCTCTATTATACATTTCTCATGGGTTTACTTATCACGATACAAGCAATTATTGTTCCCCTGTTTATCTTTGAAATTCGAGTTGGTCTTCTAGACACCTACCTTGGTCTAATAATTGCCTATATAGCAATTCAACTACCACTGTCAATTTATCTGGCAACAGAATATGTAAAAGGAATACCGGATTCTATAATTGAATCAGCAAAAATAGATGGTGCTTCCTATTTTCAGATTTTCTTAAAAATAATTTTTCCTATGTGTAAGCCAGTTATTGCAACCATTGCCATCATAGCAATTCTTTTTTACTGGAACGAATTTTTCCTCGCATATATTCTTACTTCTAGCCATGCCACAAGGCCTCTTTCTGTAGGTGTTTATATGTTCTCAGGACCTCTTGCTATTGAGTATGGATTGCAGCTTGCCGCACTTGTAATTGCATTTCTTCCTATACTTGTAGTCTATATGATTTTTCATAAACAGGTAACAAAGGGTCTTGTTGCTGGAGCGATAAAGTAGTTTCTGATGGCTACGAAGATTCTCGATTTATGACACTTCTTACGTGGAAAGGGGAAAAACAGGGAGTACAAAGCATATCTAAGAAAGAAGGTATAAAATGATTGTCCAGGCTTCTGAAACTGAAGCACAAACCACCAAGCTTCTGATCCGTTGCGATGATATAGGGATGTGTCATGCTGTCAACATGGCGATAAAGAAATTGATAGAAATAGATGTTCCGTTTTCAGCTTCTGTTATGTTTGTTTGCCCATGGTATCAGGAAGCAGTAGACATTTTGAAAGCCTATCCTAAGGTCTCGGTAGGCGTTCACCTAACTTTGAACTCTGAATGGCTATATTATAAATGGGGTCCTGTTTCAGGAAGAGAAGCTGTCCCCAGTTTAGTTGATAGTAATGGATATTTTTTTGAAACTATAGCTCAATTTTTAGAAAATAACCCGAAAATGAATGAAGTTGAAAAGGAATCACGTGCTCAAATTAAAAGAGCTTTGCAATCAGGGCTTCGAATAGGTTACATGGACTTCCATATAGGCTCAGTAATTGCAACCCCGGAATTAAAAGAGTTGTTTGAAAAACTGGCAAAAGAATATAATCTGGGAATTTCCGGTTGTTTCAATGAAATCTATTATACTATATTCCACGATGCGATAGAGGATAAAACTGACAGTTTAGTAGAGATTGTAAATAATCTTCAAAAAGATAAAATAAATCTTGTTGTATTTCATCTTGGCCTTGAAAATCCAGAAATGAATGCATTAGTTGATATGAATTGGAAACCTATGACTTCTCCTGAAGGTGTTTCTTTAGTTAGCAGGCATCGGCATGCAGAGTTAGAAGCTCTTTGTTCAAAAGAATTCAAAGAGGCTATTAAAAGAAATAATATTCATTTAATAACCTATCATAACCTTATTTCAGAAGTGGGTTTAAAAGCTATGGAAAGACTAAGTTGGCGACTTGACATAGAAGATTGAAAATTCAAGGGAAGCAAGATCCTTCGTAGGGGGTAGGATTGTATTCCAAAAAAGATGATTAAATATACAAAAATATTGTATTTTGGGAGGTAAAAAATGGGAAAATATGGACATTTTTCTGAAGATGGTCTGGAATTTATCATTACAAGGCCAGACACCCCACAACCATGGATAAATTATGCAGTAAATGGTAAATACCATGCACTTATTTCTAATACCGGTGGTGGATATAGTTATTATATTACCCCAAGAGATTCACGTATAACTCGGAGAAGATACAATTGTCTACCAGAGGATCGTCCAGGAAGATACGTGTATATCCGTGACAATAAAACTGGTGAATACTATTCACCAACCTGGCAGCCTGTACTAAAGGAGCTTGATTCATATGAGTGCCGTCATGGTCTGGGATATACCAAAATCTTTTCCTCGTATAAAGGAATTAAAAGCTGTATTAACTACTTTATTCCCATTGACGCAGATATGGAGATCTGGAAGATCACTCTTGAGAATACTACAGATGAGGATAAAGATCTGAGCCTCTTTCCTTACGTAGAATTTGTACCGGGTGATGCGCTTGATGATCTTATTGAACAACCCAACAACTCTCATTTCCGATACGCTGATTATGATCCTGAGGAAAAAGTAATCTATACAACTAATAAGATTGGCGTATCCTTCCTGCCGGAAGAAGAACAGTATAAAGATGATGGCTGCTGGGGTAAGTATGTTTTCTTTACCTCAACACTTGATATCGCTGCCTACGACTGCAACCGTGACCATTTCATTGGCAGTCCCTATCGTTCAGAAGCAAATCCACTGAGAGTAGAAAAAGGCCAGTTAACCAATTCAATGCTGAATTCAGGCTATGTCTGCGGTGCACTGCAAAACAATATCATAATTAAGGCCGGTGAAAAACTTATATTCTGTGTTATGATGGGTGTTGTTGACAGACAGGATTATAAAAATCAGACCCGTCAGATACTCAAGGAATGGAATCCCCAGAGGATTGAAAAAAGCCTTGTCGATTTGAAAAAATACTACGAGGAACTTTTCAGTACTGTACAGGTAAATACTCCAAGTGTTAAAGTAAACAGAATGCTCAATATCTGGAACAAGCTCCAAACTAAGGTTAATTTTACTGTTTCTCGCGATGCTTCAAGATTCCACGGTGGTTTAAGCTACGGTATGGGTTTTAGAGATACCTCGCAGGATCTTCTGGCTATGATCATGTTTGATGCTCCTGCAGCTAAGGAAGTTATCAAGGAACTTGCCAGACAGATGTTCAGTGATGGAACTACCTATCACAATTTCTTCAGAGTTTCAAATGATGGTATTAAGACAGGCCACTCTGACGATCCGCTGTGGCTGCCTTTTGCAGTTCAGTACTATCTGGAGGAAACAGATGATTTTGATTTCCTTGATGAAATTGAAGAGTATGCCGACGGTGGAAGCGGAACTATCCTTGAGCACTGCTATCGAGGTATTGATCAGGTTTGGAGTAAGAGAAGCGAAAGAAATATACCCCTCATACTTAACGGAGACTGGAATGACGACCTGAATGAGTGCGGTAAACATGGAAAAGGTGAAAGTATGATGGTAGCAGAGCAGCTCTGCGTTGATCTTAAGTTCATGATTGAGATGCTTACTTACACCAAAAAAGATCCCCAAAGGATTGAAGAATATAAAAAGATCTATGAAATCGTTGTTGAAGAAATGAATAAATCCTGCTGGGATGGAAGATGGTATCACAGGTTCACTAAAGATGATGGTTCTGTAATGGGAGCTCATAAGAACGAAGAGGGACAGATCTACCTTAATGCTCAGTCATGGGCAGTTATTAGTGGAATTACAAAAGATGAGCGTGCGATACAGTGTCTTGATTCTGTTCTCGAACATCTCGATTCAAAGATTGGTCCTCGTATCTGTACTCCAGCATATATAAAATCAGATGCCACCATTGGTACAGCAACGAGAGAAGCACCAGGTAAAAAAGAAAATGCTTCTATTTTTAACCATCCAGTTGCTTGGTTCATTCAGGCAAACACTGTTATTAAGAGAGGTATACTGCTTTTGAACAATATTACAAAACTCTGCCCGAAGTTCTATCTGAAGATCAGGATCTATTCGCTGTTGAGCCATATGTATATTGTGAATACACAACTGGTCCAGATCATAAGGAGTTCGGCAAGGGCGGTCATTCATGGCTTACTGGGACAGCTTCATGGATGCTCTTTTGTGGCTTGAATTTTATTCTAGGTATTAAACCCAAATATGACGGACTCGTAGTTGATCCGTGTATTCCAAGTGATTGGGATGAATATGAAGTAGTTAGAAAATTCAGAAATTCCACCTATAAAATTTCAGTAAAAAATCCAAATCACAAAGAGTCAGGAATATCTGAAGTAAAATTGGATGGAAAAACCTTTGAGGGCAATAAATTCCCTGTTTTTGATGATGGTAAGGAACATACTATAGAAATCGTTATGTAACCTTTTTCAAAACTCAGGGATCAAGGTACAAATTAATAATGGAATATTAAGTCAGGAAAATCGAAAAAACTTTCCTGATTCCCATTTTTTATGGCTGGGCAATACATAGTCAGTAATAATTAGATGGAAATAGCTATGGACATAGAAAAATTTGAACTATTAATGTTAAGAAATGAAGAAAAATTAACTATATTAAATCAGAAAAAGATTTTCCTGATTTCTAATCTTTTGAAGGGTGGTCTTCTGCAAAATAAAGAAATTCTTAAGCAAAATGCTGCATTTTTCTCTGATGATGATAAGAATGTTATTACCCTTCTTTTGAACTCAGACTTTATTATGAATTATCCATATCCTATATTAGTTGATTTTGAAAAGAGTGTTGACTTTTATAAAAACTCTTCTCTACCTGAAAATGAAAGAATTAAATCTTCCTTTTTAATGTCAAGAATAAATTTTATGGGAACTGATGGTATACGTGGCAAAATAAGCATGGAGGAGACGGATGACTATTTAAAAGATTTTAAAAGTAAAAATATTCTTACTCCAGAACTTATCGAAAATTGCGTATTTTCATTTGCAAATTTATTGCTTAACAAGAAGGTAATACGTAAAAATGATACTGTCTGTATTGGTAATGATGGAAGAGACAGAATGACTGGTGGAAAGCTTAAAAGTGCTTTAATTGACGGTTTTCTTCGAGCTAATATCTATGTTTATGATTTAGGCATTGTACCCACAGCTTTTGTTCCCTATCAAATACTTAAAAAGGGATTTAAAGCAGGAGCTGTTTTAACAGCAAGTCACAATCCATCAAATCAAAATGGAATAAAATTCTTTCTTGATGGCAAAAAACTTTTGCCCGAAGGAGAATTGGGTGATTTTGCGCTTTCTGCGTTAATATACCACCATTATTTACAGAAAACCCTGCCAGAAAAAAGAGCTTCTGTTTCTGTCTCGGAAAGTATTGTAGCCGAAGGCACCGATTTCATTCTTTCAGTTTTGCCACAAAATATTACCCATCTCCTACAGGATAGTCTCATTGTATTTGACTCTGCTAATGGCGCCTTTACAGAAATAGGAACAAAGGTTCTCCATGCATTGCAATTAGATTATACAAGTGTCAACAGCTTACCCGATGGATATAATATCAACAAAAATTGCGGTGTAGCAGAGTTAGAAGGACATGATATTTTCCCCGCCAAAGGCTTTGATACTTATATACTCTTCATAAAAGAGATATTTTCCTTAGGAAGGAAAAACAAACCAGGAAAGGTTTTTGGTATTTCCCTCGATGGTGATGGCGATAGAGAATACATACTCCATTACAACAAAGAAAAGGATTGTATTTATGTTATTAATGGTGACAAGTGCGGGTATATATTAACCGAATATTTTCTTAAATCCAGAAATATTAATCCTGAAAAAACTTATTTTGTAACAACAATTGAATCCGATTTAATGGCTGCCTCCAGTGCAAAAGAAAAACTTGGTATTAAAACAAAAATTGTTAGTGTTGGTGATAAATGGATATGCAATTTTGATGAGGGAGAATTGTTGGTTGGAGTTGAAGTTTCTGGTCATCTCATTTTTCCAATTGAGTTTGTAAATGACTTAAATCAAAAAGTTAAGCTTTTATCCGGTAACGGCCTTTTGGCTAGTTTAATGGTATTAGCTGGTATAAAGGAATTGAATCTTTCAACAGAAAAAATATTTCTACCTTTTGAACAGGGTGTGTCAAAAACTTTTTATGTATTTTTTATTGATAAATCCAAATTTTACAGAGATAGTACAGTCTGGATAAAAGATATTAAATTGATTAAAAATGAATTTTCAAAGCTAATTAAAAACAGAGAGGTAGATTCTGATACTAAACTCTTATTTGAACAAAAAGAAGACCCAAATGTATTATATATAAATATAGTTAATACAAATGGGCTGCAAGGGTGCATTTTTATACGAAATTCAGGAACAGAGGATAAAATCGCAACCTATGTTCGGGGGAAAAAAGAAATTGAAGGGATACTTTATAATATTGGTAAAGTGTTAAATAATAACCATTCATTATTGATGAAGAACAAAGATAGACTTGAGTACAAGTATGAAACTTTTATTGACAATATTTTACATAAACAGGCAAAAATTGGTGTTCAAGAGTTAAAGGATAACATGGAACAAACTATAGATTGCGTTATTAATGAAAATGACCTATTTAATGTACTATATGGACTTAAGAAAGAAGGAAAAATTAAATTAGAGAATCAAATTATACGATTAGCATAGAGACAAAAAAGCGATGATAAAATAGTTCTCTGTAGAGATGGGTCTTGCTTAGAAGGGGGCTGGTGGAATTGTCAAGGAGACATTGAAATTTCTTGCCTACGGTATTAGCAACATTTCCTGTGTGCTTGATCCAGAATTAGTGGTTATAGGGGGCGGAATTTCAATTTTACCAGATGATTTCCTCAAGGAAATAAAGACAAACATTAAAGAGGTAATCCCCCTTGTCCCGAGGATAGAATTTTCCAAGTTAGGGGAAGATGGAGTTTTAGTTGGTGTCGCAGTAAAGGTACTTAAGCCCTTGAAAAGGGAAGTTAAATAAATAGGAAAGAGTATATTCCAAATGGACTTGCAACAACTACTCGCCGTACCCAAAGAGAAGCTATATAAGGTGAGCAAGGTAAAGGTGAATATTCTACCAGATACAAAAAGCCTGTACCAGCACTTTGCTAGAAGTATAGCCGGTGAGATTAAGCAGAACAATGCTCAGGGAAAGCCCACAGGGATAATTTTGCCGGTAGGCCCCACTCCTCAATATCGTATCTTATCAGATATCTCGAATAAAGAAAAGATAAGCTGGAAGAATGTATACACCTTTAATATGGATGAGTATCTTGACTGGCAGGGAAGACCTGTTCCTTTAAATCACCCTATGAGCTTTGAGGGATTTATGAGAAAAAATCTTTTTGAGCTTCTTGATGGGGAGATAAGGATTCCGGAGGATCACATTCACTTTCCTCACCCCTTTCGTATTGATGAGATTAGTGAGAAAATTAAAGAGATAGGAGGAATTAATACCTGCTATGGAGGAATTGGCTATCATGGCCACATTGCCTTTAACGAGCCACCCATAAATAGGTGGTATAAAATATCCAAAGAGGAATTCAAGAACTCGCTTACTAGGGTTGTGCAATTAGCCCCTGAGACAGTTGTGATTAACAGTGTTGGCGGGGCAGGAGGAAATTCTTCAATAATACCTCCTATGGCGGTAACTCTTGGAATAAGGGATATTCTCTCTTCTAAGAGAATTCGCCTCTATTGTGACGGTGGAGATTGGCAGAAGACAATTTTCCGAATAGCTTGTTTAGGGGAAATAAGCGTCGAGTATCCTGTCACCTTTGTTCAAGAACATCCGGATTGTATAATTAACGTGGATTCTTACGTAGCAGATTCTCCAGAATTAGCGCTAAAGTAAGGTGAAAATGATATTTTTCTCTTAGAGGCTGAGATAATAAAAAGTTATATGAACTAAGTTAAGTATTCGCTCTTTCTTAAGAAAGTACTTCCAACCCAAATTTACTAAAAATCTGAGCTGAAAGGAAGGCAAAGGGCTGAAAAAATTGAAATTGCCGCTGGTTGGAATCTCCTTGTAGAAGTTGGAATAAATATAAACATTAATCTGGATAAACCAATTAGAGCACGAAAAGCGGGATATGAATTTATTGGGTAAGACGAAGTTCAGAGCTCTCTATCAGATTTCGAAGCTTGCTCAAATTTGTTGCAACTTTTTTGCCTTTTTTCTTGTTAGATGCTAATTCGAGCAAGATCTTACGAAAAATCTCCTTTCAAAGTACCAAAAAGAGTCAAAACTCAAGAAGAGGAGGTGGTGATACCTACTTAAAGTGTGAGACTCTTATATTATATATTAAATTCTAATTACTAAAGTAAGGAGGGAGAAATGCATCTAAGAAAAAGTATAATTTTACTGTTGGTGGGATGTTTAATATCCTTGTTATTGCTTTCCCCATTGGCTTATGCGGCAAAGTATACTATAGGGATTTCTATTCCGGGAGCTGTAGAATATTTTGCGGCAATGCAAAGGGGATGTGATGCAGCTGCCGAAGAACTTGATGTGGAATTGGTTTACATGTTCGCAGAATGGGATGCAGAGAAACAACTAACTCAAGTTGAGAATTTTATATCTCGAGGGGTTGATTTGATTATCATCATTCCTGCTGATGCAATAGGAGCTATACCGGCGGTAGAAAAAGCTAAAGAGGCGGGTATGCCAATTATGGCTTTGGTTAACGCTGTTGGCCTAGATGCTCATAGCAAATATCCTGGACTTATAAGTTATATAGGCCAGGATGAGGCATATACCGGTGGTCTCTGCGGTAAGATGGCCTTAGAGCAATTAGGAGAGAAAGGTGGAAATGTGCTCATTATCGAAGGACAGCCGGGAACCCCCTGCCAAATAAATCGAACAAGAGGCTTTCTAGAGAAAATTGGGGTGAACCCACAGATAAAAATCATCGGAATTCAGGCAGCACTTGGTTGGGATCCAGAAAAAGCAATGAGGATTATGGAGGATTATCTTCAGACAGGGGTACAGATCGATTTTGTTTTCACTCACTTTGATGGGATGTCTTTAGCTGCTCTTCAAGCAATCGAGGCAGCAGGAAAGCTGGGACAGATTATAGTTGTTGGTATTGATGGAACAAAAGCTGGATTGGATGCCATAAGAGAGGGAAAAATGTATGGAGATACGTGGATTTCTCCTGTTACACAAGGAAGAGTTGGTGTAGAAATGGCTGTTAAGTACCTTCAAGGTGAAACCATCCCTGAGTATGTACCGGTGAACCAGATTCCAGTAACACTAGAAAATGTAGATGAGATCGTTCCCGAGTTCTAATTCAAACTCGTGCTGGAATGCTTATCTAAATCTCCTTGTGGGCTTTATGCCCACAAGGAGATTAAAATTAAATGAACTAATGGGAGAGTAAAGCACAAGACCACGGAGTACGTATGTATATATTACCTCGGAGAAAGAGGTACATGTAAAAAGATAAGTGAGAAATTATTAATTATTCGGAGTAGAATACTCGCTTCCCTAAAGAAACTCGGGTAGGTCTACGATTTTACTAAAGGCGAGAATAGGAGTATAATTAAGGGCAAAATCATGGAAGAATACTTGGGATTGAGAGTATGAAGAAAAAAAATATAGTTGAGATTGAAAGTAGGGGAAAAGAGAAGATAGTTAAGGGTAGGGAAAATAATTATATAGTTGAGATGAAGGGTATCTGCAAGTCTTTTGGAGGATTACAAGCCCTCAACAAGGTAACTTTTGAGCTTAGATATAATGAAATCTTGGGTCTGGTGGGAGATAATGCAGCGGGGAAGTCAACTCTTATGAAGATTTTAACTGGAGCCTATCAGGCTGACGAGGGAAAAGTTTTCTTCGAAGGTAAAGAAGCACATATCCCCAGTCCTCATATATCAAGAGAAATTGGAATTGAGATGGTTTACCAGAACTTTGCATTGTGTCCAAATCTGGATGTTGCTGGTAATTTATTTCTCGGTAGAGAAGTCACCCGGGGGAGAATCTTTGGTGGTTTCTTAAGAAAAAAAAAGATGGAGAGGGAAGCACTCCAGGCACTCCACAGACTTAAAATAGATATTAAGAATCCCAGAATAAGAGTTGATCGTCTTTCTGGTGGTCAACAGCAGGCTGTAGCTGTGGGGAAAGCTACAAGTTTTAATCCAAAAGTTGTGATAATGGACGAGCCAACGGCAAATCTTGCCCTGAAAGAGATAGGCAAGGTTTTGGAACTAACACTGCGTTTGAAAGAGCATGGCATCTCTATAATATTTATTACCCACAGATTGGAAGACATCTTTACAGTTTCAGACCGCATTTTTGTTTTAAGACATGGACAGAGAGTGGAAGTCAAAGAAAAAGCAAAGACAAACAAAGATGAAATAGTAAGACTCATGTTTATAGGAACTGAGGTAAACCAGGATAGATAAGATAAAATCTTTGGTTGATTTATATTTTGAAGGAGAGAGGCTTGGCAGAGAAAAAGTGTGTTATGGGTATTCAAATCTTTATTCCTCCGACAAGACCTGACTCGCTAAAAAAGAGTGAGCTTACAAGAATTATTGATTATATCGAACATAAATTTCACATAGACATTATCATTATTGGATGGGGTGATAATTCCTTACTGTATGAAGAATGTTTAAGAAAAGCTAGCATTTACAATACCCAAGTATACTTCTGGTACCCTGTATTATCAGAAATTCCTAATTTACAGAGTTCTTTCCAGGTAGTCGGTTATAATAAAAGGAAGGTTATTTCTGAATGGTTGATGAGTACAGGAGAAGATTTCCTATTTGCCTGCCCAAATAGTCTAAAATTTGAATCTGTGTTGAAGAAAAACTTTGAAAACTTATCCAAAAAATTAAGAGACTCTGGTTATAATGGGGTCTTTCTGGATAGAATACGCTACTACTCACCAGCCAGCGGCCTTTTGTCAACTCTTTGTTGCTTTTGCCAGAGGTGCTTGAGAAAGGCAGGAGAGATGGGGATCAATTTAAATAAGGCCAGGTTAGAACTGGGGCGATTTATAAAAGAGATAAAAAAAATTAAGTCCTCACAAGTTCGCGAACAATCTCAAACTCTAAATCGCTTATTTTCCTCTTTTAAAGAAAATGAGATTATCAAGGATTATCTGGAGTTTAAATTTAATTCTATAAAAGAAGTTATCAAGCTTGCCAGAGAGATTTTTTCCAAAGATGGATTAAAGATTGGGTTAGACTGCTTTACACCTTCTCTTGCTCCTATCACCGGTCAAAATTATTCTTATTTATTTACATACGCAGACTGGATTAAGCCAATGATATATACAAGGACATTTGCTCCTGCTGGCATTCCTTACGATATCAAAAGTATTGTTGAAGGTCTTATTAAAATAAATAAAGATTTGAAGGAGGAGTCAGTCTTAAACTTTCTCCAGAGTCGCTTTCATTATGAGCTTCCTTCTTCGGTGAATGAGATTTTTCAAAAAGAAGGGGTCGGCGAGGAGATTATTCCAAAGGAGGTTTTGCTTGCCAAGTTCCAAACAGAGGCAAATTTTCCCATTTATGGTGGAGTGGAAACTGCAAGTGTGCACGGAATTTGCAAACCAGACCCATCAAAATTGAAGCAATCCATCTGGTACTTGCAAAAGCATGCTGATGGAGTGGTGCTTTCATGGGACATGTTCTCTACTCCGAAGAAAAATATTGATTTGGTAGCAGAAGCTCTAAATTTTTGATTTTAAGAGCTCAATTTTACTTATACAAAAGAGGAGAAAAACGCATGGAATTAACAAGTCAATTGCAAAAGAGAAGAAAACGTATAAGTCAAAGAATTAGCCAAAAAATTAGACAGATAGAGCTAAGCAGATACAGCATCATATTAGGGTTCTTGGCTCTTTTCGTTTTTCTTTCCCTTTATTCAGATCGGTTTTTAACCCTGGGGAATATGATTAACGTAATTAGGCAGTCTTCCATCATTGGCATCATTGCCTGTGGTATGACTTTTATAATCATCTCAGGAAACTTCGATTTATCGGTTGGGTCAATTTGCGGCTTTGTTGGAGCAATAGCTGTTACTCTCTCAAACAGTCATTCTCTCTGGTTAGCCATACTTGTTCCTATTGCTGTTGGAGCAGCAATAGGATTGGCAAATGGACTACTTGTAACCCGACTGTTTATGAGCTCTTTTATTGTTACCCTTGGAACGATGGTCATTGGTAGAGGAATGTTGTATATATATTCTAATGGTTATCCAATTCGAGGAGTAGAAAAAGATTTTCTCTTTTTTGGGCAAGGTTACCTTGGTAGTCTTCCTGTGCCAATCTTGATCTTCCTCGGGGTTATAGTGGTTACCCATATAGTTTTAAATAATAGCAAGTTCGGAAAGTATATTTATGCCATTGGAGGAAATATTGAAGCCAGCCAGTTGTCTGGCATTTTTGTCAACTTTTACCGGGTAATTGCTTTTGTGCTCAGCGGTGCCTTAGCTGCGCTGGCTGGAATAGTCCTCGCTTCACGTGTAAATCTTGCTAGCCCTCATGCTGGCACCAACTATGAGTTAGATGCTATTGCTGCTGTGGTCATAGGAGGAACCAGTATCCTGGGTGGGGAAGGAAGTATTCCCAGAACCGTAGTTGGGGTTCTTCTACTGACCATATTAGGTAACGGGTTTAATATGCTAAATGTTAGCATTTATATGCAATACTTGTTCAAAGGGGCTATTATCATAGGAGCTGTTGGATTTGATACATACTCCAGACGCCGAAGGTCTTGATCGTGGGTAGTGGAGCTGCAGAATTAGCTATCTAATTACTAAAAAGAGGGATTAGGTGATGTCGTACTCTATCTATAAAGGTAATACAATTATTGGACAATCTGGTGGTCCTACATCAGTTATTAATTCCAGTCTTTGCGGCCTCATTCAGCAGGCTCTCAAGTCCGATAAGATTGAAAGAGTCCTCGGTATGAGATTCGGGATTCAAGGATTCATAAACGATAATATTATTGATCTTGGAAGGCAGAACCCTAAAGTAATTGAGGGATTGCGGCAAACACCTTCAGCTGCACTTCCAAGATTCAGCGTCTTGGAATCTGCTAAAAAATAAATTAGGGACACATCCCATTTTTTAAAAAGCCCATCCTTCCTATATTACAAGAAACACCTATTTTCTTCCAGAAAATGTCCTGGTAAGCGTATAAATCCCTAACCTTAAAGAAATTTTGGTTGTCTTGGTATCTCTTTTCTGGAGCGGGATATAGAAAATGGGATATGTCCCTATTTTTTAAAACTTGATAATTTTTCAGACTGTGCTAAAATATGATTAGTTTATGAGAGATTATATTATATTAGGGGGGGGAAATGTTACAAGAAAGAAGGCAAAACGAAATAATTCAGATACTCCAACGTAAAGAAGAAATTCGAGTTTCTGAAGTAAGTGAGCTATTCGGCGTGTCGCAAAATACCATCAGGCGGGATCTTAAGGAATTAGAGAGGATGGGTTTGGTAAAAACAGTGTATGGAGGAGCAATAATTAGTGAGAAGTTTCCCACGCCTGACCTCCCTTATAGAGTTAGAGAAAGTTCTATGATTGAAGAAAAAAGAGAAATTGG
>Ga0114930_10002134_pt1 | contig 18114 bp, 14 predicted proteins | sample AnhtaG_FD_87300 | JGI IMG/M metagenome (GOLD analysis project Ga0114930, IMG submission 87300) | Deep subsurface microbial communities from Anholt, Denmark to uncover new lineages of life (NeLLi) - Anholt_01485 metaG | ecosystem: Environmental > Aquatic > Marine > Oceanic > Sediment | place... | reverse complement strand
GACGCTGCATTGATATTCTCGGCCCCCGCGGTTATATTCTGGGAAGCGCGGACGACATCCCCAGAGACGCCCCGTTCGCGAATGTCGAAGCGATGGTTCAGGCCGCCCGCGATAGCGCCGATTGACGCCGGAGGTCCCCGGCGCTGCCACCACCGGCTAAAGTTAGATCAATTCGTGAGGAAGCTCAGACCGGTTGGCACTCAGGCCGCTAAGAGATATGGGCGAAGCCGGCGGACACACTTGCGAGGATACCGTAACTCGTGCGTGGAGCATCCTAACGTGGCGATAGGCGTGACCGGTGGACCCGAGCCTTGGTCGCGATCAACCATTGCCCGCGCGGCCAACGCTGCTGTCCAATGGTTACGAAGGCCCCTCATCGCGCCGGGCACCCTGGGGAATCAACCCCAGCACGGCGGCGCGGCGCATCGCCTGGACCCTGTTCGAGACGTCCAGCTTCTCGTAGACTCGCGCGAGGTGGAAATCTATGGTTCGTTTGCTGCAGCAGAGGGCGACAGCAGCCTCTTTGCTTGAACTCCCTTCAACGATAAGTTGCAAAACCTCGATCTCGCGCTTGGTCAGTCGGACGACCCTCTCTTCATGATTCGCAGTCAACTCGTCACTCGCTATTTCAATGCACCCCCCTGTCCAGCCCTCAATCAAGGACCTCCTGCAATTGAATGCAGCCCGCGCATCTATGACCGCCTATGGCCGGGTACCTTGGCGACAGAAAACTCTTTTAGTCAACGATCCCACCCATCCATGACAAGCTGAGCATCTCCCGTCGGGAGCTGGTGTCAATGGTCTGTCGCAGGTCTGTCACAAGTATACCATTTGGTTCACAGTCTGTCAAGCCCTGCACGACGGCTTTGCGAACCGCGATTGCCTTATTCCAGCCAATCGCGCGGCAGCCCACCCCATCGCCATAAAGGGAGGATGCCTTCACATGTCGAATAATACGCACACCAGTCGCTTTTCTAAGACACACCCAGGAGGAGTTTCATAACCATGGAACGGTTGAAGAACAGCCTCGGCATCTGGATGGCAGGGAAGAACCCGACCAGATTCATGCCCGACGGATACCATGACGAGGTCGCAGATGAGCCGATGCCAGAGAAATACGCGCGTATGGCGAAGGGAGTCGGCGATCTGCTTGACGGCTTCGAGGGTCACTATCCCCAGGAGATCAACGAAGACATCGAGAAGGACGTGCTCCAGGCGATCGGCGACAACGATTTCTACGCGGTCGCGCTTGGGACGTTCTGCATCCCCGAGTTTAAGATGGGCTGCTTTATGAATCCCGACCCAGGACTCCGGCGGAAATCCATGGAGATCACAAAGCGGGCGATTGACCAGGCGGCCAGGCTCAGCGCGAAGTTCATCATCTGGCCGGGGAACGACGGGTACAACTACCCCAACCAGGGTGACTACACCGAGATGTGGAAGCTCTTCCTCGATGGCGTAGCAGAGGCGGTCGAGTACGCGAATAGCAAACGCGTCCCCGTGTTCTTAGAAGACAAGAACAGCGAGCCGAAGATGCGCATCCTGATGGCTAATCAGGCGATGTCAGTATTGACCATCAAGAAGCTCGCCGAAATGGGGATTGACACCGGCACGGTTAAAGTGAACATGGACTGGCAGCATCTGATCATGCGCGGCGAGAACCTCCCTCAGTACGCGGCGCTCCTGGCGAGCGAAGGGCTGCTTGGCCACCAGCACGCGAACTCGGGCTGGGGACAGTTCGATGACGATAACATCGTAGGAGCATCGTACATCGAGCAGACATTCGGGCTGGCGATCGAGCTTCAATTGCTGGGCTACGGCAAGAGTGGCGAGCGGGTGGGCTTCGACCTGTTCCCATACACGGAGGACCAAGTCGAGGCGGCTGAGATGAGCATCCGCGTGTGGAACCACCTCTGGGATAAGGCGGGCCGGATCACGAGTCCCGGCCCGATCAGGGATAAATTCCTTCAGGCGCGGAAGAATCTGGACACGATCCGGGTGCTGGAGATCGTGAACTCGGCGCTCCTGGGGTTGCCACCGGCATAATTCGCCGTAATGACGCCAGGTGTGCAAACGGTCGGCCGATTGCACATATCGGATTGCAGGGTGGACTGCACCGGTACGCCCAGATTCCACTGACGGCCGGATTACGCAGCTCGAATCCAAGTCGGGGGATAGCTTGACCCCGCCCCGGACGGGGACCACGTGCCCAGTTCTTTGGTCTGAGCGATCTGTTGTGCACCCAAATGGTCAAATGGCGGCTAGCCCGAGCCGATTCGCCTGCTTGTTTCCCATTGGTTGATACACCAGCCGCGTTCTGAGGGGAAAGTATGGCCGCAGAGAAAATCGTCCTCATCAACACAAACCGCTGGCGACCCAGCGTGGCGCCCGTGGCTCTCGAGTACTTGAGCACCGCGTTGGAATCGGAGGGCCTCCACGTGGATGTCCTTGATCTTTGCCATTCGTCCGACCCGAAGGCCGAAATCGCCGCCTACTTCAGAGATCGCTCTGCCGAGCTGGTCGGCGTCACCCACCGGAACCTCGACGACATCCACTACGGGCGCTTCATGGCGCCCGAGATGCGGGAGGTCATTCGTTTCATCAAGGAGTCTACGGACGCGCCGATCGTTCTGGGCGGAAGCGGGTTCTCTATCTGCCCGGAACGGCTGCTGGACTACTGCGGCGTCGATCTCGGGATCGCCGGAGAGGGAGAGTCCGCTCTTTCGATGCTTGCGAAGAGCCTCGGCGAAAAGTCGGCCTACGCGCGGATCCCAGGGCTGGTTTACCGAAACAACAGCGGTTTCTCACGCAACCCGGTTGGGACGGCTGACCTGAGCGGAACCTGCCTATCCCGACGGACAAAGGTAGACTATTCCCGATACGTTCGGAAAGAAGGGACGAAAGGCGGAACCGGCATCCAGACCAAGCGCGGATGCCCTCAAGACTGCATTTACTGCGTCATCCCCGCGATCGAGGGGCGGACCATGCGCCTTCGTCCTGTGTTGGACGTCGTTGACGAGATCGAGATTTTGCTCGCACAGGGAGTCAGACGCTTCTTCTTCTGCGACAGCGAGTTCAACTACCCCGAGGAGCATGCCAAGGCGATTTGTCAGGAGATCATCAATAGGAAGCTCGGCGACAAGATCACCTGGTACGCTTACATGGCGCCGAAGCCCTTCTCGCTGGAGCTCGGCAGGCTCATGGTAGAAGGCGGATGCAGGCTGGCGATTTTCACAGTCGACAGCGCCAACGAAAAGATACTCCAGTACATGCGCAGGGACTTCACGCCGGATGACATCAGGCAGACGGCGCACTTCGGCCGGGAGTCGGGGCTGACTTTTTCCTATTGCACCGCGCTCGGAGGCCCCGGCGAGACCATGAACACTGTGCTGCAGACACTTGACTTCTTGAGGGAAGTCAAACCGACCTCGGTGACGTTTTGGGACCCGCCCGGACTGCGCATTTATCCGAATACGCCGCTCGCCGACATCGTGAGGGAGGAGGGATTTGACAAGCGCAACCCGAACCTTCACGGCCGCATAAAAGGCAATGAGGATTTCTTCGAGCCGGTTTACTACCTCTCGGCCCAAATAGGGCTGCTCGCCCCCGCGATCAAGGCGTGGCGGAAGCTGGGCCGCCTCCGCCAGAGAATCCGGCCCTGATTTCACGCGATAGACTGCGGACCATAAACCTTACGCGAGGGGACCAAGGGTCCAGGATTCCACTATCTGTTCTTCAATCTGAAATCTGCAATCGTCAATCACTCGAGCTTTTTCCTGAAGTGGAGCACACTCAGCACAAGCATTATCACCGCTAAGAGCGTCATCGGAACCACCTGGTGCCACAGCAGGGCGACCCCTGTCCTCTCAAGAAAGATGCCGCGCATGATCGCCACACAATACCGGAGTGCGAGCAGGAACAGCCCTGGGAGCGCCGGCGGCAGGAGCTTCCCCCAACTGGAACTCCGAACACCTGAGCGCCCACCAGCAGTACAAGAAACACGTCGAGACAGCCGATTGCCGCATGTGGCATGGTCTTGCCGAGTATCAACTCCGATCAGCGAACCGGGCTGACTATCAACTGCTCAATCCTCCTCGCTCGCGCCCCGCACAATGGAGAACGCGCTAAGGTTCATGCTGATCTGCACCATGAGGAAACCGATGATGCCCGGTACCAGCAAGTTACAGTTCTCCAGACTCGGATTGTGCCGGACGCAGACTTCTGCATCGACCCCCGCCCTTGGGAGGTGATCAATCCTGTCTGCAACGATACGTTCGTCTCGGAACGCGGTCTCCCGGTGCGGCATCAGAGAGAAGGATAGTTGGCCCGGCGCGGACGTGTCCGGACCACGTGCGCTTTGTCAATCATACACATCACGCGCGAAACCTGGCCCCCCTGCCAGGCCAGCATTTTCGCCCTTCGGTCCCGCGCCTGCTTTGATTCACCGCAACACACCCCCGCCCTGCAAGGAGGATGTGCTGCCCGTTACAAGGAAGTACTAATAGTGAGCAGAGCTTTTCAGGCGGGAAGGCCGGGGGGTAAGCTGCCATGGCACCCAAGACTAGAGAACTGAGCTGGTCGCTCAGCCGGGCGAGGATGTTCGAGGAATGTCCTCGGCGGTTCTACTACCACTCTTACCTGGCAAAGGCCGGCTATGCGCCCGACGCTCCCGAAGAGATCAAACTGGCCCTCGAGATGCGGAGCATCAAAGGCCTCGACATGTGGGTCGGCGATGTGGTTCACCAAACCATCCAATGGGTCCTGGAGCAGGCGCGTGAAGGCACAATCCTCTCCGAGCAGGATGCCAAGGCGGAGACCCGACGGAGGCTCAGCGAGGGCTGGCGGGCATCGAAGGGGCAGCTCTGGCGCATGAATCCCGAGGATGAATGCCCAAATCTGTTTGAGCACTACTACGGCCTCGAGGTCGGCACCGCCGTCACGGACCGCTTGAAGCGCAAAGCCCAATTGAGCGTCGGGAACTTCATGGCCTCGGAGATCCTGCGGCAGATCGCACACACCCCCACCGACCGATGGCTCCCCATTGATAAGTTTGCCAGCTTCCGCCTGGACGGGCTTCTCATGTATGTGAAATTCGACTTCGCCCTCCGGGAGGGTGACCAGCTCACTGTGTACGACTGGAAGACCGGCGTTCCCACGCCCGACGAGGGTCGCCAACTCACCTTATATGCTATGTACACCTCGGCAAAGTGGAACGTTCCCATCCAAAACGTCAAGGCATGCGCCGTCCACCTCCAACCCGACTTAGAAACCCACGACCGTCTGGTGGATGAAGTCAACATCGACGAGGCCCGCTCATTTGTGAAGCAGAGCTTCAACGCAATGGTCAAATGCCTCCGTCACCCCGCCAGGAACATAGCCGCCATGGAAGACTTCCCGATGACGGGCAATCTGCTGCGGTGCGTCCGGTGCAACTTCAAGGGTATATGCGAGCAGGGCAAGCAGGCGTCGGGCGACGTGGACGATCTTCCCACCGTTGACGGCTGGAACCAGTAGCGTTTGACTCCATACCCTCCGCATGGTACAATTTCAACGTCCGGTTAGTGCCGTGCTGCACAGCGGGCCCAAGCGGAGAAACAGGTCATGCCCAAGCGTGTAGGCTCAAAGTGCGAATCCGACCACTCTTTGCCTCCCCAAAGCAGGATTAGCCGCCGGGAGTTCCTGTCGGGGGCGGCAGGTCTGGCTGCCCTGCTCACGCTCCCATCGGCCGCCTCCCTCGTCGCGGGATGCGGGCGGAGGGTCGGCTCAGGGAGCGGTATCACCATCGGTCTCGACCGCCCGATCACGACGCTCGACCCCGCCATGCACCGATCGAGAACAGTGCAGGCCGTGGTCCGCAACATCTTCGACGGCCTGGTAGCCCGCACGAACGACATGAAGGTCGTCCCCGAGCTGGCGGAATCCTGGGAGGTGGTGGACGACAACACATGGCGCTTCATCATACGCTCCAGAGTCAAGTTTCACGACGGGTCTTCCCTAAGTGCAGAAGATGTGAAGTTCTCGCTCGACCGGATCATCACGCCTGCAGCGGTTGGCGGCCAGTCGTCGCCCCGGAAGGGGCTTCTGGGCCCGGTCTCGGAAGTCGAAGCCACGGGTGAGCATGAGGTAGTCATCCGGACAAGCGAGCCGTTCCCTATCCTGCCGGATATGCTGACGTTCCAGGAGATCGTGCCGGCGGCCTACGTGCGCGAAGTCGGCGACCAAGAGTTCGCGCGCTCGCCCGTGGGAAGCGGGCCGTTTCGCTTTGTCGAGTGGCGCCAGGGAGAGCGGATCGTGCTCGAGCGGTTCCCCGATTACTTCGGCGGCTGCCCGGGGATTCCGCCGTTGGGTCCCGCGCACCTCGCTCGGGTGACGTTCAAGCCAATACCCGAGGTCGCCACCCGGATCGCCTCCCTGCTCTCGGGTGAAGCCGACATCATCCAAGAAGTCCCCTCGCATTCCGTGCGCTCTATCGAGAAACAGGCGCGAATGGACGTGGCGGCGTGTCCCGGAACCCGCACGCACTACATCGGCCTGAACTGCACGATTCCTCCCTTCAACGACATCCGTGTCAGGCTTGCAGCGAACCACGCCGTGGACCTCCGTCCCATCTGCGACCGAGTTCTGGGCGGTTACGCGAAGGTTATACCCGGTCCATTGGTGCCCGAGGCATTCTCCTATCACGAAGGACTAGCTAACTATGAGTTCGACCGGTCGAAGGCGAAATCGCTTCTCCGCCGTGCAGGACAGCTCAATGTGAGGGTCGAACTCGACACGGAGAGCAGCGACAAGGAGCTAGCCGAGGCCCTCGCGGCCCAATTGAGCAAGGCGGGGTTCGACGTCCGGGTCAGGGTCTGGAAATGGGATCTTCTGCAGCCTCTCCTCGCCGGCCTGAAGAGGTGCATGTTCCTTACGCACTGGGGGAACGCCAGCCTCGACCCCACGGACATCCTGGTACCGCTGTTTAGAACCGGGGAGCGAGGCAACTTCACCGGTTACAGCAGCAAGAAGGTGGACGCCCTGCTCATCTCGGCCAACACGACCTTCGACCCCGACGCGCGGCGGGACCGCTTCCGACAGGTGCAGGAGATTCTCCACGCTGAGGTTCCCGCTATCTTCGGCATCGCCAAGCAGGAGATCTATGGGGTCAACTCTCGCGTGCGGAATTGGTCGCCGAGGCCGGACGGCATGCTTCCGATGCACGACGTGTCCGTGTCATGAGGCTATCGTTCGTTTCCTACCGCCTAGTCCAGCTTCTCCCAGTGCTTTTCGGAGTCGCTTTGCTCGTCTTCCTCATGATGCACATCACCCCCGGCGATCCCGTCGAACTCATGTTGGGTCAGGCCGGCCACGCAACCGAGGAGGAAATCCAGGCGCTCAGGCACGAATACGGGCTCGACAGGCCGCTCCACGTCCAGTTTGTGTCCTTTATGGGGAATGCGATGAGGGGCGACTTCGGCACATCCTTCGTCCACAAGCAGCCCGTGTCCGCCGTGATCGCCGCACGCCTTCCCGCGACGGTCGAACTCACGGCGTTTGCTCTACTGCTGGCCGTCGCGATTGCTCTGCCGCTCGGGATCATCTCGGCCGTCCGGCAGTACTCGTTCGTGGATAAGGCCGGAACGCTGGGAGCACTGGTCGGGATCTCCATGCCGGGCTTCTGGCTCGGCATTGTGCTCATCATCATCTTTGCAGTCAAGCTGCACTGGCTGCCGGTCTCGGGGCGCGTTGAGTACGGCGTCGGCCTCGACCATGTCACCGGCTTCTACATTCTCGACAGCATCCTGACGCGAAACGGGGCCGCCTTCTGGAGTGCGCTGAGGCATCTCGCCCTGCCGGCGATTACTCTGTGCGCGGCCATGTGCGCGGTCTCAATGCGGATGGTGCGCTCCAGCATGCTGGAGGTCATCCGTCAGGACTACATACTGTACGCGAGGGCGAAAGGACTGCCTGAGTCGGTCGTCGTCCTCAAGCATGCATTGAAGAACGCCATGCTGCCGACCATTACGATACTGGCCGTGCAGACAGGGCTTTTGCTGAGCGGGAACATGATTATTGAAACGGTGTTCTCGTGGCCGGGAGTCGGAAGGCTCGCGGTCGGGGCCATCGAGGCCAGGAATTATCCCCTGATCCAGGCGATCGTGCTCCTGTACGCGCTAGTTTATACGGGGCTGAACTTTGGGGCGGACGTGCTGTACTTCGTCCTGAACCCTAGAGTCCGCACGAGGTGACCGATGTCAACCGTTGAGCTCGGCCTGAGAACGGAAGCTGCTCGCAGGCCCACCGGCCTGAGGGAGTTCGCCAGGTCGTTCTGCCGGAACCGGCTGGCAGTCATCGGGGCGGTCCTCATCCTTTTCTTCATCGGGATGGCCCTCGCCGCGCCGTGGATCGCGCCGCATAGTCCGACGGAGACAAACCTGGACAGACGACTCCAGGCCCCGTTTTGGGCTCCGGGGGGCAGTTACGACCACCCCCTCGGGTGCGACCATCTAGGCAGGGACCTCATCAGCAGGATAGTCTACGGCTCGCGCGTATCTATCCTGATAGCGGTGGTGGTTGTCTCGCTCACGATGCTGATCGGCCTCGTGACCGGGTTGCTCGCGGGATATTTCGGCGGTCTGCTCGATGCCTTTATCTCGCGGATTGTGGACGTGCTGCTGGCGTTTCCGTTCCTGATTTTCGCCCTCGCAGTAACCGCTGCCTTAGGGCCCGGCCTGGTGAACATGATCCTGGCACTGGTTTTCAAGGGCTGGGTGGAGTTCTGCCGCGTCGTGCGCGCGGAGACGATGTCGGCAAAGGCGTCAGATTACGTCTTGGCCGCCAGATCGGTCGGGTTGTCCAATGTTCGAATACTTGTCGGCGAGATCCTGCCGAACGTCGTGCCGTCGCTCATCGTGCTTGGAACCTTCAACATGGCGGTGGTTATCATCGCCGAATCTTCGCTGAGCTTTCTCGGCCTCGGCGTGCAGCCTCCGACTCCGGCTTGGGGCTCGATGGTGAACGACGGGCGCCCGTACATGCTGAACGCCTGGTGGATATCAACGTTCCCGGGCGTGGCAGTGGCCGCTCTGGTGCTCTCCATCAACCTAATGGGAGAGGGTCTGCGTGACGCCCTGGACCCACGCCTCCGGGATTGAGGGGAAACATGCTTCTCGAGGTAGACAATCTGCAGACGTATTTCTTCACAGCGGGCGGCGTCACGAAAGCTGTGGATGGAGTGTCTTTCGCATTGGATAACGGCCAGTCAATGGCCCTTGTCGGCGAGTCCGGCTGCGGGAAGAGCACAATTGCGCTTTCCATCATCGGGCTGGTCCTGTATCCGGGGAAGATCGTCGGCGGCCGGGTGCTGTTCGATGGCCAGGATTTGACAAAGGTGCCTCCCCGGGAAATGCGCCGAGTGCGGGCTCGAAAGATGGGCCTTGTATTCCAGGATCCTCAGACCACTCTCAACCCTGCATTCACGATCGGCGAACAGGTGGCGGAGTCAATCCTTGCCGCCGGGGGTACCGCGCGGAAAGCCGCCTGGGACCGAGCGGTCGCGGCCATGGAGGAAGTCGGCATAGCGTCGGCCGCAGAGCGGGCCAAGCAGTATCCCCACGAGTTCAGCGGCGGCATGAGGCAGCGCACGATGATCGCGGCGGCGATCGCCAGATCGCCTTCACTCTTTATTGCCGACGAGCCGACAACCGCCCTCGACGTGACGATCCAGGCCCAAATCCTGGATCTGATACGCCGGGAACGGGAACGCCTCGACACGGCGCTTCTGCTGATCACTCACGACCTCGGCATAGTCGGCGAGTTGTGCGAGACGGCGGCTGTAATGTACGCCGGACAGCTCGTGGAGCGTGCCCCGACGGCGTCGCTTCTGAGCGACCCGCTGCACCCTTACTCGCGCGCGTTGATCGGCTGTGTGCCTCGACTCGGATCGAGAGCGCAACGTCTTCCCACCGTCGGCGGCTCGGTTCCCGATCTCGCAAATCTGCCGCAGGGATGCCGATTTGCCGACCGATGTCCGGAAGCGATGGACATCTGCCGGCAGGACATGCCGGAGATCATCCGCCTGGAGAACGGCCGTGAAGTGAGGTGTTACCTTCATGCCTGAAGCGGATCATCTCATCACCACGCTGGATCTGAAGAAGTACTTCTTCGTAGGGTCGAGCTTCCTGGGCACGAGCAAGGGCCGCGCGGCGCTGCAGGCGGTGGACGGAGTGTCCCTCACCATTCGCCGCGGGGAAACGCTCGGTCTCGTCGGCGAGAGCGGATGCGGGAAAAGCACTCTCGGGCGGACGCTCCTCATGCTGGAGGAGCCGACCGCCGGTCAAATAGACTTTGACGGGATACAAATCTCTTCGCTCAAATCGGCGGAGATCGCAAAGCTCAGACGGCGGATGCAGATGGTTTTCCAGGATCCGCTGGCCTCTCTGAACCCACGCAAGTCGGTCCGGCAGATCATCCACCTGCCACTGAGGCTCAGTGGGCTGTATGACAAGTCGTCCGCTGCGGATCGCCTCGCCAAACTTCTGAAGCTTGTGGGTCTTGCGCCGGAGCACGCCGCGCGGTATCCGCACCAGCTCAGCGGGGGAGAGAGGCAACGTGTCGGCATCGCACGCGCGCTCGCCATGGAGCCCGACTTCGTCGTTGCCGACGAGCCGGTTGCGTCCCTGGATGTTTCCATTCAGGCGCAGATCATCAATCTGTTGAAAGATCTGCAGGCGCGGCTCCACCTCACGCTGCTTTTTATATCGCACGACCTCCGACTTACGAGCTACGTCAGCCACCGCATTGCGGTCATGTACTTGGGGAAGATCGTGGAGATCTGCCCGGCGGAGGAACTGTTCGGGCGCATGGCGCATCCCTACACACGCACCTTGATCTCCGCCGTACCCTCGATCGGCACAGAGGTCAGACGCGAGCGTATCATCGTCACCGGCGAACCTCCGGACCCGACCAATCCCCCACCCGGCTGCCGCTTTCACCCCCGCTGCCCCGAGGAGATCCGGCAGGAGTGCCGCGAAGCCGAACCGGGACTCAAAGAAATCGCACCCGGGCACCTGGCAGCCTGCCATCTGATCGGGCGGTAGGGACACCCGCTCCGAAAACCGACACGGTCAATGGCGGACTATTTCGAACAACCTCGTCTCGTGACGCTCCATCTCGACCGAGAACCGGTCTGCATCCCGGCTGACGCTCTCGCCGGTGAGCGCATCCCGAACGCCGAACTTTCCGGGCAGGTGGAAAGCCTTCTTCCCACCCTCGGCAGCGTGCATCGCCAGGTAGCTCCAGTTGCAGTAGAAAGGGTCATCTGATTCGGAGTAGATATGGCATCCGGCCAGTCGGGCGATCTTCCGCAGCACCGCCGACGGAATTGTCGGGCCGGGAGCGTACACGGACGTCCAGCCGGGCATCTCCTTCACGCAGAAATTCGCACGCTCCGAGGTCGGATTTCTCCCCAGGATCGCCGCCGCCGAATCATCCACCCATATGGACGGCGAGACCGAATCCGCAACGCCCCACTTTCCTGAAACGAGCGATCCAAACTTGCCGGATCCGCCGGGCACCGTTTCCAAAGTGGATGGAGAGGCATTCGCCGACAGCCGGATGCCGGTCAACTCCTCCATTTTCCCGGCGGCAAGCCCATCATCATCAATCAAGCCGGGAGCGTACATCCACACGAGGACTTTCCCATCGCGCTTCAGCTTCTCGTTGACAGCCCGGCGGACCTCGCGCGGGACATAGAAACAGTTGAGAAATACATAGCACTTGTACTCGGGGAACTTTGGGTCCGTCAGATCCTTCAATTCATAGAGGTCGAAGGGCGCGCCCATCCTGAACAGCTCGCGCCACTGTTCGTTGAGCATCGGATCCGTCACCTTGTCTCTACCCGACATCCAGTTGGTCACATAGAAGATGCTGTCTTCCCCGACAAAGACGGCGATCTCGGCGACGCTCTTTCGCGGAAGTTCCATGCTCCTCTCGCCGGCCTTCTGCATGGCCGTGATCTCGGCCAGCACCCGGTCGTCCTCGAACCAGCAGCTATCCATATCGAACCACCATTGGCCGAAGTTCTGCGTAAGCGCGTTCGCGAATTCTCGACGCATGACCGCCACCGTCTCCTCGAAGTTACGGGCAATCTTGAAGCCCCTCGTCTCAGGCGCGAGGTGGCTCCGGTCGTCAGATTCGTCCATGAAAAACTTCCCGTGGAGACGGATTGACGCCGGGAGTGCCCTTAATCCCCCATCCTGACCCAAGAGCCGTCCGACGTATGAGTGTGGGCTGCACAGGAAGTCCACGTGGGGTGAATCGAGGATCGCGTGGAGGTTCCAATGCCCGCCCTCCTGAGGCCAGAGGACGTTCGACGTGTAGCCGTAGAATACCCCGACGAGCGAGCGCCCCTCCGATTCCTCCTTGACTATTCTGGCGAAGTGGATGATGGCATCGGTGAGGACCTCATGGTGGCAGCGGTAGTAGTCAATCACCCAACGGCTTTTCGACGGGTCGCGGAAAATGCCGAAATCGCTGTCGAAGCGCGCATCCTTCCCGGGAACCTCGGCGGTCTCGAAGGTGACCCTCGGGTCTCCCCATGCCTTTCGCAAGGCGGAGACGTCGTCCTTGTATTCGCGCCTGAGCCACCGGCGGAACGCTCCGGTCATAGGTTGGCCGGTATCCGGAAGGTATTGCGAGCCCATGTAGTGCCATTCGCCATAGATCCCAGCTCCGATGTGATAGCCAATCACACGGTCAGCGTAAGGCGAATTCTGGATGTGGCGGATGTAGTTTCGGAACGCCTCGCCCGCCTCCCGCTTCCATAGCTCTGACGCCATGGACGGCCATCTCGTGCCGCCATATACGTCAATCTTGTCCTCGGAAATGGCGGCATACTTCGCCATCTCTTCAGGATGGGCCTCCAGCCACCAGCTTGGCGGCTCCACCCACGTCCTGGGGAAGAAATAGGCATCCGGATCCCCTTCGAGCAGCGTCATGATGCTGTGATCAACCGAGCCAAAATCCTGCTTGCCGGGTCCGCTCCATCCAAGCGAGCCCGCGCTGAACTGCTCGTAAAGATGGACTCCCGCCCCTCCGAACTGCTGCGCGTGCTTCAGCGATGGAGAGCCGACATCCGAGTATACCATCGCGAACACCGGCCTGCCGTCAATCCACACGGCCGGCGAGCCGTTGTGATCCCTGACCTCCGTTTCAGGTGGCTTCACGGCACCCTCCCTGCCCTCTATGGCAATCGTGGCCAGAACCGGCTCGACGCCCGTCGGGCGCGTGTACGGCAGACGCCGCACCCCGAGGCGAAGCTCGTACGTCCCCGTCGGCACGTACCTGGAGACGGGCAGATCAATCGGGCCGATAACCACCGGTGCGCCGGCACGCCATGTGGAACTCCGCACGGTCATGGCAAAGCCCTGAGGCACGACTTCGATCCTCCCGGAGCGCACGCTGAGGTAAACAGGGTAATCTCCCCCAGGTTTCCTATCCGGCCTCACCGTTACGATGAGGCTGATCGTCTCTCCTGCCCTCGCCTCGTCCGGGATCACCGTGCTGATCAGTTGAAGCCTGGCTCCGTCCTCCACAAGATCGCTGAACGGCAGCGGACCCCATGGGCCGACGGGCGGCTCTCCCAAGGGCACCGCCGCGCCCCACGAGGAATCATCGAAGCCCGGCTGCTCCCACCCATCCCGCGCGGCGCGGCTGAACCTCCACGAGGAATCAGTGACGAGAACCTGCGGGGGCCTGTCTTCGTAGTTGATCGTAAGGCGCAGGATGAAACCAGCAGGATCGACGGGGCTCAAACACGTGGCGGCAAGCAAATTCCGGCCTTGCTCGAGCTTATCGGAGACGTCGTAACAATCCACCTTCTCCCACGAGAACCCTCCGCTGGCGATCTTTCCGCCATTGAGGTAAAGGGCATACCGATCGTCGCCGCACGTCTGAATCCAGGCGCTTCGTATCCTGCCCTGGACGTCGAACTCCCGGCGGAAGAATCCCTTTTCCCCGAACGGCCTCCCCGCATCCCAGATCCACTGCGGCGCAGGATATTCAACGGAAGGGGCCACGCTTGTCTGCGCAACCATCAGCAAGATGGCTATCATGGGAAAAACTAACTGCATCGTCTGTGAATAGAAACTTGTGCGCGTTCGTTTGCGCGAACCGCCTTTTCGAGACAATCGCGCTTTCCGCTCGGTGCTGGTTCACTCCACCTCTACGAAGAGCCATTCCTGGTGGTGGGCCTCGCGGCGGTCGCAATTCGTCTGGTCGAACTCAGCGAGCATCTCCTCCACGTCCTCCAGCGAGATCTCCGAGGTGAACGGGTCGTCGTCGAATACGCAGTGAGAGAAGACTATGTGCCCGCCCGGCTGGACTACCCTCAGCGCCTCCCCGATGGAATCGTAGACGCCGGCCTGGCCGCACGTCTCCAGTATGTCATCTACGGCGTGATGGAAGACGAACAGATCGACGACCGAATTCCTCACCGGGAGACAGCACGCCGTCGCCTGGACCGCATATGCAGACTCCTTCCGTGAGAGCCCCTTGGTCTGGAGCCTGAGATGCCCTGGGTTAATATCCACCGACAGGTAAGTGAAATCGCTGCCCAGTTTTTCCAGGAGGTAGGGAACGACGATGTTGGGCCCGGACGCCACTTCCACGACGAGCGGACCGGAAAGCGGTATCTTCCACAGCCAGGACTCGAACAGCTCCAGGTCGCTCCACAGGTAATGCTCGGCGTAGGACGTCACTGCAAGACCTCTTCCCCAGGGGTGTAGGGTAGACCGTACTGGTCGGCAATCTCTCTAAGAACTACTTTGCCTTCCGCGACGTTTAAACCTGCTTTGAGGGCGGGATTTTCGCGCATCGCCTCGGGGAAACCTTTGTCGGCGATCTGCAACACGTACGATAGAGTCTCGTTGGTCAACGCGTAAGTCGAGGTTCCGGCCACCGCGCCCGGCTTCATCAGCTTCAACATATCTCGCGTGACTAGCACAGGCGCCCGCGCGCCCCGGAGGAGAACCGCGCCTATCAACAAGTCGGCCTCCTCGAGCTTTTCCCGGATAGTATAGCTGTTCGAGAACAGGGTCGTCACGTTCTTCGGCATAACGTCGTCGAGGTACCGGAGGCGTCCCAGGTTGATGTCCATCAGCGTGACGTTAGCGCCAATCCCCGCCGCGATCTTAGCCGCGTTGGCGCCGACTACTCCGGCGCCCAGAATGACAACATGTGCCGGCAGCACACCGGGGACCCCTGCGAGGAGGATCCCCCTGCCCTCCGTGGGGCGTTCGAGGTACTTCTCCCCCTCTTGTACGGCCATCCGCCACGCGACTTCGCTCGTCGGGGTGAGAAGCGGCAGCGAGCCGTCCCCAAGCTGAACGGTCTCATAGGCGATGCACACGGGCCCGAGTTCGAGCATGGTCCGGGTAAGCTCTTCGTTCGCCGCGAAATGGAAGTAGGTGAAGATCATCTGGCAGCGCCGGACAAGGGGATACTCCGAGGGCAGTGGGTCCTTCACCTTAACCACCAAGTCCACACGGCTGTAGACCTCAGCCGCCTCGCCGACCATCTCTGCGCCAGCGTTGCTGTATTCATCGTCGCTGATCCCGGTGCCCAGGCCTGCCGATCGCTCCACCAAGACTGTATGACCGGCCTTCCGAAGCTGCTCCACCCCTGCGGGCACCAGCGCCACGCGGTACTCGGTGTGCATAACCTCCTTAGGTGTGCCAACAATCATCTGCGAGCCATCCCCTTTCGCCGCTCTGTTGTTCGACAGCACGCTGCAAAATCCTCCGGTGGCGTGGACTGCTCGCGCTCTCGGGGCGTCGGCAGTACCGCTTGTGCGACGATCGATCCCTGTTCATCTGCGAGGGCGACTGTGCTCTTAGTGCCGCCGATGTCGATCCCAAGGACGGCCAATGGATTCTCCTGAGTCAGTGGATGGCTGGCAGCGGTCAGCCGCCGGTACGCTCTTAGCAGCGGGCACGGTCACTACTTCGGAACCTTCGCCCAGTCCTCCAGGAAGCGCTGGATGCCGATGTCGGTCAGCGGATGGGTGAACATCTGATCGAGGATCTTGAAGGGGATTGTGGCCACGTGTGCTCCGGCCCGCACCGCCTCCACCACGTGAATCGGATGACGGATGCTGGCAACTATGACCTCGCTGTCGAAGCCATACGTATCAATCATGTCAACCGTGTCACGCACGACCTCCATGCCATCGTGGCCCGCATCGTCCAGCCGGCCGACAAAGACGCTTATGTAGGCACCCCCGGCCTTCGCAGCGATCAAGGCCTGGTTCGGCGAGAATACAAGAGTGACGTTCGTCCTGATCCCTTCGTCGCTCAGCGTGCGGACAGCCTGCATGCCGTCCTTCGTCATGGGGATCTTGATGACTATATTCGGATGCCAGGAAGCCAGCTCCCGGGCCTCTTTGATCATCCCCTCGGCGTCCAGGCTTACTACCTCGGCGCTCACCGGGCCGTCGACTACGCCGCATATCTCAAGTATCCTGGACTTGAATTCGCAGTTTTCCTTCGCCACCAGAGATGGGTTGGTGGTGACCCCGTCCACTATCCCCCAACCATAGGCCCGCTTGATGTCCTCTATGTTTGCCGTGTCTATGAAAAACTTCACTGAATCGTCCTCCATCCCGGTCGAGCCGCAATCACTTACCTATGTTCGACGTCACAATGTTCGATACTTCCGTGAATTGCTCCTTCAAGGCGGGGTAGAGCGAGCGGAACACCGGGTAGTAGCGGTCATACACAGCTCCGGACGCGGGATCGGGTTGTGTTGAGGATACAACCTTCATCGCGCTCCGACATGCCGCCTGGACGCTGGGATAGACCCCTGTGCCAACGGAAGCAAGGAGAGCCGCTCCGAACGCCGGACCCTCGTCCACGTTTATCAGCACGTGCTCCATGCCGGTCACGTCGGCCTGGATTTGTCGCCACACCTCGCTTCGAGCCCCGCCTCCCGAAGCGCGGACCTGCCCGATGGGAATCCGCATCGCCTTCAGGATCTCGAACGAATCCCTGAGACCGTAAGCGACTCCTTCGTACACTGCGCGCACGAAATGGGCTTTATCATGGCGCAGAGTTATACCCACGAACGCTCCACGTGCGTTTGGGTCGGCATACGGCGTCCGCTCTCCCGTGAGATACGGAAGGAAAATGAGCCCCTCGCAGCCAGGCTCCACTTGCGCGACCTGTGCTGAGAGAAGGTCGTAGACCTCCCCGCCCGTAGAGCGGGCCTCCTCAGACTCGCTCTGCGCGAAAGTGTCCCTGTACCAGCGAAGCGAGCCCCCGGCGGAAAGCATGACGCCCATCACGTGCCATTTCCCGGGCACCGCGTGGCAGAAGGTATGCACCCTGAGCTCCGGATCAACCACCGGCTCATCGGCGAATGCGAAAACGACTCCCGACGTGCCAACGGTCGAGGAAACGATGCCCGTTTCCACAACGCCGTTCCCCACGGCCCCGGCGGCCTGATCGCCACCCCCGCCGACCACCGGCGTTCCCACACTCAGACCCGTCAGAGACGCCGCCCTTTCGGTAATCCTGCCGCTGATTTCCGGCGACTCGTAGGCTTTCGGCATCCACTCCCGGGGGATCCCGGCTCCATCGAGCATCTCGTCGGCCCAGGTTCGTTTCGCCACATTGAACAAAGACGTTCCGGATGCATCCGAGACCTCGGTGGCGAACTCGCCGGTCAACCGGAACCTGATGTAATCCTTCGGAAGCAGCACTTTCCGGACCTTTGCATACACGTCGGGCTCATTACTGCGCAGCCAAACGATCTTCGGCGCGGTGAAGCCGGTCAACACGGGATTGCTCGTCAGTTCGACGACCTTATCTACGCCGATCTGCTCCATGATCCAGTCGCATTCGGCCCCTGTCCGCTGGTCGCACCACAGAATGCTCGGCCGGAGGACACGGTTTACCTCGTCGAGGAAAACAGCCCCGTGCATCTGCCCGGTCAGGCCGATGCCCTTGATATCCGAAGGACTTACGTTGGAGTCCCGAAGCACCGCCTGGATGGTCGAGATCGCCGCCTGCCACCAGTCCTCGGGGTCCTGCTCGGCCCAGAGAGGCCTGGGCGTGCTGAGTGGGTAGGTGCGCGTAG
>Ga0114930_10002127_pt1 | contig 18149 bp, 16 predicted proteins | sample AnhtaG_FD_87300 | JGI IMG/M metagenome (GOLD analysis project Ga0114930, IMG submission 87300) | Deep subsurface microbial communities from Anholt, Denmark to uncover new lineages of life (NeLLi) - Anholt_01485 metaG | ecosystem: Environmental > Aquatic > Marine > Oceanic > Sediment | place... | reverse complement strand
CCAATTGCGGGGACATCCATCATAATATAGCTAACACCCTTTAGCGCCTCCTTAAAATTCGTCGTCACCATGTTTAGCTTGGCTGTGTGCTTCTCCCCCCAAGCATCAATAAGGTCTATTGCTTGACGCTCAAGCGTTGTGCTGATGCTTTCTTCAAATTCTGGGGTCTCACACATATTTACCTCAAAGCCTTTTAGTGCTAAATCAGCCGCCATAGCATGAGCAGCGTTACCACCACCTAAGACAGCTATTCGTTTGACATCTTTCATTTCTTTTTCTCCTGCTCTTATTTATGAAAAGTTCATAGTCTACCTGTGCTCCCCATTTTAAAGGAATATCAATCCAGGCGTATTCTTTTCCTATACCAGGCTCTCCCCAACTACCTCGATATTCTGAAGATTCCCAACCCCAGGCCTCCCTCATCCGGTTACACCAAGATGCTTGGCTTTGGCTTCTTCATTGCCTCTTAATTCTTCGGGTGTAGACTGGTATACAATTACACCTTTACTTATTACATAGACGTAATCAGCTACACCTAGGGCCATGGGGAGGTTCTGCTCCACCAATAGAATAGAAAAACCACTCTCCTTAAGCTGGGCAATAATGTGGCTAACCTCCTGAACAATTATGGGCGCCAGTCCCTCTGAAGGCTCATCCATCAAAAGCAAATCGGGATTGGTCATTAAGGCTCGAGCAATGGTCAGCATCTGCTGCTCACCACCACTAAGGAGATTACCCTTGTACTTAGCCCGTTCCTTTAGAATTGGGAAAAGGGAATATACTCTATCCAGGGTCCAGGCTCCAGTTTTGCCTCCACCTCGTGCCGCCATGGTAAGGTTTTCCTCAACACTCAGCGAAGGGAAAATGTGTCTTCCTTGAGGAACCAGACCAATACCCATCTGGGCAATCCGGTGGGGTTGGAGACCGGCAATATCCTTCCCCTTAAAACGTATTACGCCGCGGCGTGGTGGAGTAAAGCCAATGATTGAGCGAATAGTGGTTGTTTTGCCCATGCCATTACGCCCCAGAAGAGCTACTACAGAACCCTCCTTAACCTCTAGTGAAATGCCCTGAAGGACATAACTTCCCCCATAGTAGGTATGGACATCAGCTAGATTGAGCATTTCCTGTAGCCTCCTCAACTCCCATATAGATTTCCTTAACCCTTGAATCAGTGCTGATTTCCTCAGGCGTTCCTTCGGCTATAATCTCCCCATAATGGAGAACAATGATCCGCTCAGCCACGCCAAATACCAAATCCATGTCGTGAGCGACAATAATTACTGTAATATCTGAGCCTAAGTTACGAATCATGCTGGTAATATCAGCGCTCTCAGCAGTGGTTAACCCGGTACTGGGTTCATCCAGCAATAAAAGTTTCGGTTCTGAAGCCAGGCTAAGAGCAATTTCCAGTTTCCGTTGCTCTCCGTAAGATACAGCATGCACCGGGTCGTCTTTCTTTTCCCACAGGTCCATTGAGTCTAACAACTCCTGGGCCTTAGTAAACAAGTGCTTATAGGCGGTAGCCGAACGAAACATTTGGAAACGAGATGGTTGAGTGCCCTGGAGAGCCAGCAAAATATTATCCAGTACCGTAAGATTAAGGAAAAGAGTGGTTAATTGAAAAGAGCGGGCTATACCAAGGTGGGCACGGTGATGCGCCGACATATTGGTAATCTCCTGCCCGAAAAGATATACCCGACCAGCGGTGGGGGGTAGCTGGCCGCTGAGCAGGTTGAACAGGGTTGTCTTTCCTGCCCCGTTAGGTCCAATGATTGCCAGATGTTCTCCGGCTTCTACGCTGAAAGAAACATCCCGGACGGCGTGAACGCCGCCGAAGTCTTTAGATAGGCCGTCAACCTTTAACGCTTCCATACCAGTAGCTCACTCTCCCCCAAAGTCTAAGTAAATTAACGCCGATTCCCCCACGGAGGAACATGACAGATATGATAAAAATAGCGCCTAAAATCATAGGCCATCTAGCCGGCAAATAGATACTGACAAAATATTCCAGAAGGACAACTATTATAGTGCCTACAATTGGTCCCCAGAAAACTCGGGTGCTACCAATTATGACTATTAATAAAGCGATAGTTGATGTGGTCAGGCCAGACTGTGCAATTGTTGTTCCCTTCAAGAAGTAGCTGAAAAGTACGCCGGCTATTCCGGCAAACACGCCGGCAATAATAAAGGCGATATAGCTATATAACCAAGTATTATAGCCGAGAGCACGCATGCGGCGTTTGTTTTCCCTGATTCCCACCAGCGCCTGCCCAAATGGAGACTGCAATATCCGGTACATAACATAAGAGCAGATTCCCAGAATCACCAAAACCATAAAGTAGAAATAAGTGGCATTCCATGATATTCCGGTAATACCCAGGTCAGGATATGGAACCCCGAATATGCCGCTGTTACCGCCGGTCATCTGTCTCCATGCCAAGCTAAAAAAGTAAATTAATTGGCCCAGCGCTAGGGTGACCAGCAGGAAATAAAGCCCTGAGACCCGGAGGGCAATAATGCCGAAAATAGATGCTAGGATAGCGGTCGCCACGATAGCACAAAGTATTATCAGCCAGAAGCTATCCATGCCATATCTTATTATTAGAATTGACGTGATATAGCTACCCACTCCAAAGTAGGCGGCATGACCCAGGGACATCAATCCTGTATATCCCCAGATAAGATTCAAACTCATCGCAAAGAGAGCATAGATAAGGACCTTGGTTAACATGCTCTGAAGATAAGGAGGAGCGATAAAGGGTAAAACAATAAATATTACACCAATTACAATAAATGGCACAAATTTGGACAATACCAACTGCAAGCGTGGAACAGACCTAAGATTTAATCCTCCCATATCTTCCTTCCCAGTATCCCTGATGGTTTAGCAAGCAGCATGGCAATCAGAACTACATACATGGTGAACATGGCAAAGGAGGGGAAATAGGCTTTACCGAAGGCATCGGTAATACCAATTACCAGTGAACCTACCAGAGTTCCGACTACTGAACCGGGCCCACCAACGACAACTACAATCAGGGCATACAGCAGGATACTCATTGACATATTGAAGACCACCCCGATTACCGGTGTGGCTATGAGTCCAGCAAACCCGCCAGCAAATGCGCCCACAGTAAAGACAATACTGCAGGTTAGCCCGTAATTCACCCCCAAGCCGATGGTCATTTCTTTATCATCCATTCCTGCCCGGACTATAGCGCCGACACGGGTTTTATCAATAAGCCACCACAGAACTATGAAGGCAATAACCCCGATAGCAATAATCATCAGACGATAAACTGGGAAAGTAAAACCGCCTATAGCTATGGGGAAATCGAGGAAGGCGGGGGGCTGTACCACCCTGACACTACCCCCGTAAAACCAGAGAGCTATGTTTTCGATAATGTAAACCAGTCCAAGAGTGAGCAAAACCTGGTCATCTAATTGCTTATAGAGGCGGCGTAGAAATACCAGTTCAATCACCAGCCCGATGATTCCAGCAACAACTCCACCTGCTATGGCAGCCAGCCAGAAGTTTCCTCCGGAACTGGATACCGTTAACCCGATGAAGGCCCCCAGCATGAACAGTGCACCGTGGGCGAGGTTGAGGATACCCATTATGCCCAGGGTTATTGATAATCCCATGGCAAAAAGGAACAATATCGTGCTAAAACAGACCCCGTTTAACAGGTTTATTATTAAGAGGTCCATATCAAGCCACTAACCCTTTCTGCTATTTCTGGGGGCCTCTTCAAGCTTTATCATCGCATCCTGTTACATCTTGGGTGCTTTGTCTTTTGCTTCTGCAGGTTCATCCCTTGATATCTGCTCATAAACTTTGGCGGCCGTGCGGATATACTTACCGTTAACGTTGGTAATCTTCATTACGTACTTGTTACCGACACCAACTCCATTGCTATCAAAAGATACCTTGCCCCAGGGGGTGTCGAACTTCTGGGACAGGAGTACGTCGGCAACCTTGTCTGGTGTAGTATCGCCATTGAGAGCTTTTACCGCCTGCAGGTAGATATAGACAGTGTTATACTGGGTAAGACCCTCATTGTATTCAGGATAATTACCCTTTTCAGGAGATTTATCGCCAAACATCTCTGTCCAGCGGTCGATGAACGCCTTGACCTCGGGGGTATCAACGCCAGCATCGCAGGAGGCAGCACTGACAATACCTACAGCTTTTTCCCCCAGATCCTGCTGCATTTGGTCTCCCATACTGGTGCAACCTCCCTGAGCTCTAGGCATGGTAAGGCCGTATTGTTGGAACTGTTGATTGAAGCGGAAGGCGTTTGGTGGTACAAACCAGTATATCACTACATCTGCCTTCTTTATAGCTGTCAGGTAGGAAGCATAGTCCTGCTCGAAGATGGGAGGTCTCTGGCGCTGTATAATCGTACCGCCCCGGCTGGCAAAGCCATCCATGGCACCTTGAGTGAAATCTTCGGCGAAGGAGATATCGTCATGAATAACCGTAGCTGTCCGGGCACCCAGCACATCGTAAGCATACAGGCCAACATAATAGCCGGTTCCTTTATGGGTTCCGTCAGGTGCAAGTTCTGTTTTGGCCAGTTTCAAACTGGTTAACATCCATTCGCAAATACCCATATGCAGAATGCCCAGAGGAGTTGTATATGCGGATACTGCGGCGGCACCAGAAGCAGGCAGCGGACCAAAAAGTACATCGGCTTTGTCTACTTCTACCATTTTTCTGGCTTTGTCCACTGATGTGGCTTCATCGCTGGCGGTATCTTCGCTGACCAGCTTAATCGGTCGCCCGTTAATCTGACCGCCAATATCGGCGATAGCCAGCTCGATAGCGTTTAGCTGCCAGGGGTTTGTCGCCGCGCTGCTTCCAGTGAAACAAGCGAGGTAACCGAGCACAATTGGCTTAGCTGGCGCTGGTGCTGGAGATGGGGCGGGTGCAGCACAAGCTACCAAGATTAACACCAGACAAATGATACCCAATAGTGTAATTAGTTTCTTTTTCAATTCAATCCTCCTAATAAGATTTACGTCAGCTTAGTATTAATGCCCTATATCATCTCCAGTCCTCCTTCCCTTCGACGCTTCGAACACTTTCCAAAGCACCAAAAGCAATTATATGTCCAATACCCAAGTTAGTAATATCGGACGGTCAATAACGTGTATTATGTATATTACATATGATTATGAACCGTGTCAACACCTTGTCGAGGTTATTTGGAGCCCTTGACAAGGGCATCTCGGTTGCTTAGAGTGTTTATCACTGAGTCGTGCCATTGTCACTGACGGCGCACAGTAACAATAGGGAGGCTTGATACAGAAATGAGCCTAGTGGTGTGCCCAAAATTTTCAGAGCCCCCTTTATAGGGGTGGTAGATGAGGTAGCTTATAGAAATCGAGGAGACTATGATACCAAAATCTAATCAGGAGGATAAAGGAATGACTAAAAGAATGATTAAGAAGATCCCCGGTTTTCCGGTCTATCATGCGGGGAGAAAAATGGAGTGGACAACCGGGCATGCAGTGTGGAATATGGGGGGCATTGTTTTTCTCAGCGGTGCCGAGGGCAGAGACCCTGATACAGACATACCCCGGGCTGGAATAAAGGCTCAAGCAAGGCTAGCCCTAGAAAGAATCAAGGCCAGATTAGAAGAATTCGGCACATCCCTAGATAATATTTTGCACCTGTGGTACTACATAGTGGGTCCCAACTTTCCCAATGGAGTGCAAGAGGACCAAAAATGGAAGGATGTCACTGAAGTGCTGGATGAATTCTGGAGGGAAAATGGTGTTCCTCAGTTCTGCGCTGAGAATTACCCGCCAGCGTCTACCTTGCTTGGCATATCAAGCCTGGCTCAGAAAGAGATGCTCATTGAAATACTGGCTGTGGCAGCACTTCCACCGTTAGAATCATAAAGGCTGCGTAAGAAATGAAGAGGCCATAGATAAAGCCAGTCTCGCCTTCTCTTCTGGCCTAACCCTGGGGATTGGACAAACCAGGATAGCCTTGATAACTTCCTTTGGTGAATAGTCAAGCCTGCTGAGGGGGAGCGAGACTATTAGTAGCCTTGGCCATTCGCCAGGTAGTAAACAATGTGACCAAATGTTCAGCTGACGAATGCCTTGCAGGGAAGTCTGGGCCAGGACGATAACAATGGAAGAAACCTCACCCAATTATAGTCTGTCGCTCAGGTTTTTACGGTGGAAAACGTGTTGCCAGCTACCCCCTTTGGCCCGCATCTCCTTTATGCGGGGGATATACCTGATCATGGGTAGCAATAGTAGCCCTACTGAGAAAATTGCCAGTTCCCATTTTTGGTAGACCAGCCAAGCAACAAATGGGAAGCAAAGGAAAGCCACACTGTAACTGAGAGTAGGATAGCGAGTGACCAGCAGGCTAACCCCGAAGACGGCCAAATAGAAAGGGATGCCCCACGGCATTAGAAAGGCAAGGATACCGATACAAGTGGCTCCTCCCCTACCACCACGGAAGTTTAAGAATAGTGGAAAGCTGTGACCTAGTACCGCAACTACTCCGGCCAGAAGCTGGACTATTTCCTGTACCCCCAAGCAGCGGGCTAAGGCAACGGCGGCTGCCCCCTTACCTATGTCTACTGCCAGAACTAGGAGACCCTCGACAAACCCCACTTTATAGAAGACATTCATAGCCCCCATATTTCGGCTACCTATCTTGCGAATATCAATCCCTTTCCTCAGGCGACCAGCAATGTAAGCTGAGGGGAAGGAGCCGATTAAATAGGCACATATGATAGCTAGGGCGATAAAAACGCCAGTCACAGCTTTATCCCGTTTTGCTCGTTGGAACAAACTCCAGCATATTTAGTCTGGGCATCCTTGGATTTCGAGTATAGAATTCGCCCACCACACCCACAATTATATTGCCCTCTTTGTTGATTGAGAATAGACCATTCAATACTTGAATGTCAATAAGCTGGCAAGTTGCGCTTTAGAACGCATTGTTCATTCCACTTGGGCTCATCGTTTTCCCTCTTGCTCCCCAAAAATTGTCAGCGTAAAATGAAGGAAAGGAGGGCAGAATGGGATGGCTAAGCAAGACGAAATGGTGCTTATTAGGTTGCGTGATAGTCGTGCTTGTGCTTGTAGTTGGATCTATTTTTGTACCCGGTAGGCTTACCAATGCGGTGAAGTGGATGACCAACAACGATTTTGCTGGCAAATTAAGAGCACTGTCAGAACAAGAGACAGACCAGGAAAGTACACTGATCGAGATGGTCGTTGAAACTATCGGGGTCAGTAAGATTGACTATCAGCCAGTGGTGATTCTGAAGGAGAAAGGCGGGGAACTCTATCTTCCCATCTGGATTGGTCCTCTCGAGGCAAACGCCATATCGATGGTGCTTGAGGGAGTCGAGACGCCCCGGCCACTAACTCCAGATTTACTTTGCTCTATCATCGATAGAATAGGCGTAAGAGTGGATTACATTGTTATCAATGACCTTCAAGATAGCACTTTCTACAGCAGCATCGCTCTCGACGCTAATTGGATACAAATGGAAATTGACGCCCGCCCAAGTGATGCCATCGCTATCGCATTAAGAGTCGGCGCACCCATCTACGCTGAGAAAGCAGTCTTAGATAAGGTAGGAATTCGCCCCGACCTCAAGACAGATAAATATACTATCATGCATGTAGAAAAGGACAAACGGGAGTCAGGCTACTTGGTTGGGTAATGCTGGGCTTGGTAGCATGCCTCATAGTGACAGATTTACCACGGTTGCTACATGGCAATTCATCTAACAGCATTGGGAGGCTACAAAGGTCATCCCGGCGTCACACCAGCCACTATTGCTCTCTTCACCAGCGACTTAGTTATGGGCACCTTGTAGGCGTTCATGCTGAGCGGTCTTGCTCTACTTACAGCCTCCTTTGCTGCTGTCTCCGCTACACTATCTGTTATCTGTTTCCCTTTGATGGCTTCTTCGGCTCCGATGACTCTATATGGAATTGGGGCTACCCCTCCAAGTACAATCTTGGCATTGCTGACAACTTCACCCTCCATGCTTATCACTGCTGCTACACTTGAGAGAGCAAAGTCTATCGTTTTCCTCAGCCTGAATTTTAGATACCGCTGCTTGGTGCCAGGCTTCAGAGTTGGCACCTGGATCTCGGTGATTATCTCGCTGGGCTTAAGGATATTCCCGAGGGGTGTGTAAAATTCTTCCAGCGCAACCGTCTTGTCACCTGTCAGGCTGGCTATCCTCACCCTTGCTCCCAACGCTACCAGGGCTGGAGCCATGTCTGACGGGCAGACAGCATAGCACCCATTACCACCGATGATGGCGTGGTATTGATTCTCCCCATTAACCGCGAAGCACTGCTGACCACCTTTCCGGCGACAAAAGAAGGTTAGCCCGGTGATTGGTGATCTCCGGTAGTACCAACACCTAACATCCTGACACAGGTTGCCACCTATAGTTGCCATATTCCTGACCAGCGGTGATGCCACTGAGTGAGCGGCTTCTACCAGTATGCTGTATTTGTCCCTCATTATTGCGGAAGTCTTGATGTCCTTAATAATGGTCAGGGCTCCTATTTTTAAACCCTCGGCATCCTCAGTGATGTAGGCTAGGTCTGGTATCGTCTTTATGTTCACCAAAACCCTGGGTGTTCTCACCTTATTCTTCATTAGACCAACCAGGTCAACGCCGCCGGCTATAATCTTTGCCTCCTCCAGGTACTGACTCAATAGGAAAACCGCGTCATCAACCGTCTTAGCATTGAAGTGTTCGAGGTATTTCCGCTCCTTCCACTGCCTGCTGAGCAGGGACAGAACCTCGTCAACGGTCTTAGCGTCAAAAATTTCTAAGTTTGTCAATTCAATCGCCTCCTAAGTTGTTTTCCCTAACGCCTCAAGGACTCTGTCCGGAGTCAGGTGGTCTCCTCTAATCCTTACCCCGGTAGCGTTATAGATAGCGTTAGCTAGGGCTGGGGCTTGTGTTGTCGTTGCCGTCTCGGACATCCCCTTTGCCCCAAAAGGCCCCCAGGGAGTGGGAAACTCCACAATAATTTCCTGCATATCTTCCCTCTTGGGCATATCAAGAATTGTCATGAGTTTGTAGTCCAGCAGGTTGGGATTGAGCATTACGCCCAGATTTTTGTCAATGACGAATTCCTCAGATCTGACCCAACCGTTAGCCATTATTACTGATAAATCTATCTGGTTCTCTATGATTTGGGGGTTTATGGCTCTGCCGCAATCGTGGGCTGACGTTATCCTAAGTACGTCTAACTCTCCGGTCTCAGTGTCCACTTCTACCTCAGCAATAGTGGCAGCAACGCTAACCGGAGCTATTTCCTTCCCCGTGCGTTCATCCCGCCATGGGTATGGCACAACAGCATTGCCTGTAACCTGAGGGCTAACTGAGCACAACTCTGCAATTGGAATCCCCCTCCCCCTATCCCTCTTAACGTAAACCTTCCCGTCCTTAGCTTCCAAAGCTTCTGGCTCTACCTCCAACCTCGGGGCAGCTATCTGGAAAAGCTTAAGCTTAGCGTCTTGAGCGGCCAAATAAGCAGCATTTATACCAAGAGATGTACCCCGACTACCGAATACTCCCGGACCGTAAGGAGTGACGCTAGTATCGGCAAGTATCACATTGACATCCTCGTATCGCAGTCCAAGTACTTCGGCTACGACTTGAGCCATAGCCGTTCTGAGGCCCTGCCCTATATCGGGGTCGCTTGAGAACACATCAGCTGTCCCATCCTGGTTCATCTTCACCGTGGCCGAATCCTGGGTGGCAGCTACACAATGATGCATTCCTATGGCTACGCCTATACCCCTTCTCTTTGCCCCTCTCACTTCCACAGGGGTCTTCCACCCCTTCCACTTCTCCTTCCAGCGGGCTTTTTCAGCCACCCTCTGTATACACTCCTGGAAACTATCAACGTCAGGTCCGACAATCCCCCACTTTATAGGGCCAAAGGCTACGCAGTCTAACTCCATGCCTTTATCGCCATATCTCATACAATTCTTTAGCCTGAATTCTACAGGGTCCGTCCCAATCTTTTCTGCGGCTTCGTCTATTAGCCGCTCAATACAGAATCCCGCTTCTGGGTCGCCAAACCCATTCATCGCCCCATGGTCTTGAATATTGGTAATTACATGGTAGCCCTCAAATTTGGAGTTTTGATATCGGTAAAGCATGCTACAGGTATCAACAGCAGAACAGGCAGGAACAAAGTTAGCCACTTGTGAACCCTTGCCAAAATTCGTTATCATTTTGGTGTACAGCGCAGTAATTGCTCCATCCCGTTTAACTCCCAACCGGGCATGGATCTTAGAATCAATGCGGCGGTGAGTACCGATGAAGTCCTCCGCCCTGGTGAACACAGCTCTTACTGGTCTACCTGTCCTCTTGGCTAATAACGCGGTGAGGGTGGCCGTTTTCTCCGGATCCTTAGCACCGTAGCCACCAACCGAATAGGTGGAGATGACCCTAACGCTGGAGAGCGGTATATCTAAACATACAGATAGCTCTAGCCGAAGTTTTTGGGGTATCTGGGTGCTTGCCCAACAAGTTAGCTTATCGCCAATCCATTGGCACACAACCGACCGGGGCTCAGGAGAGACATGGTGCTGCAGCGGCGACTCATATGTACCTTCGAGTATGTAATCAGCCTCGGCAAAGCCTTTTTCAACATCGCCCCAATCTAAGGGTAGCATCCCATCGATAGTTCGTGGGGACTGATATAGATTGCTTCCAAGTTCGGGATATACTAGCGGAGCGTCGGGCTTCATCGCTTCTTCTTTGTCAAAGACAGCCGGTAGTACTTCATATTCAACCTCAATCAGCTTTAGTGCTTCCTCAGCTATTTCTTTAGCTACAGCAGCTACTGCTGCCACCTCCTCTCCAACACAATGCACTGTCTCATCAAGAAGATATTCAAATTTCCCTCCAGGTACTTGTGGCACTGGATGAACCTTTGGCACATTCTTGTGAGTTAGCACGCATTTCACTCCAGATAGTGCCTCCGCTTTACTCGTATCTATCCTGGTAATCCTGGCATGAGCGTGTGGGCTCCTTAGAAATTTGGCATGCATCATTTGAGGTAGTTGCATGTCTGAGGTAAATTTTGCCTCCCCCTTAACTTTTTCAATTGCGTCAGCACGTGGTAAGCGCTTTCCAACTATTGAGAATTCTTGAGACATCTTATTTCCCTCCCTGCATCATCTCAGCGGCAGCTAACACGCACTCGGTTATCCTCTTATAATTGCCACAGCGGCAAAGGTTTCCGGCAAGGGCTTCCCTTACCTCATCCTCAGTGGGGTTGATGTTTTCTTCAAGCAGGGCCTTGGCGGTGAGTATCATTCCTGGAGTGCAGACACCGCACTGCATGCCGCTACGCTCAACGAAGGTCTTTTGGATGGGGTGAAGTTCACCGGTCGCCGGGGCTGCCAGCCCCTCAATGGTTAGTATATCCTTACCCTCGCATTCTACCGCCAACAACAAGCAGGAGAGCACTGGCTTCCCATCCATAAGGACAGTGCATGCCCCACACTCACCTTCGTTACACATGATTTTGGTGCCGGTCAGTCCCAGTTTTTCCCTTAGGGTATCGGCTAAGGTCTCTGTCGGTCCTATGCTCAGCTCATATTTTTCGCCATTTACGGTCAGAACGATTGGTATCAGTACACTTAACACTTTCAGACCTCCCACTCAAATAGTTCTTGATTAAAATATTATTCCGCTTTAACTTGTTCCACTGCCTGCTTGATGGCTCTTGGCACCAGAACCTTGATTAGCTTACTCCTGTAGTCTGCGGAGGCACGAAGGCTATCTCTGGGGCTGGCTTCGTCCAATGCAGCTTGGCTTGCCTTTTCCAGGAGGTCATCACTTATCTTATTCCCCTTGAGAATCGCCTCCGCTCTCCTGGCCCTTATAGGGGTAGGCGCTGCCGTCCCCAGAGCTATTCTGGCGTCGCTCACGGCATCTCCATCCATGGTAACTAGAGCCGCCACCCCAATAATTGCCAGATCCATGGCCTTTCTTATGGTATGCTTTATATATACCCCACCACTTCGGGGTAATAGGTTTGGCACCTGGATTTCAGTCAGTATCTCGTCTGATTTGAGAATAGTCTGCCCCGGACCAGTGAAAAAGTTCTCAACAGGAACTATCTTTTCTCCATCAGCCCCCATTATCTTTATCTTCGCCCCCAATACCATCAAAGCCGGGATGGTATCAGCCGAGGTCGCAGCAGTGACCAGGTTGCCAGCGATAGTAGCCCGAAGACGAACCTGCCCTGAGCCCAACTTACTAGCTGCTTGAGCCAAGATATTAAACCTTTCCCGGATCAAGGGGGAAACCTGTATGGAACGAATTGTAGCCAGGGCGCCAATTCTCAGGCCATCCCTATCATCGTAGGTGATATAGTCCAGACCAATGCCTCTAATATTGATAATGTACTTAGGTAGCACTTCCTTACGTTTCATTTCAACCACTAAATCGGTGCCACCAGCGATAATTTTGGCTTCCCCTTTGTACTGTAAAGCCAAAGAACAAGCTTCCTGTATAGTTTTAGGTGTAAAATATTCTATTTTCGGGGAAAGCACCTCTGTCTCCTTTCTGGCTTATCTCGACCTGGAAGATTTCTGTATTTTTTACTATCGCACAACATAGTAAGTTTCCACTTGTTATATAATGAATTATCATGTCTTAATGCATACAATGCCATCATTCATCTCGTGCCATTTGGGGACAGGAAACTTAAATATAACAACATCACCATCAATCATAACATTTTCCCGAACCCGGGTGAGCACCTGCTAAGAACTTCTGTCGCACATAAGCTACTACTTTCCTCACGGGCTTGTCAAGAAACACTCCAACAACAGCAGAATTAGACCCTCACTTGATTTTTACGATGCAGTTAGAGGTTCAGAGCGTTTATAATAAGACCATGAAGATAGTTCTACATACATGTTGTGGGGTTTGTGCCGCCGGGGTTGTTGAGAGATTAACCTCGGAAGGGCATCAGGTCCTTGGGTTATTCTATAATCCAAACATTCACCCATCACAGGAATACAACAGAAGGTTGGAAGCCGCTTATAAAGTAGCTAAAGAACTAAACTTTCCCTTAGAAGTGCCGCCTTATACACCGGAAGAATGGTTCAAAGAAGCCAGCCATCTAGAAAATGAGCCTGAAGGTGGCAGGAGATGTGGAGTCTGCTTCAGAGTCAGACTGAAAAAGACCTGTCTCCACATGGAGGGCTATGGATGGGACGCTTTCACTACCACTTTAACCATAAGCTCTCATAAATCTGCAGATGTGATTAATCAGATAGGCCAGGAGGTCGGCGGGGAAAGGTTTCTGGTGAGAAATTTTAAGAAGAAAGAGGGTTTCAAACGAGCCATGGAACTGGCCAAAAGGTGGGCTCTTTACCAGCAGAATTATTGTGGATGCATATATAGTATGAGGAAAAGAAAATCAGCAACTGACTAGAAAGAGATGAGGCTCTTAAAGTATTCTGGCTCAGAATAAAAGCTAAATAATTTACTTTTGGGACTCTAAAAAAGTATGAAATCTTCTAACTCTATAGTAATAAAAGGCATAATTACCGAGGGGCTCAAGGAATCCAGCTTTTTTACCGATATCCCCTGGGTAAGAGAACAATTCATAACCAAGCTAGATATCGACCCCTACCCTGGAACTCTCAACTTAGATATTACTGACACTGAAGACGTAGAAAAACTGAAGGAAATAAAAAAGCAAAAAGGCATCGAAATAATTCCTCTGGAAAAAGGATTTTGTTCAGCAAAGTGTTTCCCTGTTTTAATAGCCGGAAAAATAAAAGGAGCTCTCATCATTCCCCAAGTTCCTGATTATCCCGAATCTAAGCTGGAAATTATCTCCTCATACAGAATTAGAGATGTCCTTTCCCTAAAGGTCGGTGATACTGTGCCAATACAGATTTTCTTAACAACTAACCGCCCTCATTTTGACATAGAGCCAGGCAATCAGGAGTGTTGACAAATATTGACAGCCCTGCTAAGCTCACAGCTGAAAATAGTTCTTACCGGGCTACCAGCACAGGAATAAAGTGACATAAGCATTTCTATCGCACAGTGGTTTCCGGGATAAACCAGGTAGAATACGGTGAAACCGGTTCCCAGACTTCCATACCGGCGCCCCTGTAAGCCATTAAGCTCTACATAGCCGGAACCTCTGGGGTGGAGCCATATCAAAACTTTTGAAAGGGGGATGGCACATGGCTTCGGAGGGGAGAATCAAGGAAATATTGAAAGGGCTGCATGATGCGGTGGTAGCCTATGATGAAGACAAAACCGCGGAGTGGGCCAAGATTACCCTAGATGAGGGTGTAGACCCTCACACTGCCATAATGGACGGCCTGGCCGCTGGGATGGAAGAGGTGGGTGACCTCTATAATAGAAAGGAGTACTTTGTCCCCGAGCTTCTTATGTGCGCCGATGCGCTGTATGCCGGGCTGGATATTCTGCGGCCCCACGTCAAGGGCAAAGAGGCTCAGGTGAAAGGACAAGTAGTCATCGGCACCGTAGAGGGTGATGTTCATGACATTGGAAAGAACCTGGTCAAGATGATGTTCGAAGTTGCCGGGTGGACTGTCCATGACCTAGGAAAGGATGTTAAGCTCGAGAGATTCGTAGAGGAGCAACTGAGGACCGATTCTGACATTGTTGCTCTTTCGGCTTTGATGACAACCAGTATGCTGGCTATGCCCAAAGTCATAGAGATGATTAAGGCACGGAATCCCGACGTAGCCATTATGGTGGGCGGAGCACCAATAACGGGAGATATAGCCAAGCTCTACGGTGCCGACGGATACGCCAGTAATGCTGGGAATGCGGTTCAGGAAGCGCTCAAGATGATAAGTCAACTAAGACAAATGCAGAGGAGATGAGGAGCCAGAGAAAACAACCCGGAAATAACGAATAGCTAAAGGATGTCTAGCTAACGATAAATACTTGCAGAATATCGAACAGCGTGAAAATAAATCTAAGAAAAGACAGGATGACCAAGGACGAGCGGTGGATAGCGCTGTTGAACAGACAGCCTTTAGATCGGATCCCGGTTTACGGGTTTGCTATGGGCTTTTCCACTGTCCATTGTGGCTCAACTATTGCCGAGTTTTATAATAAGCCAGAAAAGGCTTTTAATGCGGTTACACAGACAACAGCCGAGTTTGGCTGGCAGGACCTCCCGATAATAAACTACGCTGCCCTCGGTGCCTGGGAGTTTGGCGGCGACATCAAATGGCCCAGTGGTGAATTCGACCAGGCACCCACGGTCACTCGTAAGCCGGTGAATACCGAGGAAGATGTCGATAAGCTTCAGGTGCCTGATGTGAAAACAGCCGGTATCGTTCCCCTGACGATGGAGGTGGCCAAGATGCAGGCGCAGAGCGGCGCGGCGCTCATCGGAGCCATGACGATGGGGCCTTGGAGCCTGGCTAGTAACATCTGCGGGCCAGAACTGCTGTGCAAATGGACGATAAAGAGGCCGGAGCTAGTTCATGAGATTCAGCAAAAGGTTTTACCCTTTAGTGTAGCGCTACTGCATTACTGGGTGGACACCTTTGGCACAGACCGTCTCCTTCCCTGGGTAGGCGGGACGGCGGCAGCATCAAACCAGCTGATCTCACCCAAGCAGTTTGAGCAGTTTTACCTCCCCTACATGAAGGAGCTCTACGACGAAGCACACGCCACGGGTCTCAAGCACATCTACTGCCACATCTGCGGTGAGCAGAACCTGAACCTGCCCTATTTTGCGCAGTTGGACTTTGGAGAACCTGGCATCCTCAGCTTCGGCCACGAGGTCGACCTTGAGACAGCCACCAAATATTTCCCCAAAGACATCATCATGGGTAATATTGAGCCGGCGTTTATTCAGACCGCAACCCCGGAAGAAGTCTACCAGGTCACCAGGAGAGTTATCGACAAGGGGAAGAAGTGTCTTGGAGGCTTTATGCTGGCGCCAGGCTGTGAGCTACCACCCAGAACACCAGAAGAAAATTTGTGGGCTATGATGCAGGCGGTCAGCGACTTCGGCTGGTATGAGTAGCCGGCGGGTGTAATAACCTGGTTCACCGGCGATGGGCAGCAAGCCAAGGACTTCATTGGTAGCCCGACCGTTAAACCCAAGAGGTCGCTGTTATCATCCCAAGTAGTAGACTATTCACATACAGATAGAAAGCAAGGAACCATGCCAGAAGAAGAAAATCGAGAGTATCTGGTTATCTTTCAGCCATCAGGTCGCCGAGGCTATATCCACGAGGGAAAGACCATCAAGGAGGCTTCCCAGGAGTTAGGTGTAGATATAGAAGGCATCTGCGGCGACAAGGCCACCTGCGGCAAGTGCAAGATTCGACTCGAAGAGGGGTTCTTCGAGAAATATGGCCTCGAATCACGGATGGAGCATCTCTCCCTGATAGGGAAGGCGGAACGGGAATTTTTCAACACACGTCAGGAACAGGAAGGCTACCGACTGGCTTGTCAGGCTCACATCCGTGGCGATATCGTGGTCTTCATCCCCGAGGAGAGCCGGGCAGGGAAACAGATTGTGCGCAAAGGGGCCACGGAGAGGTCCATCGACCTGAAGCCAGCGGTAAGAAAGTACTATGTTGAAATACCACCGGCTACCTTAGATGACCCTTTGGGCGACTGGGAGCGTCTGCAAGCCGAACTCGATAAAAGTTTTGACCTGGACAATCTAACCATTGACTATCAAACCCTCCTGAGCTTACAAAAAGTTATCCGCCAGGGCAGTTGGAAGGTAACCGTATCGGTATGGCTGGATAGAGAGGTTATCGAGATAGAGCCAGGACTTGTGGCCGGAAGCTACGGCCTGGCGGTAGACATAGGGACAACCACGGTAGCTGGCTACCTTTGCGACCTTACCAGTGGGGAGGTAGTAGCTACCGAGTCCATGATGAATCCACAGGTGAGTTACGGCGAGGATGTAATGTCCCGCATCACCTACACTGTGACCAACAAAGACGGCCTGGAGCATATGAACCAGGCGATTATCAAGGGTCTCAATCAAATCGCCGGGCGAGCTGCCGCCCGGGCCGGCATCAAGCGGCAGGACATCGTCGATATGACCATCGTGGGCAATACCTGTATGCACCACATTTTCTTAAATATCGACCCTCAGTACATTGGCAGGTCGCCTTTCCCCCCGAGCCTGCACCATTCTCTAGACATCAAGGCCCGCGACTTGGGGCTCAAGGTATCCCCGGGCGCTTATGTCCATGTTCTTCCCATCGAGGCTGGTTTTGTCGGGGCTGACAATATAGGGGTACTCATCGCCGAGGAGCCCTACAATCAGGATAACATGGCGCTCATCATCGACATTGGGACTAATGGTGAGCTGGTCTTGGGCAATCGAAACAAGCTTGTCTCGTCTTCCTGTGCTACCGGGCCAGCCTTCGAGGGAGCCCATATCAAACACGGGATGCGCGCTGCCCCGGGGGCAATTGAGAAAATAGAGATAGACCCTGATAGCCGAGAGGTGCGATTTAAGGTTATCGGTAAGGCGGATTGGAACACGGATTTAGACGTCGTAGACGCCAAAGGTATTTGCGGCTCAGGGATAATCGACGCTATCGCCCAGATGTTCAAGGCGGGTATTTTACAGCAGAATGGCCGTTTTAACATCAACCTGGAGATTCCTCGTTTACGTATTACTGATGACGGGCCGGAGTTTGTCATCGCCTGGGCAGATGAAACCTCAATCGGCCAAGATATTGTAGTCTGCCAGCAAGATGTGAGGGCGGTGCAACTAGCCAAAGGGGCCATGTATGCCGGAGCTAAGATAATGATGCGCCGCCTGGGCGTGAAAAATTTGGACAAGGTAATTCTGGCCGGAGCCTTCGGCAGTTACATTGATAAGGAATCAGCCGCCACCATGGGGCTTTTCCCTGACTGTGCTCTGGAGAACGTCTACGCCGTAGGTAATGCTGCTGGCGATGGAGCGCGCATAGCCCTCCTCAATGTGGACAAGATGAGAGAAGCCGACGAAATAGCCAGGAAGGTGGAATACATAGAATTAACTGTGGAACCAAATTTCGACAAGATTTTCAGCCAAGCCATGTGGTTCCCCCATATGAAGGATACCTTCCCCCACCT
>Ga0114930_10002126_pt1 | contig 18152 bp, 19 predicted proteins | sample AnhtaG_FD_87300 | JGI IMG/M metagenome (GOLD analysis project Ga0114930, IMG submission 87300) | Deep subsurface microbial communities from Anholt, Denmark to uncover new lineages of life (NeLLi) - Anholt_01485 metaG | ecosystem: Environmental > Aquatic > Marine > Oceanic > Sediment | place... | reverse complement strand
TTGGCATAGAGAAGAATTAATGGACATAGGCTACGGTGTAGAATGGATGAGAGAAAAATATCCTATAAAAGATTTAAAGAATTTTACTGAAAAAACGAAAAAAGCAGCAAAATTTTATGGGGCATCTCTCGTTGGTATTGCGGATGTTAACGAGATGTGGATTTATAAAACAGGTTTTGTAAGACCTGCATCCACTAGCGAATCTGATTCAAAAGAAAGAATTAGAAAAGGTAATGCGTTCGATTCTATATTAGAAAGGCCAATTGATTTACCAAAGGGGATAAATAAAGTTATTGTTATGGCTATAGAAATGGACCAAATAGCGATTTCTACTGCCCCCGCTCAGCCAGCATCGGCGGCATCAGCCGTAGGTTATTCAAAAATGGCTTTTGCAATCGCTTGTTTAGGAGAATTCATTCGAAATTTAGGATATCGAGCTATCCAGTGTGGTAACGATACTGCACTTAGTATTCCATTGGCGGTTGATGCGGGTTTAGGAGCATTAGGTAGAAATGGATTGTTGCTCACACCAGAATATGGACCAAGAGTTAGAATTTGCAAAGTTTTTACAGATATGCCACTAGTAACCGATAATTTGAATTTAGGCTTTATCAAGAAAGTTGAAAATTTTTGTAAAACTTGCTATAAATGTGCTGATGCTTGTGAAAACGACGCAATTACTAAAGATAAGGACCCAACTTTTAAACAGGCAACGATTTCTAACAATTCAAGTGTTAAAAAATACTATGTTGATGTTGAAAAATGTTTTGAATTTTGGATCGAAAACTCTGGTGATTGTGGGAATTGCATTGCTGCTTGTCCTTTTTCTAAAATTAAAAGGTTCAGTTCTTCTTCCGAATTCTGGAAATAAAATCCCGCTATAATTATAAACTTAAAAACCAAATTAAGATTAATCAGAGTAATTAAGGTTGATTTACAAATCAACCGTTCTATTAATAGACTATCAAAAATTTTATGAGTTATTCTAAATATATTAATCAAAACAGATAAAAGATAAGTTCAGCAAGTATTTTAGATTTATGAACTGTATCCACCGCTAAACATGATTATCATTGATAAGAAAGCAATTGCAGAATATTTAAGTGAATATGTCACAAGTATCTCAGTGAAGGAAATAAAAGATTTAGTTGAAATACCACCTCCGGATTTTGATTTTAATTACGCTTTTCCATGTTTTCACCTAGCAAGATTTGAACATAAGTCACCTAATGTTATCGCTAATGAATTAAAGATAAAGATGAAGTTACCGGATTATTTAGAATCTATCGAAGCAACGGGCCCTTATTTAAATTTTAGAGTGAAGCCAGAACAAATTTTACAGAATATTTTTACTCTTCAAGAAGATTATGGGAAGATATATGAAAAGATTAGTAGAGCTACATCAAACCCCGCTAGAATAGTAATAGAATACCCCGCACCGAATACAAATAAACCACTCCACTTCGGACACATTCGCAATATGCTTTTAGGTCGTTCGTTATCGAATCTTTTAAAGTATAAAGGAGATAAAGTATTTGACGTTAATTTAAATAACGACAGGGGCATTCATATCTGCAAATCTATGTTCGCCTACGAGATGTGGGGAGATGGGAGAGAACCAGATAAAAAGTCGGATCACTTTGTAGGAGAATTCTATGTTAAATATACTCAAATGGAACAAGAAGATAGTAAGGTAATTGAGAAGGTATATGAACTGCTTAGGTTATGGGAAGAGAATGATCCACAAACCAAAACACTCTGGAAAAAAATGAATAATTGGGCTTTTGAAGGTTTTAAAGAAACTTATAATACTCTAAAAATATCTTTTGATAAGGAGTATTTCGAGTCTGAGATCTATTGGAAGGGAAAAGAAAAAATTCTTGAAGGATTGGAAAAAGGAGTTTTTAATAAAACTGAAGATGGGGCTGTTATTGCATTTTTAGAAGAGAAATTTAACCTACCAAATAAAATTTTATTAAGAAGAGATGGTACCACCCTATACATTACACAAGATGTTTTCTTAGCATTCCAAAAAAAAGAGGATTTTAATTACGATAAATCAATTTACGTGGTGGGAAATGAACAAGACCTCTATTTTAAGCAGTTGTTTGCTGTTTTAGACTTAATTGGATTTAAAGAGGACAAATTTCATCTCTCGTATGGGATGGTTTATTTACCAGAAGGAAAAATGAAAAGCAGGGAAGGAACTATAGTTGATGCTGACGATATAATTTCGAAAATGGAAACATTAGCTTACGAAGAAGTGAATGGAAGATATCCAGAACTCATAGAAAAAGAGAAAAAAGAAAGAGCAAACGCAATTGGTATGGCAGCATTGTCGTTTTTTATCCTAAAATTTAATCCTAAGTCCGATTTTGTTTTCAATCCTAAAGAAAGTATTTCATTTGAAGGCGAAACAGGTCCATACATTCAGTATTGTTACGCGAGAATTCAATCGATACTAACTAAATCTAAAGAAAAAATTGGTTTGGATATTAAATGGAACTTAATTAAACACGAAAAAGAGATGTTTCTAGTTAAACAATTAAATTATTTCCCAGAGATATTAGATTCTATAAAAAACAATTACAATATACATCTTATCCCTCAATATCTTCTAACTCTATGTCAAGCATTCAATTCTTTTTATTCATCTTGCCAAGTTTTATCTGACAATAAAGAATCAGAAAAAACTAGACTATTATTAATTAGATGCGTTCAAATTGTAATTAAAATTGGATTAGATATTTTGGGAATAAATACATTAAATCAAATGTAATTTACATAGAAAAAGGGTGTAAATATTGACTTTTTATGATTTTGGTGAAACAATTGATGATAATACAAAATTTGTGTTTTTTGGAATCCCTTGGGATCATTTAAGCTCGCTTAAAACTGTTAATTCATCAATGGCACCACAAAAAATACGTGAAATTTCAGAAAATTTAGCGTTAACAACAGAATTGGGGAATGAAATACCTAAATTAAGAATTGTCGATGTAGGAGATGTATCGATTGAACCTACTAATACTGAGAACAATATAGAAGAAATTACTAATTTTATGCAATCAATCTATAATCAAAAAAAAGACATAATCCCTGTAATGATTGGAGGGGACCATTTTTGCAGCTATCCTGTTATAAAGGCTGTCGGAGATTCTTTTATTAGTAAAAATGAATTTGGGGTTCTTATCTTTGACGCTCATCTCGACTTATATGAAAAATATGATAATAGTATTTATTCTCACGCTACAGTTTCCCATCGCATATTAGATTTAGATTATATCTCCAAAAACAATATGCTAATAGTTGGAACGAGAGACATTGATGTTCCAGAATTAGAGATTGCAAATAATGAGGACATAACTATCCTGAATGCTTATGAGCTTCATGATATTGGAGTGGATTTATATGTCGATAAAATAATCAATTTTTTTGAAAAATCCAACGCGAAGAACTTATATATATCAATTGATATCGATGTCTTAGACCCTTCTATGGCACCAGGAACATGTTATGCAATTCCGGGAGGGTTTTCTTATCGTGAATTGTGGAAAATCTTTAGAAAATTAACTAAAAAGATTAATATTATTGGTTTTGACTTAGTTGAAATGTCTCCTAATTTAGATTTGCCTAATAATATGACATCCAATTTAACTGCCAAATTAATAATTGAATTAATATCATTTATCACTAACAATTAATAAAGTGATCATTATGCCGAATGAGGATATTAAAGAGAAATTGAAGAAGGTACACCAGTTTAAAATAGATGAGAATGATGATATTGTTGATCTCATTTCATCTTTAAAAAATACTGGGTTTAACGCCAAACGTTTAGCTGTAGCATGTGAAATATATGAACAAATGATTCAAGATAAGGATTGTGTAAAGTTTTTTGGTCTTGCGGGGGCATTAGTTCCTGCAGGATTCCAAAAAGTTATTCACGATTTTATAGAAGAGAGATTTGTTGATGTTCTTGTTACTACAGGTGCTTCTTTAACCCACGACATTGCAGAAACTTTAGGTTATCATCATTTGCAAGGGGATTTGAGCGTAAAAGAAGTTGTTGATTCTGAGTTGCATAACCAAGAATTAAACCGAATCTACGATGTATACTTACCGAATAATGTTTACGAAGGGATTGAGGATTTTGTATCAAAATTGAAGGTGCCTGACGAAAACATGCCAGTAAGCTCTTTTCTAAAGTTTCTTGGAGATGAACTACCAGAAAATGAAAATTCAATTCTAAAAATCTGTGCTGAAAAAGACATCCCAATTTTTTGTCCCGCTTTTACTGATTCAGGATTAGCATTACAATTAGGATTTCATCACAAAAATTTAAACCTCAATCATTTCAAAGACATGTTAAAAATGGTAGATTTAGCGTGGGATGCTAAACATGCGGGAGTATGTATTGTAGGTGGAGGAGTTCCTAAGAATTTTATAATGCAATCGCTTCAATTTTGTCCTAATTCAGCGCAATATGCAATTCAAATAACTATGGATCGTCCGGAACAAGGTGGTCTTAGTGGAGCGACTTTACACGAAGCAATTTCTTGGGGAAAAGTAAACGAGAGAGCAAAATATTCAACGGTTATTGCCGATGCTACAATTGCTTTACCTTTAATGTTATGGTTTTTAAAAAAATCAAAATCAAAAGACAAATTTAAAAAATAAATTTCTAATAGAAAAGCCCATCGAACTTCTGATCGATTTTCTTAGTGTTGGAACCAAAAATTTCATCAAGAGACAGTTTAAAAACTTTAAATTGAGAAACCTCAGATAAATTTTTCCCTTCATTTTGTGATTTGAATTCCTCGGCAACCTTAATTAATAGAGGGTTAACGATTTTACGGACATATTTATCGATTTTTTTTTGTCTATCTATGATCGCATATGAGACTAATAATTCTGGTACATTACTGTCTTCTGATAATATTTTCACATTTATAAACGCAATAGTAAATCTATTTCCTTGAAAATACTCTACGGCGCCTGTAGAAAACGCCGTTTCTGCGAAATTCAAGAGAGCAGTAAGTAAACCACTTCTAAGATCAGCATCGATTTTTCCTAAAGTAGTTTTGTGATAACTTTTCTTTACTAATGTAAAACCTCGAAACAATAATCCTACTTCACGTATAACCATAATTTCGTCTTGCTCAATATTAAAACAATAATATTAGGTGATCTTATAAATAATTCATTCTATTGATATTTTAATTAAAACAATTCTTTGTAATAAATCTACTGTTGATAAAGTTGTCGTTTTGGATTCTCTCTTTAATTGATTAGATAATTTCATAGAAATTAATATTAAAGAAAAATAATATATTCAAATATGGTTGACAAAGAAAAAATTAAGTTATGTGCTAAAAATATCGTTAACGCAATTAATATTCAGAAAAAGGGCGAAAATGTACTAATTAGAGGGGGAATTTATAGCCAAGATCTGCTAGAAGAAGTTGCGTTGAATGTTTATAGAAATAATGGAATCCCTGTAATTGTATCCAATAGCGATTACTACACTGAAACTTTATATCAAGACTCGAGCATTACAAGTGAAATTTTAGAGATCACACCTATTCATTATTTAAAATTGATTGAAAATATTGACGCCTATATTGTAATTGAACCTGACGAGGATCCAGGAGTTCTAAACAAAGCACCTAGAGAAAAATTAAATGCAAAAATTAAGTATCGCGCACCGATAAAAGATGTACTTTATGGAGGCAAAAAAGAATATGCCCCAGGAAAGAAGTGGTGCTATGCAGGGTGGCCTTCGAGAAAAGCTGCTGATTACTATAATATTGGGTATGATCTTTTAGAAAAATTCATTGTGGGAGGCATGAGTGTCCCTCAAACGAAGATGAATGAAATAACAGAAAATTTAGGTAGAAATTTCGAAAATGCGAAGAAAGTTTATGCTACGGATGATTTAGGTACTAATTTTTGGGTAAATATCCAAGATCGTACTGGAATTCAAGATAATGGTTTACTATCAGACGAACGGATCGCTTTAGGTTTGTTGGGCGGAAACTTACCTGCTGGTGAAGTATTTTTTCCCCCACACGAGAAAATGGGTGAAGGAACTCTTTTTTGTCCATTAACGAGAGATAGACTTAATAATAAAATTATCAAAAATGTACATCTGAAATTTAAGGATGGACAATTATTAATTGATGAAGTTACTGCTGATGAGAATTTAAGCGATTTAGTTAGTACTTTTAAACAGAGTGAAAAGATAGACAGAGATAAGAATTTACCTGAAATAAGAACTTACAATGTTGCTGAATTAGGAATTGGATGTAATCCGGAAATAACAAAAGCAATTGGTTATATACTCACGGATGAAAAGATTAATGGAAGCGTACATGTAGCGTTTGGCTCAAATAAAATGATGGGAGGTACGTCTGTTTCTCAAATGCATTGGGATTTTGTTACAGCTCCGCGAATTAATATTGTTGTTGAGTATAAAGATGGAACAAAAAAGCAAATAATGGAAAATGGCGATATGATAAATTAGTTATTACCTTTTACTCTTTAATATAGACATAGGTGTTAACGATAACAACGCCATTAAAACAACAACTATTATTAATAATTCACAAGGAACATATAAACTTAAAAATGTCCCCAATGGAACAAATATAAAACTCGCTAGTAAACTAGAACTCCTTATAAATTCATACGAAAGAGCATTATTTTTACTCTTCTTCGAAAAATTAACATTTCTTTCAGTCAACTGCGACATCATAATCCCTGAAACTATTTTATTTACAGCAGTGATTAACAAGAATGCGGATAAATCGGAAAATATTATGAAGAACAATAATATTGCATAAGAAACAATTGAAATCGAAAAATATTTTCGGGATTTATCTTGATTCATAAGACGCCTAGAAACAAACCATCCCCCCATATATAAATAAGTAAAGACGAAAAATAAATATGAGTAATTAAAAAATCCGGATTCTCCAAATTTGGTGAGAATCCAGGAAATAAAAGGAAATTCGAGCAATTTATCACCCCAAATTAAAAAGTTAGTTAAAAATATTAGAAATAGTTTAAACTGTTTACCTTTTTTTATTTTAAGATCTGCTGGCTCTAAAATTATATGATCACTTTTAAGATCTGTAATCAAGATTCTATCTTGAATTAAAAAAACGGGAATTAAAATTGGACAAGCCATAATCCAACAAAGATTAAAGAACATAATCCATAAACTAATCGAATTGATATCATTAATTATAACATTAAATAAAATTATTGGAACGATACTTCCAAAAGATGCACTAACATTCGAGATTAAAATTATATTTTTTTTTATGGCTTTTTGTTCTGAGGTTTCCAACATTAATTTACTCATTCCTGCTTTAATTATTAAACTGCTGGCAAAATTTAAAGCTAGAAATATTCCAAAATAAGACAAATTGGTAATGTTCAAATTGAAAAAAGAAATGCTTAAAAAAAGAAACATGCTTGAGATAAATAGGATTTTCTTTTTCTGATGCGAGAATTTATCAAAAAACAGGCCTGTGATTGGCCCCAAAAACAATGTAATATAGGATAGAAATTGAATGAATGCTAGTTCAATCCTATTCACATCTAAAACAATTAGCATGAAAACAGGTATGTATAATGTTATAAATGTATTAATCAGACTGATAACGAAATAGACAATGAAGAACGAAATGTAATTAGTCTTAAATATTTCCATTCGGACAAGCTCAATATTTTTATTGCTTGCTCTTTCTTTTTACTCAATCTATAAAAAGATATGAAAATAAGAAGACCTAAAAAAGTATAATATATATTTAAAAAACATTTTGAAGCAAAGTAAGAACTTTTTCAAATACTTTTCTTTTAAATGTAATTCGACTAACATTAAATTGATGTTTTTCTACGATTGTTTCCTTTTTCGTAGAAAAACCGATATAAACTAAGCCCACTGGTTTTTCAGGTGTTCCACCAGTAGGTCCTGCAATCCCTGTAACTCCTATTCCTATTGTAACATTTGAAAGTTCTCTAATATTATTAGCCAATTGTTTTGCAACTATTTCCGAGACTGCTCCATGCTTAACTATATCGTCAGGATCAACATTTAAAAGGGTAGATTTTGATAAATTGCTATAACAAACTATACCTCGTTCAAAAACTTTAGAAGCGCCAGAAATATTAGTTATCATATTCGAAATATACCCTCCCGTACAGGATTCGGCAATTGCTAATGTAGTATTACTTTTTGAAAATTTCACGACGATTTCCTGGACATTATCTAGAATAACCATAATAATTCTCTCAATTTTTGCGAATTTCTTTTATCTGGTTAATATAATAAAAATCTTGAAGATTTTTAGCAAACCATTTAATAATAAAAAGCAATATAAATAAAAAACAATATTTATAATTTATATTTTAAAGAAGTATAAGAAAATGCAAAGACATATTGAATATAAATTATAAAGTGATTTTATGAGTGAAAGTGACGAGAGGAAGGATTTCGTTTTCAAGATTACTGTTATTGGAGACGGTGGAGTTGGGAAAACATCGTTAATAAAAAAATATACTAAGGGGAGTTTTAAGAAGGAATACATCAAAACACTCGGAGCACAATTCTCAAAATATGATGAAAAACTAAAAGGAAGCGCTGTAAAGTTGTTTTTTTGGGATATTGCCGGTCAAGCAGAGTTTTCATTTATGAGACCAACATTTTACAAGGGAAGTAAAGCCGCAATTATAGTTTTTTCTCATGCTCAAGATGAACTCGAAAAATCCTTTAGTCACATCTATGATTGGCACGAAGATATTAAGAAATATTGCGGAGATATACCAATTGTGTTATTCGGAAATAAGATAGATCTGGTAGAAGACGGTTCGAAAGAGATTGACAAGGTAGAGGAAGTAGTTGATGAGAGAGATTTCCTAGGATATTATAAAACCAGCGCAAAAACAGGGAGCGGTGTATATGAAGCGTTTCAAGCGATAATTAAAAATCTTTACGAGAAATATAAGGATCAATAAAGTTAATATAGTATTCTATTACCATTTAAGGTGATCTAAGTTAGAGAGGTTCCAAGAAGGTTATCCGAAAATATTATTCTTTTCATCGTCTCATTGCGGACCGTGCTTACCTATAGGAGAAATGCTAAAGAGAATTAATATTTCTATGTTTGGAAAGAAGTTATATATTGAAAAAATAGATGTAGAGAAGAATTATCAATTAACTAAAGAATACAAGATTATGTCCTTACCAACAATTATAGTAGCAGATAGGAGATTGTGCCCACCAATTTCTGAAGAAGATATTATTGACGCTATTCTCTATGGATTTATAAGTTCCGTAATAATTTAATAAATACAAATTAAAGAAAGAGAGTGAAAAAAAAATGGATCGACAATTGCTTTCAAAAATTTTAGTACAAATGAGGAAACATTTGAAAGGTGGAAAAGACATTGGAGATATGAAAGTAGGAGCTTTATTGGCTCTTGGTCATCAGCTAGAAGCGATATTTTACTATTTAGGTCATGAATTGGGAACTCATTTAAATGTAAAACAAATAGAGGATGCTAAAAGCATACCTGAGGCTATAAAAGAAAAAATTACAGAGTTCAATATTGGGGAAGTCGAAATTACAGAAAGCTCAGAAGAAATTGTTCAATTGAAACTTAAAGGGCATTCCTCAATTAAGGATCTTATCAATAAAGGAATTAAAACAGAAGGAAGTTTTTGTTCCTTTGAGGCGGGTTTGCTAGCTGGTTTAGTGGAAAAAATGACTAACATACATTGCTTCGCGCAAGAAGTAGATTGCAGTTTACAATCAGGAAAAGATCATTGTGAATTTATGATCGTGTTTCAGAAAGATTGATTTAATATCCTTTATCTTTCAAACAATGCAATTACTTACTAAATGGCAAGAGTATTTAGTTCAAATTATAATATTAGCAAGAATTTAATCAAATAGCTCCAATTTACAAACTTCTTATAAAATTAATAAATCAAGGCGTTAATTAATCATAAATTAAAAAAAAATAAAATTAATTAAATAAAGGTTATATCTTGATAATTAATATCGCCTAATTCCTTTTTAGCAACACCTAATTCCCTTACTTGTATATTTAATTTACGTACAGCTTCTTTAACTATATCTTTTCGCTTAGCTCCTGTACAAACTATCCTTCCAGTACTGAAAATTAAAAACACTGTTTTTGGTTCTTGCATTCTATAGATCAACCCAGGAAAAACTTCTGGTTCGTACATAGCGTACTCCATAACAATTGCCGCCATGTTTAAATCTATATTTGTGTGTAAATCGCCACTAGCTACAATATTTTGAATAGTAATTTCGGGATTGGATACTTTTATCCCTGCTTTTCTAATATTCTTTACTACTTTCTCCACAACTCTCGGTGCTTCCGAAGCTTTGCGCATACCGGTAACTACCATCTTCCCAGTAGAGAAAATTAAGATAGTTGCTTTTGGTTTTAGAATTCTCATTACTAATCCGGGAAATCTTTCAGGGTTGTATTCAACATCCGCATGTTTACGAGCAATTACATTTAAATCGATCTTTTCTGTGATCTCGACGACAACAGTAGCAACGACATTTTCAATTTTGTAATCTAAACCCTCCTCGTCTTCTTCTTCTTCAACAACTTCTAAGGTTTCTTCTACTTCTTCCTTTTCTTCCTTTTTTTCTTCTTCCTTTACCATCTTACATCAACCTTAATAAATGTGATTTAAACTAATTAAAAGTAAAATTATAATCTTTTAAAAACGCTATTTCTTTATAAATGATTTTTTGTTTATAAAGGCATTTATAAAGAATTATTTTAATTTTTATTTTTACAGAAGTTTATAAATAAAATTTGTAAGGACGAAATATAGAATTCTAACTATCTAAATTCTTTTCTAAAATTATTTTAATGATTTCCTTAAAAGCACTTTCTACATTTGATCCTGTTTTAGCAGAAGTAGGTATAAATTCCATATTATATCTTTTCGCTAGTTCCAATCCTTCACTCTCTTGGACTTTTATAGAATCCGTTAAATCAGTTTTATTCCCAATCAGAATTAAAGGCTCATCTTCCCTTGCTTCTTTGAAATCTAATATCCAATCTTCAAGTTTTTCGAAAGAACTTCTCTTAGTACAATCGTATATTACTAGAGCACCGTTTGCACCTTCTAAATACAACTTTCGAAGGCTTCTAAAGCTTTCTTGACCACCTAAATCCCATATCTGAGCGGATACATCACCAAATTCCTTAATTTTCATATCTTTCTTTAGTAGGTTTACACCCAGAGTGCTTTTATAATTCCCTCTAAATTTATTTTCAATAAACCGATAAACTAACGAAGTTTTACCGACATTAGCTTCCCCGAGTAAACAAATCTTTATAATATAGTTTGATTCAGCCGTCATAATTGCTCACTTTAATAATTGATTTTATTTTTACTTTCATAATAATAATTATCCTTATTAATCATTTTCATGCTAAGTTTAAGAGATACTGATCTATCTTTATAATGTGTCCTTAAATTATTGAAAGGAATTTATGAAAATTTAGCTTGGGTATCAATTTTTTGGGATATAGCATTGACACTGTTAACATATTCGTAATAAAGATTTGGAATTAGATTGTTTGTTCTAGCTTTACTATATGCAAAGAGAAATAGCTGTTTTAAGGTAATATCGCTGTTGATCTCATATATATCCTTTTTTAAATTGAATCTTTCACTATTTTGATCTATAAAATTACATAGTATGTATCTATTCTCGTTAGATAATTCTAATTCATTCATTAAGCCATATATTCTTAAAATTATCGGTCCTTGATATTTAATTTTATTGTTGTTAATAGTTTGAAATAATTGAAGGAATTTATTTCTCTTTAATGATATTGACATGATTAATAATATCGGAATATTATTTATCATCATAAATAATATCTAGATAATATCAAAAACAGACGAAAGATGTAAGTTAATTATTTTTAAAACGAGTATCCAAATCCTTTGAATTCATATTGAGCTTCTTTATATTCATACTCAATATTTTTTACTTCAGCAGATTTTGGACCTTTTTTAGCGAATTTTAATAATTCTGTTAGTTTATCTTCTGGTCCTTCAGCTTCAATATATACACTACCATCAAGCGAATTTTTAACAATACCAGTCAGACCTAGGTTTCGAGCAATTTTACGAGTTGTGTAACGAAAAAAAACTCCTTGTACAAGTCCATATACTTGTATGATAATTTTTTTCATAAATTAAAGATTCCATGGACTATTTTTTTGCTAAATTTTTCATTATTTCAATGTTCTCGTCAAGCACTTCTTTTGAAATATTAGGATGGATATCCAATGCAAATATTTCTTGAGATATCTTTTCCACTCTTGGCAAATTAACCTTATTGTAGTCAATTTCTTTACCATAGTAAGGGCAAGACCATGGGCATCCGTTTGAATATGCGATTTTTTCTTGAAAAAGTTTGGTTTTATAAAGGGGTTTTGGATACAGCACCTTACTTCTAGGAAATGCTTTTAGGAATTGAGGTTTTGTCAAACCTAAAACATCAGGATTGATGCGTCCAATCCAATAATTAAATGCAGGTTCGCAATAATTAGGTATAAAAGGTGGATCTATCCCTGTAATGTCAGAAGTTGCTTTTGATAAATATCGTGCATTCTTATTCCTACTCTCAATAAAACCATTTATTTTTTTTAGCTGTACTCTTCCAATTGCTCCTTGAATTTCGGTCATTCTATAATTATAACCTAATCTATTATACACGTACCACTCAGGTTCGCCATGATGTCTTAATAATCGACTCTGTTCAGCTAACGCATCGTTGTTAGTAGTAATCATACCTCCTTCTCCTGTAGTCATATTTTTAGAAGGATAAAAACTAAAACATCCGAGATTCCCTATAGCCCCGACTTTTTTATCATAACATTTTGTTCCAATGGATTGGGCTGCGTCTTCTATGATATAAATTTCATTATCTTTGGCTACATCAATAAGAGCATTCATATCTGCACCAATTCCCGCTAAATGAACAGGAATTATTGCCTTAGTTTTTTCGGTTATTTTATCCTTAACGGAATCTGGATCCAAAGTGTAGGATTTATCATCAATATCAGCAAATATAGGGATTGCATTATTGTGGAGGACGGAACTTGCAGTTGCAATAAATGTAAATGGTGGAACTATTACCTCATCTCCTGGTCCAATATCTAAGGCTGCGATGGCAATATGGAGTGCTGCTGTCCCAGTATTAACAGCGATAGCATGTTTTACACCTATGTAGCGAGCGAATTCTTCCTCAAACTTTTTAACAAATTCGCCATGTAGCAGCGTTAACATCTGAGAATTCATTACTTTTAGGACTTCGTTTTGTTCCTCTTCTGATAGGTTCATAATTTTTACACGAATATTTTCAAAATAAATTTTAAAGGTATAATAATTAAAATAAAAGCCTTTTTAATAATCTAATTCTTTATAAAAGAGGGTTCCCCTATAATCAAACAATAAGGAAATAAGTGTTTTTTTCACTATTATAGCCAACGACTTTATTTTTTGAAAGAGTCTTCAGAACAGTATCTAGCCAATTTTTACTGGTATTTATAGATTTTTTTAAGTCTTTATATTCCAACTCATTATTGATGGCTAGTAAGAATTGAATTTTACTTTTTACTTTAAGATGATTTGATTCTGTTATCTTCTCAAATTTTCTTTTTAAATCGTATTCCATGGTTTTTAAGTGAGCTACTTCATTGCTTAATTTTCCTATTACTTCGTCTCTGGTCCTAAACACATTCAACGAAAGGTTATATATTCGTTCCAAGTGCTCTTTGAGGCTATCTTCTTTTAATTCTAACTCAAGTTCTTTCTTAAATTCATCTAAAATAACAGTGTAATCTGAACTGTCGTCGTATTTATCTAAGGCTAATACAATAATTATTTCTTTGTTTTCGTTGTAATACGAAATTGAGTTCCAATCCTTTTCCTCAATAGTTATGTAGGATTCTACAAAATTATGTGAAATTTGAATCTGTTGCACTACATTATCCAGAATTTCTAAATTTTCCGGAAACTTCATGTATATGTTTCCACCAAGAACCTCATCCCACTTAATTAAACAAATACCTAGAGGAAAAGTAACTCACCAAAAAAACCTACAACTTCCTTTTAAAATTATAAAAGTTTTTATTAATAAATTTAATTTTTAATTGGTTAAATTGGCAAATATAATATCTATTTGGAGGACTTACTTACTCTCATTTAACAACAATAAAAGGCTAGGGAACTGCCACAAAAAATAAATAGTAGAAAATGTATCTTATAAATAGTGATTCTGGTATGTCCCTTTATTATGTCTATATTTTAGAAACAATCGCGAAAAATAATAGAAAAAGTTTCTATACGGGATACACAAATAATCTGTATAGAAGATTAGAGGAACATAAAAAGGGAGTAGGAGCTAAATATTGTCGGGGGAAGAAGAGCATAAGACTTCAGTACATTGAAACTTTTGGTGAAAGAAGAATGGCTATGAGAAGAGAGTTGGAAATCAAAACTTTTACGAGAAAACAAAAGATTCAACTTATAAGAACTTTTAATGAAGATGATCTAGTTGAACAATAAATCAAACTTTCTAATTATTTTAGTAGGATTACCTGCATCGGGAAAGTCTACTTTTGCATTTAAACTTAAGGAGGAATTAGAATTAAGATTTGAAAAGAAAGTAAAAGTTATCGATCCTGACATAATAAGAGACAGTGTTTTTCCTAACAGCTTTGATTTTAAAAATGAACCTCAAATACGAGAAAAAAATATACAATCAGTAAGAAAACACCTTAATAAGGGTTACATTGTTATCAGTGACGACTTAAATTACTATTCAAGCATGCGACACGATTTAAAATTAATAGCTGATAGTTTAAAAATCAAATTTTATATCATACATATCTCAACTCCGCTTAGACTTTGTGAGAAAAGAAATGAAGAACGAGGGAAACCAATACCTAATGAAGTTATTCAGAGTATTTTCAATAAATTCGATAATTTTAATAAGTATAAATGGGATATTCCATACGACACTTATGATATTACTCAAACGAGAGATGTAATTCAATTTATAGAGAATTTAATCAATAAAATAGCTTTAAATCTTCAAGAACAAATAAAATGTAAAGATTCATTGCAAAAAAAACCTTCTCCTTCAATTCGGGAGCAGATAGATTTAATCACGCGTAAATACGTTGGAGAACTACTAAAAAATCCAAAATATCAGATTTCAAAAAAAGCAATTTTAGAACATAGGAAGTCATTTATTAAAATACAAGCTGATAATTTAATTGAAGAAGTCAAAATCTTGAAGAATTTTAAATTGTACTTGACAAAACACCTTAATTTGAACTAATTTAACTTCTATCAATATTTTAAACTTTGTTTCTATCTTAAATTTCTACCAGATTTACTTAGAACTAGCAATTACAATTGTTAATAAGGAAGCCAATTTTTTTAGTAAACTGCACTTCATAAATTCAATCTTAATAAAATATATGTAGAGAAAAGTTGACTCGTTATATTAAATAAAGCAAAAAGAAATAAAGAATCATAATTTCTTTTTAAATAGAAAAAATAGAAATACATTTTCGGATAAAATGAATAACAAGATAATGACAAAATCAGCAAAACTTAGAATTGAAAGATTAGAACCAAGTCGCAGTGGGAGAAGTTTATGCTATGTAGACCAGGCAGCTATGGAAAGCTTGGGAATTGCTACGGGTGATATAATAGAAATCATTGGCAAGAAGAGAACTGCGGGAATTGTTGTAGCAAGTTTTTCTGATAAGGGAAAAGAGATTATTAGAATCGATGGAATTCAAAGATTGAATTTAGGATCTACCATTGGAGAATTTGTTACCATTCGACCTACACTTGCATCTCCAGCTAGAGAAATAGAGCTCGCCCCAACTAAGGCAATTTATAATATTAAAAAACAAGCTGACGTCATAAAAGGGAAATTAATTGATAAACCCATCATGGCAGGAGATATTATTGATATTGCCGGAGCTTTCATTAAATCTGATGAAAACTACGCTCCTATGAATGGATTTATGAGAATGTTAAATATGGGAGGTGGTTCAAAAAGACCAACTCTAGGACCATTAAGATTAATAGTGTTAAATACAAAACCCAATGATGAAGTGGTTAGATTTACAAGAGAGACAAGGATAAAAATAAATAAAAAAATTGCATTATTAAATATTTCTGGTGAAATTATTACTTATGACGATGTTGGAGGTTTAACTGACGAAATTCAAAGAATTAGAGAAGTGGTGGAATTACCTATCAGACATCCCGAATTATTTCAGAGATTGAATATTCAACCCCCAAAAGGAGTTCTCTTTTATGGTCCTCCTGGTACGGGAAAAACTTTAATGGCTAAAGCAGTCTCTCAAGAAGCAAACACTCATTTTATAACTATTAATGGTCCTGAAATTATGAGTAAGTTTTACGGAGATAGTGAAAGAAATTTAAAAAACATATTTAATGAAGCTGAAAAACACGCTCCTACTATAATATTTATAGATGAACTTGACTCAATCGCTCCTAAAAGAAGTGAAGTCACAGGAGAAGTTGAAAGGCGTGTAGTTTCTCAACTACTTACACTACTGGATGGGATGAGAGGAAGGGAAGGAGTAATAGTTATTGGTGCTACTAATAGAGTAGATGCAATTGATCAAGCTCTAAGAAGACCGGGACGATTTGATACCGAGATTCGATTTAGTGTTCCAAATAAGAGCGCTAGAAATGAAATCTTTAAAATTCATACCCGAGGAATGCCGATGGATTCTGATGCAGATATTGATTACTATTCCGAAGTTACTCATGGATTTGTTGGAGCAGATATTATGGCGTTCGTTAGAGAAGCGGCTATGGATGCTATAAGAGATATTTTACCAGAAATTAATATAGACGAGACAATTCCCATTGAAATCATCCAAAAATTGTTTGTGAAGGATAAAAATTTCCTCAAAGCGTTAAAAGAAATAAAACCTTCTGCCTTAAGAGAATACATGAGAGATATCCCCGAAGTTTCATGGGATGATATTGGAGGTTTAGAAGATATAAAACAAGATTTAATTGAGGCTGTTGAATGGCCAATATTACACCCCAAATTGTTCAAAAAAGCAGGAATTCGTCCCATTGGTGGTGTACTACTCTTTGGACCTCCCGGTTGTGGGAAAACGCTTTTAGCAGAAGCAATAGCGACCGAATCGCAATCCAACTTTATAACTATCAAAGGCCCTGAACTAATGTCAAAATGGGTTGGTGAATCTGAAAAAAATATTCGAGGGATCTTTGCAAAAGCTCGAGAATTAGCACCCTCAATTATTTATTTTGATGAAATTGAAGCCCTAACTGCTAATAGGGGAGGATGGAAAGGATCGGCAGTTTATGACACCGTCATAGCCCAACTCTTAACGGAAATGGATGGAATCGAGAGCAATAGTGGAATTATCATCGTAGCAAGCACAAATCGTCCAGATTTAGTTGATGCCGCATTATTACGTCCTGGAAGAATCGATAAACTATTATACGTAGTTGCTCCAGATTATGAAGGAAGAATCAAAATTCTGCAAGTTCATACCAAAAAAATGCCATTAAAAGAAGGTATATCTTTAAAAAATATAGCTTTAATGACAGAAGGTTATAGTGGAGCGGATATAGAGAACTTGTGTAGAGAAGCAGGCATGCAAGCAATACGAGAGAAACTAGAAGATTTTGAGCATGTTGAATTTAAGCATTTTGAGCATGCGCTTTCTAAAGTAGGCTCAACTTTACAAAAAGAAACTATTGAGAAGTACGAAGCTTTAGCAAAACAAATAGCTCAAGACCAAAAAGGAAAAGATAGCGAATCTAATTTATATCAATAAAAAAGTAAAATTTCTTTTTTTCAATTGTATTTAATTTTTTAAGAAGCTACAAGTAATTCTTTTTTTATAACCATAACAACTTAACTTCTTGTTTTATTTATTGGAATACTATGAAAATTAAATCGGAAAATTAGAAAATGGACCTTGAAGAAGATTTTAAGCAAGAAATCGTATCAATTTTAAAAAGATTAGTTCAAATACCT
>Ga0114930_10002125_pt1 | contig 18157 bp, 9 predicted proteins | sample AnhtaG_FD_87300 | JGI IMG/M metagenome (GOLD analysis project Ga0114930, IMG submission 87300) | Deep subsurface microbial communities from Anholt, Denmark to uncover new lineages of life (NeLLi) - Anholt_01485 metaG | ecosystem: Environmental > Aquatic > Marine > Oceanic > Sediment | place... | reverse complement strand
CGGGCGCATTGACTGTAACATCCGGCGGGGTGTCGTCCAGCCCCATGCGTAGATAGGTGTATGTTTCGGAATTCCCGCTGTTGTCCACGCTCCGGTAATACACCCACTGCTCGCCGGGCGTGACGATGTTGAAGACGGTCCCGATAGCCCACGGTCCGGAATCTATCCAATACTCAGAGTAATCCACGCCCGCTCGGTCGTCGCGCGCGAGGAGGGTGAGATCGGTTGACGACTGCACCCAGGCCTCGCCGTTGTACGTGATCGACAGGTCGTCAACCCACAGGTTGGAATAGCCTCCCAGGAAGCTGGAGCTGACGTAGCAGTAGAGGTAAATACTCTGGCCGCGGAACTTGGTAAGGTCAACTACCAGCTCCTGCCAGCCGTGGGTCGTCTGCTCGCTCACCAGGGCTGCCAGTGTGCTGTTGTCGGCCTGGCTTCTGATCTGGATATTCTGTGAGGTGAAGTTGAAAAGCCCGCCGCTCCGGTCCGTCTTGTACCAGAGCGATAGAACAACCGGACGCGCAAGCGGAACGGAAATGTTCTGCCGTATGGACGCGGAGTCACCCGTACTCATGCCGATGTAGGCGGCTTTCAATCCACTGTGAACGTCGGTCGTCGTTATGCTGACGGGGCCGGAGGTCGTCCAACCGGCGAAGTTGGACTCGAACCCGCCGTTGGTGATCAGCTCGGTTCCTGGAACGAGGTACCTGGGAGCACCAATCTTCATTACAGTGATCGGGTCAACGTTGTCGGGGGCTTCCGGTGTCACGTCGAAGGAACCCACGCCGTTCCAGGTTTCAAGGTACGAGTTGCTGGTCGCAGACATGTCTACGGTCTTCGCACCGGCGGTGTCGGCCCGGAGCCACCATGTCGCATAATCGCTGTATCCGCCGGCCTCGGCCTTTCCGACGTTTTGCGGGTTGCTCCCGGAAACGAGGGTCATGCCGCCGGGGATGGCGAGCTCGATATTGCAGTTGTGCGCCGCCAGGTCGCCCGTGTTTTGAACTCTGGCCATCACCTCGAACTTTGCGTCCTCAGGCGGGGTGTAATTGCTGTAAAGGGCCACGCAGCTTAAAGATGGACCGGTGGCGACGGTTGTGTCTTCCTCCGTTGCCAGCGCGTAGGTTTCGGACGAGGCACCGTCGAAGCTGGTACTCCACGCATAGGCCTTGATCACGTGGGTAGTGGTTCGATCCGTTACCACCTGCTCGACGTTGTCCTTTGTGCTGAGAGAGGTCGAAATGAGAGTGTTGTTCGTCTCGTCGTACAAGCGCAGGTTCAAGTTGCTCAGATTGCGTATCGTGACCGGATAGTCGTCCCCGTTGTAGGTTACCCGGCGGTGCCACACCATTGTCGCCGTGTCACCAGAGGACATACCGGTGGACTTGTAAAGCCTAAAGTCACCGGCCGTGTTCCTCGGGGTGACCGAATGCACGAAGTAGTGGCTGCGATGAAAATAGGCGTGGTCGAGGTCCACATATCCCCACCCAAAGGCGTTGTCCCAGCCGGCATCGCCCATATCCTCCGCAGTGTTGAGCAGAACGGCCTTGATCGCCCTGGTGTCGGACGTACCCACATCGCGCATAAGCACCATGGCAGCGGTGATATGCGGTGCAGACATGCTTGTTCCCGACTTGCTTATAAAATCGCTGCCCGCGCCTTCCCAACTCTTGTTGCAGGACATAATGGCTGTGCCTGGAGCGGCGATGTCGGGCTTCTTTCTGTCGTCACCGGTAGGGCCCCGGCTGCTGTTGTTCCGTATCGTATCGTCTGCTCGACTAATTGTCCCCTTGTCCTCGACGTTAGCGACGCACAACACGTTATAGGCAGTACTGGGGTTGCCTACCGTTTGGTCGCCCGGGCCGTCGTTCCCCGCAGATATGGCCACCGGACACAGCTCGTCGTACACCACGCCATCCCAAAACTGCCCCTCCGCCGTATCCCCCACCGGCGAGCCGTCGTAGCCGCCGAAGCTCAAGTTGATAGCATCAGGGTAATACGCGTCGTTCAAGCTCCAGTCCGCGGCCGCCATCATGTCACTCGGCATCATGGACCCGCCGCCAGTGGTCTTCCGGTACCCGGCCTTCAGGTTCATGGCCCGGGTAGAGCCGTAGTTCACACCTTTGTACGTGCCGTTTGTACTGACCTGGATGCCGGCGACATGCGTACCGTGCCCCTGAAGATCATCGGTGGTGCCGGGGTTATCATTGTAGTTGGCCTGTCCGGAAGCTGAGGCATGAAACGTCTGCGAACTCCAGGTATGCCCGGACAGCGCCGGATGGCCCGTGTCCACCCCCGTATCCATGGTGGCCGACCGCCAGATGCCGCCGGCCTGGCCCACGTTCCAGAACGTCTCCGCAAAGACGGTCGGGGCGCTCACATTCAGATGTGCTTGGAGCCCCTTGTCGGCGATTATGAAGAGCACCGACGGTAATTCGGCTGTTGCACGTATCGCATTTCCTGGAAGGCGCACGGCGACGGCGTTTATAAGGCTGTACCGGTAGAGCACCGATCCTCCCACGGCCTCCACCATGCGGGCGAGTGCATCTTGCTGCCCGGCGATGGCGGCCAGGGTCCGACGGTTGATCTCTTCGCGCATGCGGTCCTTTATCTTCCGTGCCTTCAGGTTAAGCTGCCTGATGCGTCCCTTGTCTGCATCAGTAACCGCGGCAAACTCCTGGCGGGCCAGGGACCGTTCCTCCTCGGTAGTGCCGGAGACGGGCGTTCGGTGGTACTTGGCATGTACGGCGGCAATCTTGGCCGAAACATCGCTCAGCGCCCGTTCGTACGGCGGCCTCACGCCGCGCGATATGTGGGGCCGGGGCTGGTCCTGGAGGTAGATTATCACGGTAGTTAAGTCCGGCGAGTCCAGTGCCGGCTCCAGTTGGTCGTCGATCTTCGTCTGTACAAGTTTCAGCAGCTTGGGATCGGGGGCAGGTAAGACCCCCTCGCCTTCGGAGAGGTCCGCGAGGAGAGCCGTACTCGAAATGGAAAGAAACAGCGACACCACTACGACCAGCGGCAGCATCAGCAGGGGGTTCTTCGAGTCCATAATCCTTGCTCCTTTCCCGGCCGGCGACCGCAGCAGGTTGGACAGAATCTGCTTCGACGGGCCTGTCCATGAGATGTTCCACACACATGAAACAGGGCATCGGTTTCGAGGTGCATTCAAGGCAGGGGATTGCCTCCGGGACCGGCTTATCTGGATTACAACCAGCCTGAAAACTCCGTGCTTGCGAGGGTGCCTAGCAGGGGCAGTCTGGCTGATCTGAGCTGCGGGTCCAAGGATCAGGCAGCATTCTAGCAAGTCCTAGGAAGATTGTCAAGCAGTTCCTGGCAAGGAGGGCGGACGGTGCGTCCGGCTGATGTACTTGCAAAGCGGCGGACCTATCCGCTCACTCCACAAGCGTGATGTGGCCGAACTGCGTCGGGTCGAGCCAGTTTTCCTTGTTCCCGGCCCAGTTCATCTGGCGGTCCTGGCGGAAGGGGTCGTAGCCGGCGGGGGAGTCGTCGTCGTTCAGCGCCACGGTGAAGCCGATGGTCTTCCCGGCCTTAGGAGAGAGGCCGATCTCCGACATGGGTATCCGGACCTCGATGATGAAACCGCCGCTGCCGAGGGACTCATCGTACACAAATGCGATCTTCCCCCCGGGCGACGGGCCGCCGCGCGGATTCCAGTTCCAGATGACCGGACCTTTCGGGGAATTGAAGCATCCGTACTGGAAATCGTCGCCGCTGTACCGCCGCTCCCCACGGTCGCCTTCGAAGTCGGTGTCGAAGTAGACCTCTATCCCGTCGTTGTTGTAGATCCTCTCTCCGTAGATCTCGGCGCTGCGCACGTCGTCCCTTGCCCGCGCGGCAACGTAGAAGCTCTCGTCGTCCCACATGGTGTAGATGACCCCGCTGCTGTCTTCGGTGCCTTTCCAAGACTCGGCGCCGATCACAATCTGCTCCGTGCGCTCGAGGTGGATCGGAACCGCTTCCGCCCACTCGGCCAGCCTGCCATCAATGCTGACCGGGCGTCTCGCGCGCTTGGAGGTGAGGAAGGAAAGACGCTTCGTCTGCGCTACTCCCGGGCCCTCGTCGGGGACGACCTCGGCTGTCACCGTATAGATCGTGTCCGGAGGAGACCCACTCTCTCCGGGACCCGCCGAAACCCGCTGGACCTCTCCCGTCTGGATGGGGCCGAGGGCGAATTCCCGGGGCACTCCATCAGCCGACGGTGAAATGGTGACGAGCAGCTTCCCCCGGAGCGGCTTTGCCCTCAGATTCCGAACTTCTACGCTCACATAAGGCGCGCCGCCGGGCACGGAGAGGCCGGGCGAGATCTCGACCGCCGCCGGTGGGGTGATCTTAACAAGTAGCTCGAGCTTGGCAACGAGCTTCCCTGCGACCTCCACCTCGGCTGGAATCTTCAGGAGATTTCGCGGTGCACTCGAGGGCACATCCAGCTTCGAAACCAGGAGAGCATTCTTCCCCGACGCCAGAGAGAAGTTATGTACTCGCGGTGTCACGTGGTCAGAGAGAATTCTCACCTGGCCGTTCATCAATCCAGCACCGGGGTTCACTATCTGGACGCCCACCGAATTCGTCTCCCCGGCGGGCAAGGTCATTCGGCCGGGCAGGAACTCGAACGGGTTGCCCGGCAGGAGGGCCGCCTGCTCGATAGGGGCCTGACGGATCAGATAGCAGGGCAGCTCCGTCAGGGTGAGGGTGACCATGCCGTTCGCGGGCGTCAATTTGAACCCGCCTCCATCCGCGCTCAGGCCATCCGCGACGAGCACTTCATCAGTCCCGACGTCGAGGCTCACCGTCCGCACGCCGTCTATGCACCAGAGCACGGCGATGTCCGTTTCCCATTTCGCGAATACGTGCGCCCGAACCGTTTCGTGAATCCATATCGAGCGGGCGTACTTAGCGCCTTCCAGATACCGGGTCATCGTCCGGTAAGCGATGTATGCGGGCTTCGGCGAGCCGTCTGCGAACCGGATGCCGAAATGGTGCTCATTGTATGTGGGATCGGGGCCGTCCTTCCCGAACCAGTACCAGAAGATCGTCTCGACGCCCGCTGAGATGGCCTCCACGTATGCCCTGACCAGCATGTTCGCCTGCTCCTCGGGGGTGATGCCCTTCGATCCGACGTGTGTCGGCCATCCGATTTCGGTTATCCAGATGGGTTTCCGCTTGGCCCCGCGCTCATCCATTAACTCCCGCAGTTTCCCGAGATCGCCGACCATGCCGCTTGCCTCGGGAGTCGCCGGGTACCGGTACGGGTGGACGGAGAGCGCGTCCATGTACTTCGCCCCGCCTGCCTTGAGCACTCCTTCGGTGAATTCGAAATCGATTTCCGAGGTGCAGACGCCGGTCACCGTGCAGTCCGGGTCACCCTTCTTGCATGCCTTGTGTGCGGCTTTCAGGAGACGCGCGTAATCCTTCGGGTCGGGACGCGGCTTCCAGAATCCCTCCGTGTTCGGCTCGTTCCAGACCTCCCAGTACTTGATCCTCCCCTTGAATGTGCGGGCCATGAACTCGCAGTACCGCGCAAACCCCTCCACCGCCTCCCTAGAGACCGGCGCATTCCCGTTATCGTAGAATGGATTGCCGTAGTCGAGGATGATCATCGGCTCGATGCCCGCTTTGAGGGTGTTCTCGACGTTGCGCCTGATGTTATCGTCAATCTTGAGGACGCCCTTCTGCCGCTCGACTCGGGCCCAGTGGATTTCGTCCCTAATGAGCTTGACTCCCGCGCGCTTGCAAAGATCGAGGGCGGCCCGATGCGCCCCGAAGCCGCCTTCCATCGAGTGGAGTTGCATGCCGAACGGCGAGACCGGCTCGCGGGTCGCCGCCCGGGCGGGCAGGGCGAGAAGGATGGTAAGTAGGATCAGCGGATATTGTGCCACAAGAGCGTTTCTCGGTTTCATGGCGGCGGTAATTCGAGCATAGGCACGCGGTGGACGGGCCTTTCGGTGCTGCCGAGTTGCTGCACCGAACCCAATATAGCATCAACGCAGCACGCATGGCAAGATCAACGGAATAAATCCTCGAGGCCCGGCCGTTGCTGATTGCTATCCGCTTTCGTTCTGCCTGACGAGAAGCATGAGCGTGTAAGGGTCCACGATCTCGACGTCCGCGCCCTTCGGGGAAGCCTTGATCGCGTCGAACATCTTCTTGTGCGCGCTCGGGCTCCAGAGGATCGTGCGGAAGATGAAGAACTCCGGCCTCTGCTCGGCGGCCCTGCCAAGGACCATGTCCGCCGACTCCTCCGGCGTGCCAGTCAGGTCGAGGTCCATCCGGATGAACGGCATCCCCTTGTAGACGCCCCAGCGGCCTATCTTCTGTGCAACAATGCCGCTCTGCGAGAAGGTCGTGTAGGCATCCTTCACCTCGTCCGACATCGGCGGCGCGTATCCATCTATGACGAAACCGGTGATCGAGAGGTCCCACTGCCGGTAGTATCTCTTGCAGTGCTCGGCCCAGGTGTCCACGCCCGAGGGGAGGCCGGAGAACCGCCTCGGTTCCTGGAGGTGCCCCGGGTTGAGGTACCCGGCGCCCGAATCCCCGGCGACGAAGAAGTCCTTCTGGGATTTGTGCTTCCTCGCATATGCCATCCCGGGGGCGAAGCGGTCGGCCAGGTTCGGGTTGAACGCCCAGCCGAGCGGGACGGTCCCGCGCGCCGGGTCGCTCCAGAACTCGGGGACCTTGTGGTAGAGCCATGCCGCCGAGTCGTAGTCGCCGACATAGATGGTGACGTACGTCTTCCGGGACACTGTCCCATCGGAATCAATGAGACCGGCCGCCCTCAAATCGTCAAGGGTCGGAAGCTTCTGCGGGTAGCGTTCCTCGAGCGGAAAGTGTTGGAAAACCGACGCATTCGCCATGCATCCGATGCCCAGCGCGTCCGCGTCCATGTAGCCGTTGAAGCAGGAGATGATCTCAGCGTAGCGCCATTCCCCTGGGACGGCCTCGTGCTTCCCCGCGGCGTTCACAGTGGTGTACTTCTTATCCCACGGGACGAAGCCGCCGACGTGGATCATCGCCTTTCCCTCGATCCGCTCCCATGCAGAGTGCATGATCGCCCGGAGTGTGGTCACGTCCGTTCCCAGCGGCTGGTTGGGGTCGTCAACCGGAGCCTCGTCCTCCCAAGGCGAGAGGTCGAAGAAGAAGCCCTTGTGGCTGATGAAGTAGTCATGATTGGTGAGTGTGTGGTTCGGGATGTATCCCTCCGGCTTCCGGAGCCAGTATGCATCGAGGTAGTAGCCCATCTTGACGGGGTTGCACCTTCCGGTATCCAGGTACTTCTCCTTCGCCCAGATGTAAGCGTCGCACTTCGCGGTCCCGGTGGACGGGGCCGCAGTGCCGGGGATCGTCCCCCGGCCGGCGAACATGCTGGTGCCGTCCCGGTTGATCAGCCACACCTTGACCGGCAGCTTCGGCCCCATCGAATCGAGGGCCAGCCGGTGGTACAGCGAACCGGGATCCGCGTCGAAGCGCACGCATGCCAGGTTCTCCACGCCGGCCACAGTTGAAGCCACGTTTGAGGTGGCGGGAATATTCTCATCGTAGACGACCAGGCCGCCTATATCGCCCCTGAACCTGTCAACCAGGTCCTCGAGGCTGCCAACCTCCAAGGCCTCATCCGCCAGCCACTCCCCGGAGCCGCGAAGCTTCTCGAGCCAGAAGCGGTCGATCCGTCCGTCCTCATCGCCGATAAAGTAGACGTACAGCCGGGCCGTTTCTCGATTGACGATTCCCTGGAGCGACGAGACGAAGTGGGCGTGGTCCCAGATCCGCCGCCGCTGCTCGGCGTCATCCCGGTCGAGTGTCAATGTGTATGTCAAGTCGTATGTGCAGAGCAAGCAGTGTCTCCAAGACGGCCGGACAGGCCACTTGTACCATGCTTTAACCGTTTGGCGCAAGGCCGCAGGCGAAAACGAGGGACTTGAATCCTGCTCACCCGGCCCGAGGTGCCCTAACCGTGACTGCGCCAAGGGTATGACAGGACTTTGAAAACTTTTTCTTTCGAAAGTTTAGAAAGTTGCCACTGTGGGTACATTGCGAATGGCAGGGAAAGGAAGGCCGGCTGGCAGACCAGAGAAGAGTACAGCGCAACTTCCGGATTGTCTGGCCAGCCACACTTGATAAGCACCAGAAGGCAGGCGCGGGACAGGCCGCCAATCGCCTGGCAAGCTCGCGATGAACCTGGACTGCGCCGTGCGTTTAAAAATAACGCAAACCTTACAGGTATCACCGCGTCCTGATGAGGGGTCAATGTGGGGTGTGCACCCCAAGGCAGGACAGCGTGGAGCCTGCCGAAGGTGATTTGCCCCGTAGCCTGCCTTCTGTTATAATGAGGCCGGGTTCCCCCCGGCCTCATGTTTTTCGTATTCTTATTCGCGGAGGCGGCATGAAACTCACCACGATCGTCCTTCTATCCCTCTCTTCCCTGTACTGTTCCGCCCACATGGCCTGCGCGGACCCAAGCAGCAGCATCCCACCCCCAAACATCGTCGGAAAATACCAATGGGGCTCAATGCGCGAGGGGGATTTCTGGCAGGAGCAGCCCTATGACCCGTACTCCCAGGGGATCCTCGGCGATCCGGTCGCAATCACCATCCACCACACGTACAGGCCACTCGGGGCAAATCCACCCGATCCAGAGCAGGACAAGGAAAAGGTCCGCAACATTCAGCAGTACCACGTGAGCAAGAGATGGGGCGACGTAGGATACCACTTCCTCATCGGCAGCGACGGAACCGTCTACGAGGGCCGCCCTCTGGGGTACACGGGAACGCACGCCCCGCCGAACTACGGAAACATCGGCGTGAACGTCATTGGCGATTTCCACGAGGCCGAATACCCGTCCAGCCTCCAACTGGAGTCGCTGGTTCGGCTGATCTCCTGGCTCAGTGACAAGTTCGACATTAACCCTACCGCCGAAATCACGCTTTTCAGACAAAGCAACTTGGCGGTCTGCGGCCACAGGGATTGGAATCAAACCTCCTGCCCGGGGGACAAGCTGTACGTGCTCCTGCCGACCCTGCGAGATCGCATTCGGGCCCGCATTCTGGCAAGCTCCCCGCCATATGATGCGCGCATTGTCGCGACCCAATTCCTTCCGGAGACGCTGCTCGCAGGCCGGCAGTACGAACTGGCGCTATCCGTCCGGAATACCGGCTACGCAGCCTGGTCGCACCTGAATAACCTCGGACTGGAATCGGCCGCGCCGGACATCGTCTCGGTTCCCGAACCCCTGCTAAAAGCCGATGAGACGATCAATCCGCTGTCTAACAGGCCGTGGCAGATCGGCGTGCTCGCGCCACCGGCGCCGGGGGAGACGCGTTTCGCCGTTAGGATGAGCGAATCCGGCAGGCCTTTCGGGCCCGAACTGGGCTGGGACGCCCAGGTGCTCGATGCGGACGCTTTCATCTCGGAATGGCTGGTCGCGGGGCCGTTCTCGGCTCGCCCCGAGAATCTCGAGGCCGATTCGGCGGACGCCGACATCGCCAAGGACTTCTTCGCCGGCGAGCCGCTCGACGTTCTTGAAATCATGGATCCGGCAAGCGAATCCGCCCACGGGTATGCCGTCACCGACGAGTACAGGAGCGGCCAACGTAACTACCGAGGCGAGGACGGTGAGCGTTCACGAGAGAGCGGACGCTACTTCCGCGGCGAGGAGACTTTCAGGCTCTCGCTCGATAAGTACTCCGGCGGCGACGTCATCCTGCGAAAGCTCGTGGATGGCGGCGTCAGGGACCAGCGGGCCGACGTATACCTCGATGGAAGGCGGCTCGCGTTCTGGCAGCATCGGGGCAGGCAGAGGTTCCGCCGATGGCGGGAGACCGACCTTGTCATCCCCGGATACCGACTTGCACACAAGAACTCGATCGAGCTGCATCTGAAATCGAAGGGCACCGTCCAATGGGGATGCAGCTCTTTCAGATACTCTCTGCTCTCCTCGGGCGAACCGCTTGTTTCACCGAGGCTAGGCGACGAGGCAGTCCACGGCGAATGGAATCGGTGGAAATCGTACGGCGGCCTGGTTGACCTGTCGTCCGCATTCCCCGATGCGGAGAGCGGGGCGGCATACCTGGCCGCCTACGTGAAGTCGCCGCAGACCAAGTGGGCCGAGCTGAGAACCGGGTACAACGGGCGCATCAAGGCATGGGTGAACAGCAAGCTTCTCCTGGCCGGCGCGGGCTACAAGCCGAGCTTCCCCGACACCGAGCGGGCGTCGGTCCTCGTCAAGAGAGGTTGGAACCGGCTTCTCGTGAAGGTGGCCCTTGAGCCCGGGGCGAAGGATCTCTACGTCCGCCTGTGCGACCGTGACGGGAACCCACTTGAAGGCCTGAAGATCCGACTGGACCCGATGGATTCGGACAGAGAGCGTCCGCTGATTGCGCGGGCCGATTGAGGAGATTCTTAGCGAACTCAGGCAGCCGCCGGGCGGGCCAACCCGGCTGAAAAACGTGGTTTCCGGGCGCAAGGCCGGTCTCTCGCCCTGACGAGCGAGGCAAGGCCACGGTCAAGCAGACTGAGGCACGCTGAGACAACGATCATTCTGAGATTGCCTCAAGTCGCTTCGCGCGTGGATTGCCCTACCGTTTATGGTCAGGGCTCGGAGGCGGCTTTTCCTAACAACCCCACCTGAAACTTGAAACCCGGAACCTGAGACCCCACATCCCCTACACGCGGCGGATCATGAGGACGTACCGGTCGGGCTGCCGGAATCCGAACCTTCGGTAGAACATGAACGCCGGGGCGTCGCGGTTCACGATAAGCTCGACCGAGTCTATGGCCCTCCGCTTGAACTCGGCCAGCACGTGGTTCATCAGGTCGGTGCCGATCCCCTTGCGCTGGAACCCAGGTGATATGGCGAACTCCTGGATTGTGGCGCGAAGTTTTCCGAAGGTTGTGCAGAATGCGAAGCCGACTACCCGGCCCTCCTCCTCCACGCACCAGCAGCTCTCCGGATCCCTCGCCAGCAGGCCCGAAAGCATCTCGGAGGCCGATCCGGCGCTCCAAGCCTCCCGGTATGGGGGCGCGGAAAAAGCCGCGGCGTAGATCTCGCCGCAGATCTGGAGGTCGCTCTCTCGAACTGGCCGAATGAGCATGGGACGGCGCTCCAGGCGTTGAAGATGCCTCCATTATATGTCCCGCCATCCGAAGCGTCAAACGAAAGGGCTTGTTCCTTCGGCGGTGAAGCCGATGTCCAGTACCGGCGGCCCTTTTTCGAAAGATCAGCTCGCTTCCGCCGCGGGCGGGCCGCTTCGACCGGCCTGGGTAATGCGCCAGTAGAACTCCCAAACCGCCACCGCCATGAACGCTGCAAGGAGGGCCCATACCAGCAATTCGATCCCGGACACGGCAAGTGTGAGCCAGTGTCCCGCCGTGAACGGGCTGGGCCACATGCGGATCCCCAACAGCCTCTCGCTGAGATCCAGCACGACCACCGGCACCATCAAGAAAGTGAACCCCAGCGCGACAAAGGACACTACTTCTCCGATGTGGGAGAACCAGTCGGCCAGCCCTTGACGGATCGACCCCCATGCCCCCGTGCCCCTGATCACCGGGGCGTACACCACGAACATGAATATCAGGCTAACCAGACCCCATATCCTGGGCAGCGACATCCAGAGTGAACCCGAGCTTGGCGACCGCATTACAGTCGCGCCCATTGTCAAGAGAAGCGTCGGAATTGTGACGATCACTCCGACCAGTGCCAGGAATAGGTATACGCCAGCGATGGGCCTAAAATACCGGACTGAGTCGCGGAAGAACGTGTCGCCGGTCACCCGGTCACTCTGCGCGACTCGTCGAAGCGAACCAGCGAGCGCTCCGATCAGCGCGCCGTTTACCACAAGCGAGAGCAGAGCCAAGCCGCCCACCGACAACACTAATACCGGTACGGAGTAGGGTCTCGCGCCATCTTTCGCCATCTCCCTCAACATGAGCCAGTGCTCTCTAGGGAGGACTACGGCCAATGCAACTGATACGACAGCCAGCGGCACGATCAAGGTCTGAATGAATCGCGCTTCTCGCGCATACTCCGACTCGCGGGCGAGAGATTTCAGCCGGCCGTTCAGCCAGCCCGCCGAAGCCAGCAGGAGCAGGGCGAAAAGCGGCGTGCCAAGCGGATGCAGGCGGAACCCGGTACCAGGCACAAATCGGCCCACGACCGTCATGCTGGAAGAAGCGAGTGAACCCGGCAGCATCAATCTGAGCCTGTCGCCGATTGGCATAGAGGTGACAGAGCCCACAGGTCCCCTGCTCCACTCGGCCCGCAGCTCGTCGAGCTGATCCGACAGCAGGACCGCCGCGAAGTGCTCACCCATGAGAGCTGCAAGTATCATAAGCAAGGCGACGAGGCCAAAGATCCACAGGATCCACCGCTGCCGCCAGAGTTGCTTCCACGCATCGAGGTAGAGGCGCGCGAGGTCGTTCAGGTTCGACCCGCCGCGTTCGCCCCACCCATAGAACAGCGAGACAGGCAGCCGGAGCAGTCCCACCAATACGACGACGGCAAACACCACAGCCGGGACGGGCTCAGAAAGGACCAGCCACAAGCCGGCAGTCCCGAAGCCGATCATCCATACGTTGACCCAGGCAAACCTTCTCCACACATTCACGGTCATGCCTCCTCTACTGGGACGCGCACAACAACTTAGGCAACCCCGCGAAGCACAAGTTGCACGTCTGGATGATTCTATCAGCAAAGGAGGTCGGCGTCAAAAAAGAGCGGCAGCAGGCGTAACCCACTGCCGCCGAAAACATGAGGAAGGCAAGGAGCAACGACGGTTGCCCGATTGCGCTCAAAGCGCACTCAGTGCCGCTCCTACCCATCCTTGGCAGAGCTTAAACATCCTGCAAGGTAAAAGCCTGCGTGCCCCAAACGAGGGGAGGAATCAACAGTTCCGGGACTCGAGGGAGCCGGAGGGGCCACTTTGCTGGAGATCGCCGCCTGCCACACTGGCCTGCTCTTCCGGGCGCCCACGCCGGCCGCGCACAACAGCCCGAGACCTCAGACCGTCAGGCCCCGTACCGGACGCCTCCGCGCATTTGACTCCGCGATAGGAAAAATGCGATAATTACCGGGTCGGCAGGCGGTTTGCGGGGGCCCGCAAGGCGCGGTCTGCACAGATGTTCCCCCTCATACCTTTGCTTCGATATCCCAACAAGTGGGTGCAAACGAGATGTACAAAGTAGCAGTCGGTACGCGGGGAAGCACCCTCGCCCTTTGCCAGACGAACTGGGTGGCTGACAGACTCAGGGCGCTTCATCCCGGCCTCGAAATCGAGATCAGGATAATCAAGACGAAAGGCGACAAGATCCTGGGCGTGCCGTTGGCGAAGATCGGCGATAAAGGGCTTTTCGTGAAGGAGCTCGAACACGCCCTGCGCCGCGGTGAGATTCACTTTGCCGTCCACAGCATGAAGGACGTGCCCACGCAAGTGCCCGGCGGGCTGTGCATCGCGGCTGTTCCGGAGCGCGTGGATCCGTCCGATGTGCTCATCAGCAACGGCCCAAGCCTCGCCGAACTGCCAGGCGGCGCACGCATCGGGAGCAGCAGCCTCAGGAGGCGCGCGCAGCTCCACAATTACCGGGCGGACCTCGAGATCCTCGACCTTCGGGGGAACCTGGACACGCGCCTCCGGAAGCTGGACGAGGGAGAGTACGATGCGATCGTTCTTGCCTACGCAGGTCTTCATCGCATGGGCTGGGCGGACCGTATCACGGAAACTCTCCCCCTGGAAATATGTCTTCCGGCAGTCGGACAGGGCGCGCTGGCAATTCAGGCTCGGCGGGGCGACGCAGAGACCCTGGATTTGCTGGCGAAGCTGGATCATCCCGAAAGCCATGCCGCTGTTCTGGCCGAACGAAGCCTCATGCAGGCTTTGGAGGGCGGTTGCCAGGTTCCGGTGGGCGCATCGGCGTGCGTGAGCAATGGGACGTTGAAACTCGCAGGAGTCGTGGCAAGCCTGGACGGCGCGCAGCTCGTGCGTGGAAACGTCGAGGGCGACCCGGAGGAGCCGGAGGAATTGGGCAGGAAGTTGGCAAACGCGCTCCTTGCAGGTGGCGCGGACGAAATCCTGGAGGAGTTGAGGCGCTGATGGCAGTCATAGACATAGATTTCTTGGTACTGGGAAGCGGCATCGCCGGGCTGAGCTTCGCGCTGAACGTGGCTGAGCACGGCAGAGTCGCTCTCGTCACCAAGAAGGACGATACGGAATCGAATACGAACTACGCGCAGGGCGGGATCGCAAGTGTCACAAGCCGCAGCGACTCTTTCGACCTGCACATTCGCGATACGCTGACCGCCGGCGCCGGACTGTGCAATGAAGAGGCCGTGCAGATCCTGGTCACTGAGGGACCCGAGCGCGTCCGCGAGCTGGTCGAGCTGGGAGTCAGGTTCACGACCGAAAAGACCCCTGATGGCGAGAAGTCGTTCGCACTGGGTCGAGAGGGCGGCCACTCGAAGCGCAGAATCCTGCACGCCGCCGACCTCACCGGCCGCGAGATCGAGCGCGCGCTCGTTGTCCAGGCCAAGCAGCAGGTTAACATACGGCTGTTCGAGCACGAGTATGCGATAGACTTGATAATACGGCGCGAGGATGGCAAACTCACCTGCCATGGGGCGTACGTCCTTGACACAGAAACCGAAGAGATCACGACTTTCCGCGCGAAGATCACAATGCTTGCAACCGGCGGTGCAGGAAAGGCGTACCGCCACACGACGAACCCGGACATCGCGACCGGCGACGGCGTGGCGATGGCTTACAGGGCCGGCGTTGATATCGCGAACATGGAATTCATTCAGTTCCATCCCACCTCACTCTGCCACCCGGACGCCCGATCGTTCCTAATCTCGGAGGCGGTTCGCGGCGAAGGCGGAGTTCTCCGGCTCAAGGACGGCAGCACCTTCATGGAGAACTACCACGAGATGGGCTGTCTCGCCCCCAGGGACGTCGTCGCGCGGGCGATCGACGCCGAACTTAAGAAGAGCGGAGACGAGTGCGTGTTCCTGGATATTACGCATCTCGACTCGTTGAGCGTGAAGAAACGGTTCCCGAACATCTACCACAAATGCTTCTCGGTCGGAATTGACATAACAAAAGACTGGATTCCCATCGTGCCGGCGGCGCATTATAGCTGCGGAGGCGTACTGACCGGCGTGAACGCGCGGACCTCGATCGAGCGGCTTTACGCATGCGGTGAGGTTGCATGCACCGGCGTGCACGGCGCGAACCGCCTGGCAAGCAACTCCCTCCTGGAGGCCGTCGTCTTCGCGTATCGAGCGGCGGAAGACTCGCGCAGACTGGCGAAGGCAGACCGGCCATGTGCTCAATTGCCCGATTTCCCGAAGTCGGCCCATACCGAGCGTACTGATTCCATCATACTGGCCGAGATGGCGGATTGGGTTCGCCAGGTAATGTGGAAATACGTGGGGATCGTCCGCACGAACGCGCGGCTGGAGAAAGCGCAAGAGGAGATCTCCGAAATCCTGGGCCAGGTAGAGAGCTTCTACGCGCACGGAAGGCTTTCCCATGAGCTGCTCGAGCTGCGAAATCTGGCGACCGTGGCGCGGCTGATTATCGAGTGCGCACTCTCTCGTGGAGAGAGCCGCGGCCTGCACTATAGCCTGGATTATCCTGATACTGACGATGTGAACTGGAAGAAGGATACGGTGCTGCGGAAGAACTGAAATTCGAAATCCGAAGTTCGAAGCACGAAACGGACGCCAAGTCCTAAGCACCAAACTCGAATCACGAAATGGAGACGAATGAGCGAAGACCGGAGCGCGAAACGCTATGACCTGGAAGACAGGACTCTCGAGCTTGCCAAGTGTGTACGGGGCTTTGTGAAAGCTCTGCGCGGCACTGTTGCGAATCGTGAAGACGGCAAGCAACTGATCAGAGCATCAGGGTCGGTGGGATCGAACTACGTTGAGGCTAACGATTCTCTTAGCAAGAAAGACTTTGTCATGAGGATAAAGATCTGCCGAAAGGAGGCAAAGGAGAGTCGCTACTGGCTGCGGCTGATAGACACTCAGGGGGACGCGTAGGCTGAGGCCGAACGGGCTCGGCTGATTCAAGAAGCTGGAGAGTTGATGAACATCTTTGGTGCGATACTGCGCAAGAGCGAGTGAGCTTCTGGCCAACAGGCCCCGAGGTGTGTATCTGTTCTCGATAGGGCAGTATCTCAGTTCCCGACCGTTTCGAATTTCGCGCTTCGAATTTCGAGTTTTGGATGCATGGACATGACATACAGCAAAGTATACCTCGTCGGCGCGGGACCGGGCGATCCCGGCCTGTTAACCCTAAAAGGCCGGGAGTGCATTCGTAAGGCGGATGTGATCGTCTACGACCGCCTCGTCCACCCTTCTATTCTCCGCCACGCGCGTCCGGACGCCGAATTGATCTACGTCGGGAAAGCCTCCAGCGCCCATACCATGAAGCAGGAGGACATCAACCGCCTGCTCACGGACAAGGCGAAGGAAGGCAAGACGGTGGTGCGGCTGAAGGGCGGCGATCCGTTCGTCTTCGGGCGCGGCGGCGAAGAAGCGGAGGCCCTCGTCGAGGAAGGCATCGAGTTCGAGATCGTGCCCGGCATCACCTCGGCGATCGCGGCGCCGGCGTATGCCGGAATCCCCGTCACGCACAGGGACTTCTGCTCGGCGCTGGGGATTATTACCGGCCACGAGCGGGCCGCCGAATGCGACAGGGAGACGGGGAGACCGGGGGATGGGGAGCAGGGAATCGCCCCGTCCCCCCATCGCCCCCTCGCCCCATCGTCATCGTCGGAGAACCCCAACCCCGGTTCGCGAATCAAATGGGACAAGATTGCGACCGGCATAGACACTCTCGTGTTCCTCATGGGGGTTCAGAACCTCCCAAACATCGTCTCGGAACTCGTGAAGAACGGGCGCGATCCCTCCACCCCCGTCGCGCTGGTCCGATGGGGCACGCGTGTCGAGCAGGAGACGCTTGTCGGCACGCTGGCGGACATCGTGGGCAAGGTGAAGGAGACCGGGTTCAAGTCGCCCGCGGTGACCGTCGTCGGCGACGTTGTCAATCTGCGGGAGAAGCTCCGCTGGTTCGATAACCGTCCACTTTTCGGCAAGAAGGTTCTGGTCACACGCAGCCGCGATCAGGCGAGCGCGCTTTCGCAACTCCTCCGGGACTACGGCGCGGAGCCGGTCGAGTTCCCGGTCATCCGCATCTCACCGCTGAAGGATTGCAGCGAACTCGATGCGGCGCTTGACCGTATAGAGGAGTACGATTGGCTACTGTTCACCAGCGCGAACGGCGTGACGGCGGCGATAGACCGGCTCCGGGAACTCGGTCGGGACGTTCGGTCGCTGAAGGGCCCGAAGATCGGCGCCATCGGCCCGAAGACGGCGGAGACGATCCGGGGTCTCGGGATGAACGTTGACTTCACGCCGTCGAAGTTCGTCGCCGAGCAGGTCGTCCAAGAGTTTCCCGAGCACCCCGACGGCAAGCGCATCCTGATCCCTCGCGCGAGGGAGGCGCGGGAGGTGCTGCCGGAGAAGCTCGCGGAAAAAGGAGCGCGGGTGGATGTCGTTACGTCTTATCAAACGGAGATCGAAGAGTCGGATGCCGCTGAGGTGAAGGAACTTCTCGCGCGCGGCGAGATTGACATAGTGACCTTCACAAGTTCCTCGACCGTGAAGAACTTCGTGCAACTGGTGGGGGAGGGCGGCCGGGTGTCGCTGCCGGAGGGTGTCAAGGTCGCATGCATCGGCCCGATCACGGCGCAGACGGCTGAGGAATGCGGCCTGAAACCCGACGTCGTGGCGGATGAGTACACGATCGAGGGATTGGTGGCGGCGCTGGTAGCTGGGGTTAAAGCCCCAGGCTAGGCAAACGGTAAGCATCCTGAAGGAAGCTGGCGGCTCCAGCTCGCTTCAGCGTGCTTCGTATAGGTGTAGACTCACGCTTTGACGTGAGGGAGAGAAATGATCGGAATCACGAAATTATACTGCGGGACCGCCACTACCGGCGACCCGCTGAGATACGGGCGTCAGACCAAGGGCATGCCCGCGCACCTGCTCCAGTACTCCGCGGATAAGAAGCCGATCGTCGTGTGGAACATGACCCGCCGGTGCAACCTGGACTGCATCCACTGCTACGCCGATTCG
>Ga0114930_10002124_pt1 | contig 18177 bp, 15 predicted proteins | sample AnhtaG_FD_87300 | JGI IMG/M metagenome (GOLD analysis project Ga0114930, IMG submission 87300) | Deep subsurface microbial communities from Anholt, Denmark to uncover new lineages of life (NeLLi) - Anholt_01485 metaG | ecosystem: Environmental > Aquatic > Marine > Oceanic > Sediment | place... | reverse complement strand
GGCCTTGGTGCTGGTGCGAAGGTAGAGGGTGGTTGCGCGCTCGGCGGCCTGGGCACAGAGCGCGCGCAAGGTGTCCTCGAACGATGCCCATGTCTGTTCGCGCGACGTGTTGTTCTCCGGGGTGCGGTGGAGAGACAGGATCAGGTCGTGGGCGCCAAGGGCCTGCATCTTGTCGATGACGTCGAGGATGGCCGCTCTGCTGGCCGCATAGTCTTGGTCGATGTTGTTCACGAGGCGGAGGTCGGGATACAGGTTGATGCCGGAGGTGAGGTCGACGTAGACGCGCAAGCCCTGCCGGGCAATCCACCCGGCCTCCTTTTCGAGCGCGTCCTTGTCGCGTTGGTGGGCATAGCGCCAATCGACCACGACGGCGTCGAAGTGTTCGAAGAACGTGGGCCGGGCCAAGACCTCTTCCTTGATCGCGCGGTTGCCGCGCAACGGCAAGGCCCGGCCGCGCGGTCTGGCCGGCGGCGCAGCGTGTGGTATCTCCTGGACGCCTTGCTCGCGGACGTTGACGCGGAAGATGCGTACGTCCCCGCCGGCGATCACCCCCTCCCCACTGGCGCCGACGTCTGCGCCCTCGAAGCCCTCGGGCAGGTAGCCTACGGCGTCCTTGTCGGATTGATCGAGGGGTAACTCGGCAATCGACTCGATGGCACCACAGCGGGAAACGATCTCGAGGGGCCGTTGTTCGAGCGCGTTGTTGCAGATGGCGAGCGTGTACTCGCCCGTCGTTTTTCGGCAGGTGATCAGGCTCAAGCCCTCGCCGACCTCGAAAAGCGTTTGCTCGCGGAACACGGCGTCCAGGACCGAGCGGACGTGGTTCAAGAGCGGGTACGGCGTGAGGAAGGGTTGGTCAACGACGTTCGGGATGGTGTTTACGGCCGGCTCGCAGCCTATGCCGAACGGACTCGCCAGGACCGTGACGCTTCCCTTGTCGCAGCCGACTTGGACGGCGGCCGGCATATCGCCGCACCGGGCAAGCACGCGGGCGCCTTCGGGCAGGCTCAAGGGACATAGCTCGAACGGCGCCGTTTCGGTGACGGCGTCGACGGCCTGCCCCGGTGGGAACCGCACGGCCGGGCCAGTCACGGCGATACCGGCCAGCCCGTCGGCGAACTTGGCCAGGTTGGCTGCCGTGATGACGAGGCGTCCCCCGGCCTCGATGTATGCGGCGAGCTTGTCGCGCAATTCGAGGCGGCCGGACAGCTCGCCCGCGACCACGAGGACCGGATAGCGCGCCAACAGCCACGCCGCCGCGTCACGTAGTAGACAGTCGGCGGCATCGCCGTATGGCGTGGGCGTGATGAAACCCGACTCGTCGTGGAAGTACGAGGCGTCCTGATAGGCGGGATAGAACATGTCGAGCACGCCGTCGGTGAGGTAGTCGCCGGCCTCATAAGGCAGGTTGCCCCACACCCGATAGACGTTGCCGGTGTACAGATGCCTGGGGAAGGACCAGCCGGCGAAGAAGTCGATCAGCAGCGCGACCGGCGTGTGCATCACGCCCGGTTGTCCGTGCTCGGCCACCCAGTTTCGGGCGGCCTGCTGGATGCGGCCTACCGGGCTGAGTTCCTCGCCTTCGAACCAGGATGCTTCGAATCCGACGAAGACGCAGTTGTAGAGAATATGGTTGTACATGAGGCGCTTGAGGAGGTTGAGGCTGGTGCCTTTGGTGGGGCCGTTGCGTTCGCCCTGGGCTCCGTAGGTCTTCCATCCCCAGCGGTTCCATACCGATGCGTTGCCGAACCAGGGCACGCCGTACTGCTTGCCCGCGCCGCGAATGAAGGCGTAATAGACCTGGCCGTTCGGCAGGGCCTGGGCGGTCTCGGCGCCGATCGTTGCATAGACGCCTTCCTTTAGAAAGTGGTGGCCGAAGTTGAGCGAGACGAGTGTGGACATTTTGTTGCCGAGTTCATCGCACATATGCTCGAAATGCCGCTGGAAGTTCAGGTATTGCTCGAGGCGGCTGCGCGAAACCGGATGGGTCTGCGGTGCATATCCACCGATGTAGCGGCCGTCCTGCTCGCCCACGTCCATGCCGAGCCAGTGATCGCCCAGCTTCGATTCCAGCAGGTCGAAGACCTCGGCCGGCGGCTTGTACTGCTGCCAGTAACCGCCCGGACCGGACCCCGGCACATAGCCCCAGATGTCGAACAGGAACAGGCCGCGCTGCTTGATTTCGTCGGCGAGCTCGCCCAGGTTCTCCGCGAACACAATCGGATACGACGGCCACAGCACGTCGCCCAGCCCATGGGTGCGCGTATACTTCTCGATCTCCTCGACGTACTTGACGATCTTGCCATCCTCGACGCCGAAGCCGCGCAGGGTCGCGAAGCGGGTCCGGTTGTCAAAGGCGTCCCACGAGGGAGGCTGGACGTGCCGGCGGTCATAGTCGGGATGCCCACGTGGGTCCATGAGATGGGTGTATACGCGGCGCATGGCGGGGGTCCTTTCTTCGCTCACCGGTCGTTCCGCCCCGATTCCCAAGGCGTACAGCGTCTGCAACAGCAGCAGCACAAGGACGGCGAAGGGCACGTCCCTGGCGATCGCGCGACGTCCCCTGCGGGCCGCCGGCCCGGGTCTTGGATTGGACGACGTCTCAAGGAAGCGCCTGAACGTTCTTGGAGAAACCTCGGGCCTCATGTCTTATGTCCTCTTTGGGAAACGGCAGCGGACAGCATGCCGCCGTGCACACGGAAACGCAACCCGGTCCACTTTGTTTACGATTGCGCGGCTCAGGAACGCACGCGGGTGCAGGCCGATCGCGTGGGTGTTCCGGCCTCGGTATGACGTCATCGTTGGTTCTTATCTGCGTGAGGTTCTGTTCTGCGTTCGCTGAGCTTCGTTGTATGTTGCGAAGGAGTTGCGCACTCAGACGGTGGTTGGCTTTCCTCTGCGCGAGTTGCTCGATTCGCGGTTCTGTGGACACGGGGGGCGGAATCGCTTATGCTGGCGGCTCGGGTTGGGTGAAGGCGCTACGAAAAGGGTGTGGGCGGTCGCGAACGCATGAGGCCGGTTCTGGCGATAACGATGGGCGACGTGAACGGCGTGGGTCCGGAGGTGCTGGCGAAGGCGTTGGCGCGGGCGGAGGTGTGGGCGCAGTGCCGGCCGGTGGTGGTCGGTAGTGCGGGGATTCTCGACGAGGCGGGGCGTGATGTGGCCGGGTTCCCGGGGGTGCGGGCCGTGGGGCGGTTGGAGGAGGCGGCGTTCGTCGGCGAGGGGTGCCCGGTGTTGGACGGTGGTTTTGGCGCGCCGGCGTATCGTCCGGGGACGTTGGACGCGGAGGCGGGGCGTTGCGCGGTCGAGTGGGTCAAGCTGGCGGTACAGTGGGCGATGGGCGGCGAGGTGGCGGGGGTGGTGACGTGCCCTATCAACAAGGAGGGCATCCATCGGGCCGGGTGCCGTTACGCGGGGCATACGGACCTGATCGCGGCCATGACGTCGAGTCCGGACTACCGGATGTGCCTGTTTGCGGGGCCGATGCGGGTGGTCCACAACACGGGGCACTGCTCGTTGCTCGAGGCGATCGCGGCGGTCACGCAGGCGCGGGTGGCGGGGTCGATTCGTATAGGGCATGAGGCGCTGGTGCGGCTGGGGCTGCCGCAGCGGCGTATCGCGGTCGCGGCGCTGAACCCGCACGCGGGCGAGGCGGGGGCCTTCGGCTCGGAGAGCGCGGCGATCATCGGGCCGGCGGTCGAGGCGTGCCAGGCGGCGGGGATGGCGTGCTCGGGGCCGCATCCGGCGGATACGGTGTTTCGGCGCATGCGGGCGGGCGAGTTTGAGCTGGTGGTGGCGATGTACCATGACCAGGGACATATCCCGATGAAGCTGATCGCGATGGATGAAGGGGTGAACGTGACGCTGGGCATCCCGATCGTGCGGACTTCGGTGGACCATGGGACGGCCTATGACATTGCCGGGAAGGGGGTGGCGCGGGAGGAGAGTCTGTGCGCGGCGATCGCGTTGGCGGCGGAGTTTGCGGGGCATGGGTAATGTCTCGATTCGAGTCGGCCGCCGGGAGGAAGTGCTGAAGTCAAGCGAGAAGCACGCTGAAGCGCGCTGTGTGTTTGTCGTGGTCCCTGGCCCCCCCGGCTGAAGCCGGGGGCAAACGGGGAGCCCCGTGAACGGGGCTGATAGGACACACGGCTGCGCAGTGGACAACTCACGGCAAGGAAGACACCGCAGACGGGGCTGATAGGAACAACGGCTGCACATTGGCGCTTGTGGGGCAATCTGCGGCAAGAAGAGGCGTGAGCAGTTACGGAGGAGGAGGGCGAGGAGGAAGACGATTACGAGCACGAGCACGAGCACGACTGGGAAGGCGAGGGAGGAGGGCGAGGAGGAAGACGATTACGAGCACGAGCACGACTGGGAAGGCGAGGGAGGAGGGCGAGGAGGAAGACGATTACGAGCACGAGCACGAGCACGAGGAGGAGGGAGAGGAAGAAGACGATTACGATTACGAGCACGAGCACGAGCACGACTGGGAGGGCGATGAGGAAACGCGCGGTCACGTGGGGCGCGGGAATGGCGTTGGTGTTGTTTGCCGTCACGGCGGCGGCGGAGGACACGTTCGAGAAACACAAGAAATGGCTTCAGGTGGGCCCGAGCCCGCGTGCGATCGTGGCGGTGGATCTGAATGAGGACGGACTGCCGGAAATCGTCACGGCGGACACGGGTTCGATGCGTGACCCGCGCGAGGAAAAGCCGGCCAACGATGAGCTGTCGTTTCTGGTGGCGTTGGGGGACCTCGAGTACGAACGGAAAACGCCGTTCCGCGCGGGTTTTGCGCCGTACGCGGTGGCGGTGGCCAACATGGACGCGCTCAAGGCGCCGGACCTGGTGGTGGTGAGTTTCATGGCGATCTCGTACCGCGACGTACCGACCCGCAACCTGCTCCCGGCGCAGGACGTGGCGCTGTTCCGTAACATGGGCGACGGGCTGTTCGAGTCGATCTACTACCATGTGCCGGACGAGACGCTGCCCTATAACCGGGTGCGTGACGGCGACGAGGAACCGGTGTTCACGAAGCCGGGGCTCACGTCGCTGGCCGTTGGGCAGCTCGACGGCGACCGCCAGCGGGACGTGGTGGCCACGGCGTGGTCCAGCGACGTGCTGGTGTTTCTGCCCGGCTCGGCCGAGACGTACCTCGGGGAGGCCCGGACGATACCCGCGCCGGGGGGCCCGCGCGACGTGAAAGTGGCCGACTTCGACAAGGACGGCCATCTTGACTTGGCGGTGGTCCTTCACAGCTCACACGAGCTGGGCCTGTGGCGCGGCGACGGCGCAGGGGGCTTCGAGCCGGTTACGCGCTTCGATACGCGGGGCAAGCTGCCGACCAGGCTGCAGGTGGGCGACATCAACGGGGACGGCCGGCTCGACTTGGCGGTGTCGCATTGCCACACGGACGACTCGATCGTGCTGTTCTACGGCGACGGGGGCTTCTCGTTCAACACGTCGCAGGAGATCCTGCTGGGCGAGCACAGGGACATCCTGGAACGCGAGGTCCGCGACCTGCTCGTGGCCGACCTCAACGGCGACGACAAGCCGGACCTGGCCGCGGCGTGCTACGGGTCGGCCGAGGTGGCGGTGCTGCTGAACGCGTCCGAGTCGTCCGCGCTGCCTCAACGCTTCGAGCAGGAGACCTACGCCTACGAGGAGGCCAAGCCCCGGGCGCTGTGCGCGGCCGACTTCAATGCGGACGGCGCGACGGACCTGGGCGTCGCGCTTTGGGAAGCCAACGCCGTGTCGCTGTTGCTCGGCAAACCGACGAAGGCGAAGGAGTAGGCCGGAAGCTGGCCGGCAACGCACCAGAAAATGGAAAGCACAGTCCCAGAGCCGGTTGTCCGCGAGGTGACGTGCAAGACGGTGCTGAACAAGTCGACGCTGGGCGAGTATTCGCTAAACTGTTACGGCGGGTGCCGTCACGGGTGCGTGTACTGCTACGCGCGCTTCATGCAGCGCTTCCATCCTCACGAGGAACCGTGGGGCGAGTACGTGGACGTGAAGGTCAACGCCGTCGAGGCGCTCGAGCGGCAGGTGGGCCGCCTACCGCCGGGGGAGGTCTTCGTTAGCAGCGCGTGCGACGGGTGGCAGCCCATCGAGGCCGAACGCGAACTGACGCGGGCATGCTGCCGGGTGCTGGTCGAACACGGCTTCAAGCCCAACGTGCTGACGAAAAGCCCGCTGGTGCTGCGTGACCTGGACATCCTGTCCGGCCACGACGCGCGTGTGGCGGTGACGGTGACGACGCTCGACGAGTCGCTGCGGCGGCTATGGGAGCCGCGGACGTGCCCGGTGGATGAACGCTTCGAGATCATCGAGAAAGCGCGCGCGGCAGGGCTCGAGACGGGCATCATGTTCGGGCCGCTCCTGCCGTTCCTGTCGGACGACCAAGAGGCGGTCGACGCGTTGCTGGAACGGGCCGCGGACGCCGGCATCGATCGGATCTGGGTGGATGCGCTGAACCCGCGGCCCAAAGTCTGGGCCTCGGTGCGGGCGTTGCTCGAACGCTCGTTCCCGGAACTCGTCGAGCGGTACCAGCGGGTGTTGTTCTGGCCGCGTGTGCGTGCGGCCTACGTGGCGGGCCTGCGCGAGCGCGTCGCGCGGGCGGCGGCCCGTTTTGGCGTGGCGGCCCGCATGTGAGCGGCATGCCGCTGTGCTATACTGGCGGCGCTTTCGGGGCGCCCGCATTGGGAGGCCATGCCCGCGATGCCGTACTATCAAGACCTGCACACACTGTTGGGCGAGGTGTGCCAGTGGGCGGACTTGCGCCATGAGCAAGGGGGGAAGGCTGGGCCGACCATGAAGCGCCTGCGCAAGGAACTGAAGCGCGCGCGGAAGGACCTGCGCAAGGCCGAGCCCGGCGACGCGGCCCTCGAACGGGAACCGAACGATCTCGACGAGATCCGAGCGCTGAGACCGCAGGGGCCGCGCCTTATCTGGCCGAGGCTGAGGACGAAGGGCCTGCGCGACCGGCTCAAGGGGGCGTGGCTGGGCCGTGCGGCGGGATGCACGCTCGGTGCGCCGGTCGAGGGCTGGTCGATTGACGACATGGCGCGGCTGGCGCAGCGTGGCGGCATGGCGTTCCCACCGACCGACTACTGGACGAATCACCCTTCGCCTGAGGTCGTGCGCTACGGGTCAAGTGCGGTCAGCGACTACTTGCGCGGGCGCATGAGGTGCATTCCCGTGGACGATGACCTGACGTACACGCTGCTGGGCCTGCTGGTCCTCGAGGACTACGGGCCCGGCTTCACGACCGGACACGTGGGCGACGCTTGGCTGAAGTACTTGCCGGTGGCGTGCACGGCGGAGGCGGTGGCGCTCGAGAACCTGCGCAACGGCGTGCCGGCTGCGGAGGCGGGGTCCAAGAACAACCCGTTTCAGGAATGGATCGGTGCGGACATCCGCAGCGACCCGTGGGGCTACATGGCGCCCGGCTGGCCGGAAAAGGCGGCGGAGCTGGCCTATCGGGACGCCTACCTCTCGCACCGGCAGAATGGGCTGTACGGGGCGATGTTCTTCGCCGCGGCCATTTCGGCCGCGTTTGCGGTGGCCGACCCGGTCGAGGCGCTCGAGATCGGGCTGACCGAGATCCCGAAGGACTGCCGCCTGACGCGCGACCTGCGCTGGGCGCTCGGGCAGGGCCCGAAGCTGAAAGACTGGCGCGAGGCCCGCGCGGCCGTGGACGCCCGCTTCCCCGACATGCACCCGGTCCACACCAACAACAACGCCTGCCTGACGGTGTTCGGCCTGATGCTGGGGGGCAATGACTTCACGCGGACCATCGGTATGACCGTGGCCATGGGCCTGGACAACGACTGCACGGCCGCCACGGCCGGGTCGCTTCTCGGCGCCGTCGTCGGCATCCGGAAGGTCCCCGAGCACTGGTGGAAACCCTTTCGGAACAAGGCGCGCACGTACCTGCGCCACCACGAGTGGTTCCGCAACACGAACGTGGTGACCCGCTTCCGCCGGGCCGCCGAGAGGGTCTGGCATGCGTGACGCCGTGCGTGTTCGCCCGGGCCGGTTGTACGGATCGACAATCCAAAATCCAAAATCCAAAATCCAAAATCGCAATGCCTGATGTAATCCAAGAGTGGCAGTTGGCGCTGGGTGCGGACAACGTGGCCGCGGACGAGGTCACGTTGAAGCGCTATGGCCGCACGACCTTCGACCGCGGCACAGAGCCGATCGCGGTGCTGTACCCGCGGTCGACGGCCGACGTGCAGGCCGTGGTCCGTATTGCGTCGGCCCACGACGCGGTGATCTACCCCATCTCGCGGGGGCGGAACTGGGGTTACGGCGACGCTTGCGCGCCGACCCCGGGCGCGGCCATCGTGGACCTGGGCCGGATGAACCGGATCATCGAGGTAGACACGGAGCTGGCCTACGCGGTCATCGAGCCCGGCGTGACGCAACAGCAGTTGTACGACCACCTGCGGGACAACGGGACGGGGCTGTGGCTTGACTGCTCGGGGGCGGGCCTCGAGGCGAGCCTGGTGGGCAACACGCTCGATCGCGGGTTTGGCCACACGCGCTACGGCGACCACTTCCTGGCCACGTGCGGGATGGAGGTCGTGCTTGCGGACGGGCGCGTCCTGGACACCGGTTTCGGCCACTACGCGAACGCGCGCGCGGCACGAGCGTACCGCTACGGGGTGGGGCCGTTTCTGGACGGCCTGTTCGGCCAGTCGAACCTGGGCATCGTGACGAAGATGGGGCTGTGGCTCATGCCGGCGCCCGAGGCCTTCTGCTTTTTCTTCATCAAGCTCGACCGGGATGAAGACCTGGCGCCGCTGGTCGACCGGCTGCGTCCGCTGCGCCTGGCGGGGGTCCTCGAGTCGGCGCTCCACATCGGCAACGACCTGCGCGTGCTCAGCGGCACGGGACGGTATCCCTGGGAAGATGCCGGCGGCCAAACGCCCCTGCCGGACGAGGTCCGACGCCGCCTGCGAGACGCTTCCGGGGTAGGCGCGTGGAACGCCGCGGGGTCGCTTACCGGCACGCGGGCGCACGTGCGCGCGTCTCGGAAGGTGTTGCGCAAGGCCGTCCGCGGTCTTGGCAAGCTGGTGTTCGTGGACGATACGAAGCTGGCGCTTGGCGAATTCGCTGCGAAGTGCCTGGGCGCGGTGGGGCTGGGCGGCCGCCTTCGGCGTCAACTGGAGGCCCTCACGCCGAACTACGGCCTGCTCAAAGGGGTGCCGACGGACGAGCCGCTGCTGGGCGCCCAATGGCGCTTGCGCGCACCGCCCGCCGGCGGCGCCACGGACCCGGTGGCCGCGGGCTGCGGGCTGATGTGGGTCTCCCCCGTGCTGCCGACGACCGGTCGCGACGTGACCGCGCTGCTACGCATTGTCGAGCCCATCTTCGCGCAATACGGGTTCGACGTGCTGGTCACGTTCACGCTGATCACCGAACGGGCCACCATCGCCATTATGAACGTGGCCTTCGACAAGGCGGACCAGGAAGAGACGGCCCGCGCCCGGCGCTGCTACGACGCCCTCATGGACGGCGCAATGGACGGCGGGTACTACCCTTATCGCGTGGGCCTGGCCGGGATCCCGAAACTGTGGCACGCCGACGACGTGTTCTGGGACGTGGCGGCCCGGCTCAAACGCGCCCTCGACCCCGAGGATATCATCGCCCGCGGCCGCTACATCCCGCCGCTGGGTGGCCAAGCGCCGACGAAACCATGACTTGAGGATCTGAATACAGCATTTCATGACAACGGTGACGTTCAATCCAGTCCGGTTCCCTCCCCGTGCTCGTGCTCGAGCACGAGTACAAGCACGAAAGAACGGCTTAAGTGAAGGCTGTTGCCTTTTGGCCCCGTTGCTGTAATCAAGAGAGCGAGGCCCCTGCCGCGCTCCAATTTCTCCTGGCGGAAGGCGCGCAGTTTTCCATATAGTTGCGTGGGCCAAACACGCGATAGGGAAAGGGCAGTGCTATGAGCAAGCAAGTAAGCATCATGCCGTGTCTCGATATGCAGAATGGTCGCGTCGTGAAGGGCGTGCACTTCGTGGATATCCGCGACGCGGGCGACCCCGCGGAATGCGCCGAGGCCTACTGCGAAGCCGGCGCGGATGAGCTTGCGCTCCTTGATATCACGGCTACCGTTGAGGGGCGCGCCACCATGCTCGAGGTGGTGCGTCGCGTCGCACAAGTGACGACCGTCCCGTTCACCGTCGGCGGCGGCATCCGCGACGTCGCCTCCGCCACGGCCGTGATCGAAACGGGCGCCAACAAGGTCTCGGTCAGCAGCGCCGCTTTCCGGAATCCCGAGGTCATCCCCGAAATGGTGACGGCCCTCGGTTCAGACCGCGTTACTGTTGCCATCGACGTCGATCAGAATCCGGCGATGCCGTCCGGATACGAGGTCTACATCGACGGCGGGCGCACCGCCACCGGCGCCGACGCCCTCGAGTGGGCCAAGCGCGTTGACGGATACGGCGTGCGCGTGATCCTGCCTACGAGCAAGGCGGGCGACGGGGCGCGGACCGGCTATGATCTGCCGGTGATACGTGCCATGGCGAACGCCACGTCCGCGGCCATTGTGGCTTCCGGCGGGGCCGGCGAGCCCGAGCATTTCTACGACGCCTTCGAGGCCGGCGCGACGATCCTTCTCGCCGCGTCCGTCTTCCACTTCAACATCATCCCCATCGCGGACCTCAAGGCCTATTTGCTGGACCGCGGCGTCAATGTCAGAACGTGAGTATCGAGATCTCGGCGTCGTTGGCCAGGGAATCCAAACGATGAATCGCAATGCTGTACTACTTGCCGCAGGGTTCCTTGTTCTTAGGGTCTTTGCAGGGAGGTTCGTAATGGCCGGCGGCCCTTCTTTGGAGCAGGCCGAGCTTTTTCCGAGTGGCAAAGGCGGCTACCACACATACCGTATTCCCGCCCTTCTGGTGACGAAGCAAGGGACGGTGTTGGCCTTCTGTGAAGGGCGCAAGAACAGTGCCAGCGACCACGGGGACATCGACCTGGTGCTGAAACGCAGCACCGATGGGGGGCAAACGTGGTCCGACATGCAAATCATCGCGGATGACGGCGACCACACCATGGGGAATCCGTGTCCGGTCGTCGACCAAAGCAACAACACCATCTGGTTGCCACTGTGTCGCGACAATAGGCGCATCCTTGTTATGAAAAGCACGGACGACGGCAGAACGTGGTCGAAGCCGGCCGACATTACGAAAGAAGCCATGGATCCTGCGTGGTATTGGGTGGGAACCGGTCCTGGCCACGGTATTCAGTTGAGAAGCGGCCGACTGTTGATCCCGTGCTGGGCTGACGCCACCGCACACCTCGGCGAAATTCAGTTCTCCTTCGTGTTTTACAGTGACGATTCCGGCGCCACCTGGCAGAAAGGTCCGGCACTGGACCAAGATGCATCGGACGAGTGTGAAGCGGTCGAACTCGTTGATGGATCGTTGTACATGAACATGCGTAGTCGTGGCGGAAAGAAGCAGCGCGCCTACTCGTGGAGTAAGGATGGCGGCCAGTCCTGGTCCACCGTGGGGTTCGATCCCCGCCTCCCCGAGCCCTCCTGCCAGGGCAGTATCATTCGCCTCACGAATACCCCTCTGTTCCGCAAGAGCCGCATTCTGCTGGCCTGTCCCGCCAGCCCTGACGCACGGGACCACTTGACGCTTCGAGTCAGCTATGATGAATGCCGGACTTGGCCCGTGTCGAAGGTCCTCTTCTCTGGGCCGGCCGCCTATTCGGATCTGGCCGTCACGGCGGACGGGGAGATCCTTTGTCTCTACGAGGCAGACAACTATGAGAGAGTAGCTTTGGCACGATTCAACATCGAATGGCTGACCAACGGAAAGGACCGCTTGGCGCAGAACTAGCGCTACACAGCCCTTCAGCGTTCTCCCGCTGGTACGCATGCGCTGAGGGAACAGTGGAGCCAAACCAGCGCCGGAATCTACGGGCTGCCGTGCAAGGGGGGAACGCGGCAGTGAGGGTCGGCCTGCAATTTGACCCACGTTTTAGGACCTTCTATTCTAGAGCACGGTCTCCGGGGAAATGCGGGTGTCAGGGAGCGTTCGTCTTGGCGTATTGGCCCTAAAGTTGACGCGAGTAAACATTCCTGGAGCTGTGTAGGTTTCTAACGAGCGGATGGAACCGGACGCTTCGCGCGGCTCATCCGCGAACGGTTCGGTCAGAGAGATGAGATATGGCGGAACACGGTGAATGGAATCGCAAAGGCGCGACTCTCAGCGACGTAACGGCGCAAAAGGAATATGGAGTAAGCCGGGACTTCATTGTGAAAGGGATCCAAGCCGGCAGACTCGAATACAGAGAGGGGGCGATATGGGGCAACCCATATCTCAGGGTTTTGCGGAGCCAACTTGAGCGGTACATCGCCGCGGAACTTGGGTCGGACCGCCTGGCGAGCAGCAAAGCCCAAACAGAGCTGCGCAAGATCAAGAGAGAAATGGCCCACCTGAAGAAGAAACTGGGTGAGCTTCAAGCCCGAAGAGCAGAGCTTGAAAAAGAGATCCGAGAATAGAAGACCCAGCCAAGGGTTGCACGCTATCGTCGCGTAGCCGCGCCAAAGCGTGAACCCAATCGTTGGGCAGTCCAACGATTATGGACCACATTCCGTCCTTGTGTGCGACCATAGCCCGCTTGGAGATGGCGCATAGCTAGTTGTCAGAAAGCGGGTTGTGAGACTATTGACGAACTTCCACTTGCCTCGCAAGGCACAAGGAAGCGCCACGCAAGGTCCTTTCGCAGTGCACCTCGGCAAAGCTGCCACATCAAATGACCACCGGCCAGAGCATCCTGCACGTCACTTCTTCTTGCGGCTTCTGTTGCGTGCCTGTTTCTGACTCTTGCGCTTGCTCTTCTTGTTTTTTCCGGACGCTTGGACATTGGCCCGGCGAGGCGCGCCGAGACTGCCGGCTGGAATAGGAAAAACCCGCTCCGGTTCCGGCGGACCGTCCGGCGCGAGTCCCATTCCCGGAACGCCCAGTTCTTGCCGCGCGGCGGCCCAGGAACCCGCTATCCATTGGTCTACCCGGCAGGCCGCGTAAGCCCGCTCGATGAGTTCCGCTGATTCCGTCGCCTTGAGATCCAGCAGATTGGTGACAAGGAAGGCGTTGAGATCCTGGCGGTTGTCTTCATAGGTTTCCAATTGCTTGGTGAGGTGCGCCACCACTTGCTCGCGGGTTCCCGGATGCATCAGCGCTATTGCTCTCAGTCCGTCGGCCGCAGCGATCCGTGGCGACTCTCTGTTGCCGGCGTCGGCGATATATCTTGCCAGCATCGGGATGGCCTCAGGGCCAATAAGCGCGAACACAGTGGGAAACTCCTGAAGTTACCAATCATCCATCTGTTCATTCAGCGTGTTGAGCATGCCGAGCAGTGGTTCAACGGCTTCCACCGCGCCCAACTGCGCAAGTGCCCGCCAGGCGTGAATGGGCGCATACACCGCGTCGCCTTCCGGCCGCGCATCCACGTCGGCCCACAGCAACGCAGCCCGAATCAAAGCGGGGACGTGTTCCTCTGTCAGGCCGAGCTTCTCGACGTAATCAGGGTTGCCCTCCGGCCAGTGCGACGTTTTCCGCGCGTCACCCAAATGCAACAGCCCCTCCAATGACGGCAGGTCCATCGGCTTGAGCAGAAAGCGCAATGGATTGGTTATCCCGAATCCCAACTCACGGCCACCGACATCGTTGACCAGGAACACTTCACAGTCTTCCGCTGCCGCCTGCTTGCCAACGCGTTCGACGATCTCGTCGCGGGCACGTTGGGCCTTGTCGGGATCCGCATGGTTCCATGCCACGGACTCCGCCTCGGACAATGTATAGGATAAGGTGCGTTTCATCCTGTGCACTACTCCCTCTCAATGGGCGGAGGAGGGAGCCCCCGCCCCGGTTTGGCTCTGACTTCCGCCTCGGACGAATCGGCACAGATGCTTTCGCTAATCACGCGCGCGGTCACCTCGTCCAAGTAGGAGCGAAGCGTTTCGTTCAGTTCCTTGAACTCCGGCCACAGCGTTTCGTCGACGAAGGAGGCTGGCACGCGTGCCATGACCGTCGTGTAGCGTTGCCGGTGATATCGGTACGGTTGAACGTCATATCGGCGCATGAGTGCCACCAGGAGCCGTCTGGACCACGCGTCCCGCATGGTGAACTTGTATTCGACGGGCGGGTCGGATTCCTGCAGCTTTCGCAGGCGTTCCCGAATGCGGTCCATGGCATTCGCGGCCGCAACGCGTTCGCCTTCAAAGGTCGTCCGCGCGAACAGCGCCTCGACGCGCCGAAGCTTCTCCACGAGTTGTTGTTCTTGAGTCAATGGGAACTCCTCTTGTAGACTGGTGACTCAGAGCAAGCGGCCCTTGAGGGTCTTGAGTAATTCGATCTTCTCGATGAGGCTTTCTCCACCGACGCACGGTGTGAGGCGCGGATAGAACGAGGCCACGTCCTTCACTTCCGCGTTCGGGAAAGCCACACGCTCACACACCTCTTTGTGCAAACCCGTATCCTTGTCCAACCAGATCACGATCAACCGCGGGGCTTGCTGTCCATGTCGGAAGAGCTTCTTGTATGCGCTGTTCTCGGATAGCGTTGCTTCCATCCAGGTCCCTTCGTCAAGGACGAAGTCGGGATTGTAGAACCTGTGTCTCCGCAATTTCAGCCCATTCTTTGCGGCGAAGTCCACATACCAGGGATTGGGGTCACGATGCTCAAATATCGGCTCAGGTTGACAAGGCATCCTGAGTAGCCTCAATGCCTCGGTGACCATGTGCGAGAAGATCCGCCCGCGGGCGCCCGTCCGCTGGATGGAATACAGGTGATCGATGCGGCCTTCCAGGAATGCCGTGATGATCGGTTCCCATTTGCGCTGCGCCCTGCGTGCGGGTAGTGAAGCGTAACCGTCCGGCTTGCGCCTCATTGCGTGATTCGTCCACAGCATTTCATGTGTTTCTTCCCGCTGCCGCACGGGCAGGGCTCATTGGGACGGACTTTCGGTGACGGAACGGCGAGGGGAGGCGCTTCCCGGTACTCTCGCCTTCGGGCCTTTCGGTAGAGTGTCCGAAGTACGCCGCGCCGTTTTCGAACTTCGGCCGCAAGGTCTGGATGGGCTTTGCGAAGCGCCTTGGTGAGTGTTTCCAGGGCCGGCTTTTCCGACCACGGCGGAGTCAACGGCTTGAACGTGTCACGGCGGCTGTTATAAGCCGCAGTGGGCATATGTTGTGCAACACTCGCCTTGCCCTCCAAGGGAACATCGATACGAAGAAAATCGAAGAACACATCCCGGCAGTCACAATCGGGATTTATGCAGTACTGCTCATCAACAAGCCAGTGGTCTGCTCCCAGCATGAAAGGAAAGGCCTTGGCAAAGGGGAGTATCTCTTTGTATGCGACCATGAGGGTCGGGTCCATCATGTTCTCTGGCGGAAACGAGGCGTCCAGAGTGGCGCAGTCCGCCTCTTCTGTCTTCGACTCCTTGTATGTGTAGAAGCGCTGGTAGAGGTCTTTCCAGTTCTCCTCACTCATCTCCGCCACCAGGCTGTCGGCCAAGCTCAGGGGCTGTGGAGACAGCGGCTGGTCATCCCGGTGCTTGACGCACCTTTTTTCGAGATCCAGACAGAACGTCAAGGGCGGGAGAGTGGAAGCCGGGTCCCCGCCAAGAGGAGAACAAGAAAGGGTCACATCGTGGCACTCGCAGAGTGGGTCCGGGCATATCGTCAGTTCCACGGAAAACGCGGTCCCGGCGTAGGGGCCATTCCTCAAGTGCAACATGTAGCGCCGTTCTTCGGCGTCGTACGTCAAGGGGCGTGAACTCATGCGATTGCTTCCATGTTCTCCTCTCCGGCGTGGAGCCTGCCGGCGGGGCATTGCCGGCGGATGGCGTTCAATGCACGGCACGGATGGCTTTTTCGATCTTACGTGTGGGGTAACCGAGGATACGCCGCATCCTGCCCGACGATTCGGTGACCACGAATTCCTCTCCCGCAATGGAATACTGGGCGTCCCAGCGAATACTGAAGGTGCCAGGCGTTTCTGTGATGGTGTAGGGCTGCGGCTGGTAGCCTCTCGCCAAACAGAGCGCCGCACCGTCTTCGGGGTCGAGCATCCAGGCGTCGCCCGTTTCAGTTGAGAAGAACACCACGGGCCCCAAGGTCACGATGGACGTCACGCCCTCCAGGGCGCGTTCCATGATGCGTTCAGCTTCAGCTCGCACATTCACATCTTGACGTCTCAGAATTTGGCGTGTTGTTTTCGACGCCCCACACCCGGACGCGGCACGACCCGGATTCGCCCCCACGCGTCCGCAGCATTTCTTGTACTTCTTGCCGCTGCCGCATGTGCAGGGCTCATTGGGCTTGACCTTGGTCGAACGAAGGGGCTCATAGGGCGCGCGGGGCACTTGTTCTATCGGCCGCGGCGGCAGCGGCGTTGTGCGTCTTGCCGGGCGTTTGGGCTGTTCAAAGCAGGCCCACCAGCGCATCTCCTCGGTCACGTCCCCAATGTAGCCCCGTTCATCAGAAATGAGCCGTTCAAGAACGGTGGTCTTGTCCTGATTGAGAGCCCTCTGCACTTCCCCAGGAGAGATGAAGCCGGGGTTGACAAGGCCCTCCTCATACGCCTCGAGGATGTAGTCGTGGACTTCGGCGGGATAGAGGCGGGCGGCGCACGCGACGAGGGAGTCCCATGCATGGGAATGAGATCGCTCGAGCCTTCCCTCGAACAAGGCCTTGAAGTAGGCCATGACCTCATCCCGGCTCTTGTCGCCCGCCGCCACTAGCACCAGCAACGAACGAAGCGCGGCGCCGCGCATGTACTCATGGACTTCCGGGTCGCCGATGAGCCCCTCGATGGGACGGGTGTCGCCGCCGCACACGGAGGCCAAGACACGGCAGAGGTCTTCCGTGAGAAAGTCCCCCGTCAGCGCGTCCAGCACTTCTTCGTCCAGACGACAGAGCTGCACGACCAGCGGATACGCGCGCGCTTCCCGAAACTGCGCCAGGAGATACATGGCGTAGAGATGGGCGAAGTAAGCGCCGTCCGTGTCCTCTTCTACAATCTCCTGGGCCCGGGCCGCGGTGTCTTCCAGGATCCGCAACAACTCCGGCGTGATTTCCTCACGCCGCTCCACCGCCGCTTCGAGCGCCTCCCGAGGGAATGTGCCGGTGTTTCGCTCAAGCCCCTTCAGGATTCGGGTGATCTCCACGGCCTCATGACCTCTCTTGTGCTATCGGTTTGCGAACCATACGCAGTAATCCTCCACGGGCAAATACGCCGGCGACTTGCGCGGGACGATCTCGAGATCGCACAAGGGGAAGTCACGTTTCCGCCAACCGCATTTGATTCTCACCAAGACGCCCCGAAGATCGTCGACATCAGTAATGGCCAGCACTTGGACGTTGTCACCCATAGCCAGCCGCCCACGGTCTTGGGGTTCGGACACCTTGGCGTCCAGGGGGAAGGTCAGTGCTCTCTTCAGGTGCGTCTCCCACGCTTCGAACATTTCCTCTGCATCATCAGGGTCTGTCTCCCCAACCACGTCAAGAACCCGTTTGCCCCGCGCTCCCATACCCAGCCAGAAACCCCTGCGCTGAACTTGTCCCGCGCAGTGCCGTGCCTCCTCTTCGGTGTCCCGCGCGCGGGTAGACTCCACCTCATCAGCCCGCAGATACATCTCGACACAATCACAGCCCTGCTCTTCGCTGTCTGCTATGTATTCGTCCGGCATCGCGGCTAAGGTAGCGCTGTCCCATCTGATGCCAACACACGTCTCGCCATCATCCGTCTGTTCGACGCCGATGATTCTGCCCTGCCATCCCGCGAGAGACAGTCCCCCGAAGTCGGGACACATAACGCCCGCCTTGACTTCTACCGAATCGCCTTCTTGAAAACCTTCACTTCGTGCCAACATTTTCTACCTCTGCTAGCCTTGCGCATCGCCAACCGCGTACTCGTGACCCAACGCATGGACTGGTGGCGGGCGACCCCGCATCGCCCGATGTCCAAGAACAAACAGTAGCGTAACCCGACAACCCTAGACAAGCTCGCGCCGGCCAATCGTGACCGAACGGATGGGCGCTTGCCACGCCCCGGCGAGCACAATTCGCACTCTTGATATAATGGGCAACGGTTCGCCGTATGTGCAACCGCTAGCCACCTCCCCGAATGTCGCAACTACTGC
>Ga0114930_10002121_pt1 | contig 18179 bp, 10 predicted proteins | sample AnhtaG_FD_87300 | JGI IMG/M metagenome (GOLD analysis project Ga0114930, IMG submission 87300) | Deep subsurface microbial communities from Anholt, Denmark to uncover new lineages of life (NeLLi) - Anholt_01485 metaG | ecosystem: Environmental > Aquatic > Marine > Oceanic > Sediment | place... | reverse complement strand
TGGCAGGGGTCGCATGTCTGGGCCTGGGCGCTCTGCCGCTGGACTTACATGCGTCCGAGCGTCCGCCGAACTTCATCGTCATCCTCTGCGACGACCTCGGCTATCAGGACGTCGGCTGCTTTGGCGCTCCGCTGATCAGCACACCTAACGTGGACAGGATGGCCTCTGAGGGGATTAGGTTCACGGACTTCTACGCTGCCGCGCCGGTGTGCACGCCCACGCGGGCGGCGCTGATGACCGGCTGTTATCCTCTGCGCGTCGGACTGCCTAAAGTTCTTCACCCGAACAGCAAGATAGGAATCAGCTCGGAAGAGGTGACCGTCGCCGAACTGCTGAAGACCCGCGGCTACGCCACAGCCTGCATCGGAAAATGGCACCTCGGCCATCACAGGCCGTTCCTCCCCACGCGGCATGGGTTCGACTACTACTTCGGCCTTCCGTACAGCAACGACATGAACAAGCCGGACCCGGTTCCCTTGATGCGCAACGACGAGATAATCGAGCAGCCCGCCGTGCAGCAGACCCTCACCGAGCGGTATACGGCCGAAGCTGTCAAGTTCATCAAGCGGCACAAGGACCGCCCTTTCTTCCTCTACCTGCCCCACACGTTTCCACATACGCCGCTGCACGTATCCGAGCCCTTCAAAGGCAAATCGAAGCGGGGCCTCTACGGCGACGTGGTGGAGTGCATTGACTGGAGCACCGGGCGGATACTCGACGCGCTGGCGGAGCTGGGCCTGGACAGGAACACGCTGGTGATCTTCACCTCGGACAACGGGCCGTGGCTGATAAGGAAGGAACACGGCGGCAGCGCACTGCCGTTACGCAGCGGCAAGGGCACCACCTGGGAAGGCGGAATGCGCGTACCGTGCATCATGCGCTGGCCGGGACGCATCGCCGCCGACACCGCCTGCTCGGAGATGGCCACAGTGATGGACATCCTCCCGACGCTGGCAAAGCTGGCCGGTGCAAAGGTGCCGACGGACCGGATAATAGACGGCAAGAACATCTCGCCGCTGATGGACGGCGAGAAAGGCGCAGCGTCTCCCCACGAAGCGTTTTTCTACTATCGGTTGGAGCAACTTCGGGCGGTCCGCTCGGGGAAATGGAAGCTCGTCCTGGAGCACAAAGAGCCGCGGACAAAGCGCCTGATCCCGCTTTCGCTGTATGACCTGAAAGCCGACATCGGAGAGACGAAGGACGTGTCGGCTCAGTATCCCAGCATCGTCGCCAGGCTTCAGGCGATGGCGGAGCGGTGCCGCGAGGACCTGGGCGACGGGCTCACCGGACGCGATGGCAAAAACCGCCGGCCTCCGGGCACAGTAGGCGAGGATGGGTAAGCGCCGACAGGGGATATCGCAGGCGCCAGTGGCGTCGGCTGCGTGAAGCGTGCGCAGGTTTCGGCTGAGCCTGCGCGCATCCGATTCAAGAGAAGCTAAGCCCGATTGCTAACACAAGGCTCTGAACAGAGAGTTCAGTTTTCGTGTGCGGACCCAATGACTCCCACTCGCCGCAGGCGACTACTGTGCGGCTGGGTTGGGCTTGGGCGGCGGTATCCGAGCTTGGAATTCCTGGATGATCCCCAGTATCTCCGGATCGTCCGGTATGGAGCTGTCTATGCTCACCAGCTCCCCAGTACAGCTCATGAGGGTGTAGCGGTCGTCGTCGTCCCGGCGGAATATGGCACGGGTCCGGCCCATCTTGTCGCCCCACGCACCAGCCTGCACCACAGGCACAGCGCCCAGGTAGGACGCCGTCGGCTCCCCGACGGGTACGAGCCGCGGAGTCCGCAGGGTGCTGTGCGAATGCCCGCCCAAGATGATATCAATGCCTGGGACGGCCTTCGCCAATTGTGTATCGAGGCCGAGGCCCAGATGGCTCAGCAGTACCACGACATCCGCCTTCCGCCTCAACTCCGGAACGAGCTTCGCCGCCGTCTCCGCCGCGGGCAGAACCTTCAGCCCCAGCTCTGGACCGGCCACGTACACGTGGGGATGTGTATTGATCAGGCCGTTGGTCAGGCCGAAGAGAGCTACACGCACACCCCACAGCTCCCGGATCACGTAGGGCTCCACGAACAGCTCGCCCGTCTCAGCATCAACCAGGTTGGCGCACACCCAGGGGAACTCCGAGCTCTCCAGGTTGCGAACCGTATCGGGAGAATGCCATTGGAGATCATGGTTGCCCGGAACCATGGCGTCGTAGCCCACAGCGTTCATGACGGCAATCACTGACTCTCCGTGGAAGGCTTTGACGAGCGCGGTGTACCCATGGGTCGTGTCGCCTGAGTCCAGGAGCAGGACGGGCGCGCGCATCTCGTCACGCGTCTGGCGCACAACTGTGGCGATGCGGGCCATGCCACCGATGTCCGGCACAGCGGGCCTGTTGTTCTTTGGATCAGCACGCCGGGTGAACGGCGTGACGTTCGCGTGCAGGTCGTTTGTCGTGAGGAATGTCATCTCCAGGTAGCGGGGTTGTCCGTCCGCGGAGAATGCCGATGTTGCGAGGAGAACCAGTAGCAGGCAGGGGATGATTCGCTTCAACGTCATTAACAGCCTCCTAGTTCACGCCCGGGCTACTCAAGCCGGGGCTCCCACTTTCCCTTATGATACACAGCCAAGCGCCCGGGATGCAAGTTTGGGACCAGGCCGTAAGAAGTTACAATCGTTGATGGAAGAACCGCCTGTGCATGCAACCTCAGCCGGCTCCTCTGATGAAGGTGATGCCGTGGTGTTCGACCCACTCCCGAATCGGATGCGGTAAGGGGTGTGCAACGCTTCGCTTCACCTGCGGCGGCATTTGCACGCAAAGCGTTATTGCGCATAAATGCTTTCACTTACTAAGTTGAAGCTATGAGAAACGGGCGGATTGCTGCCCTCAGTGTTCAAGCAACTGTTAGAGCTCCTCGGGTGACGCTTCTATTTTAGGTTCGCCAATAGCGTTTTCATCTAGTTCTTCGCTTTCAACCATTACTCCGTATTTCCAATTCTTCATTTTGGAATGTTCATTTCTCAATTCATGGATCAAAATCACAGCCTGTCCACGGATAGTTCTTGCTAGGTTTTGTAATTCGCTAATTGCAATTTCATTTTCCGATTTTGATCTCTGGACTATCATATCTGCCACGTAAGCGATATTGTGGAGGGTATTATATGCTTGCCTGATCCTTTGTGTGCTGACGGCGATGTTGCCAAGTTGTACTTTCTCATTTATTGTCAGCTGATGCCGCTGCCATAACGCAAAACTGAATGACGCAACAGACACTATTCCGAAACAGAGGTTTAACATGTCCATTTTTGATTCTCCTCAGAATTTCTTTCCGCGCTGTTCAAGTTCTTCAGTTAAGCTTTCTAATCACGGGACTCAAGACTCTTGCTGGCCGACTATGGCCTCCTCTCTGGCTGAGCCACTCTGAAGTCCTCTGGCTCTTTACGATGAGGGAGGCCCTTGTTAAGCCGGGGCTATAGCGGCTGCCGGAACGTCGGTACCTTCTTTACTGATATAGGCTTCTAACAGTTTTCGGTTTTCAAGTCTCCGATCCCAGGTGGCACTGAACCAGGATCATTGTGCCCCCAACTTACGGCATTCAGCCCAGCACAGCCGCGCTTCCTTGTTGTCCGGCTCAAGATTGACAACCTTCTCGAACAGTTTCGCTGCCTTCGAGTATTTTCCGGATCTGGCCAACAATCCACCCAAGTTCCAGAGCGCGTATGTGTTTTCGTCATCCACGCCGATCGCTTGCTCGTAGGATAGAAATGCTTCCCCGATCATGCCGAGGGCCTCAAGCGCGACTCCGCGGCCATGCCACGCCATGGAGTGGCTGCGGTCCAACTTCACAGCAGTGTCGAAGTGCTCCAGAGCCTCTTCAGATCTGCCGAGACAGTCTTGAAGTATACTCCCCACCCCCACATGGACGTCGGGGTTATCAGAATCGATTTCCAGCGCCCTCTCGAAGGAATCAAGCGCGTCCTCTATACGGCCAAGTCTTGAAAGAGCGGTACCTCGATTCGCCCAAGCCATGCTGAATTCGTCATCTATCTCCAGTCCCTTGTCGAAACATCCCACCGCCCCTTCAAGGTTGTTCATGTAATTGCAGAGAATCGCTCCTTTGTCCGTCCAGATGGCAGCGTCATTCGGATCTTCTTGGATAAGGTCATCTATCAGCGAAATTGCCTCAGTCGCCCTTCCCATTGTTGCCATCACAGTGCTCTTGACATAGCGTAGTTTTCTGCAATCCGGATTCTTGGCCAACCCTTGCTCGCACAACTGTAGGGCAAGATCCAGTTGCCCCATGCTTTCCAATTTAGTCACGATTCTCTCCATCATGCCTACATTATCCGCTCCTGTCGAAGTCGCCTTCTGTAAGTCCAGTAGGCCTTCCTCCGATCGTCCCATCTGTATTAGAGCAAGCCCCGATTCTGCCAGCTCTTCAGCTTCCGTGAGGAATATCCCTGAATGGAGCACGAGGGCCCCGCTTTCCTTATCTACAATGTACCGTTGCTCTCCCACGCGCTCCTCTTCAAACGTCTTGAAGAGGAAGGGTGTCCCTGAAAACGCTTCCTGCAAATCGTCTATTAGTTCTTGAAACGATTGATGCCGTGCCTCGGGGGACTTCTCGAGACACTTGAGGACGACATCCGCAACCCCCTGTGGCACCCCGTCTATCCGGATTGTCATCTTTTCCGGCGGCTGCTGAATGTGACAACGGACCCAGTGTGCCCTGTCGCGCGCTGAGTAGGGCAGTCGATCCGTGAGCATCTCATATAGAACGATTCCGAACGAATATATATCGGATCGTATGTCTACCCTTCTTCCCAAGCATTGCTCCGGGGAGATGTACGGTAAGGTTCCCCCGACGGCCAAAAGGCCGCGCACTTGCTCGTGTGTGTCCCCGATCCCTTCCGCATCTGAGCCCATATCCCAAACAGCTTTGGCGAGGCCGAAATCAGTAACCTTCACCGCCGTAATGTCTTCTTGTCGCGATCTTCCCTGTTCACTAGCTAATGCGTCCAGCACGGTATCTTCGGCCGCCTGCCTGTCCCAGAAGTCGACATCCGAATTGAGCATCGTGTCAACTTCTCGTTGTTTCTTCTTTACGGTTTCGGACAGATGCTCCGCCAGATGATTGACATCCACCCTTACATCTCTCCTGACTCTTATTACTATGTTCTCCGGCTTTAGATCACAATGGGCGATAGATGGTATCTTCCACGCTGCGTAGTCCATAGCGGTGCAAACACTTCCAACAATCTTGGCGAAATGCTTCACATCGAGCGGCCGGATCTTCATCCAATTGCGGAGATTATATCCCCCAGCGAATTCGAGTATGATGTATGGCCTGCCAGCGAAGCGTTCCACACCCCTTGCCCACACGATATTTGGATGATAGCCAAGTCTCAGCCAGATTCTTGCCTCATCGGTGAATCGCTGGACAGTCTTCTCCCTCAGGTGCTCGTCCTTCAGTGTTTTCAGAACAATCTTCCCACCGGAATCCATATCCTCACAGAAGAAGACCACCCCCATTCCCCCTGCGGATTGGCCGAAGACCTTGTATCGCTGACCTATGATCTGTTCTGATTCGTTCATCTTCTTAATTCCTTCCGCCCAACAGTACATTTTATCCGGTATTGGCTTTCGTGCACGATTGTATCAGGGGACAGACTGCTTGTCAATTACAGCCTCGGCGATATGGCTATCACAGGGCAGTCAGTTGGCAGTCCCTGATGGCGGTGGTGTCATTATCCGGTAAGTCGCATAGTTTTGGGTTCAATTATGCAGTCGTTTCAGCCGTCCCTTGTCTGTCAGGCGCACGTCCCTGACCGGCAGGCGCCATACTGCATAGGCTGGGTGAGGCGGGTCCTCGAGCCTTCAGCGAAGTCTCAGTAAACAACCCATCTATGCTGTCGTTTGCCTACCATGCCTTCCCGAAGCGGGAAGGGGGAACGTCACGCGCCCCTCTCCGCTTCGCCGAGGGGCCGGGGGAGGGGTCCATCTGCGAGCCGCGGGCTGCGAACGCTCCTTGGAGCGCTATGTGATATCCTCACGTCATTCGGCCAGACCGTCCTCGATAGCCATAAGGAATTGCGTCAGGTGTCTTCCATAGTCCTTGCCTATGCCGGGATAGAACTTGCTGAGCGGCTGCGGTTTCAGCTTCTGGAAAGTCGCCGGCTCAAGAACGTGAGCTGCCGCACAAATGGTTCAGGGATCAGGCCGGTCTTGCTGATGGGAACATCCCATGTGATGACGCCACCTTTGGAAATGACGTGTTTGGTGTACCCGAGGACCAGTTCATCCGGGAAACGAGGAGAACCTCTGCCCCACGACTCGCCCAGGTAGCTGAGGATATGGAATCTGGCCCGGTGCCCGTCCCGCTCGACCCAGGGGCCAGGGCATTCCGGGAGGGCCTGTGCGATCTCCCCGGCTGTGTAGTCCTCATGCTCGGTGTGGCAAATGATCGGCGTCAGAACCCCCGGATTGAAGGCCACGATCGCATCGGGGTTCCCCGCTTTCAGGGCGGCGGCAAAACTGCGAAAATTCGGTTCATCTTCACATCGGTACATCTCGTCCGCGAAGTAGCAGCCGTCAATCCACCATCCGCTGACTTTAGTGCCCCAGCGTTCAGACCATTCTCGAATCACCGCTTCCCACTTCCTCTGGAACTCGGCGAGACGATTGCCTGTCCGCTTCGGCTCCCATGCATCCCGCCAATCGCCTTCGAAGCCCCACTGCCAGCCGAGTCGCTCCACAGCTACCGGATCCGCCGCCGGCGCGCCGCTCGGCAGATAGACCAGAAGCCTGATTCCCCGTGGCGCGAGGGCCTCGTGGAGATCCAAAACCAGGTCGCGGCGCGAGCACTTACTCGGGCTGATTCCCACGTAGCGGTCGTACGTGGAGTTGGGCGCCAGATAGTGGCCGGAGTTCTGCCCGATCGTGATAAAGAAGTACGAAGTCCCGAAGCCACCAAGCTGCTCCGCTAACCCGGCGACATCAAATCCGTCTATCCGCCGGCTCCAGTCCTCCGACGTCAATCCCGGGCCGCCGTCCGAACTGGGGGCCGCCCCCAGATAGTGGCAGAACACTCCCCATCCGCATTTTGCAAACCATTCTGTCTTGTCTTGCATCTTGAAAAATGTCCTCTTAGGCCCGAACTCCGGCGTCAAATCAACCACCAGTGCTCCGGACTGATTGCCTGCAAGCTGAACGATCGCTGATCCTCAGACAGCGATTCCAGGAGTTCCCTGGCCTTCATGCCAATGGCATCGGCGGCTAACTCCACGTTGCGTCTGCCCACTCCGGCGGAGGCATGCTGCCGCGGGTCCAGTCCACCGATTCCATCTGGCGGCTTCATGTCCGGGGCCAAAGGCTCGGTCCCCAGCTCTGACATGTCCACGAGGTCGGGATAGAAGAACATCATGTTTGAAGTCTCCCATTTTGCCGCATGGTCCGTGTACGATTCCTCACACTCGCTCAGTGTCACTTCCCAAAGGCCGATCCCGGCCACGGTGCCATCTGCCACGACGGGGTTGAGGGCGGTATTGATCATCTCGATTTGCTCATGAACGTTGTGTCCCGAGACTCCCATGATCACACGGAAGCCGGTCTTCTTCAGATGGTCGAAAAGGTCGGTAAGCACAGGGACAAGTGCTTCCTGTCGGAAGCCGTTGTGGAAGAAGACGGGAGGATAGACAACACCACCGAACTTCTCCGCTGTTTTCACCAGGATCCCGTGTGCTTTGAGGGCATCGTTGCCGAGCGGCAGATGCCTGCCGTGCCACTCGATCAGGCCGAATGGGACGTACACAACGGGAAAGGCTCGAGCTGCGGCTTCCAATTGACTGGGTCGCATGAATTGCATCTGGACTGATACAGGCAGGTCATTCTTCATGTCTCGTCCTCTCTTCAATGGCTGGCGTTATTTGGCCAGGCCCTCCTCGATGGCTATGAGGAACTCGTTCAAGTACGGGCCGTACTCCTTGCCTGCCTGGTTACGGGTTTGGGCAATGACCAGGTCGTTATCCAAATCCACTCGCAATATGGCGCTGGATGCGGCGCCGTGACCGAGGGTGCGCCGGCCGAGGATCGTCTTGTCCTTGGGCACGCCCTCCCTGCCCGCGTCGGGATGCGGCTTCCACATCCACTGCAGACCGATGCCGTATTCGTTGTCCACGCCGGGATAGAACTTGCTCAGGCGCCACGGCAGGAGCTTCTCGAAAGTCTGCGGCGAGAAGAACGTCAGCTCGCCGTACGAACCCTTGTTCAGCAGCAGTTGCCCCATCCTGGCGATATCCTCGACGGCGCTCTGCGTGTCGCATGCCAGGTCTGCAATCGTGGTGTTCTTCACGCCCAGTGGAGCGAACAAGTTCTCGTGCATCAGGCGGATAATGCTCTTGCCGCCGACCATCTCCATCACCTTTCCCGCAAGATCGAATCCCATGCCGTTGTACAGGAACGCCTTTCCAGGATTCAGGTAGGGCAGCCCGTTCGCGATCACGTTGTCCAGCCAGGGATTGTGCACCCCGCCCCACTGCCAATGGCCTTCAAGTCCCGTCGTGTGGGTGAAGCAGTGCCGGAGGGAAATCGCCTTGTCCCCCTCGACCGGAAAGTCAGGCAGGAACTTCCCCACCGGGTCGTCCAGTGAGATAAGGCCCTGGTCGAGGAACTGCGCGAACATCAGCCCCGTGATCGTCTTGGTGAGCGAGGCCATCTCCATCGGCGTATCAGCCCCTATGGGTCCGCGGGGCCCCTCGCCGAACGCCTCGTGAATGATTATCACGCCGTGCCGTGCGACGAGTATCGCAAACGGCTCCTTGCTCTCGGCGTACCATTCACGGCACACGGCGCGGATCTTCTCGGCGGCATCCGGCTTGACGCCCGCTTCCTCAGGAGTCCCGGCGCGCAGGACCGGCATCGGCTTTCCCTCGGTTCTCCGGGGCATCTTCAGCGGCGGATAGGCGTTCTCCACCCCCAAAAGCTTGCGCTTCAGTGCGAGGTGATAGTCGTTGTTTGCGATGTTCGGCGTGTTCAACTTGGTGGGTTCACGTCCGAGCGGCTTCATTTCGGCCAGATATGACATCAATACCGCACCCGCGGGCTCCGTCTCCAGGAACTCGATGAACTGATCGCCGGCATGTGATGCGATCATTTCCTTTCGTTCTCCCCACGCATCCTCATCAATAGGGCTGTTCGGCAGGTACTCAATGCGAGCTTTCGGGCCGTTCTCCCACGGGCGCCAATCCCGAGACCGACAGTAGAAGGTCATCGCGCGCCGGACGTGCAGGCCGTCCGGAGTCGTGCCCTCGATGACGGCGGCGTAGCGGCCCGGCTTTTCGGCAGCCGTCACTTCGTTCAGCTCGCCGTCGAACCAGCGGACTGTCAACGGAAACTTGCCCACCAGGTTTTCGACCTTGTCAGGCTCCTCCCACTGAATCTCCGGGAAGTTGCCCTGTTCGAACATGAAATCCCAGCGGTTCTTCGGACGCAGCTCGCACCTCTGGAACTCGCGAAGCCGAGCAAACAGGCCCGCCTCGGCCCTTCGCACAGTGCCCACCTGCTCGCCGTCAACAAAGACAGCCAGCTCCTCGCCCGGCACCAGCATTGACGGCTGGGCCGGGTAAACGGTGGCGCCGGCTCGGCCTGCCTCCTTGCCGAAGGTGCCCTTAGCGACCATTTTCCGGCCCGCCCGCAGTTCGAAAGGCTCGCCGGCAAGATCGAATACGCCGGTGATCTTGATGCGCAGGCACCGGTCCAGATTGCAGTATCCCGCGGTCCCCTCTGCCAGCACGTGCGGACCGGCTTTGTCCGCAAGGCGGACCCTGTGCATTTCGTTGCTGTTGTGCCGACCGGCGTTCGGGTACCACCGTGCCAGGAAGGGCCCGTCATTCCTTGCGTATACCTGGACGCCGACCTCGTCGCCCGCCTTCGGAGTCTTCGAAAGACCCGACCACGGCAGCAGGACTTCCAGTAGGTATTCGTCGCCCTTCAGCAACCGTCCGGCCTTGACGGCCTCCTTTCCCCCGGGTTTGGCGTCCCTGTAGTCGAGAAACACGTATCGCAATTCCTGACGGGTGGCGGTGCGGCCGGGCGCCAGCACAACCTGGTAATAGTCACCGATTCCAAGTTCGGACGCGAGGAACAGCTCCACGGAATCATTGCGCCACAGCACCTCCTCGTCCTCGGTCTCGTGCCGCGTAGTGTCGTGGACTTTCACAAGGACCAGCAGCCCGCGCTCATCCCAGCCCAGCCGGAACCGTGCGTCGAACTTGTCGATCGGCATCACGTCGCCTTCGTACGACTTCATGATCCCTATGATGAGGCCGCGGTCCGCCCAATCGCCGGGATCGCCGTCGATGGTTATGCCATCGAGCTTCGGTGCATCGAACAGCAACGAGTCCTCGGCGGCGTGAGCGGCCGGCATCAATGCCGCCAGAAACACAACGCAGAGTAGGCACGCGTAGTACTTTGACATGGTGACTTCCTCCCTTTGCTTCTACTTCGGAGCGCAATCCGTCCGGAGCAAAACTCGCATGAGTGGAACGGGGCCATGTGTGTGTTTCTCGACGCTGCCGCGTTTTTCCTCCCGGTTGTTGGGTTGATTCGGTGGTCACGATGGGTGCGCGATGCCGGATCAGGTAGGGGCCGGACCGGTGCCAGCCCGCAAGGACCCAACCCGGCCCGAGTTCCGCGCATCCTCCACAAACCGGACCTAACCCCCTGGCCCCCCTTGCCGAAGCGGGAAGGGGGAACACGCCGCTCCCCTCTCCGTTTCGGGGAGGGGCCGGGGGAGGGGTTCGAGATGTGTCGATGTCCAAGTGTGAAGCTTCACACCGAACGTGAGGTCGTGTGTGCTACGCCATCCGGCCCCGTCGTCCCCGCCGCTTCGGGAACATCTGCTCGCGCCGCCATGCGTCTACCGCGTTCTGTAGCTTTTCAACAGCCTCCAGGTTTTTGTGAGCCTCGATCGATAGCTCGACAGGACAGTCTTTGTCCAGTACCATCTGTTCGTAGATTCCCTTCGCCCGGTGGAGCCCGCAATCCAATCTGCTCAGCTTAGAATATGCACAGATGATCAAGCCTTCCAGAAAGTCAACAGCTGAAGTGTCCGGGTCGGTTTCGTTAAGCTCAGCAAAGAACTCCGATGCCTCAGCCAGGAGCTTGAGATCCTTACGGCGGTTCAAGAACTCTTCGAGGTCATACATGGCGACGTTCGAGAGCACCTTGGGCATCCTGCATCCTTGCGCAATGGCCGTACGGAACTCGTCCCGCGCAGCTTCTGTGTTACCCCCTACCACGTAGGCCATTCCGAAGTTTGCATGTGTCACGGCGTCCTCCCGCGAGTCTAGTATGGTCTTGTACTCCGCGCACGCGGATTCGACGTCCCGTTTTTGGATGAAAATCAGGCCCCTAGCATGGCGGAGTATGAGCAATACTGGGTCCAGGCGCTTTGGCGGCTGCGGATCTTTGCGGTCGAGTGCCTGAAGCAGGGCAGTGGCCTCGTTGAGCACTTCGTCCGCCTCTATGTTGCCGTCTACCTCCCCTTCCACGATCAGGGAAGCCTGGGTTTCGAGTTTCAAGGCCCTTGCGAAGTAGTCGTTCGGATCCAGTGTGTGGGCTTTGGTGAACTCCGATAGTGCTGTGTCTACGTCTCCACGGCGGCGTGACCACAACCCTAAATTAAGATGTAGTTCAGGCATATCCGGGTCGAGGGAAAGCGCCTCATCTAACTTAGCCTTCGCCTCCTCGTCCCTGTGTGTGTCATGCAGCAGGCACGCATAGAGATTGAGGGTCCCAGCGGCAGGGCCAAAACGTTGCGAGATTTCCTTCAGACTCTGTTCAGCAGAGGCGAAATCGGACTCGTCCAGCTGCAAGATGCACAGGTTGATATGCTTCTCGATGTTGTCTGGATCAAGGTTCCGGGCGCTCTCGCAATGCTGCCTTGCCGCCGCAGTGTCGCCTACATAGCGATAAGTCGCTCCAATGTTCGCATGTATGCGCGCTTTGTCTTTGTCGGAGATGATGTCTGCGCAATCGTCCATCGCTGACTTAAATGTGTTCAGCGCCTGCTCGCATTGCCAAGCTTCTCGTTGCTCTATGCCTAACTTAACTCTGTCCGCGACCAGACCATCCAACACCGCTTCGGAAAGAAACCTTACTCGACAAGAGGGCGACGTCGTGCTCAGTTGGACTCTCGTAGAAGCCGTTAGATGCGTGTCTTGTAGAACAGCATATAGGGAGCGCCTGTGCACATCCAACTCCTCGGCGACCAGATCTTCGTTTTCTGAAAGCTCTGCTTCGTCGAGCAGGAATCCCTGATCGTAAACGATCAGATCCCAACCGTATAACTCGCGAATCTCTTGTTCCCACCGTTTCCGCGATTGCCCTGTAACCTCGCCCCAGACGGTGAAAACCTTTACGTCGAAACGATGGCCCTCCTGCTTGCAGCGATCACAGTCCGCCTTCAGCTTGTGTAGGGTCGGTGTGAGAGAGAACGCAAAAGAGTAGCGCCGGTCGTCACAGCGAACGGGGATGAGCGGCGACGCGACTGCGTCCTGACCACAGTCTTTCATATCTGGGAGCGGATTCAGGTTTGGGTACAGTCTTCTCAGCAGCTTGCGTGCTACCCGTTGGAACTTGCTGCCGTTCTTTTCCTTTTTGATCCACTCAAACGCGTTAGTGATCTCTTGCCGCCGGTTACCTGTCACACCCGCCCTCCGATACGGTTCGTGCCATTCGTAGTCTAATCACCGCCCGCCTGCTTAGGCTTAGTAATTATAGCATAAAAGATAGGGGCAAATCCATGCCTCCCGTCACGCTGCGGCACCCTGTCCCACCCCGCATTTGTCATCCCACGCCCTTTGACATCCACGACTGGAAAATCGCATAATAGTCGCGCGATTCTCTCAGGGTATGGCGGCGGAAGATGTTTAGCTTCAGGAAACGGTCCCACGCTTGTGTTGATGGAGTTTTCGCTTCCCTGCTCTGCGTGGCGATGCTTTTGACGGTCGGAGCGGGGGCGGCTGTCGTTGGGGGGCGAATGAACTGTGTGAACGTTCGGGAGCGAGTTGGACTCTTGATCGCTGGGACTTGACCGTTGCTGACCTTGGGGTTGGGGGAGGGAGCTCAACTCCCTCCCCAACTTCCCAGAAACTCCCCCCAACCCGAGAAGCTCCCCACAACCTCAGGAACTCTCTCCCCAACTTCCCAGGAACTCCCGCCCCAACCTGAGGAACTCTCTCCCCAACGATAGACCGAGAAACTACGAGAGGCTGTCCCTAATAATGCCAGTCTACGTCCACAACGTCTCTCGCGTGGCGCTCGATGAACTCCCGTCGGGGTTCCACCTTTTCGCCCATCAAGGTGGTGAATACCTCGTCCGCGAGAATTGCGTCCTCCATCGTCACCCGGGCGATAGTCCGGTTCTCCGGATTCATAGTCGTATCGGCGAGCTGGTCGGCGTTCATCTCACCCAGACCTTTGAATCGCTGGATCCTGAGGTCCTTCCTGCGGATACCTTTCAGGATCTCCTCAAGTTCCCCATCATTGCGGGCGTAGAACTGCTGGTCCTTCCCCGTACTTACCCGATACAGAGGCGGCTGCGCCATGTACAGATGCCCCGTCTCTATAAGCGGGCGCATGTAGCGGAAGAAGAATGTGAGCAGCAGCGTACGGATGTGATCGCCGTCAACGTCGGCGTCGGTCATGATAATCACTCGGTTGTATCGAAGCTTGCCGAGATCGAATCTGTATCCGTTCTCCCTGCCGTTTGCTTCATCACCGTTCCCGTTGAAAAGGCCGTTCTCTTCGTAATCGGCTGCGGTCCCACGTGCGATTCCCGTGCCGAGCGCGGTGATCAGCGCGCGGATCTCCGCGTTCTCGAGAGCCTTGTCCAGGCGGGCTTTCTCGACGTTCAGGATCTTGCCGCGAAGCGGAAGAATCGCCTGGTACCGGCGGTCGCGTCCCTGCTTCGCCGAACCGCCGGCAGAGTCACCTTCCACAAGGTACAACTCGCACTTCGAAGGGTCTCGCTCAGAGCAGTCCGCCAGCTTGCCGGGCAGCGCAGAGTTCTCCAGCGCGTTCTGTCTCTTCACCAATTCCGCGGCGTTGCGCGCGGCTTCCCTGGCCCTGGACGCGGTTAGAACCTTGTCCACGATCCTCTTGCCGACAGCCGGGTTCTCTTCCAGGAACTCCGAGAGGCCCTCCCCGACGATGGAGTTCACGATGCCCTCGACCTCGCTGTTCCCCAGCTTGGTCTTCGTCTGGCCCTCGAACTGCGGCTGGAGCAGCTTCACGGAGAGGACGGCAGCCAACCCTTCACGTGTGTCGTCACCGATAAGGTTACTTTCCTTTTCCTTTAGTGCTCCGACCCGCCGCGCGTAGTTGTTGATTACCCTGGTCAGGGCGGTCTTCAGACCCGACAGGTGCACGCCGCCTTCCGCCGTGTTGATGTTGTTGGCGAAGCTGAGGATATTCTCCTGGTACCCATCGTTGTACTGAAGGGCGATTTCCACGTCGATATCCTCGCGCTGGCGGCAGAAATAGATGACCTTATGAACCGGGGTCTTGTTTCTGTTCAGGTGCTCGACAAAGGCCGCGATGCCGGTCTTATAGTCGAATTCCTGGGTCTCTCCGGTCTCTTCGATACTGAAAGTAATTCTGACCTGTTTGTTCAAGTAGGCGAGTTCGCGCAGGCGCTGACTCAGTATTTCGGTGTGGTAGTCGATCTCACTGAAGATCTCAGGGTCGGGGATCCAGGTAACAGTGGTGCCCGTGTCCTTGGACGAGCCGACTTTTCTGAGCGGTCCGGCGGGCACGCCGCGCTCGTACCGTTGATGGTAGCGCTTCCCGCCCCGGCGGACCTCGACTTCCAACCACTCGGACAGCGCGTTTACCGCGGAGACGCCGATGCCGTGCAGCCCGCCCGTGACCTTGTAGCCGGCTCCGCCGAACTTCCCGCCGGCGTGGAGCATGGTCATCGCTACTTCGACTCCGGGCAGACCCGTCTCTTTGTGTATGTCAACGGGTATACCACGGCCGTTGTCGGCCACGGTGATGGTCTTGTCTTTGTGAAGGGTTACGTCTATCCGGTCGCAAAAGCCGGCCACCACCTCGTCGATGCTGTTGTCCACGACTTCGACGAACAGGTGGTGGAGGCCTCGGCTGCCGGTGCTCCCGATGTACATGGCGGGCCGCATCCGCACGGCCTCCAATCCCTTCAAGACTATCAGCTGGTCGGCATCGTACTGGTCTATGTCGTTCTCGTTTGCCTTAGTTTTCTTCTGCTCCACGGCCATGTCTGGCATCTATCTCCTTCGACGCAACACGTCGTAATCTCGGCAGGGTTCCATGGATCATCCCACCTGTCGAGCGCCGGACCCTCAACAGATTCCGTTTGCTGACAACTACTGACGACTAGGGAAATTCTATCACAAAATGCGCCTCAGAGTCAAGAAATGCAGAGCTTCAAGAGGGACTTCGCGGGGCGGGGGCGGAGGGGAACACGAGTTCGGAATGCAGAGGGACGGCGTTCCTGCCTCACTCGATCTCCTGGAGCGGGCCTTTGTCGTGCGGCACGAGGGGCTCCTCTTCTTCTTCTTCCTCGGTCGGTCCGCGCGGTTCGGCATGAGGAGGCGCGGCCGCTTCATGCGGCTTGCCCTTTCTGCGAGCTTCTTCGGCTTTGCGGAGAATCTCTTCGGTTGACGGGATCTCTTCGCGCGTCGCCAGGCCGGAATCGGTGAGCACGGACGAGCCGTGAGACGTCATGTCGGAACCCGTCGGCACGAGGTCGGGGGGCCAGCGGTGCGCCGCCCGTCTGCCGACTTCCTTGGCCTTCTTGCCGCGTTTTTTCGCCACTGGACTACCCTGCTGATGTCATTCGAGGCGGCGGAGACGCCCTGTTAGCGCCATACCCCGACCCCGCACCCGAGAAACACGCCGAGTTTTTCCGAACAGTTCGCGCATTATGAGAAGAACGCGATCCCGAATCAGCCGAGGCGGATGGAGGATTTCGCAGCAGACTCAAGGATTCCACGCATCCGCTCAGAACCACAGAAGCCGTGCAGTTACGTTTGATCATCTGGGAACTTTTGCGCTTTTTTGACATGCTCAGCCCGCAGTGGTATACTGCAATGTGCGATTTGTCACAAACACATCTGTTCCGAGACGGCTCGATCTGAAATCTGAAGCGGTGCGGCGGAATCCTTCGCCCGGGTGGGCCGCGGAATTATGCGACCGCCGGGGTATCTTCGGGCCACGGCTTCGGGAGGTGGTAGATGGCGGAAGAGAACCACGCTTTGCGACATGTATCACAATGATGAGACGCTAGATCTCTTTTCGAAGGAGCGAAGTTTATGGCAAGAAAGGCATTGAGCATTTCAGTAGCTGTCGCTGTCGTCACAGCAGCCGGGCTGGCGGGTACGTCTCGGGTCACCGGGGACATCCACAGCGCGTCCTACAAGGGCTCGACAGTATGCAAAATGTGTCACAAAGGCATGCACAAGAACATCGTGGAGGCATACGAGAAAATCGCCCATCCCAAGGCCATGCAAAAAGCCTCCGATGCTGGGGCTATCGTGGGCGATTTTTCAAGCAACAGCGCGTTTACCAAGGACAAGGTAGCCTACGTGCTGGGCAAGGGGCGCAACGAGCAGGCGTACCTCGATGCGAATCACCAGGTCCTGCCCGCCGTCTGGGACGTGAAGGCCAAGGCGTGGAAGCCTACCCAGGCGGCTGACGGCGCGACCCAGTGCATCGGCTGTCACGTGACCGGGTACGACGCCGCCGCGAAGACCTACGCCGAGCCGGGAGTGGGCTGCGAAGCCTGTCACGGCCCGGGTGGCGATCACGTGGGCAAGCCAAGTAAAGACAATATAGTGAACTCGAAGAGCCTGCCCGCGGCCGCGCAGGGACAGGTCTGCGGCCAGTGTCATTCCCTCGGCAAGGACACATCGGGCAAGTACGCGTTTCCGGTGGGGTTCAAGCCCGGGGACGACCTGACCAAGATGTTCGTGGACGCGAAACCGACTGCCCCCGGCAGAAACCAGCAGTACTCGGAGCTCGTGTCGAGCAAACATGGGCAGCTCGGTTTCCACTGTGTCACCTGTCATGATCCACACAATGTCGCGGGTCAGGCTGCACAGTTGAAGAAGCCGGTGAACGATCTCTGTCTGGGCTGCCACGCAGGCAAGGTGAAGGACCTAGCCACGCACGCGCCCGGGGCTCCTGCGGGTGCGACGTGCGCCACCTGCCACATGCGCGACGGACAGCACAGGTTCGCCAAACTGGGCACGTAAGATCGCTTGACACGCCTATAACCAGGATATAGAATGGCACCGGCACGAACTTGGCTCTAGCCGGTGCCGCTTTAAATGGAAATCCGGGTTCCGAGGTTCATGTTGCGACGATCGCCGAACTCGCGACATGAAACTTCAAACTTGGAACTGTACCGCCTTTCCTCTAGAGGAGGACGAAGCAACGATGACCATGGAACTCGGCGCGATACTCTTCAAGGTCGCGTTCTGGATTTATCTGGCCGCGGCGGTATGCTACGCAGGGCACTTCATCAATAAACAGCGCCTGCTGGGCAGCCTGGGCCTCGCGCTGCTTGCCGTGGGCCTGGCGGTCCACACAGGCTCGCTCGTGGTGCGAATCTTCGTGACGGAGCGCCCGCCCTTCCTGAATCTGTACGAGTATATGCTCTCGTTTACCTGGGCGGGCGTACTGATCTACCTGGGATTGGAATCTCTCAGCAAAACGAAGATATACGGTGCTTTTGCGGTACCGCTCATTGCGGTAGCGGGGTCTCTCGGTATGAGTCTCGATCCTACACCGAGGCCGGTTCTTCCTGCGCTGGAAAGCATCTGGCGTGTGCCCCACATAGCAAGCGGAATCTTTGCGTATGCCGCATTCGGCATAGCTTTCGGCCTTGGAATCATGTACATCATAAAGGAGTGCACGGGGGGAAACGAGGAATCGTTCTGGGCCAGCAGATTGCCCGCGCTGGGTGTGTTAGACCAAACGATATACCGAACCATAGCGTTCGGGTTCTTGATGCAGACCGCGCTGGTAATCATGGGCGCGGTTTGGGCTCAGTCCGCCTGGGGCCGGTACTGGGGATGGGATCAGAAGGAAACCTGGTCTTTCATTACCTGGCTCGTCTACGCGGCTTACCTGCATACGAAGGCAAC
>Ga0114930_10002120_pt1 | contig 18188 bp, 15 predicted proteins | sample AnhtaG_FD_87300 | JGI IMG/M metagenome (GOLD analysis project Ga0114930, IMG submission 87300) | Deep subsurface microbial communities from Anholt, Denmark to uncover new lineages of life (NeLLi) - Anholt_01485 metaG | ecosystem: Environmental > Aquatic > Marine > Oceanic > Sediment | place... | reverse complement strand
CCTAACTGAATTTTCACCTCCAGCTGATGCAACTCATGAAGTGGTGCAAGTAGGAGATCTATCAGAATTACATGTAAAGGTTACTGAGATAAAAGAAGGTTCATCCGTAAGTATTAACTACAATTGCTCTGGCTCAGGAGACTATCCTCGATCTGAACCTGTTATTATCGTTTTAGGTCGGAGCGGAGGAGAATCATCGAGTTCTTCAGGAACACCTCCAGCAGGTACAGAAACACCAGAAGCGCATGTAGCACATTCACAACTAAGCATAATCCATGATATCTTTATTGATCTTTCTAAACAAGTTGATCAAGCAATTACAGGAGAAAAACTCGGTGATATTTTAGAAGGGAAAAGAGATGCATTACCTCCAGGGCCTATACTTCATCAAATATTAGCATTTGCTAAAGATATGAAAGCCCTTGGTGATAAAATAATCGTTGGTTCATTGAGAGACGAAGTTATGGACAAGTTAAATGATTTTAAAAGTAAATATGTATGATTCTTTTTATAATATTTATTAAATTTATTTCTATTTTTTTCCAATTTTTTTATGGTTGTCATTAAAATCCATTCAAAATCATTTAAGGTCAATAGCAATATCTAAGATTTAAAACTGAAAATATTAATCAAAAAAAATATAAAAAAAGTTCTTCTCTTGATAAATTTTCCAGTCTAATAACTAAAATTTAAGTTAAATTAAAAACTAGATTTTAAACATATCCTATTTCAAAAAAACTGATAAAATGATACTTTTAATAACTATTGTTTTAGTATTTATTTTTTTATCAAATCTTTTCATATACTGGAAAATATTTCTAAAAGTAAAGGATAAAAATAACAAATTAGTTAGGTTTTTTTATAAGATATTTCCTATAATATGGACATTTACATTTATAACGATACCTATAATTAATTCAAGCTTTTTAAGAGCTTATTTTCCTGAAAATTCGAGCTATTTCGATGAATATTGGAATTTATTTGCATTGCTAGGTATAGCTTTCATCATTATTGGTATAAGCTTTGCCAAAAAAGCAAGAAAAGTATATAGTGTCAAACCAATGGACGAAGAAAGTTCTGAATTGATTACTTCCGATATTTTTAGAATTATTAGACATCCAGTCTATTCAGGATGGGTAATTATTTTTCTTGGAGCTGCATTGATATCAGATTCACTTATTTCATTGATTCTATGTCCTATAATTTATGTAATTTTAGAATCCCATGCTTCAATTGAAGAGAAATTAATCCTTATTCCAAAATATGGCGATAATTATGAAAAGTTTAAGGATAGGACTCCATATCGTATTATTCCAACACCATTGAATTTTTTGTTAATAATTATCGCAGTTATAATAGTATATGTAGGATTTTTAAATATTAGTTAAAATTTACTAATACTTAATAAATAGATTCAATTCTTTTCATTTCTTTTGTTAAAATGCTTAATAAAATATTTATTTCTTCGATTTGATTATTTAATAACTTAATCTTCTGTTCAATTACCGTAGCATCAGTTAAATTTTGGTTTTCTAATTCTTTTCTAATAATATTGTAAGATCTTATCTGATTAAGAATTTGTTGCATTCTTTTTATTTTAATTTCGAAATCTCTTTTATACTTTTTGAGCTTTTCAAATGTGTTCTCGATTCTATCAACAATGTTAAAACATTTATCGATGTTTTCTTCTTTTTTTAAATTCAGGACATTATTTACAATGTCTTCCAAATAAGATAATACATTTTCACGTTCTTTCACACCAATTGGTTTAGTTTTGATAATTGGTTCAGGAGTAATTTTATCAAGAATGCTTGTAGTATATTTAATTTCTATTTTTTTTTTTAATGGAGTTAAGATTCCGCCATCATGTTTAGTTGTAAATTTAGTCATACCTTTATCTGAAGTTTCAAACGCATCCAAATCTGTTATTAATTCTAGCTCATCTATTTCTATTTGAGTAATTAAAGGTGAAAATTTAACTTGAAGTTGTTGTTTACCAAAAAATTCATCATTTTGTCTTAAAATTTGAGTATATGTCTGAATAAACTCTTGTCCTATGGGCGCAAACAATACTCCTCCTTCTTTATCAAGTTGCTTTAATAGAGGGTAAATTTTAGTTTGTTCAATAGCACCAGTTACTAAGATTTTTTGCCAAGGACTTAGTTCTGGCATGCCATTTAAGGGATTTTTTATGTTAATGGTGATGTTATTATCTAAATTTAATTTCTTAAGATTCTCAGATGTAATTTTAGCAATTTCTGAATTAGCTTCGAGTATTACAATTTCTCCTTTTGGCGCCAAATTATGTGCCAAGGCAGCTATATAGCCTGATTTAGCTCCAAGAATTAATAAATCATCATCAGTATCCAATGCTAATCCCTGAAGCATTATTATAATCATATGAGGAGCAGAAATTGTCCGATAACTTTTCGGATTTTGTTCATCATAATAAAAAAGATTAGGTACATCCTCATAAGGTTTAACTACCTTCTTGAATTTGTCCGGGATAAATTTTTCTAATGGGACATCCATAAAAGCTTTAATCAACCGCTTGTCTTTTAAGATTTGGTTTACAACTAAGGTATCTAACAAACGTTTTTTCTTGTGCTTTAGTGATTCTTTGAATGATTCGTCTTTGTCCAATTTAATCAACTTATGATGTTAAAAGAATAATATAAAAACAAACTATTATATTTTTTTATAATAATTTTTAACTGTTTAGTTCAATTCTATCTTAATAGGGTTTTATAATTATGATTCTTTTGGATGTTGAAAATCTAAAGGATGCTAAAATCACTCTTAGTTTGATTTTTTTCAATATTTTAGGGTATTTTATTTTTAATATTACTTTACCTCCTGATTATCTTCTGTTTTTTGCCCAGATTAATAGAAATATAATATATAACTTTGAAATCTGGAGACTTGTAACGCCAATATTCCTTCATGCTGACTTAATGCATTTATTCTCAAATATGTTTGCTTTACTATTATTTGGGGCTACAATTGAGACTAACCTCAAAATCTCTAAGATGCAATACTTATCGATTTATTTCACCTCAGGACTAATTGGTAATATCTTTTCATTATTCTTTTTACCAATTGATTCAATTAGTTTAGGTGCTTCTGGAGCAATATTTGGCCTTATAGGTGTTGTTTTTCTTATGATAGCAACGGAGAATCGTTCTCTTTTACCTTTTGCCCTAATTTACATAGCTTATTTTATTACAGCTTCTTTCATGCCGGGGATTAATATCTGGGCGCATATTGCAGGATTATTGGGTGGACTTCTAGGCGGTTATATTTTCTATTACAGAAAAAACAGATATGAGATTTCCTATTAATAAATTATTTAGAAATTCTCTGAACTTTAAGATCAGTCTCTTTTTCAATGGAATAATATAATTTAAAGCTATTTTTTCTTCTTCTTTTTTCGAGCATTCTCCATTGAAAAATCTTTTGAGCAATTTCTAGATATTGGACAAATCTTACATTTAGGATGATTCGGTAGACAAATTTGCTGCCCAAATCTTACAAATAATCTATTAAGACGAAGCCATTCACCTTTAGGTATTATTCTTTTAAGTTCTTCTTCTGTTTGGCTAGGGCGAGTTGTATTAATCCAGCCCAATCTGTTCGGAATGCGATGTACGTGAGTATCGACCGGTATTGTTGGAATTTTGAATGCATAAACTAACACACAATTCGCGGTTTTGGCACCTACTCCAGGTAAATTAATTAAATCTTCAAAATCATCGGGAACTTCACCATTAAATTCTTCAAGTACCATTCTCGAAACTTCTTTTATACGAGCAGCTTTTACTTTATAAAATCCAGATACTCTAACAAGGTCTTCAAGCACTTCTACATCTGCTTCAGCTATTAATTTCGGGGTAGAATATTTGGCAAACAATCTTTCAGTTGCAAGTTTAGTATTGGAGTCTCTTGTTCTAGCTGACAATATAGTAGAGATTAGAATTTTAAATGGATCTTGTTTTCCCTTAGCCAATTCATCTAAATGTGCTTCTCCTTCCAAAACATTTTCAATTTTATCTAAAATCTCTTTATAATTCATTTATCCTCATTTTTCTCAAAAATATAAATTTTCCTCTTTATTATTTGACCTTTCTTGGCATCAATTAGAGTCTTATATGATTTCTCGCGAAATTGAAGTTTTGGATTTTTTTTACTAAAGAATCCATCTGGGTTAGTTATGGGTATTAATTTAAACCTATTTTCTTCAGCAATTTTCTCAACATTTAATTGAACATCATTTCCATCAATTGTATTGATGATTGGAGCAATAAAACAAATTCTGCCCTTATCCTTTAATATTTTATATGCTTCTTTAAAAAAATTATTATATAATGGTTCTAATTTTGTGTCAAATAATTCTTTAGCTTGAATATAATAAGGTTTTTCTAGATAAAAGGGTCCTAAATCCGGCTCAGTGCAAATTCCATCCATCTGCTCAAAATGACTTGATAATTCTTTCACATCAACCTTTAATATCCTATTTTTGATAAAGAAGGGAATCTCTTCTTCTAATATTTCTAATAGCCAATTTAAATTTCGAATCGTATTTTTTACTTTTATTCCATCTATATCTGAACCATATATTTGAAAATCCTGTACTAACGCTAATAATAGAATTGTTCCATTTCCCACAAAAGGATCGAGGATATTCATATTTTCTCTGTTTTCGAATAAGTTTAAGAAATTCAACATCATTAAAGTTAATTTCGGCGAAATACTACTTTTAAATTCTTTAAATGGACGTTCCTCATCAATTTTTTTCTTAAAATTAGGATCATCAACAGTAAATGTCCTAGCGATATAAACACCCTCTTCTGTAAATCCAAAAATAATTTCTGCCCGGTTTTCAGTAAGTAAGTCGTATTTAATTACAATATGGGGAAATATTGGATTTAAATTACCTGATTTTATATTCTTTTCAGGATACTTATAATAAAGAGCTTTCACCGCTCCTTTTTGCTTTAAGCAAACCATCAATTCTTTATTAAGAAAAGGTAAAAAGTGTTTCACTAAAACTTCAGGATAGTATTCTTCATCATAAAGATTAGGGTAAATCGATATAGCATAAAACATACTTTCATACGCCTTCGGAAATATCAGATTTTTCCCTACAAGAATTTTATCAATGATATTTAAAATCTTTTTTCGAGTTCTTTCTACATATTGATATTTCTCTATTTTTAAAGGAAAAGCATCCTGAATAGTCTGAATATCAATAAAATCAAATATTTTAGCAATTTTCTGACAACCACCTAAGGTAAATTGTATTTCCATTAATTTATTGACATAATGTCTCTCTTTATGTAATTCTTCAAATTCAACTATAGCGATATTAGCTGAATAATCGATAATTTTGCCCTTATTTTGAGAATAATTAAGATAATTATCTAGTTCAGCTAAGCTTAATTGCCAATTGGAGCCAAGTACAAATATAAATCTATCCATAATTATAAAAAAATGTAATCTCTAGATTTTAGAATATTGGATTCAATTTCTATTTTTCCAATAAACAAGAATGAGAACTCATTGATTTACTTCTCATATTTCTTATCTAACCATTCTTTAAATGCTATTGTGGCTTTACCATGCCATATTGCCTTTTTGTTGAGAAAATCTTTCTCAAATTCAATTATATCTTCATTAGTGTAACTCACTAAACCTGGTGAATCTTTTGATTTTTCCTCCTCATCTAAATCTATTGAAATTTCATAATGTTCTCCTGTAACTTCTTCTAAAGCTGTCATAATTTCTTCAAGATCCTCTTTTTTCCTTTCTATTACAGGGACCTTTTCAAGAATTTTTTCTTCAGTTAATTCTTCTTCAGCTTCTTTTTTTGCTTTTTCATATACTTTTCTTTTTTCTAATTTCTCTCTTCTTATTTTCTTTATTTCCTCTATGATTTCCTGATAATTATCTTTAAAATATTTTAAACTAACATTGATAATATCTGAAATGCCTTCCCATTTCTCTTCTTTAACTATATTTTCTGCCCAATAGAATAAATCCAAATTCAATTCAATTGTTATGGGTTTTCCCTCAGATTCAATAGCTCCAGTTAACCAACTTATGATATTCGCGATCAAAATGTCATTATCCAAGGCGCTAAAACCATATTCTCTTGCAAGAGAAGAAAAGATGCTTAAATTGCCAAATCCAACAACTTTTCCAGCATAATATTCAGCCGCTACTAATAATGGAATTTTAGGACTATCTTCCTCAATCCAATCTTCTCCATTATAAATCCGGTGCCAACAATTTAATCCAGAGATTACTATGCCATCAACTATTATATTTTTCTCATCTTCAAGAAAATCTAAAATCTGGGTAGAACATGAGCTTGAAAAGACGATTTTTTTTATCTGTTCTGTTATTACATGAGGTTTAAAATTTGATATGAGTGGTCTTTTTTGAAGGTGAACATAATTCACTGAATCATTAACCTCATCTGGTGCAAACTCAAATCCAAAATTTCGCGTTAATTCATTCAAATTTGTATTATTTCCATAATCTCCACCACTAGAACTGGTTATTAAAAGACTTCCTCCACCTTTTACATATTTTTTAAGATTTTCAATTTCATTAGTCTTTAAGTTTGTATTTTTTGGTGTTGAAATTATAATGGTTCTATATTTTCTTAATTCAGAAATAGAATTAAATCCAGATTCAATTTTGCCAATTTTATAACCAGAAGTAAATAAAAATTGTGTAAATTCAGTAAAACTAGAGGCTTCTAGTGTTAAAATATTACCATGGCTATAATCAAGACCAATTATTGCTTCTCCTGTCAAAGTTTTTCATTTCCTTTAAGATTGAATTTTATAAAAAGAAAAAATCTCTTTTTGTATCCCTTATAAGATATATTTCTCCGATTCCATAAATAAAATTATCTAATTTTTTAGTACAAATATATCTAAAACAACATGATACAAATTAGGACCGTAGCTTTTGACAAATCTATGTGAATTTAATTCACAGTTGTATCCTTTATTAAGTGCAATTTCTTTAAATTCTTCAAATAGAGTAATAAAATTATTTTTATCTACTACTCCTTCGTAATGAAACATCGTTCCTTTATCTTTTACTAAAGATAAAGCTACTTCTATATAATCCTTAGGTGCAGGAAAGACACCCATGATTACTCTGTCAGCTCTGATTCCATATTCACTAAATTTTACAACTTCAACCCTACAATCCCCTTTGATTGGCACAACTTTTTGTTCTAAATGATTTAGTTTTATATTTTCCTCTAAATATTTATATGATTCAGGATTCAGCTCAATACTATATATTCTTTCTACATTAGAATGTTTTGCTATAGGTAGTGAAAAATATCCTATTCCGGCAAACATATCAACAATAACTTCTCCACTTTTAACTAATGTTGCGAGATATTTCCTTTCATTGAGATTTCCCTTACTAAACATAATTTTTGTAATATCGAATCGATAAATTACATCATGTTCTTTATGATCAACTATTGGGTTATTTTCTCCAACGATCAATTCAATTTTTTCTGGTTCTCTAAAAGATCCTACTATTCGACCTCTATTTAGATAAATTGATTTAATTTTGGGGAATAATTCTAAGCAAGCTCCTCCAATTTCCTTTTTTTTCTCATTTAATTTTGGATTAAGCTTTAAAATTATGATTTTTCCTAAAGTTTGAAATCCACGTGGAAGTACAGAAAGTTCTTCTTCAGATAATTTATCTTTTAAATGTTCCTTTAGCTTTTCTTTAAATCCCATAATATAATTTAAATTTTTATCTAAATGTTAAATTGAATATAGCTATACATCTTTATTAATAATCAATTCTAAAAAAAGTATATTTTTTCAGACTTTTTATTAATATCACACAATTTCTCAATTTGATACCTTTTTTTCTTCAAAAATGTAAATTACATTGACACAAACTAATAGCAAATCAAGTTAAATTATTATATTATAGTAAATCAATCATAATATACTAATAACAAATTTATCTAAAAATAATAATATCGAAAAAGCATTCATTTAAGAAGTGAAAAAAAATGACAAGTTTAGATGATTTTATAGTTGACGAGAATAAAGTATGGTTTACTTCGCCAGAAGAAGGTGGGTATTGGCCTGAAGGGGTGCCAAAACAATTAAAAGAGGTAGAAGATGTTGAGATTTTACCGCTTTGGGAATATTTTTTGATGGCTGCTGATTTATATGGAACTTGGGAGAGTGATATTTGTATCTTTGTTTATAGCTCATATATGGAACGGATAAAATTAAGGACTTTAGTTGATTATGCTAAACGATTTGGAACTTTTCTCTATGAAAATCTGGGAATTAGAAAGGGGGATGTCGTTGCGATTGATGTACCCAATTCCATCAATTTTGTCGTTGCTTATATGGGGTGCCAATATATTGGTGCCATCACGCAAGGAATTAATATGACTTATAAATCAATGGAACTATTACATTCTTTAAAAATGACTAATGCAAAGGTTTTTGTTATGATGGATATGCTCTATATCGCAGGTCCTAAAGATATATTACCTCAAACAAGTGTAAAACATGTAATTCCTACAAATTTTGTGGATTTTTTAACTGCAGATCAAGAGACTATTCAAGAATTAGGAATTCCAAGCGCAAAAGATAAGATACCAGATGAGACTGAAGATTATAAAGTACATTGGATGGAAGATATTATCAAGAATACAGAACCTAAAGAAATAAAAGTTGAGGTTGATCCCTGGACAGATCCCGCAGTCTATCTCATGACAGGAGGAACTACAGGGTTACCTAAAGTTGCGATGTTATCACATGCGAATCTAAGTGCAAATCTTAATATGGCAAAACCATGGACAAATCTTAAATCTGGAATGATAACAATCGGATCTATTCCTTTTTTTCATAGTTTTGGGCTAACCTGTGTCATGAATGCGGCTCTAGGCTTGGGGATGCTTATGCTGCTTTTCCCAAGACCTCCAGATGATAAAACCCTCTGTGAAACTATAAATAAATTGGACGCCCCCGAGGGGATTATGTATACTGGTGTAGAAATGCTATTTAAAAGGTTAACTGATTTCGTAGAAACCACTGGAGTTGAAGAATTCAAGAAAAAGTATGATTTTTGGAAAAAGCTGAAATATGCTACGCAGGGAGCAGGTCCCTTGCATTCTTACGTAAAAGATCCTTTCGAAGAAATTTTTTGCCCAATACGTTCGGGTTATGGATTAACAGAAACATCTCCCATGCAAAGCATTGCTCCTTTCTGGGGTCCAACTAAATCTGGAAAATTAGGATTACCTATACCAGGTGCAGATTGGGCTATCTTCCCTTCTGATAATTTTGAAGAAGGACCTATTTGTGATGGCACCAAAGAAAGAGGTGGTTTTGGTATTGAAAATACAGGGGAGATTTGTTGTGCTGGTCCACATATAATGTTAGGTTATTTAGGGGAACAAAGAGAACAAGAGGATAACTTGAGAATGTGGAATGGACAAAGGTGGCTACTAACTGGTGATATAGGGTTTATGGACGAGCATGGATGGGTAGAAATTCGAGATCGTAAGAAATCTTTGATTAAAGTTTCTGGTCATTCTGTATTCCCAAAGGAAGTTGAAGATTTGCTAGGACATCACGAAGCAATCGATGAGGTTGCAGTAGCAGGCTTACAAGATGTAGTGACTGGTGAAAAGGTTAAGGCGTGGATCACCTTAAAGAAGGGATATAAAGTCGATAAAAATATAACTATCGATGAGATAAAACAATGGGCTTTAGAGAATATGGCAAAATGGAAAACCCCACGCTTAATAGAAGTCGTTCGGAAGATGCCAGTTAGTATGACTGGCAAGGTTCAGAGAAGGGAACTCCAAGAAAAAGATATGGATAAATTTAAGCAAGGAAAAACAATTAAGGGTTAATTTTTTTATTTTTTCTATTTCTTTTATTTTATTGAAATTTTTAATTAATCTTACCTTAGCGAGAAATTTAAATTCATTTTACTTAATATTATTATGAAACCAGAAATTGGATTTATTGGGCTATTAAGCACAGAGGATATTTTAGAAGATTTAGCCTTTGCAGCAAAAAATGAATTTGAATGCTTTGAAATTGCGTTAGATTGGAAGCAAAATTTTCACTTTAGCTTAAAAGTCATAAAAAAAATTAGAGACATATCTTTAAAACAAGGAATAAAGTTAATTGTACACACCCCTTACTACCTCCCAACAAGCACTATGCTCCCTGAAATAAAAAAAGGGGTTATCGAGAATGTAAGAAAAGCAATAATTCTCGCTAGAGGGGTAAAGTCAGATAAATTGACAATTCATCCCGGTTTTCAAGAGATGCCTGCCTCAGCTATTAGATATTGTTATGATTCATTAATAGATAATTTACAAAAAATAGTTGATATAGGACAAGAACATAATGTGAACATTTGTTTTGAAAATTTTGATAAACCTTTGCTCTGCTCTGAATTAAAAGATTATTTGTATGTGTTAAATTCTGTTAAAGGACTTATGGCAACATTAGATGTTGGACATGTAAACACAACAAATATTGAACCTTCAGAATATTTAAAAGAAACAAGAAACTTTATAATGGATATACATATTCACGATAATAATGGTAAGCGTGATGAACATAAATGCCTTGGTGAGGGCACAATTGATTTCAAGGAATTCTTTTCAGAGTGTAAAAAAACTAATTATTACGGTCCATTCATATTAGAGCTGTTTCCATATAAAAATATCATTGAAGGTAGGAGAAGATTTCTTGATTACTGGGAGGATATATAAAAAGATATAAAAACTGAAAGAATAACTTTGAATAATTTTTTTTCTGATTTGTTTATTATTTTGTTGAGCTGTTTAGAATAGCAGCATTTATTACCTCACTTAATTCTATGCTCTTTTTTTTCCCATAACTCTTTTCATCTGCCATTGTTATAGAAAACAAAAATTCATCTCTAGTTTCAACTATTACCGTATAAATTTTTCCTTGTTTAATACTATAAGCTTTTTTAATTTTTGATAAGGGAATTTGGTAATCTTTATGGAAATCATCAACAGAGCTCCCTATCTCTGTTAAACTTATATTTGTTTTTTTTATAAATGATAACTCTAGATCTGTTAACAGAATTTTTCCATATATCATTTCAAATTGCCATTTCTTGCCCACTTCTCCTTCACAGAAGTATCCTTCGGAATTATAAAGCAATGCCATAATATTTTTTTTTCTTTTATTTTGTTTTATTATATTCAATAATTAATTTTTAATTTATTTAACTGTTGTTCAACTGAAAAAGTTTTCATTAATAGACATCAAATAAATTTTTAAGGGCTGACTAAGTTAGTTATATTAAAGACCATTATATGCAAGGTTTAAACAATATACCTGGGTCTGAATTAAACAACAATATAAATTAAAAAAAATAATTCCAAAAAAAATGTCATTACAAAAAACTAGAGATTTTATGCTTCAAGAGAAAATGATCTCTTTAAAGGATAAAGGCAAAATAATGAATTTGGATAAAGAAACAATTGGAACATTCGCAGGAAAACTAATAAAGATTGGGAACACTTACAGAATAAGAGACCTTGATGAGACACCTATAATAACAGTTCATGAAAAAGTAATTTCAATGCGCTCCACTTATAAATTCTATGAAGGTGGTGAAGAAGATGATGATAAGTATATCGGCAAATTGAAAAGAAAACTTGTTTCTGTTAAACCAAAATATTGGTTTGAAGATCCAAATGAAAATAAAGTCTTTACAATGAAGGGAAATATTTTTACATTGAAATTCAAGATTCTAAAAGATAAAAAAGTTGTTGCTGAAATCCATAAAAAATTATTTAAAAGTCTAATCAAGGGAACCTATGGTATAAAAATGTCTCCTGATATAGATGATGATTCTGCTATGTTAGTATTAGGGATCGTTTTAATGCTCCATCATGAAAAAGAAGAAAATAGATAGATAGCACACTTTTTTTTATTTTTTTTATTTTGTTTTTCTTCGATATTCAGCATAATTACAAATTTTTTCTAAACAGTTCACCGGACGATCCCAGAATTGAAACACTATTCCTCCTTGCTCCCTTATTTTTTTTGACCACGGATTAGCATAACTTTGAGGATTTATATAGATTACAGGAATTGAATATTTTTGAGAGTTTTTAATGGTAGGAACAATTACCATTTTTTCCATATCATCGATTCTATCTCTCATATCTTCTCTTAGTACTAAATGTTGGGATATTCTATTGTTTTGTTGTTCAAACGATATCATACTTTGAAAACCCATAGCCCCGTATATTATAATTATATCAATTTCACCAGATTTCATCAGAATTTTAGGGAAGTTTATGTACAGATTAAATATATTCATATCAAAGGTAATATCAATGGGGTTGCTCCAACTTGCAGTATGAGGTAACATACTTTTTAATTTTGATTGAAGTGATTCTGAAAATTCGGGTACAATTAATCCCTTCCTTTCTGCATTGTTTGCAATAAGGGCTCCTGGTCCTCCTGCAAAAGTTATTATTCCAATACGTTTTCCTTTAGGATAAGGGAAATTTGGTGTTAATAGCATAGAGGTTAAATCTAAAAATTCTTCAACGTAATCAGTTTTTATAATACCCGTTTCTTTAATCATGGCATCAAAAATTTTCATATTTCCTCCAATTGAGCCTGTATGACTCTTGATAGCACGATTACCTGCTTGAGATCCCCCACCGTAAATAGCAATTATTGGTTTTTTTTTCGTGATTTTTTTTGCTAAATGTATAAATTGCTTGCCTCTTTTAATTTCTTCAATGTATAAGCCAATTACATCTGTTTCTTCATCATCCTTAAAGTATTCTAAAAAATCTATTAAATCTATATTTGCCTCATTACCTACTGAAATAGCTTTACCAGCATTAAAATCGGGATATTCAGAATCTAACCATAATTGGCTAGCTAAAGTACCACTTTGAGAAGCCATTGAAAACTTACTTCGTTTAGATTGTTCCCTCCACATCATCGTATTAAATTTCCCTTCACCTTCAGGATAAATCCAACTATTATAAATTCCTAAACAATTAGGTCCGGTAAATCTCATCCCATAAGTATTTGCGATTTCAATGATTTCTTCTGTCAGTGTATTTGTGCGATCTCCCACAAGTTCTCTAAACCCACCAGAAATTAAAACTATTTTTTTAACTCCTTTCTCTCCACATTCTTTAAAAACCTGAGGAACAACTTTCGGTGGTAACACTATCATCACAAGATCAGGCACTTCTGGGACCTCAGCAATAGACTTATAAGCTTTATATCCCAAAACTATATCTAACTTTAGGTGTATTGGAAAGATTTTACCCTTAAAATTAGAATTAATGATTCTGATTAACAGCATAGTCCCCATAGTCGTACCGAAGGTGTTATTAGCACCGTATATAGCAATACTTTTAGGGCTTAGAAAATCATGTAAAAAATGACTAGACATATCCTATTATTATTCTTTTAAGTGAGAATTATATAATTTAAAACTAAATAGGAAAATACATGTAAATTTTAAAACTTATTTAGTCGAAATTTAAGTAATTGAACAGCAAAAATTATAAAGGACAAAAATTAAACCGTAATTAAAATTTGAATTTTTATAATAAAAAAATAATCGTGGTTATATGACAATAGAAACAAATATTACCAAAATGTTTGGAATAAAGCACCCGATTTTCTCAGCAGCAATGGGACCTTTTTATACCACAGATCTCTGTGTTGCTGTTAGCGAAGCGGGTGGTTTGGGTGTATTATCCCACACTACTATAAAACGTGGTGATAATATTGGTACTGAAACTTCGACAAGCTCAGCAAGGTTGGGTGCTGATGCTGTAGAAGCAATGAAAGAGAACATGAAATTTGTTGTAGAACATACAGATAAGCCTTTTGGGTTTAACATCCGAACTTCCAGAAATGAAGTACAAGCGGATAAGTTGTGCAGTGAAATTCCTAAATTTATTATGGAGAATCCAAAAATAAGAGATCAGTGTATTTATGCTTTGACAAGTGCGGGCTCATCCCGAAAACTACCCGAGAGTAAATCATTCCAAGAACTAAAAAAGAAATCTGAAATTAAACATTTTCATGTTGCTCCCGCCTTATGGTTAGCAGATAAGTGTGTTGCATCTGGTGTGGATGGAATGGTTGTAACTGGTGGTGAAGGTGGAGGACATCAATCTTATGAGAAAATAAGTACTCTTGTATTACTTCAACAAGTCCAAAAAAAACATCCTGATTTTCCAGTAATTGCTTGTGGTGGTTTTGCTACTGGCGCTGGCTTAGCTGCTGCATTGAGTATGGGCGCTGGAGGCATTGCTATGGGCTCACGTTTTATTGCAAGTAAAGATGCTGAATTTAATGAAAATTATAAAGGCGTTGTACCTCCATCTAAAGCTTCGGATACAATTTTAGTCACAGGTGCTTTAGGACCTATTCGTTTGTGGAAGAATGAGTATAGTCTTCATCATGGACTTGTCGAAGATAAACAAGCGAAAATAGCTGAAGAACAAAAAGTTGCCAAGATGTCTCGTGAAGATTTGATAAAAGAGTTCATTGCAACAGCTAATGCATATCTGGCTGCTTATAGGGGCGATGTGAAATCAGGGGCAGTACTTTTAGGTCAGAGTATTGGTGTAATTGATAGTATTGAAAGTGTGTCTGATATAATCAATGACATGGTTTCAGAGGCAGAGAAATTAATAAAGAACGTTGCGGCAAATATAAAATAAAAAAATATTCTTACTCATCCCTTAAATGGGATCTTTTTTACTTTTTATTTTCTCATTTTTTTATAAAAAAAGAAAGTTACTAAAAATATATGGATTTATCCTTTGTTCAATCGTTTATAGGTTTTACCAATAACTTTATAGATATTTACATATTCAGCGAAGAGTTTATCGTAGATTTTCCTATTTTCTGGGTTTGGTGTAAACTCTTTTGATATCTCACAGCACCTTTGGATATCATCCCATTTAAGATATCCTAAAGCCACTGAAGCTATATAAGCAGCACCACGAGCATTAGCTTGAATAGGATCTACCACCTGTTTAATTTTTCTATTAAGAATATCCGCCATAATTTGGCACCAAATATCACTTTGAGCCCCTCCACCTATCATGTTAAGTTCAGGTATAATAATACTCTTTTTTGGAATACCACGCTCTTTTATTACCCATTTTCTTATAAAATTCTCTATAACTGTTAACAACCATTTAATATTATACCCAACACCTTCAAATATAGCACGAATTATATGTTCTCTTGACATTTCAAAAGATAAATTATACAAACCTCCACGAATGGTTGGATCATCTACAGGTGATCTTTCACCTATAAGCCAAGGAGTAAAAATAAGATTATTTGAGCCTGCGGGAACCTTCTTTACGATTTGATCAAAAATTTTGTAAACATCTGGTACAGCTTCTTCTTTTAATAATTCGTCTTTATGATAAAGAATCTTATCTCTCAGAAAAGATAAAGCACCTCCTGCTATATTTTGCTCGTTTCCTACAAGATATCTTCCAGGTATAGCAGATGGTATACTACCCAAATTATGAATTATATCTGTTTTCTTATAGGGGATATGAGTAAAAATCCAATCGCTTGTACCAATATATATGTGAGTTTCATAATCATTGACTGCGCCAGAACCAATTGTTGCAGTATGTATATCTGGAGCACCCATGACCACTTTTGTATTTTTTTCTAATCCAAGTTCATTAGCTACATCATTTTTAAGTGGTCCTAGAATATCTGTGCAGTTCTTCAATTCAGGAAACTTTTTCTTATCAACTTTAAACATCTTCATAAGTTTTTTGGAATAATGTATATTGTTTAAATCTCTTGTATCTGTAACCCAATAAAGATGAATTGATGCTGTCGATGCTGCAAATTTTCCGGTTAATTTCAAGTTAACAAAATCTTGAGGCTCTAAAAATACATATGTCTTATCATAAATATCAGGGAATTCATTTTTGATAACTAAGACATGTGCGATTGAATCCTTACCATGGGAAGCTGGACCTCCTGCTGTTCTCTTTAAAAGACTCAAAATTTTTCTTAAATTATATCCCGAGACTTTTAATAATCCTTTGTTGAGTTTTTCTATATACTTCGCTCCACGTGTATCCATCCAAATAATTGAGTTCATTAGATGATTTCCATCTTTATCCACTGCAACTGTACCGCTCCATTGGCTAGAGTTGCATACTCCTACTATATTCTCAACTTTAACACCACTATTATCAATCACCTTTTTAGCAGTACTTTTAATAGCATTCCACCAATCATCTGGATTTTGTTCAACAATACCGCCTTTAAAAGCATGAATTGGTGTTTCTTGGAAAGCCCATTCTACAACTTCACCTTGTGTAGATACAATTGCGGATTTAGGCCCTCCTGTTCCGTGATCTATTGCTAAAATATATTTCATTTGAGAATCTGACATAATTAAATTAAATGCTATAAAACTAAATAAAGGTTCTTTAAATTAGTCTTTAAGAGGTTTATCTTCTGGTATTTAATTTTTCTTACATTAATAAAAAAACTTAATTTCTGATGTTAACCTTAACTAACTAATTTAGTTACCAAAATTATCTAATTCTTAGATTGAGTTATGAATCATGAAATATGAAGAAATTCAAGCTAAAACCGAATTTATTGTAAACAACCCTATACGACATTTTAAACCAGAAGAATTAAAAGGAATAATTGAAAGATATCATAAAAACCACCCTAAATCTAAAGAAATATATGAAAGAATGCGTAAAATTATTCCTGGTGGTGTAGAGCACAATTTAGCTTTTAATCACCCTTTTCCCATAGCTAGCAAAAGAGTATATGATTGTTATATGGAAACTGTGGATGATATAATTATGACAGACTATTTGATGTGTGGTGGACCGATAATACTTGGTCATCAATATCCTCCATTAATTAAAAAAGTAGTCGAGACTATTCAAGAAATAGGACCCTGTCACGGAATAACACATGAATATGAATATTTAGCCGCAGAACAACTACAAAAACATTTTCCTTCATGTGAAATAATTAGGTGGCTGCAAACAGGTACAGAAGCAGATATGCTGGCAATTAGAATCGCAAGGATTTTTACGAATAGAAAATGGATTATTAAAATAGGAGGTAGTTATCATGGTTGGAGTGATCAGCTCACTTATGACATGCATGTTCCGGGAACTAAACTATTAGAATCCCATGGAATACCCAAACCAGTACTTAAATTTACAGATTCGTGTCCACCTAATGATATTGAAGAACTCCGAAGAATGTTTAAAGAAAAGCGTAGAATTGCGGCTGTTATAATTGAACCTATGGGCGGGGAAAGTGGAGCGATGCCTACAAGACCCGGATTCAACAAGGAAGTAGAGGAACTATGTCATGAAAACAAGGCTTTAATGATATCAGACGAGGTTGTATGCGCTTTTAGATTGCATATGGGTGGAGGGCAAGCATATTATGACTATACTCCTGATATTTCTGTATTTGGTAAAATAGTGGGCCACGGTTTCCCTTCTGCTGCAGCAATTGGGGGACGTTCCGATGTTATGGCTATATGCGGCGCTGGCGTAACTGGAGGCAAGAGAGCTTATTCAGGAGGAACATTAGCAGCAAATCCATTAACGTGTGCAGCTGCATATTGGGCAATCAAATTTGTTGAAGAAACTAATGCTACTGAAATCGCAGGGCATGCTGCCACTCGCTTATCTTCAGGTTTAAATGAAGTATTTGCAAAGTATGATTTGCCATGGTTTTCATATAATTTTGGTGGTACTGTACATTTTCAGACAAGCTGTGTTTTTGGTTTGAATTTGAACGATCCAAAACAATCAGGTCAAATTCCAATTCGAAAAGACTTCATGGGCGAAATGGGTGCAGCATTAGTGGATCAAAAATTAATTTCAGTCGCGGGAAGCAGGTTCTATACGTGTATCCTCCATACTGATGAGATTATTGATGAGACGATTCAAAAAATAGATAATATTTGTCAGAAGATCGAATGAAAACTATACTTTAAAAACCCATTCTCCTTTTCGCATATAAAGGTTAATTAGGAACTAATTAACTTTATTCAGATTTTTTTATTTCCCTATATTCTTTGGTAATTAAAAATCTAAT
>Ga0114930_10002117_pt1 | contig 18209 bp, 17 predicted proteins | sample AnhtaG_FD_87300 | JGI IMG/M metagenome (GOLD analysis project Ga0114930, IMG submission 87300) | Deep subsurface microbial communities from Anholt, Denmark to uncover new lineages of life (NeLLi) - Anholt_01485 metaG | ecosystem: Environmental > Aquatic > Marine > Oceanic > Sediment | place... | reverse complement strand
GCTGCCTGCGCCTATGCCAAAGTTAAGCAGGGCAAGACTTCATCCCTTTCTCTTGACGCCCAACCCAATCTTAGTCTTTAAAATCTACACATAGGAGTCGTTTAAGAGTATGAAATAATTGTGTGACGAGGGATTCAATGTCCGGGGGAAAATCCTAGCAAAGTCATCTAACTTGTCCAGCTTGTTATTTTAGATGGGAAGGCTGTGGCAAGAAAATATGTAGGAAGTGCTTTTCTCAGTGGTATTAGGCCCTATTCTTAATTTCCAGAGGAAGAGTCATAGGTTTTAGTTCCTTTGCCGACCGGTAGGAAGCAACGACCATTTCTAAGGCCTTATATCCATCTTCACCACTTACCGGGATAGTTCCTCCCTCTTCAATACTTTTCACAAATTTCTGGTGTATCCTGATGAACTCCCTATGATCGAGCTCTAACTTGAGTTTAATGAAGCTGTCCTTACCAACCACATTTGTTTGCTTAGTGGAATAAAGTTCCATTAGCCCGATGGATGGTTGGTACCAGAGAGTTCCCTTATCTCCCCAGATTTCTACTGTCTCGCCCCTACTAAAACCAGCTTCCTGTTGCGAGTTACTTACCTCCAGCTCCGCAATTACACCTCCGTCAAATCTAATTAAACTTATACAATTATCCTCGGCCGTGATATCTTTGCTACAATGGACAAATCTATCAGCTTCGGCATAAACCCTTATCGCCTCCTGATCAAGCAGATACCTCAGAGTATCAGCTTTATGAATACCCCAGCGCATTAAAGGGCCACCACCCCCTAGTTCAAAATTGAATAACCAAGGTTTCTTCTCGATTTCACATTCTTTTTCATACCAACAAGAAATCGCTCTTATCTTAAAAATCTTCCCCAAATACCCTTGCTCTATCAACTCCTTTGCCTTCATGTCAACATTAATAAACCTTCTCTGATGTCCTACGCAGAGCTTCACTTCATTTTTCCTGCAAACGTCGATTATCTTCCGAGCATCCTCCAATCTCGTTGCTATTGGCTTTTCAACATATACATGCTTACCAGCCTGGGCTGCATCTAGACAGAGCCTAAAATGCAAATGCTGGGGTAGATTCACCATTACAACATCAATCTCCTTATCAGCCAGCAGGTCATGATAGTTGGTGGTTCCCTTTTTGATGTTATAGTTTTGTTGAACTCTTTTTACCTTGTTTGCGTCTATATCACAGGCTGTGAGTACCCTGAGTCCCCTTGTTTGCAACAAAGATCTCGCCTGGAAAGCTTCAAATACTGCCCCACAGCCAATTACTCCGTAATTAAGCATTTTCTCCTCATTGAGAACTATCCTCTGGGAACCTTCTTCCAGTCCGCCAAAAATTGTTTTAGACCAGTATCGGTTAAAGGATGTTCGAAAAGCGCCTCCATTATGTGAAACCTCATAGTAGTAACATCGGCTCCAGCTAATGCTGCCTCCAAAACGTGCTTAGGATGACGCACAGCAGCCACAATGATTTTAGTGGTGAAATCGTAATTCTTATAAATAGTACGCATCTGATGAACTATATCCATCCCTATATGACTGACAGCATCCAATCGTCCTATAAAAGGACTAACATAGGTAGCCCCAACTTTAGCCGCCAACAGAGCTTGATTAGCGGAGAAAACCAAAGTGGCGTTAGTTTTGATACCTTCTTTGCTTAATACTTTTATAGCCTTAATTCCCTCCCGAATGAGTGGTATCTTGACTACTATATTGGGGCTAATTTTAACTAATTTTTGGGCTTCTTCAACCATCCCCTTGGCATCCAGGCTGACAGCTTCAGCGCTAATTGGTCCATCTACAATCGAACATATTTCTTTTATCACTTCCAGGAAAGGGCTTCCTGCATCAGCAATATGAGTAGGATTAGTAGTAACACCATCCAGTATACCCCAGCTATTAGCTTCTCTTATTTCCTCTACTTTAGCCGTATCGATGAAAAACTGCATTCTTTCCTCCTTTTTAGATTTTTATGTGCTCATTTCTTGCAGCTCGAACGGGTGATAATTTATCTAGAATTCTCAAAAACATTCCCGCATCCTATTAATTTACAGTTAATCATTTACTTTTTTCCTTAAGTTTATTTTCAATATATTTCACTGTCTCTCCCACCGTCTGAATTCTTTCTCCTTCCCCAGGAGGAATCTCAATGTCAAATTCAGCTTCAAAAGCAGCCATAAGCTCCACAGAATCAATAGATTCAGCTCCCAGGTCTTGAATGAATCTAGCCTCATCAGTAACCTCACTTTTTCTTACCTTCAATTGCTGGGCAATTACCCTCTTTGCCCTTTTTTCTACAGACATCGTATTACCTCCTGCTTTTGGCAATTAGATTATCTCTCGGCTCCCTAGTTAATTCAAAAACCTCCTTTAAGAGCTCATTTTCTTCTTTGCTCATTTCCATACCCCTTCGCTTCATCTGCTCTTTGCTACCTTCAATTAGTTTCTTTAGTCCGTATCCTTTGTAAAATTTTCCTCTCAAAAACCAGCTAAACGAGGGGATAAATTTTGGAAGTACCCCTGATGTAGGAACTACAATGGCTCCTACTCCTATCACTGTTCCAGTGTTCAGTAAACAACCAATTCCTGTCTTTGTATGATCACCAATAAATGATCCAATTTTAATCTGTTTCGAATCCCGCAATTCCCCTTTGATGTATACCTGGACTGAACTGAAATCATTTTTTATATCACTGTTAGTGGTCATTCCTCCCAAATTAACCCATTCTCCTATATAGCTATGCCCCAGAAAGCCAGTATGGAACTTATTGCTAAAACCTTGGATGATACTTTCCTCTACTTCTCCTCCTACTCTACATATAGGCCCTAAAGAAACTCCCTGTTTAATATTGGCTTGAAAGATATGGGTCCCTCTCCCAACGTAAGAGGGACCTTCTATACGGGTATGAGGATAAACAACGGCTTCCTCATCAATGTAAATTGGACCCCCTGTCGTATCTAAAACTACGAAAGGCTGGATTTGGGCTGACTCGGCTATAAATACCCTATCTTTATCCCCATATATCACGGACTGAGGAGAAAAGTCTCCCCGGATGCCTTTCTTACCTAAAAAATCAAAGTCTTCCTGTAGAGCCTTAGAATTATTGTTTATCAAGTCCCAAAGATAGGTAATCAGGGTTAATTTTATCTCTTTTTCTGGTAACCTCTGTTCAAGATGGGAAAGAAAAGTCCTAAATTGAGAGGAAAAACATTCCTGGATAGTTTCCTTTTTTGCCCTAAGATAGACAATGCCATCACTAGATACCCCCATTTCCTCTTTCCCTTCCAAATTCAGTTCATCCTTACCAGCTAACCAACGTCCATTAATAAAAAGGGTATCTTCGTCCTTCAAAAATTCTGTATTATTAAGCCTGGCATAGGGGACTTTCTTTTGAAAAGTGGCAATAAGATAATCTCGGAGGAAATAACAGACTTTATCTTCCGAAAAATTCCTCAGAATTCTTTCTCTGAGTGTAAAATATCCACATTTTAGCTCAAAGACTGGTCGGGTTAAAGATAAAGGATAAAAAGTCTCGTATTCCTCATCCTCAAAGATGCAAATTTTCATTTTTTAAATCTCCTTTGTTTCTCTGAATTTCTGGCTAATCCTTTAAACAAATCTTTAGTATCTTAAGATGACGCAGTAAAGATCAAATTCAGGTTTACTATTATTTTTTTATCCTACCTAGTCTCTGAACTATTTCCCAGGTATTTTGACCTATCATTGCTTCTTCATCAGTGGGAACAATCAAAACCTTAGTAGAAGATCCCGGAGTACTGATGATCTTTACCTCACCTTGAGGATCCTCATTTTTCTCATTTAATTGAATCCCCAAAAACTCCAATCCCTCGCAGATCATAGAAAGAAGATCTGCTGCGTTTTCTCCGATGCCTCCCGTAAAAACCAAAACATTTATTCCTCCCAAAGTAGCACTGTAGGCTCCGATATATTTTTTCACCCGGTAAATAAAGATTTCCAAAGCTAGTTTTGCTCTTTTATTTCCTTTTTGAGCTGCCCTCCTTATTTCTCTCACATCATTGCTTATTCCAGAAATCCCCATAATCCCACTTTGCTTGTTGAGAATATCGCCCATTTCTTTGATTCCAAGATTCTCTTTCTCCATCAAGAACAAAATGGCCCCCGGATCAATATCTCCGGAGCGAGTTCCCATAACTAATCCATCCAGAGGAGTAAAGCCCATACTGGTATCTATCGATTTTCCACGATCTACAGCAGTTATGCTACATCCATTACCTAAATGGCAGACAACAATCTTTAATTTCTCTATAGGGATATTTAAGAACTTTGCCGTTTTTTGAGCAACATAGCAATGAGAGGTACCATGAAAACCATATTTTCTAATCTTATATTTTTCGTAACACTCATAAGGCAAGGCATAGAAAAATGCCTTAGGAGGAATAGTCTGGTGAAAGGCCGTGTCAAAAACAGCTACCTGAGGGGTATTGGGAAGTAAATCCATAGATACCTCTATCCCTATAAGGTTAGCAGGATTATGTAAAGGAGCCAAGGGAGTATAAATTCGAATGGCTTCTATCACTTCTTTATTAATTAAGGTGGACTCAAGAAATTTCTCACCTCCATGAACTACTCGATGTCCTACGGCAGAAATCTCTGAAGTATTTTTAATTATCCCGTTGCCCTCGTCAGTTAAATACACAAGGATTTTTTCCAGACCTTGCCGGTGGTCTTTAATCTCCTCTTTTTTCTGAATGATTTTTTTCTCTATAAGATAAGTTTGAATAGATTCTTTCTTGCCTATTTCCTCTATTATCCCCTTGGCCAAAACCCTCCCCTTTTCCATCTCGAAAAATTTGTATTTTATAGAAGAACTTCCACAATTTATTACTAAAATCTTCACCTTTTTAACCTCTTGCCTCTTGTGCTTGGATTACAGTAAGAGAAATTATGGTGAGTATATCCTTTATGGTAGCTCCTCGAGATAGATCATTGATTGGTCGATTGAACCCCTGGAGAATGGGCCCATAGGCCCGGCTATGAGCTATATACTGTACAAGTTTGTAAGCAATATTTGCTGCGTTTAAATCGGGAAAAATTAAAACGTTGGCTCTACCTGCTACTTTACTCTCCTTTACTTTTTTTCGAGCAACCTCCGGTATTATGGCAGCATCAGCTTGAAGATCTCCGTCAACCAGAAGATGAGGAGCTTTTTCCTGTACAATTTGCGTTGCCCTTCTTACCTTATCCACCAAAGGATGAGAAGCACTCTTTTTGGTGGAAAAGGAAAGTAAAGCCACTCTAGGTTCCCATCCTAATACAATCTTAGCGCTTCTTGCCGAAGAGATAGCTATTTCTGCTAATTGAGAGGGAGTAGGATCTGGGTTAACTGCCCCATCGGCAAAGATAAAGAATCCCTTTTCTCCCAGAGAATCATCGGGCGTAGCCATAATGAAAAAGCTAGAGGGAATGGAAACATCCTCTTTCAATCCAATCATTAGAATACCCGATTTTAACACACTAGCAGTGAGATTATCTGCTCCGGCTACCATACCATCTGCATCCTCTAATCTAACCATTAAAGCTCCTAAATTAAGACTCTTTTTCAAAACCATATGGGCTACCTTCTTCGAGACAAAATGGTCTTTCCTCATTCGGCAATAAAAGGAGATATATTCAGGCATTTTGGGAAAATCAACCGGATTGACCATGTCTAAATCTGTCAAATCCAATCCTAACTTATAGATTTTCTTCTCAATTTTATGATGATCTCCCAAGAGAATAGGAAAGGCAATTTTTTCTTGAATAGCCATATATGCTGCTCTTATAATTCTCTGATCCTCTCCTTCAGGAAGAACTATCCTTTGGGGATTCTCTCTTGCCTTTTTTTTAAACCTTTGGAATAAATTCATATTTTTCCTCTGTCTAAGCTAGATCTTTTCTGACAATTGTTACTCTTAGCGTCCCTGGCTTTCCTTCATAAAGCTAACTGGAAGTCCTATATAGAGAAATCTTTGATTGCTTATACAATATGAGTATACCTCCGACTATGGTCAAAACCATGCCGTATAGCTGTCTCTGATTTATTACTTCTGCAAGAACTGTGTAGCCAATAACTGCTGTAAAAATAGGGCGTCAACATATCCTCTTGCTCTGGCGTTATTTATTATCCTTCCACCTCACCTTAAAATCTAAAGATTACTCTACTCCGATCTCACCCACCGTGAAATATAACTTTTGGGATGTCCAGCTGCCAGGGATTCTTAGCCGGTAATAAAGATAAAATTTTCTACTCCCCTCATCAAAAATAATGCTTGCGCCTCCAGCCTAGTAGCCAAGTCCTTTTCTAGAAGGATCCAATATAGAGCTGGCAGGAATCTAAAAATTAACCAGGATATTTCCCGTACTCCTCTACTGCCTCAAAAAAAGCTAGAATATTCTCCCAGGGTACATCGGGTTCTATGACATGAGTAGGCGCAATTACCAATCCTCCTCCTCTTCCCACCTTATGAATAATTTCCCTAACAGTGCTTTTAACCTCTTTTGGGGTGCCGAAAGGAAAGGTAGTTTGCGTTCCCACACAACCCCAGAAGGCTAGGTTCTTTCCGTGTTTTTTCTTTAATTGATAGGGATTCATGCACTCAGGCTGGATTGGATTTAGTATCTGGACCCCCACCTCTATTAAATCAGGAATTATTGGATCAATAACTCCGTCGCTGTGGTAGTAAATATAGGTAGATGGTCTGGCTTGTTTCACACGATGGATGACCTTGGATAGTCGAGGTTTAAGCCACCTTCTCCACATATCTGGACTCATAAGCATCTGATTTTGCATCCCTATATCATCTCCCAGAACTATCACATCAACCTCTGCTTGAGCAAGATGGACGTTAGACTCGGTTACTATATGGGTAATTCTATCCAGAAGAGCCTCGGCCAACCTGGGGTTTTCTATGAAATCGAAGAACAATTTATCCATTCCCCGCAAGTACCAGCTTTGCTCGAAGATACTTGGCGATCCCCATCCCATCACCGCTAATCCTTTCCCATGAATACGTCTTACTTTCTCCTTCAATCTCTTATACCTATAAGGAGCATCTAGATCAGGAAAAGGATAATCCTCTACCTGCTCGGTCTTAGTAAATTTCTCCATAGGAGGAACTCTTTTCTTGAAGTGATAAAGTGAACCTTTAACATATCCCACCCCCCACTCATCAATATCCAAATTTTTGGGGTACGAAGCGAAATACTTCCTGAAATCTGTCTCTTTTTTGGTCGAATCAGGCGTTACTTCTCTAAATTCCATCTCAAAATAACTAGCCGGATCCTCTGCCCCGGTTTTTTCTTTGAATCCATCCAACATGGGGGGAGTGAAGGACATCCATTTAGGCACTCGATCCGGCTTTTTCAAGCTTAAAGCCCTAAGAGCTCTTTGTCTCGGTGTTAAACTCATCCATCCCTCTCTTTGAGGTATAAGTCCTCTGATTTTTCTTTACCCTTCTAATCTATAATCCAAAACATACTTTACTTCCTAACTTAACTCCCTCCAGAGATTTGTTATCTACTCTTTCTTTTTTAAAGCTTCAATAACAGGTAAGCTCTCTCCGGCCAGGAATCTTATCAAACCTCCCCCGGCTGTGCAAATGTAGGAGATCTTAGCCTCCACACCAAACTTACTTGCGGCAGCAATGGTATCTCCCCCGCCAATTACAGAAAAGGCCTGAGAATTGGCTACCGCTTTCCAGATTTTTTCAGTTCCCAACGAAAAATCCTTTCTCTCATACATACCGGCTGGTCCGTTTAGAAAAATTGTTTTTGCTCCTTTTATTTCTCGGCAGTAATCATTTATGGTCTTTTTGCCGATGTCCGTTATCAAACTCTCTTCGGGAAGGTCTAAGATGGAAACTTCTCTCCTTCCACCTCTATCCAAGGCTACATCTTGAGGATAAAGTATCCTCTTTTCATAATCCTTGACGATTTGTTCTGCTCTTTCCAGGTAGGCCAACAGATCCTTGTCTTTTAGCAACTTTTCGCTGAGTTCTCCCAGTCTGTATCCCTTTGCCTTTAGTATTATCTGACCTACCAGGCCAAAGGTAAGGACTTTATCAGCGGAGCCATCTTTGAGGACGCGGTCCATCATCCGAAAGGCATCCAGTATCTTTGCTCCCCCTAATAAATAGATACAGGGTTTTTTGGGAGAGGTCTTCACCTTTAAGAGAGAGATGAGTTCTTCCTCAAATAATCTTCCTGCTGCTGAGGGAAGAATACGGGGGAAAGCAACCAGAGAGGGTTCTGAACGGTGGATGCAAGCGAAAGCATCACAGACGTACAAATCGGCCAAAGGGGATAGTTTTTTTATTAGGTAGGTCTTACACTGCTCCTCTGGAGTAAGTTTAACTTCTTGCTCAAAGATTATGGTCTCCTCAGTATAAAGGCGAATGTTCTCTAAAAGGAGAATCTCCCCTGCCCTTAGTTTTTTTATTTTCTCTTGAGCAAAAGGACCAGCCACATCCTCAACAAACTCCACTTTTTTATTTAAAAATTTTTCTAAATAATCTCTGTGTTCTCTTAAGGAAGTAAAGTTTTGGTAGTCCAAGGGATCACCTTGATGGGCCAATATAACTACCTTAGCTCTTTTTTCAGAAAGTTCCTTTAGTGTAAGAATACTTCTTCTTATCCGCGTAGCATCCTTTATCCTTTTATCTTGATCTACAGGACAATTAATATCGCAGCGCACAAGAACTGTCTTACCCTTCACATCAATGTCGTCTAATGTAGGAATACCTTCTGAAAGCATATTTTTTTCTCCTCTTCTTTATTTCATTCCCAAAAATTTATTGGTATGGGCCATAGCTTTTGCTCCAGTTTCCTCCAATCCCAAGAGGCATCTTATAGCATCTATGTTCTCTGGGACCACAATTGCTTCCTGAGGTATCATATTAGTAGAATATATTCTCATCCCTTCTTTGTCCAAGTAGATAGTCTCTTCCCACACGGGAACTTCGTACATATCTCCTCTAGATGCCCCTCTATCTCTGTTGTAGTCAAATATATGAGAGGTAGAGATAAAACCGTCTTTCAAGCGGAATAATCTAATACGAGGCTCTTTCTGGAATACTTCAATAACTTTTTCTTTGGTAGCTTTCCTTTTTATCTCGAAGACCATCATAGTTGCATGTCCATGGCAAACAGGAGCAGTTACTACAGCTGTGACTACATGAATTGAGCTCACAGAAGAAAAATCCAAAGCTTGATGACTGGGAACTTCTGAAGGAAGAAGAGCATCTACTGGCCCTTTATGAGTCTCAGAAATGTCCGCTGATCTTCTTACTATCGCACAAAATGCCTCTTTAACTCCGAATGCACCATCACAAGTAAAAATTTGCCGAGCAATTCCTGTAGTATTACAGGAGAACATTTGAAGATACTTTGACTTTTGACACTCATCGTAGTTAGCCATAGGGTAAAAAATATTATCCGCTATTCCTCTTTTTTCTCCTGCCTGAAAAATAGCAGGCAATCTATATTTCATATATATCTCTTTATTCTTTGCTCCAATACCTGGCGAAGTAGCATCCACTACTATATCTACTTCTTTCAAAAGGTCTGCCAGGAGACCTTTGATAGGTATCCCCGCTTTTTCCATTTCTTTTCTCTTTTCTGGTAAAGCACAATATATAGGGTAATTTTTACCTGATTCCACAACTGCTCTTACAGGTAAAGTAGGAGCAACATCTACTACCCCTGTTAGCTCCATATCATCCTGCTCTACTATCCCATCCGCTACTCGTTCTCCTATAGTTCCGTAACCTACCACCGCTATTCTTTTTTTAGCCATTATTAATCTCCTCTATTTTAATTTTGACTTGGCAGCGCCTTCTTAAAATGCTGTCGCTAGCTCGAATGGCTTCTTTAACTTCGAGTAAACTCCCCTCACTTTTTCTTTCCTTAACAGCAATAACTTTTACTAAGGAATAAACCCTAAGTAATACTTCTACCAAAAATTGAAGGTAAAAATACAAATAGTTCCGAGCACGAAAATCAATTAGAGCATAAGAATAAGCTAAACGAAAGAGAAGTTGTCTTCTCATCCAAAATCTCATATACTCAAGGAGTAAGTTCCTCCCTCCTTCGTTTATTTTAATCTCCTTCAATTTTGGGAATTCCACGTTTTGTGAAGTATCGGAAAAACTCCACTTTATTAATTCGGGATTGAACTCCATTGTGTAAACCGTTACTTTCCCCTTGCTTATTTTTGTATTTAAGAGAGGCTCATTTAACTCTTTTTTTAAAAACTCCTGAAGCGAAATATTCTTTTGGGAGAACGTCTGCTTTTTGAGCACCTGCTCTAAAAACCTTTGAACTTGCTTTATTCTGCTAATATTTCCCACTTCCCCAATCAAAGAACCAGCTAAATTCACTCTTTCTCGAAATAAAAATATTCCTCCTTCTGATTGTTCTTTCAGTGAGTCCTCGATTAAATGCTTAGCTATGAAAAGGCAAAGGCTCTTAGAGGTATAGCAACCTCTTTGTTTCAAAACGTCTTCCAATTTATCGACTGTACTCTTAACTTTCTTTTTAAAAGAGGAATTAACTTCGGGACTTAAATTTCTGCTAAACATTTTTTTTAGCTGAGAGTAAGAAATTTCTTTGCCATAATTAAGACCTGGACAGGAAAGATCTATATCTATCTCTGAATGAAAATATACCTCTTTCATGAAAGGGTAGAGGCGGCAATAGAGAGGTCTTTGAGGATAAATAGAGCAAAACCCTTCCTTGGTGAGAAATATGCAAAGCTCCTCTTTTCTCTTAAGATAGCCTATTACTCTTCTCCCTTCATTAGAATTCTTAACCCAGAAATCATCAGCTTTAACAATTGACCTAATTTTTTCTACATCATCTGGTAAAAGGGAAACTTTATAGTGACAACAAAGAGCACATCCAGTTAAACACTTAAATTTCATTTTCTACCCAGGGTAAAGTTGTAGTTGCATAGGGAAGGAGGACAATTTCTTTTGCTTCCTTTAGTGCCTTGTTTATCTCTTTTAAATCTGCTAAAGGATGAAGAAAGGAATCTTTTACTTCAGAGGGATTCATCTCTGAGTAAAGATAAACCTTAGCCCATTGAACTTCCTTAGCAAGCAGGTAGGCTTTATGAGCTCCTATTATAAACTTTTCCTTTATCCTTTCTATGATTTCTTCTGGATTTTCTGCTTCCTTCATCCAGTCTCGAAAGATTTTTGATCCCCAACCCTCCTGACACCTGGCAAATAAAACTATCTTTCCTCCCTGTTTTACTACTTTTTTAGCTGACTCAATGGCCTTTTGAGATTGATAAAGGTCAATATCTCTGGGGAATCCTCCACAAGAGGCAACAACTGTATCAACTCTTTGAGGGACTTTTACTTTATACATTTCATCCACTAATTTCGTGCCTTGGTAAAAAGCCTCAAATATGCCTCCGGCAAAAGCTCTTACAATCTTCCTTTTTGAGTTTAAAACCACATTAAGGATAAAATCCGGTTTGGCCATTTGGATTACTTCTTTTAACTCTTCTTGTATGGGATTACCTTCTAGGATACCTGCCCTCGCCTGAGGTGAATCTAATTGAGAGTGAACATGCCTTATAGACTCTGCATCGGCAATACCTGGGTGAATGCTTTTTGCCCCTCCTCCATATCCAAAGAACTGGTGATATTCAATGTCGCCAATTAAAATTTTAAGATCTGCCTCTATAAAGGTTTTACTAATGTATATATCTGAACCCCGAGAAGTCTGACCTAGATAAACCAAGTTTTCCTTAGAATATGGGTCATGATTTACCACCTTTATCCTATCAGCAACTTCTCTCCCTACTAACTTGCTTATCTCTTGCTTTGTTAACTTACGGTGCAGCCCTGTGGCTATTATTATGGTTACATTCTTTTCTTTTATTCCCGATGAGGTAAGTTCATTTATCAAAGGAGGGAGGATTTCTTGCGAAGGAAGAGGACGGGTGATGTCATCGATAACTATGGCTACCTTATCTCCTAGTTTAGCCATGTCTTTTAGCCTCTTCGAACCTAAAGGGTGGTAAAGAGCACGCTTTATCTCTTCCTCTATGCTTTGGATACCCTTTTGGAGACTGGGCTCATAAATTCCCACCAACTTAAAAGAGGAGACGTCAACTCCTCTCGTACCTTTTCCATATTTTAATTTTATCCTCATATCTTATAAACCTTAAAGGGATTTATATCTTTAGCAGCAGGGTTTCCCCATTATTCTCATAGATACAAATAATGACAGGATCTACAGACTGAAGGAGCTACAAGATTCCTATTAAATGATTTCCTATCATCCTGAAAATGCACAAGCGCCTCTAATGCACGATAAATAAAAGAGTTATAAAGCCTTTGTCTTTTATAAAAGAGTTGTCTAAATTTTTGATAATCTTCCTTTTCCCATATCTCAAATAGGCTCTCTTCTTGCACATTCCCAAAATGTCGAAGAGGTACAGACTTCTCCCTCTTTCCACAAAATATCCTAGGAACATCAATATGGGCAAGAGAATCACAAGGTGATACATATCCATCCCAGGTAAAATAAACGCTTTTTAATGGATCTGCCAAGCAAACTGGTCTATCTCTTAACTTCAGAGAAGCCACATTTAAGGTAATACCATTTTGCCTGGCTTTACCTTTGGCCTTTTCTACATTCTCAACAGCTTCGCGGGCGACACTTTCCTCGTTACAAGAAAATAGGCGTTGCTCATCATCTTTCGTTTTAAGTGTTACAGCTACATTTTTTACCAATATCTGATCTACATTTAGTTTAGAGGCTAAGTCAACAAGAGAAGGTAATTCACTGATATTTCTTTTCATCATCAAAAAAACCAAAACCACTTTTGGTTTCTTTGATTTTAACCTCTGTTTAGATAAGTTCAGACTTTTTATGTTATTTACTAGAGTTTCAAACTTAGCACCTTTTCTTATGCTCTCATAAGTGTCTGCAGTTGCTCCATCCATGGAGATTGCTATCAAGTCTAAATTAAATGTTATTAACCTTTCCGAAACACTCTGATTTAGTAATGTTCCGTTTGTAGTGAAGCCAACAAAACATTTTTTCTCTCTGGCCACTTTTATCATATCATATATTCTCTTATGTAGTAGCGGCTCTCCCCAACCACTTAGATCAACGAAGTTAACAAAATCAAAATAACAACTTATCTTCTCATATGTTTTCCACTTCATATCCCCAACCTCCCGCCCAACCGAAGTTCTCGGACAAACAAGGCACCTTCCCAGATTACATCGCGACGTTGACTCAACTTGAAAAATATGAAATAAAATTTTCTTTGCCAAAGGGAAATTTGACCGAATTAAATAACTTTCAAAAAGGAAGCAAAAATTTCGACTAAAACAAGACTTATCACTCCCACAAACACTGCCGCTATCAAACCCACAAAAAATGGCTTCAACCCAAGTTGCCTGAGTTTTTTAAACCCTGTGCCTAAACCTACCCCGGCCATAGCCACAGCGAGAAAGTTCCCCGACCAGTACTTCACTGAGTGCCAGAAGTAATCCCAGGAGTTAGCATCCCAAAATAATCCACGTCTGATAATAAGATGATCCCCTAATGATCTGACAATGGCGAAAATAATAAAACCAAGGATGAATAATGGAAAAAGCTTCAGAGGATTTATCCTTCTTGTCTCCTTCCCCGATTGGTTTTTGGTATAGACATAAACCATTAAAGGTATCACCACAGCCATAAGGGCATTACGTACTAATTTGGTTACTATAGCCACATCTGCTCCTGTAGGACCACTTATCGCCTCTTTTATCCATAGCTGATCGTACATTAAGCCTGCCCCTGTTACCTGAGCTGTCTCATGAATAGCTGTTCCCATAAAAACTCCAGCCTGTATATGAGATAGAGCCAAAACTAGGTGAGTTAGGTAAGGATAAGCAAACATGACAACTATCCCAAATATGGTAATAGTAGCTACAGCATAGGCTGTTTCCTCCTCTTTTGCCTCAATTCCTGGACTCGTAGCCACAATAGCACTCGCTCCGCAGATACCTGTACCTACAGCAATTAGAGTTCCCAATCTCGGGGGGAGTTTCAATCGTCTAGCTATGAAACTGGTAAATAGCAATGCTGCTGCTATACAAAGCACTACTATTCCTACTGCCAGAGCTCCTACTTTAGCTACGGCAAAGATGCTTAACCTTATACCCATAAGAATAATTCCCAGTCTCAACAATTTTCGAAGACAAAAACTGATTCCAGGATTACACCTCTTTGGTACCCCTACTGTATTCTTAACTATCATTCCCAGGATAATAGCAATCATTATGGTACTTACCGGGCTTTGTCCTGCAGGCATGACTAGCTTGATAAGCTGATTTAAATAATGGGCAGCCACGGTAACGACAATTGCCAATGCTACTCCGGGAATAATACCTGCGATATCCTCAGTTCCAAAAAATAGATTCAGGACTTTCGATTCTTTTTCCGTAGACATTTTCCTTTTCCTTTAGATTCTATTTTATTAAACTCTTCAAATAAGCCTTTTTTAATGTATCTCCTCGCAGGCCTTGTCTTAACGCCTCCAGGGCCAGGATATCTTCTGGTGGGACGTTGCCCAGGTTCACATTCAGGCCGAAGCGTAAAATCAGGTACTGCTGCTGCCCTTTAATAGGAGCCTCCCAGATTAAATCATCCACATCCACTCCTCCAGATAGGATATCATCGATCTCTGCCTCCTTGACCTCTCCTTTTTCATTGTATATTCCTACCCCCTTCCCGGCCTCTCTGGCTTCCACTATTACCTTGAAAGCACCGTTTTTTAGGTCTTGTTTTATCTCCTGGTGCATCAGGGATAAGGCGGGTTTTTCCTCTGGTTTCTTTTTTCCTATCTCGGATATAACCTTAAAGCCATTATCTAAAGCTTGTTTTACGGCATCCCCCCTTGTTTTTAAGTCGATCTCTATAGTTCCATCGGAAACCTCAATAGCAGAAAAACCCAGCTTTTTTGCTCTCTTCAGGTATTTATCATAAACCCCTTGCCATATGGCAACCTCTAAGAATGTTCCTCCCGGCATTACCTCGATATCGGCCTCCCGCAAAATAGCTATCTTTCTCTTTGTCATTTCTTCTTCATAAAATGCCGAGGTTCCAAAGCTAAACTTCACTATATCAACATAATCGGCAGCCATTTCCACTAAATCTTTAGTAGCGTTTAGACCTAATCCCTTATCGAGAATCATGGTAAGACCTGTTTTTCTGGGCTTACTGCTTCTGCCCCTTACTGGCATGCGAAAACTACCTTCCCAGGCTTTCATTCTTTTACCCCCTTCAGACAATTTTTTGTTCCTGCGATTACTCTTATAGCCCTTTTTAGTCGAGCATATTCAATAAACTCATCTACTGCTTCCAGGCGTTTCCTTAAAGAAAAAGACGAGTCTAACCCTGCAACGGGGACTTTCTCGTAAAGCAGAATTGTCTCTCCTATTTTTTCAGACAGATTATCAAAAAGAAGTTTACAGAGTAAGCTTTTGTTCTTTACTTCTCTCACAATGGAGTCTTTTTTCTCTTCTTCGATATGGGGAAAAACTAAAACGATCTCCGGATCGTCTAGCTGATCGAATAAAGTCTGATATTGGGAAAGATCAACTGCTATTTTCGTTCCCCATTCATCCTCCACTTCGGATAAGTTTAGCTTTAGCGTTTCGTATATTTTAGAATAATCATATTTAAGATTGGCAATGCGGATATTATCGAGTAAAGATCCCTTATAAAACTTTAGTCTGCCTGGAGAATGAGGGTTAAAATGGCTCATTTCTGTAGAGAAGATTTTTAAGCCTACCTCGATCCCCTTTAAAATAAAGGCTGTTTTGCCAGAGCCTGCCCCACCACAGATTATAAAGAGCTGTCCGGTTTCCTCATCAAATAAGCTACATGCGTGGAAACTAAAGATATTAAACTTATCTTCTAGAATTTTTAGGACAAAACGATAAAACAGGCCTTCGTTTCCTAAAAGAAAAAAACGATTGTCCTTAGCTTCTTCCTCTAGTTTTAGGAAATTTCCCGTAGCTACTACTCTGTTTGCATCGAATTGAATTCGGGGTTCGGTATCTTCGTCGATTATATAAAAATACCCATCCAGATTAGAAGTAAAATCCATCTTTTTCAGTTTATGGAAATCGGTGGCTAAATCTGCTATCTCTCCTTTTTTAAATTTTATGAGTTCTTCCTTATTAGAGATAAGTCCTATCTTTGCTTTAAGAATCTTTACTGCTCTTCTATATTCCATAGTTCCTTCTCTCTTCCTATTAGGGTTATAGTTCACATCCTTCTCAGCTAACTAACAAGAGTCTCTGGTCTCCCCATCTTTATCTTTTAATATTCCACCGTCAAAATGTTCCGGAAGAATTCCCAAGAACTATCAAAGACAATTTTGCTCTTAAAAACCTTACCGGAATAGGAACATCAGCGGTCAGGTTTCCGTTTCAAAACCAAAGGTTGCGGTAGACGAAAATTTTGTCCCTTAAAATATAAATGGTACGGATGTTTAACAGTTGGAACATACCCGGGTTTCTCTGCCCTGATTACCAACTCGATGAATTCTTGACCGGTAAATACAAATTTTCCTTCCAGATCGGTTGTGGTTGTTGATGGTTTTCCAAGGAACTCAATGGTTCTTTCCTGTACGATGACCGTGGCGTTTGGAACACCCTTTTCAGCCTCGTCGATAACTTGTCCCTTTATGATTCCGTCATTGTGAAATTTGACATAGATAACCCATGTCAGTGCTACAAGAACAATCGATACAAATGTAATGGCGAATCTGTTCTGCAAAATTCTCAAAAATCCTTTCTTTTCTAATATCATCCCTTGATCGCTCCTGATACCATACTCCGGATGAAACTTTTTTGGCTCAAAAGAAAAACCAGAAGCACAGGTGCAACAACCATCAAGCAAAAGGCATATATTTGTCCACTGCTCTGTTCGAAGTAGCCAAGGAATCTAGACAATCCAAGAGGAAGAGTTTGCATGTTCCTTTCTCGTATTATAATCAAAGGCCAGAGGAAGTTATTCCACGACCATATGAATGATAGGATCACGTTAGTTGCAATTGCTGGCTTTGAAAGTGGCAGAAAGATCTTATAGATCATTTTCCACTCGGGTAGACCGTCGATTCGGGCTGCATCAATTAGCGATGATGGAACAGTATCAAAACTACTCTTGAAAACGAAAATGCAAATAATTGTAGATAAAAGGGGTAGTGCCAAGCCAAAGGGAGAATTAAGGAGTCGCAGGTTTTTAGTTATCAAGAACGCAGGAATGATAGTGGTCTGAAACGGGATCATCATAGCACCGAGATATATAAGGATGATCATCTTCTTTCCTCGGAAAGAGTGGGTTAATGCAAATGCAGCCATAGAATTGAAAACGATATTCGAAGCCACCACGATTAGAGAAACAAAGATACTATTCCAAAAATATCTCAAGAATGGAATCCAATAATAGACATCAACAAAATAATACAGATTAGGGTTCTTGGGAACCAAGGAGGGAGGATAGATGTACAAATTTTCTCCCGTAAGGCTTGTTTTCACGACCCAATACAATGGTACAAGCATTACAACGCAGATTAGGGTTAAGACTAAATGAATGAAGATTCTTTTGTGAGTTTTCACAGGCGTACTCTCTGGCAACTATTCATAGTAACGGACTGCTCCTGCTTCTCCCCCCGAAAGTTTATTTAATACCCAGGTAACGAGCAACAAAAATAAGAACAGGAACACTGCAATAGCAGCGGCATAGTCAAATCGAAAAAAAGCAAAAGCATTTTTATAGACATAAGTGACCAACATCTCTGTGCTGTAGCCGGGACCGCCATTGGTCATAATATAGACGAGGTCGAATACAGTAAATGAACTGATGATGCCCACTAAAAAACAAAGAAATATGGATGGCTTGAGTAAGGGAAAAGTGATGTGAATGAATTGCATAGTTGATGAAGCGCCATCAAGTTGGGCGGCCTCGTGTAACTCCTTTGGAATTGATTGAAGTCCAGTTAGAATGATGATCATATAAAAACCAATGACTTGCCAAATGCTAGTGATGATCACTGCCGGAAGAGCCCAGGTAAATGATTGCAAGAATGGGACCCTTTTATCTACTATTCCTAGGGAACAAAAAAGATAGTTAATTAAACCGACTTTTTCG
>Ga0114930_10002115_pt1 | contig 18214 bp, 14 predicted proteins | sample AnhtaG_FD_87300 | JGI IMG/M metagenome (GOLD analysis project Ga0114930, IMG submission 87300) | Deep subsurface microbial communities from Anholt, Denmark to uncover new lineages of life (NeLLi) - Anholt_01485 metaG | ecosystem: Environmental > Aquatic > Marine > Oceanic > Sediment | place... | reverse complement strand
GCCGCTGCTACGGCGAGCACGAGAACGAGCGCTACAAAGTACTTGTGCATGACCTTTCCTCCTCGAACTATGGATGTTCTGTATTGTATTATAACACATCCACGGGCAGTTCGTCCCCCAAAAGTTTGACAGGCAAGAAAAATCAGCTCAGGTGTGATTCTGCGTGACCCGAGAATCGCAGCATCGCTTTTGAACCTGTGTTGCAGGCGCTCGATGCTCACCTGCCGGGGGACTACCTCCTCCTCGATGCTCAAGGCCGCTGCCGTGCCCGCCGCCTGGCCCATCACCATGCACTGCGTCATCCAGCGCGTCGAGGCGGCGGCCCGGCGGGCGGGCATAGAAGCCCGCCCCTGCGAAACGGGCCTCCTGCGGACGGGCCGGGACGAGCCACGGTCCCTACATTTCCTTCTGTGCCACCTGTGGATTTCTGTGTACTCTGTGTTCTCCGTTAGTCCGCCAGGCGGAAGTGGAGCTGGGTAAGCGAGCACGCCGGGAAGGTGTGCGTCAGGCCGTTCCGAGCTGCCTCCACCGTGCTCTCCTTCGGCTTCACCTCGTCCGGGCGCTCGAAGGTGTTCCGGGCCATGAAGTCGGATCCGGCGAGCGTCTCGACGATGACCTCCGGCTGAGCCGGGAAGTCGTGCAGCGCGATCTCCGCGGTCAGAGCGTCCGTCGGATGGCGGTTCGTCACCAGAAGGTTCAGCTCATTCCCTGAATCGTCGAGCAGGGCGACCGCGTCCAGGCAGGCCGCGCTCTCGACCGCCGGCAGGTCGTGCAAGCGGGGCACGGAGAACTGAGGGCCGGTCAGTCGGACGTGCAAGGGCCAGCGGCCCGTCTGGGTCGTGTACATCCGCCGGGCCCAGTAGACGGGGTTCGGGAAGACGGTCTCCTGCTCCCTGCGCAGACCTCCGCCGTGGTTGACGAGCGCCGAGTGGGTGATAACCTCCACCAGGTCCCCGAGGCGGATGGCAGTGTTCACGATGCCGGACCAGAAAAGCGCTTCCGAGAGCGTCTGGTTGGTCGGCAGTTTGTGGCTTTTGGTGAATATCTGCAGCTCGGTGATGGCCAGGCGGGGGTTGCTCATTCCTCCCGCCGTCATCTGCTCTCCCAACGCCTGCAGGTGTCCCTCGTACCACATTGGATAAGCCATCAGCGAGCGGAAGACGTCGTTCGGCGGGGTGTCGGCCGCGATCGGGGCGCCGATCAGTGAGTGAATGGACATCGAGCGCAGGATCTTCGCATCGCGCTCGATGATGGGACGGTTCCAATCGGGATACTGGCCGTTGGCGATGAACAGGATGTCGGGGTCAACTGCGCGCATGGCCTCGTAGAACCGGGCGTAGCGTTCTGCGTACTCCTCGGCGGTGCAGTGGCCGATCTGCCAGTTGCCGTATAGCTCATTGCCGATCTCCCAGTATTTGACGCCATACGGCTCCGGATGACCGTTTTTCGCCCGGAGCGATCCGTACTTCGTATCGGCATCTCCGTTACAGTACTCGACCCAGTGAGCGGCTTCCTCCGGCGTGCCGTCCCCAGCGTTGACACAGATGAGCGGCTCGCACCCCACGAGTTTGCAGAAGGCCATGTATTCGTCCGTGCCGACGTGGTTCGGCTCGTCCTGGTTCCAGGATCGATTATGCCGCATCGGCCGCTCGTCAATGGGTCCAACGCCGTCCTTCCAGTCGTATCCGGATGCGAAGTTGCCGCCGGGGAAGCGCAGCAGTGGGAGCTTGGAGTCTCTCAGGAAGCGCACGACGTCGGGATCGAAGCCCCGCATGTGATCTGCGGGAAAGAGGAAACACTGGTCCAGCCAGACGGTGCCCGGCTCCGTCATCCCCAATGTGAGCAGCAGTAGCTGGCCGCGCGCGATGCCTTCGCGGTCAACGTCAAAGCGGACGGTGTAGTGGTTCCACTCCGAACCCAACGCCGTGAGGTCGGCGCCGCCCAGTTCTTTTCCATCGGTCGTGCGTATGGCGATGTGAAGCTGCTTGACGGTGCCCTTCGCCCAAACGCGGACCTCGTACTTGCCGGTGCGGTGAAGCGGCAGGAAGATGGGCTGCCGGACACCTGCCTCCGGGGTGCTCAGGCTGCGGATCTCTATCCTCTGGGAGGTATCTGAGTTGATGCGGTCGGTATCGAGCGAGTACGTCACGTCACCTTCTCCCCAGCGTGCCCAAAGGCACGCGGTGCCGGCCTTGTGGCTTTCCAGGAGGTCGGGAACTCCCGTGTAGCGGCCCGTCGAGACCAGGCGATGATCGAGTTCTTCCCCGCCCCTGTGGCTGAAGTAGCTGGCTGGCTCAAAACCGCTGTTCATCAGAATCTGCGCCCAGATGCCGTGGTAGACGTTGCTGCCCAGGTGCTCGGTGAACTTGCCGAATAGCAGCGGCGAGACGGGCGACTCGCGTTGCTCGCTGGCCATGATCTCGATGCGTGCCTGGTCGCCCGCGGTGAATTCCACCAGCGGCTTCGCGCCTGAAGTTTCCATATCGCAGCCTCCCGAGGAAGATAAGATCAGAGTCAGAATCAAGAGGTACAGAAGCACGTTTTCACCTTCGGCTTATCTCAGTGCTCGGGCACTTGTTTATCGGCAGATTAAGCGTTCACCGTGGCCAACCTTCATTCCTCCAGATCGGTCGGCGCCCGGGTCTCACTGGAATCCCTGACCTTTCGTGCGTCCATCCATCGTTTGACGTGCCGGCGAGCGGCTGATATACTGCCCGCGAGGGGGTACGGATGATGATTACTGCAGTAAGGGCGTCTATTCTTGCAGCCGCCATCGTTTTGCTCGCAGGATTAGCTGCATGCGCCGCCGACAACCTGCTGGTCAACTCGGATTTCTCCGCCGGGTTGGACGGCTGGGAGCTGTACGGCAGAGATAAGCAGCAGATCCGGCTCGGCGAAGGCACGGGGCTAGGCGGTTCGAATTGCGCGATCGTTCCGGTAGGACACTGCAGCATCGCGGAGATGATGGATTTGAAGCCGGGGAGGGTCTACGACCTGTCGTTCCTCTACCGCCGCACAAATCCGAGCGCCAGGGGCGGGCTGGTCTTCTTCCTGAACCGGACCGGCGGCGCGAATGCCAGCGCGGGTGTAATCAACCTGTCGTTCCCTCGGGACTCGACCGGTTTCTTACCATCCGGTTGGGAGGAATTCCGCGAGGCGTTCCGAACGCCTTCCGGCACCAGTAGAGGCAAGGTTGTGCTTAGCGCGCGTGGCTCGGGCGAGGTCATGTATGCCCGCGTTGCGCTCGCGGAACTTCCAGCCGGTTGCGAACCGGACGTCCTGCTCCCCGCTGCTGATTGGAGCCGGTTGGCGACAACCCGGACGAATAATCCGGTTTTCGAGGAGCTTCTTTCCGACTCGCCCGGGAGCTACACAGTAGTCGCCTGGACACACAACATGAACAAGGCCAACCTGCCGCCCACGATGGCTGATAAGTACACCAACGAGCAGTGGAAGGAAGAGCAGGTGAACATGTACCGGGAGGCCGGCGAACTGGGAATGCACCACTACAGCCTGCCCTGGCAGGGAGCGGCGGCCGACGAGATGCATCAGCGGTTCGGCATGAAGTTCGACGTAAACTGCGAATCGAGCGGCGTTCGGGCAAACGCGATCAAGGCAGGCGCGGAGGTGCTGAACCCGATCAGGAGTTCTACGACCTCTGCAGCGCGCTCCGTTTCCCTCGTTGATCCCGTGTACGTCAGAACTGCGGTCGACGAGTTGAAGAAACATGCCACTCGATTTCTAGGCAAGCCTTATGTATTCGCCTACGTTGGGAAGGATGAGCCGAGCATCGCCATCCCTGAAGGGCCGGTCGCGGAGTGGGGCCCGTTCGGCACGCGGTGCGCGGCGGAGGTCCTGCGCGACTACGGTTTCGGCAAGTACGCTATTCCCGCGCCCGACGATCCGGAGTACCTTCGAGATGAGGCGAACCGACCGTTCAGATGGATCGCCTTCAGCCGCTGGATGGCGGCAAGGTACGTAGCATCGAAGAGACTAATGTGCGAGGCGCTCAAGTCAGTTGATCCGAACGCCCGGTACAATCCCTGCGACTACTGGTTCATGACGGGATTCGTGCCGTATGACTTCGCGCTGATGGGGCGATATAGCGACATAGTGGAGTGCGACCCCTACGCCAGCTCGGCAGAGCGTATGAAAGGCAGGGGGCTCTACAACCACGGCTTCGGGCCGAAGTTCCTGCGCGACATCACCGGCAGGCCCGTGCGGAGCATCGTCCAGGCGTTCGACTACGCAGGCTACGACATGACACCTGACGACCTGCTCGAGTGGGTGAGCCAGAGCCTGAGAGCAGGGGCGAGCCACATCTCCTACTACCAGATGGACAACCCTCGCTTCACACACCCTGACCGGTGGAAGATGATGATGCACATCTCGAAGCTCTTGACCGGGATGAACGCGCTGAAGTGTCCCGACGATGCGGAGACTGCGATCCTCTATTCCGCTGATTCGCATCGCAGCCAGGGCCCAAGCACCAAAGCCAACGAGATCTACACGGCCTATTCGCTGCTGGGGGAGCGCGTCGGGTCCTGGTTTGACTTCGTGGACGACGATTCGCTGGATCGCGGCGAGAAGAGCCTGTCGAAGTACCGCACGGTCTACATCCCACTGGGCACCTACCAGCGCGAGTCCGTCGTCCGACGGATCGGGAAGTTCGTGAAAGACGGCGGGACGGTGATCAGCGGAGACCCGAGCATCTTCTCGTGGGACATTGATGGAACCGATCTGTCGTCCTGGCGCGAGAGGATATTCGGCGTGCGAACTGTCAGTCCGAAAACCCGCAGGGCAATGGTGCTCAGGAAATCGGAGTGGACCGACGGCCTTCCCGCCGGGCAAACGCTGCCCGTCTACCGTCCCGTCGGACGCGACGGCTGGCTGGAAGAGAACGGCTGGTCAATTGAGCTTGCGAGGCCGGGGGTACGCGTGCTGGCGACGTTCCCGGATGGAAGCCCTGCGATCACTGTCTCGAAATACGGCAAGGGGCAGGCGGTCTATTTCGCCGCGAACCCGTTCGTGCCCGAGTGCCTGTTCGACGGCGACCGATGGGACGGGCTCTTCCGGGCATTCCAGACGCACCTAAATGCGAAGGTGGACCGCCCGATCTGGCGCTTCAAGCTTCCCCCGCCGCACTAGGGAGAATGGGAGACGCGGCGAGTGGGAGAATGGGAGAGTGAGAGGTGGCATCCAGTAACCAGCATCCCTCTTACGAGTTACGCGTTACGTTTTGCGCATCCGCCGTCTCTCAACGTTCAACTCTCAACTTTCAACTCTCGTCTCCCAAGCACCTCCAGCAATATCCGCGCAGCCTTGAGAACGACTTCTTCCGCGCATTTGCGATGGTTCTCGGGGTTGAACTCGCCCTTTGTGAAATAATAGCAGCTCGTGTCGCCGAGTTCCTCCTTGAACCGGCGGCGGTACTCGCGGGCCAGCTCCCAGCAGCGAGTCTGATCCTCCGCCAGGGATGCGCGCCCGTGCAGATGGCCGATGAGCATGACCCCGCCGACCAACGCGCCGCAGACGTCCGCTTCCTCGGCGATGCCGCCGCCGAAGCCGGTCGCCAGTTTCATCAGCTTCGGGTCGAAGTCGGGATCGTAGAACCGCCCGATGTGCGTGAGGATGACCTCAGAGCAGTGATGCCCCGCCATGAAGTCGTCCTCGATGCGTTGCAGAAGGGATTGGCAGTTCGGCATACGGTTCACTTGGTGTTCCTTATGATAGAATTACACTATTAGGGGTTATAGCTTTCTAACGAGTCGCTCAGTTTGCGAAAGGGACTGCTGTACGTCATCCTGGGTAATGCTGGGTTCTACAGAGAGCGGGTACCGCTGAACGAGGTAAAAGGCTGTCACTTTCTGGCACAGTGAGCGGAACTCTTCGAGTGAAGGATCATATGTTAGAGCGTCGTTGAGCAGAACTTCCAAATCGTGAATTCGCTTCAGTGACCAGCCTTTGAAGAGGAGAAACGCCTTCAGGAGTTTCTCGACGGCTTGTTGAAGATAGAATCCCGCGGCCTCAGGATCGCCGAAATCGAGTAGGTGTTGTGCTCGGCCCAAATCCTTCTCTGCGATGCGCAGCCAATCCCGGGGATATAGGGATTCCTTACGCGGCATAAAGAACTTTTCCCTTTTCTATGATCTCGGCAATGAATTGGTCGCCAATGTCCAGCCGCTCGGACAGCTCTTCGGGTGTGAGTACAATGGTCTCCAGGGCGACGGTCCGCTTCGGATCGGACAGGATCCGGCGCACCGTAACCCAGCGGTCCATAAATCGATCCGGTGTATCCTTGATGATTAGCAGGTCAATGTCGCTGTCCGGGCCGGCGGTACCGCTAGCGCGCGAGCCGAACAAGATCACCCGCTCAGGTGCATATTCAGCGGCGAGCTTTCTCACGATGTCTTCGATCATGCTATCTGTTCTCTGTTGGGTTGTCATTGGCTGCGTCGCAACTAGCACTTTGTGAAGAACTCGCAGGCCGCATGTCAAACGCCATCTTAGCCAATCCGCCGCCCCTTGTCAAGCGCAGCTAGCTCAACAAACAGGTGACGATTCTGGATACCGGAGTCTCAGACCCCCTCGTCCCGATGAGATCGGGCCGGTCCCCCTTGTCAAGGGGGACATCTGCGGGAGTCCCCTCCTTCGATAAGGAGGGGCCGGCTGGTCCTGAAGGCTTTCAGGACGGGCCGGGGGAGGTTACCGGCTGGCATTGCCAACAAGCGCGAACTCATACAGCTTAGCGGGTCGCGTCAGTCTTCCTCCAGCCGCCTATACCAGGTCTGATAGAGCACCACTGAGGCGCACGCCACTATCCCGGCGGCGATGGCCGCCTCGGTGAAGCGATGGAGGACCAGGTAGATCGGGCACATCCACATCGCGATCAGCCAGGGAATGCCGAGTAGCACGTTTCCGAAGTCGCGCGCGAAGGGTGTCCTCGTCGGTAATCCACCATCGGTCGCAGCGACATCCTGAGCGACCGCTCCCCACCAGCCGGCCGGGCGTACGTCGGCGTAGAACTTCCGGAGCGTCTTCCCATCGGTCGGCTCGGTGCGGAAGGTCACGATCAAGGTGATCGCCAGCACGAGGAGCACAATCGCCGGGAACGTCGCATAGAGCGGGAGGGCTGAGAAGCAGGGCACGAACGCCTGGACCAGCGAAAGGAGCATCCCGGATACGGCGCCGGCCGCGTATCCCCAGCCGTTCATGCGCCACCAGTACCACCGGAGCACGTTCGGCAGGAGCACGCCCGCGCCCAGCGTGCCCATGATCCAAATGAACATCTGGTTGATCGATTTGGCCGCGAATGCGATGCTGATCCCCAGGATGATGAGCAGCGCCGAGGAGAAGTAGCTCGCATAGATCAACTTCCGCTGTGACGCGCCCGGGTTGATGTACTTTTGGTAGATGTCCTTCACGATGTAGCTCGCGCCGCCGTTCACCGTCGAGTTGAACGTCGCCAGGAAGCCGGAGAGCAGGGCCGCGATGGCGAACCCCCTCAGGCCGGCGGGGAGCATCTGCTGGATCACCGACGGCAGGACCTTCTCTGGGTCGCCCTGCTGAGCGAGACCCACGATGCCGAGCACCGCCAGGCTCATCGCCATCGGCCAGCGGACGGTGTGGATCACGCCCCACAGCGCACCGAGCTTCGACGCCTCCTTCGGATTCTTGGCTGCCAGGAACCTCTGGAAATCGTAGAGCTGCTCCGGCCCTGACAATGAGAGCAGGAGGCCTTTCATCACCCAGATAATGAGAAGCGCGCCGAAGAGCTTGTATTCCGTGCCCGCGAGGTATGCGAAATCCCATTTCGGGATCAGGCTGCCCCATTCCGGCGTGACCTTCGCGCTCAGCAGTTCCGGCGATATGTGTACGAAGCCGAGGTAGGCGATGATGATCGCGCCGATGCTGAGCACTACCGTCTGGAATATCTCGACCATCACGACGCCGTGGAAGCCGCCGACGATGACGTAGATGCCCGTGATCCCGATGATGAGGGCCGCGCATACGTGCTCGTTGAACGGCAGGTAGACCGAGCCGAACTTCCCCATGCCGACCGCGCCGTATGCAAGGAACGCGGTGATCGTCAGCACGGCGTACAGCGTGTAGGACGCCCGCGCCGCCTCGCCCGCCTTGCCGCTCCCGAACCTGGTCTCCATCCACTCGGAGCCCGTCATTACGCCCGAGCGCCGAATCCATTTGCCGATGTACGCCATGTAGAAGACGGGGATGATGAAGCCCCATATCCACTGGACCCACATGCCCTTCAGCCCGATGACGACGAAGAGGCTGACGATCCACATCGTGCCGGTGATGTCGAAGTACGATGAGCTGCCCGACATGGCCAGCGCCCACCAGGGAAGCTGCCGCTCGCCGAGGAAGTAGCTGCCGATGTTCTTCGCCGCCCGCCGCTTCATTACCATGCCAAGCGTGATCACTATCGCGAGGTACGCGATTATGATGACGATGTCAACCGTGCTAAGCCTGACTGACATTCCTTGTCTCCTAACCAGAGGCAAAATCCGAAATTCGAAGTCCGAAATTCGAAACAAGCCCGAATAGCCGAAATCTCAAATCCCAAACGCTACCATGGACTACGCTTGCCCTGTAATCTGGTTTAGAACATTGCCCTCTTTGTGCTCTGGGATTCGTTTCGTGCTTCGAATTTCGAGTTTCGAGTTTATGCCTTATCGGTCATAGTTCCTGCGGCCATCCTCAACTTCCTGCCTCTGACCTTATCGGTCGCGCTGTCATGTCGTGATAGCGTCTCACCAGTGGCCATTGACAAGGCAAGCATTCTTGGATTATCATGATGGAAAAGAGAGCTGTTTCTCTAACTCGCGAGAGACCATGCGACATGAACGCCGTAGTCGGGTCGAGCTCACGGGGCGGTTGGCCGCGCGTGACAAGATCAGGATTAACGGCGTTTTTGTTTTGGTCGTGTCTGTCTCGGCGGCCTGCTTCTGAGAGCAGATCACGAAGGAGGCGTCAACAATGTATAACCAACAGGCGATTCGCGAGTTGTTTGAGAAATGGGGTCACGAAGGGATTGAAGGCGATCCGGGTGAGACGATTTCTCGTTGGGCTGTTCCCCATATCAACCACATCATTCTGGATCGTTGGCTGCCGCGCGAAGGCAACGCACTCGACGCAGGCTGCGGGTGTGGAGTCGAATCTGTCAGGATGGCAAGGCGCGGCTTGATCGTGACGGCGGTCGACATCTCAACATCACTCCTGCAGCACTCGCGGGAGCGAGCGGAGAAAGCAGGCTTACTCGACCGAATCACCTTTGTCCAGGCGGATATTACGGAACCGCTTCCTATATCCAAGGATTCCTTTGCCGTCTGCATCGCGCTCACGAGTGTGATCAGCCACACTGGAGATCGACACCGAGATGCAATTGCAAACCTGGTCGCATGCGTGAAGCCTGGTGGTCTCATGATCATTGGAGTTGCCTCGTATTACGGCAAGGTTCGAGAATATCTGAGTGTGGGCCGGTTGGCCGACGCCGAACACGTGGCTGATACCAGATTCACGCATTCCGTAAGCGATACATTCGAGGACTACTGCTTTACGCCGCAGGAGTTGATCGACGTCTTTGACGCGCAGAATTGCAGGACCGTGGCAATGTTCACAGCCCCAACGGTCGGGGCCTATGGTTACGTTGGGGAGTGGGACGAGGCTCTCAGACGTGGAGTGGCACTCGAGCAACGCTTCCTCGGAACCGCTGAGCTTCTCGGTGCTGGAGAGCAGCTTATCGCCGTATTCGAGAACACTATATGAGCATGCGACGGTTTCCATTATCGGATGCTCACACTGTACTCGATGAATTGGGGCTGCGCGGAGCATCGGGACTTCGGAAGGTTCAGCAGCTTGAGCACCTGCTCCCGTGGCTGCTCGACGAGGTCGGCAATTTCGAAAATCGCCCCCTCATCGAATTTGCCTGCGGGAAAGGCTATGTGTCTTTTGCCTTTCGTTACGCAGCACAGCAGATGGGCATCGGCGACGTTCCCATTATTGGGCTTGACTGTTCCGACAGTATGATCGCTCTGTGCGAGGCAATACGAGACCGGCTCGGCTGGAGCAATATGGATTTTCGTTTCGTGAAGCGTGGACAGGTGCCGGCTGATCTACCCTCGCCGCACGTTGTCGTGTCTCTCCATGCGTGTGATACTGCTACCGACCAGGCAATTGCGACAGGTATCTACTTGAAAGCTAATCTGCTTCTCCATGTCCCTTGCTGCCACAGCACTGTCCAGCGCATGCTCCGGGTGGCCGGGCGTCGACATGCCCTTGGGTATATCTGCCGCTCCTTCCCAGTGCTCGGTGAAGCGCTCTCGCAACTGCTGACTGAAGGGATACGCTGCACGCAGATGCGGACCTTTGGGTATCAAACAATCATTCGGGAGTTTGTGTCTCCACTCGCTACACCCAAGAATCTACTCATCATCGGGCGACTCCGGACCAAGCCAAACAGACGGGCGGCGCAAGAGTCAGCATCGCTCTCCGAAGAATACGGGATCCCGCTGCTTATCACACAGATGCTGAATGGTAGCGCAGTACTCAATCTAATTGAGGAAGCATTCCACTTAGCCACCCCGTCTTGCTCGGCGTCTGAAGCGTCACGCCGAACCAGACTTCCGTCCCCGGCTCGAACTTCTCGATCAGCTCGAAGTTCCCCCGTTGGTGCAGGAGTTGGACTCCTGTACCCAGGGATGAATGGCGGAGTTGCACTCCGCATCCCCGGCAGTGCAACTGCGTCCGTCACTTGTGGTTCGGGAGTGCAACTGCCTAACGAACGGCGAGGGGGCACGATTACAAATCCTCCCCGACCAAGAAGAAAGCGGTGTCATCCACCTTCGCCCGGGCTTCGGTGTACAAGAGCCGCCGCACTCCATATCACTGAAACGTTCGGTGCTCCAACACCCGTCACCCAACGCCGAACACCCAAGACCCAACACCGTCCCCCTACGCCGCCGTGCCCCGGACGGCCCGGATGTTGACGCAGGTCGTCTGATAGGCTATGATACGAGATAGCAGGTTTGTGAGGGCGCGATGTGCGAGGTAGGTAGATGGAGCTCCGAGTATACCTGGACACGTCTGTGCTGAGTGCCTACTATGACGAGAGAGCACCTTGAACGGATCGCGGGAACCAGGGAGTCCTGGGCCCGGCTTGCCGAAGTCGAAGCTTCGATTTCCGATCTGGTGCTGGACGAGGTAGAGCGAACGCCCGACGAGAGCCGACGTTCGCTGATGCTCGCGCTGTTGGCGGATATGGCTCAGATCACGGTCACTCAGGAAATGCACGAGTTGGCAGACCGCTATGTTCAGGAGGGCCTGTTTGGCCCTGCGATGTACAACGATGCGCTCCATGTGGCGGTTGCTGTGCTCTCCCGGCAGGATATCCTGCTCTCATGGAACTTCAAGCACCTGGTGAACCGGCGCAAGCGCGCTCAGGTGAACGAGATGAACGTATTGCTCGGTCTACCGACGATAGAGATACTGGCACCATCTGAGCTGTGAGGTGATGCAATTGGACTACTTCGACTACGAGACGGCCGCTCGTGAGGCGGGCCTGGGAGAAGAGGAGCTTGCCGCTGTCAAGGAGGCTGTACGGCAGGAGTTCCCAACTGATGACATGATGTGGGAGCTGCACGTGCTGCGGGCCTGCCTGGCGATCAAAGACGGGCACGCAACACTGGAAGACGCTACCCGGCGTCTGGCAGCTTGATACAACGAGGAGCGCGCACCCAACACCCTCCTCGGCCATGGCTTCGGAAGGCAGGCCCGGCACCAGCTAAGGGAACCCCATGTCCCTCGGCGTCTGAAGCGTGACGCCGAACCAGAGTTCCGTTCCCGGCTCGAACTTCTCGATCAGCTCGAAGTTCTCGTAGGCGACCCCGCCGGGGACACCAACCTGCGTGCGCCAATACCTCGCGCGCCCGTTGACGCGGACACGCAGATCGGGTTTCGCGGTACCCGGATACTTGCGCCAGTACTGGGTCGCGACCTTGCCGTTGAACGACCACCCGCCCTTCGGCATCTCGACGGCGGCCAGGTCCTTTTCGCTTGGGGTGATCGCGACCGTGAGCGTCCCGTCGGCATCACGACGGATGCGCTCCAACGGAAACTCGCGGGCTTCGCAGAATCCATCCCCTTTGAAGTCAGGCCAGAGCTTCCGGCTGTCCACGACCTCATCCTTCAGCCAGAGGAGCCGGCATCTGGAGTAGTTGCCCATGGTCGCCGAGAGCACGCACCGCTCCATCGGCGCGCTGTCCTTTGCGGGGTAGACGTTGAATCCCACCTCGTTCGGCCTGTCCGCGCGGAAAGTGACCTGTATCGAGGGGTGTGCCCCGTTGTCCAGCTTCTCGACGTTCAGGACGACAGAAAGCGTCTCGATTTCCTTCTCCCCGACTTTGATCTTGCCAATCTTGCCCCGCGAGGGGTTCCAGGGAAGCGCAGGGACGGGCGCGTCCGTCAGCTCATCTGAGAGCCAAAGCCGCTTGCCGCGTCTGTTGTCCAACTCGCTGCGCTCGACCTCCGACAAGCTTCTACGTCCGCGCACGACCGGCTCGACCGCGATGAAATTGATGACAGGGTGCTTCTTCCCCGGGAAGACGCAGGGTGCATAGATCCGGATAACTCCCCTCGGCCCGCGCGTGGGCCAGAGGGCGATTCGGATGCCGTTCTTGAAGCCGATGATCGGCTCCGCCGGACTCTTCGGCGCCGGGCGGACCCAGATTCCCTCCTCGACCGGGGGCGCGAGAACCTTAGGCACGGGCTTCTCCGCTTGTCCGTCCGAGGGCTGCGTGAGTGAAAGAATGATCATGACGGCTGCGGTGAATATGAATCGGCAAGACGACAATGCAAACGCTCCCAGAGACCTCGGCTCAACTGTTCGGTGCCCAGGCGTGGGTTCCCTCCGCGTCGTTCTTCTGCCGTTTGTGGAACTCGCCTTGTCGGCATGGTTTCAGCGCCCTATCGCACAACCGTTTGACCCTCAGCTTCGGTCATGGTAGAATCAAGCCGCGCACGGGTACCCTGTATTCTATATTTCATCCGAGGTGTCGTATGAAAGCCGGACGATGGCTGCTGTGGTTTGCGCTTGCTCTGCTGTGGATTGCGTGTTCGTCGGCCGCCGGCTCGGACGATCCGATTCTGAAGACGTTCAGGCAGCCGCCGAAGGAATACGGCCCGGTTCCAATCTGGTGGTGGAGCGGAGAAGAGATTAAGAAGGAACGTCTCGCCTGGCAGCTTGAGCACATGGCGGCCGGGCACGTGTACAACGCCATAATCCTCAACCTCTATCCTGCCGGCGACCGGCCGTCCTACTTCTCTCCCAAATGGTGGGAGTTGATGGACTTTACGCTCGAGCAGGCTGAAAAGTTGGGGATCGGGATATGGTTCTACGACGGCCTGGGCTTCGCTCGTTCGGATGTCCACCGGCAGCTTATGGCTGCGAACCCATCGTTCAGGGCGGAGACTTTGGAGCGGGCGGAAGCGGATGTGTCCGGCGGGGAGAGCGTCGAACTCAGTCTCGCGCCCGGCGCTCGATTTGTGGCTGCTGCCGCGTCGCCGGTTCGGGATGACTCCACGCTCGGGCAGGGCGTAGATCTGAGCGACCGTGTCAAAGGCGGTATGCTCCGGTGGACGGCGCCTGACGGGCGGTGGCGCGCGATGGTGTTCTACGCACGGCCCGCAGACTATGATTTCTCGAATCCTCGGGCGGCGGCGAAGCTGATAGACGCGGTCCACGGCGAGTATGAGCGCAGGTACCGCCGCTATCTGGGGAACGTAATCCCCGGGAGCTTCCAGGATGAGCTTCCGGCGATGCCCCGGTGGTCGAGCGGATTGTTCGGCGAATTTCGGAAGCGCAAGGGCTACGACCTCATCCCACACCTCCCGGCCCTCTTTCACGACTGCGGCCCCGGAACGGCAAAGTTCAGATTCGACTACCGGGATGTCATCGCCGGGATGCTGGAGGATGCGTTCTTCAAGCCTTGCTTCGAGTGGCATCGGAAGTTCGGCATGATCTGCGGCATGGATCAGATGATACGAAACGCCGACCCGGTGCGCGCGCAGAGTTACTACATTGACTATTTCCGCACCATGCGCTGGTTCGACGCGCCGGGCCAGGATCAGCACGGTGATGCGAAAGCGCACAGTTCAATTGCACATCTCTATGGGCGGCCTCGCGTGTGGCAGGAGGGGTTCTATAATTCCGGTTGGGGTCAAACCCTGGAGGAGTTGGCCGGTCTGGTGAACGCGTGGTATGTCCGCGGCGCGAACCTGTACGATCCCCATGCGTGGTATTACAGCACTGCGGGCAGTTGGTGGGAGTGGGCCCCACCATGCACCTCCTTCCGACAGCCGTACTGGCGTCACTACAAGTATTTCGCTGATTACGTCGCCCGTATGAGCTACATACTGAGCCAGGGCAGCCACGTCTGCGACATAGCGGTGCTCTACCCATCTACAACGATCCAGGGCGAGATGGCGATTGACGGTCGGGTGTCCGAGGCGGCTCAAGCATCCAGGGACTGCTTCTGGGCGGCGGTGCGCGCCTTGGATCAAGATAGGCGGGATTACGATTGGATGGACGAAGCCAGCCTCCAGCGGGCTGTCTGCCGGAAGGGAAAGTTGGAGGTGAGCGGCGAAACCTACGGGGTGCTGATCCTGCCGAACGTGTCACTGATTCGGACGGCCAGCGTGGAGAAGCTCAAAGAGTTCTGCGCCTCCGGCGGCCGGCTGGTGATCATCGGAAATGCTCCTTCCGGTTCGCCTGAGAAGGGCAGGGCAGACGCAGGCGTAAGGCAGGCTTTCAACTTTTTGTGCGAGTCGCCCTCGGTCCGCGTAATTCCGGATGCGGGCGCTCTTCCTCGCGTGCTGGAACCTCTTGCCAGGGATTTCTCGCCGGAAATCGGATGCATGCACCGACGAATCCGCGGGCGCGAGTTCTATTTCATCGTGCCCGACGATCTAAGCCCCCGCACGGTCCGGTTCGGCGCAAGGGGCCGGCCGGAAATCTGGGATCCCTACACCGGAGCGGCATGCGAGGTGGCGGACTACTCCATATCTGATGCCGGGACGGAGGTGCTTCTGGATTTCGACGAGTCTCCGGCTTATTTCGTAGTCATTGATCCGACCGACACATCCCCGCGCGCCGTCCGCGACGGCGGAGACGCGCTGTCCGAGGTCCTCCAAATACCACTCTCGGATGAGTGGGGCTTCCGGCTCGAGCCTACTATGGATGACCGGTGGGGCGACTTCCGACTCCCGGCGTCTGACGGGTTCATTCCGATCGAAGTGCGAGAGTTCCGGTTCGCGGAGGAGGCTGGCACGAACGGCCTGGCCGCCGGGTGGCACGGGGCCGGGTTCGACGACGCCGAATGGGGTAGGGTGCTCTACACGTACGCTCCGTATTGGATGACCGCTGGTCCATTCCAGACAAGCGGGCCGGAGGAGTTCGGGAAGCCGCTCGACCCGGAGATCGGAGCCGGCGATTGGCGGCCTGTGGTCTACTCCAGGCAATTTGGCATCGAGAAGGATCCAATACACCGCAGGACACTGGGTCCGAAATTGAGGGTGCCCCCGGAGTTCGTGGATTTCGGCTCGGCCCCTCCTTGGTCCGTTCGATACCTGTCTACCTATGCGTATTCTCCTGACGCGCGCGGGGCAACGCTGGAGGTCGGCTGCCCGTTTGCCAAGCGGGTATGGCTGAACGATGAGATCGTCCTCGATCAACCCGGCGGCGCGCCGATCGAAAATTCGGCTGCCGTGACCTTGAAGCGCGGATGGAACAGGATTCTCATCAAGCTGGCGCAGAGCGGCTCGGGGAACATGCGGGTCTCGTTCGCTCTGTCCGAGCCCGGCGAGGGGCACTTACCGGAGGCCCAATGGCTCTGGGATGGTGACGCCGGGCGGGAGATTGTGTATTTCCGAAAGGTACTGGATCTGGCGGACGGGCCACGGGACGCACATGTCTACATCACGTGCGATAACGGCTACGAACTCTATGTGAATGGCAAGTTGATCGGGGACGAACTGGGCTACGACACCATCTTCTGGCAGGAGGCTGAGCGGTATTCGCTGCCTCTGCACAAAGGTCGAAATGTGATAGCTGTGAAGGGCACGAACCTGGGCGGGCCGGCCGGCCTGTTGATCTGGGGTATGATTGAAATGCCGTCGGGCAAGAAGCTGTCCATCCGTACCGATGAAAGCTGGCTGATCTCCACCCGTGAGATTCCCGACTGGCAGGGCATGGATGCCGGCGGGGAGTGGATCCACCCGACTGCTTTCGGTACCGCGGACAGCTCGCACTGGGGGGTCATTCGGCGCGGACCGGAGCCTGGCGAGCGAGCAGACGGGCCGCGGATGCCTATTCGCGATATGCCGGGCATCCTATACGACCCCGAGCCAGCTCGCACGACCGCCGCCTGGTATAGGTTCAGACTCCCCCCGGGCACTGAAGTGATTCGCCCATCAGCCGGGGTTCCCTGCGAGGTGTACGTCAACGGGAAGCGGCAGGTCTTGGAGAGGGACGGCACCGTAAGGCTGGGGTCCCCTGCGTTGAGCGGCGGAGTCTGTGCCATCCGCGCGGCTCAAAAACCCGGGTTTCGGGCTGGAGCCGTCTTCAAGCAGCCGATTCAGTTCGAGTGCGGCCCGGGGAAGATCACCCTCGGTTCGTGGCACGAGAAGGGCCTGCCACATTACTCGGGAATCGGTATCTACAGCCGGACGTTTGAACTTCCGGCGGAGTACGCAGGCCGTTCCGTCACGCTCGACTTGGGCGCCGTACGCGGCACTGCGGAGGTCCTCGTGAATGGCCGACCCGCCGGCGTGAGGATCTGGACACCGTACCGATTCGACATTAGCGATTTGGTTCGAGCGGGGCGGAACGAGCTTGAAATCACGGTGACGAACACCCTCGGCCCGCACTACAAGGTCGGTCCGCCGACCCCTTACGTCTACGCAGGGCAGGAGGTATCGGGCATCCTTGGGCCGGTTGCCATTACCGTGGCTGGTGCTGGGCGCTGATCGGACGGCGGTCTCTTCCAGACGTGTGCTCAGGGCTAAGAGGGCGTGGGCGTGCCAATCATGGAACAGCAGGAGATTGCTCGGCAGGTGACAGCGCTGCGCGATTGATACCGGGATAACTGGCCGCGTATCCGCCGTGAACGGGACGATTGAATGGTTGCGGTCAGGAGGGTTCGGAATAAATCAGCCCGAATTCTCGTGTTTAGTCATTGACTTTTCCATACCCAGCCGCTATACTGTGCTGGAAGAAGTTGTACAGTAATCGGTGGAGGGTAAGAAAGAGGGCCTGCCCGCCGGCAGTATTACCATCGACTATTCCGGGATATTCAGTCCTTCATCCTCTGCGAGGGCCGCGGCTGGCGAGCCGCGGCCCTCACCTGTTTGCCGGGCGCGTGCCAGCATTCGGAGACGAAGATCGTTTTCGCTGGCAAGTCCGCCCATGGAACCGCAAAACTCCTCCTGGAGATCGAAGATGGTCAGGCGGTCGAGAGCGTCCTCCTGCCCTACGAGAAGCGAGTGGCAGTAGGCGATTCCCACGCACGAGGCAGTCCTGGTGATGTCCTGCCATGAGTGGATGAAAAGACGAGTGGGGACCTCCGCGGAACCCGCCAAGTTCATTCGAGCAGGCAACTTATAGCAGAGTAGCCAAGGTCGCTCGGCTCACTGGGCCTTCTCGGTGTTGGCGCCACCGGGAACTTGTGCCGGACGAAACAGAGGCAGGGGGAGAGTCTGGCCGACGGATCCTGAGCATCCGCCGATCTGCTGCAAAAGATTGCGCGTTGGCAGACCCTCAGAATGTTCATTCTCCCGCATCCAAGATGCCGTGTTTGGGCAAAGGTGTCAAGACAACACTGTATTCCCGATGGACAAGACTGCTTGTTCTGCGCCACAATCCGTGCTATAATTGCTAGGTAGGAGGTGTTTGCGTGAAAGCGTTGACCATAGAGCAAGTGGCCGACATTCTGCAGATGAGCACGCGAACCGTGTATCGGTATCTCAAGAGCGGCAAGCTTCCCGGCACAAAGATCGGGGGTGCGCCGAACGGCCAATGGCGGATACTCGATGAAGATCTGAAGGCTGTCATTCGAGGCCAGGACGTGCGGATGCAAAAAGGAGGTGAAGACTATTTGAGAGAAAGGTGTTAGTACTCAGTAAACTTAGATTTGCCTTTTCG
>Ga0114930_10002114_pt1 | contig 18216 bp, 19 predicted proteins | sample AnhtaG_FD_87300 | JGI IMG/M metagenome (GOLD analysis project Ga0114930, IMG submission 87300) | Deep subsurface microbial communities from Anholt, Denmark to uncover new lineages of life (NeLLi) - Anholt_01485 metaG | ecosystem: Environmental > Aquatic > Marine > Oceanic > Sediment | place... | reverse complement strand
GTTCACATTTCCGAACGCCCGAGTCAAAAAGCGCTTCAGACTCACGACAACTCTCCCTTTTTTCAACCTATTTCCAATTCTTCCAGGGCCTCGTAGGGAGCCAGCTTGCGAGACGCGATACGGGATACGATATCCTCCAACCTGTCCGGTTCCAGGCGAGACAAGAACCGAGAGAGCAACTCTCGTTGCAGCAACGCTTCTAGCTCAGTCCGCGCGCGCTGCCATTCCTTCTTTGCGAGCTGGCCGCTCTGTCGGAGATAGGAGCGGTGGGATTCAATCCACGAGACCAGATCGGATACACCTGTGCCGTCCAGCGCGACCGCCTCGCAAACCGGGACTTGCCACGTCCGTTCTCCTGGTTTACCATCGCTCAAATTCCAAGTCCTCCCAATCTCCAACATCACCTCCAGGGAACGGACTGTCTGATCCGCGCCATCGCGGTCCGCCTTGTTCACCACAAAGATGTCGGCGACCTCCATCAAGCCAGCCTTCATCGCCTGAATGTCGTCTCCTAGCCCTGGTGCTCCGACGACGACGGTAGTATGGGCGGTACGAGCGATCTCAATCTCATCCTGGCCCGCGCCTACTGTCTCGACGAAAACGATACTGTATCCGGCGGCATCGAGAACCTGTACGGCGTCGGAGGCAGCCGTGGCCAGTCCGCCCAGCGCGCCGCGCGTGGCCATGCTCCGCACAAAAACGCCTGGATCGCCCGCCACGTCGCGCATGCGAACGCGGTCGCCCAAGAGCGCTCCACCGCTGAACGGGCTGGTCGGATCCACGGCAATGATGCCCACCCGTGCGTCACGCTCCCGGTAGGCACGCGCCAGTTGGTTGACCAGAGTGCTCTTGCCCGTTCCGGATGGTCCGGTCACGCCGATCAGGTGCGCCCGACCAGTATGCGAGTGAAGGGCGGCCAGCAATTTGCGGGCAGCGACTCGTTCGCTTGGCTTCTGCCCTTCGACAAGGGAGAGCGCCCGGGCAACAGACAAGCGATCGCCCCCTAATACGCCTTCGGCCAAGTCCATCAGATGCACCTTATCCGTGCCCCGTTCGCTCTCCCGAAGCGCGGGCTACCTCTTGACGTATATGTTCGACGATGTCCTTCAACGGCGTGCCAGGGCCAAGGATCGCGCTTACGCCCATTTCTTGGAGTGCAGGTATGTCTTCTCTGGGGATAATACCCCCGCCAATGACGATCACATCGCCCATTCCGTTCTCTCGAAGCAACTTGATTACCCTTGGAAAAAGCGTCATATGCGCACCGGACAGGATGCTCAACCCGATTACGTCCACGTCCTCCTGCAGGGCGGCCTCGGCGATCATCTCTGGCGTCTGCCGCAGACCGGTATAGATCACCTCCATGCCCGCGTCGCGCAGCGCTCGCGCAACTACTTTGGCTCCACGGTCATGCCCATCCAGCCCTGGCTTGGCGATCAGTACGCGGATCTTGTCCACCTATGCGAGTCCTTCCTTCTCAACCAGTTCGATCAACACCCGTCCCGTACTCCTCGGATGCAAGAAGGCGATCCGCCCTTCGGCGCCTCGACGGGGCGTCTCATCGATCAGTCGCACGCCCTGGCTTTTCAGTTGTGCCAAAGCTGCTTCGATGTCGCCTACTTGTAGAGCCAGGTGGTGGAGCCCCTCACCCCGTTTCTGCAGGTGTTTAGCCACCGCGCTGTCCGCCGAGGTGGGTTGCAGCAATTCGATCGTGCACTCACCGATGGGAATGAACGCTACTCTGATCTCTTGCTCCGGCACGTCTACGACCTTTTTCACGGATAGGCCCATGGCCTCATAGATCCGAAGCGCCGTGTCCAGGTCCTGGACGGCAATGCCCAGGTGGTTCATCTTGGTTGGTTTCATAGTCTCGCTCCTTGCCAGCGTCTTGTCACCTACGCAGATCATTACCGCCATCAGCGAATGCGGCCTTGCTTTGTTGGGCCGGGCAATCCACGCCCATGCGGCGCCTGTCTGTGTCTAATAGCTCTAACATTGGCCAAGTCCGCTATCTCTTGGTAGGCCAGTCACTCCTTCAGGGTGTTACGTCGAAGGGTGCTGACGCGGATCATAGCTGGAAAGAAGGCCGGTACTCTCCAAATACATCACGCATCACGTCGCAGATCTCGCCTAGCGTGGCATAGGCCCCGACACAGTCCAAGATCAACGGCATCAGGTTGGCATCCCCTCGGGCCCCGGAGCGCAACGCGCTCAATGTCTGCTGTACGCGGCCGCTGTCGCGCTCGCTGCGGAGTTTGGCCAGTTTCTCGCATTGCGTCTGACCAGCCGCCGGGTCGACGCGCAGCATCTCGAGCTCTTGGTCCTCCTCGGCGGTGAACTGGTTGACTCCGACGACGATCAACTCGCCGCTCTCAACGGCCCTTTGGTATGCATAAGCGCTGTTCTGAATCTCGCGTTGCACAAAGCCGCGCTCGATAGCAGCTAGCATCCCGCCTAGTTCATCGATCTTGGACAGATAGTCCATTACCTGGCGTTCGATTTCGTCGGTCAGGTGTTCGACGTAATAGCTACCGGCCAGGGGATCCACGGTATCGGCTATGCCGCTTTCGTGGGCGATGATCTGCTGGGTACGCAAGGCGATCTGCACAGATCGCGCAGTGGGGAGGCATAGAGCTTCGTCGCGGGAATTTGTGTGTAGGCTCTGCGTGCCTCCCAGCACCGCGGCCAATGCCTGCAGCGTCACGCGGACGACGTTGTTATCGGGTTGCTGGGCGGTGAGCGTAGAGCCGGCAGTCTGGGTGTGGAAGCGCAGGCGCATCGACCTGGGACTCAAAGCGTTGAATCGCTCCTTCATAATCCGTGCCCAGATGCGCCGTGCGGCGCGGAACTTGGCCACCTCTTCGAACAGGTTGTTGTGGGCATTGAAGAAGAAGCTCAATCGTGGAGCAAACTCATCCACCTTCAGCCCTACTCCAATAGCCGCCTCGACGTAGGCAATCGCGTTGCCCAGGGTGAACGCTACCTCTTGTACCGCTGTTGCGCCCGCCTCGCGGATATGGTAGCCACTGACAGAAACGGTGTTCCACCTGGGAAGATGCTCCTGGCAGTAAGCAAAGATGTCGGTGATCAGCCGCATGCTGGACCGAGGAGGATAGATGTACGTGCCCCGAGCGACGTATTCTTTGAGAATATCGTTCTGAACGGTGCCCCTGAGCGCAGAGGGAGAAACGCTCTGCTTCCTGGCAACGGCGATGTACATCGCCAGCAATACCGAAGCTGGAGCGTTGATCGTCATACTGGTTGAGACCCTGTCCAGTGGGATATCATCGAACAGAGTTTCCATATCAGCCAGCGAGCAAACGGAAACGCCAGCTTTACCGACCTCCCCTTCGGCCAGGGGATGATCTGCGTCGTAGCCGATTTGGGTTGGCAGGTCAAAGGCTACAGAGAGGCCCGTCTGTCCCTGTGACAGCAGGTACTTGAATCGCCGGTTGCTCTCTTGGGCGGTCGCAAAGCCGGCGTACTGGCGCATCGTCCACAGACGCCCCCGGTACATCGTAGGTTGCACGCCACGGGTATAGGGATATTCGCCAGGAAAGTTCAAGTCTTTCAGGTAATCGTGCTCTGCCAGGTCATCGGGGACGTAGACAGTCTCCACCGGGATGTCGGACAATGTCGTAAACTGCTTGCGACGCTCGGGAAAGCGGTCGATAGCCCTCTTTAGTGTAGAAACTCTCCACTGCGCCTTGCGATTGGTGATCTCGGCCATCGTACGTTCACCTCCTGGCTGCCGCTGAAGAGCTATGCAGACAGCCGGTGCTTGTAAAACACCGTTGCTTCACCTTCTCAATTGGGTATGGCCAATGTCCGTGGGAACCCTCCCGCAGGTTGTACTTTGCCCACTCTATTGTGCTTTCTGTGTAACCTAACGATAAGCTAGAACGGTTTATGCTCGAGAACCTACGGGAGGGTCTGGATTCATTGTGTCCTGTGTCAAGAGGAGCACAGCGCACAGTGCCCCGGTTGTGTAGTCTACTCCACGTTCCACGTGGTCTCGAATAGCTTGCCGTCAACGATGGCAAGACCTCCTGACAACGAAGCTACCATCAGTTGATCATTCACCACCACACCCTTTTCGTTCATCTCGACGCTATATACGCTACCATCGACCGAGATCACCCCTGGCCGGAGCACCTCTACCTGATACGTTCTGCCATCTATGGTGAGTGAGAGTGACTTTTTTACCATCTGGGTAAGCCTCCAATTCGACGGATGCGAGGACGACCAGAGGTGCGCCAGGTGGAGGGTGTTACAGCCATTTGCAGTCCCGGACGTTCTTGTTCTGCCACCGGCGCTTTCACCATACCTTCTTTCTCAGCGACCAGCGCGGCGATGGCAGCCACAGTTGGATCGCTGGCCGGATGACCGCCTGCCTTGCGGCGCTCCAGAAACTCACGCGCGACCGGGCCAAAGATAGCGTAGGAAATCACATCCTCTTCGCTCTCGGCCAGATCGCCGATCTCCTCTCTTGCTTTCTCCATCCCCGGCTCTAACAGGTCAGCAGGGCGGCAAGTGATCGGTTCTTCGTCGCCGATTGCCTTGCGGTACAGTTCTTCATTGACAGGGCCACGAGGCATGCCGTACATATTCCTGAGATAGTTCCTCACCTCATCGATGATGATGCCATACCGCTCACCGGTCAAGACATTGAAGGTGGCCTGCGTGCCCACGATCTGGCTAGAAGGTGTCACCAAAGGTGGGTAGCCCAGGTCGGCGCGGACACGCTGGATCTCATTTGCTACCTCACGGTAGCGATCCAGCGCGTTCTGCTCGCGGAGCTGGTTGACGAGGTTGGAGAGCATGCCGCCAGGAATCTGATAGCGCAATACGGATACTTCAACGCCACGTGACCCACGCTCAAACTGGGCGTATTTGGTACGTGCTTTTCTGCAAAAATCGGCGATTTCCATCAATTGGTCGAGATCGAGCCCCGTGTCTCGAGATGTCCCTCGGAAAATGCCGACAAACGTCTCGATAGGAGGCTGCCCAGTACCCATTGAAAGGGAAGAGATCGAGGCGTCGATCACGTCCACGCCTGCGTCGGCGGCTGCAACGCAGGAGGCAGTGGCCATGCCGGCGGTATCGTGGGTATGGAATTGTATTGGGATGTCGAGCTCATACTTGAGCCGAGCCACCAACTCGAAAGTCACTTCCGGCGTTGCCAGACCGGCCATATCCTTGATGCAGATCGAGTCAGCACCCAGGTCCCGCATCTCTTTGGCCAACCGGACAAAGGTGCGGACGTGGTGAACGGGGCTGGTGGTATAGCTAAAGCAGGCCTGCACGTGACCGCCCTCACGCTTGACCACTTTCACCGCCCACATGATATTGCGCAAGTCGTTCAACGCGTCAAAGATGCGAAAGATGTCAATGCCGTTCTCGCATGCCTTGACGATAAACCGTTCTACCACATCGTCGGGATAGTGCTTGTAGCCCACGACATTCTGTCCACGCAAAAGCATCTGAAACGGGGTGTTGGGCATCAGAGCTTTGAGCTTGCGCAGTCGCTCCCAAGGGTCTTCGTTTAGAAAACGCATACAAGAGTCAAAGGTCGCTCCACCCCACATCTCCACAGAGTGATAGCCTATCTCGTCGATCTTGGTGGCAATGGGCAACATGTCTTCAATGCGCCAGCGCGTAGCCAGGAGTGACTGGTGTGCATCTCGCAAAGTGGTATCAGTGATCCGTAGCGGGCTCTTATTTGTAGCCATAACGTCTCCCCTTGAGCTGATCATTTGAGGAACCGGCTCACGAATGAGCACATGTACGAACGATCCGGCGAAAACCAGCGTTTGCCAGCGTCCTATCAAAGCGGAATGTTGCCATGCTTTTTGGGTGGCAGGCCGTCTCGCTTGTTCTCGAGCATGGCCAGCGCCTCGATGATCCGGGGACGCGTTTCCCTGGGCACGATGACGGCATCAATGTAGCCCCTGCCTGCCGCCACATAGGGATTGGCGAATCTCTCTCGATATGCATTCGCCAACTCGATCCGTTTGGCCTCAGGATCCTCGGCTGCGGCGATTTCTCTGCGATTGACGATGCTCACCGCGCCCTCCGGTCCCATCACGGCGATCTCTGCGCCGGGCCAGGCATAGTTGACGTCGCCACGTAGGTGCTTGGAACTCATCGCGATGTAGGCACCACCGTAGGCCTTGCGGGTGATGATCGTCACCTTGGGCACGGTCGCTTCGGCATAGGCGTACAGCATCTTGGCCCCGTGGCGAATAATGCCGCCGTGTTCCTGGTTTACGCCGGGCAAAAAGCCAGACGTATCGCAGAACGTAATCAGAGGGATGTTAAAGGCATCACAGAAGCGAATGAAGCGCGCACCCTTGTCGGCGGAGTTGATGTCGAGTGCACCGGCGAGCACGCGTGGCTGCTGGGCCACGATGCCCACCGATTGACCGCTCATGCGCGCAAAGCCGACGATCAGGTTGGGGGCAAAATGGCGCGCAACCCCCATAAAATCGCTGCCATCGACCACTCGCTGGATGACCTCTTTCATGTTGTAGGGCTGTTGTGGGTCTTCGGGCACAGTGTCGTCCAGTTCGGGGTCGGCGCGACCGGCGTCGTCTCCCAGATCGACCAGTGGGGGGTCGTCCATATTGTTCGACGGCAGGAACGAGAGCAATCGGCGCACATCCTGCAAACAGGTCTCCTCATCTTGCTCGAGAAAGTGGGCCACGCCGCTACGTTGATTATGCACCATCGCACCGCCTAAATCCTCAAAGGTTACCTCTTCTCCCGTCACCGACCGGATCACCTGGGGGCCGGTGATGAACATGTGACTGGTCCCTTGTACCATAAACACAAAGTCGGTGATCGCCGGGGAATAGACCGCGCCTCCAGCGCACGGCCCCATGATCACCGAGAGCTGAGGGATGACGCCAGAAGCCAGGGTGTTCCGGGTAAAGATCTCGCCATAAGCCCACAAAGAGTCCACACCTTCCTGGATACGCGCGCCGCCCGAGTCGTTGATGCCGATCACCGGCGCGCCGCTCTTGAGTGCCATATCGAGCACTTTGCAGACTTTGGCTCCATGGACATACCCGACCGAGCCGCCCTGAACGGTAAAGTCCTGGGAGAACAAGAACACCGTGCGCCCGTCCACGGTCCCCCACCCGGTGACTACACTCTCTGGACTGAACTCGCCTTCAACCCTGGTGGCAAAGGCGTCGATCTCGTGAAAGCTACCTGGATCCAACAACAGGTCGATGCGCTCGCGGGCAGTCAGCCTGCCTCTGGCGTGCTGCCTCTGGATACGCGAGACGCCACCCCCCAGGCTCGCTACCTGTTCCATCTCTGTCAGCTTGTCAAACTTCATCACGTTCCTCCTGCAATGGATCTGTCTAGGTGTGCCATTCTCAACGCTCCTTGCAGAACTGATATCATTGTACGCATCCGGACGCTATGACCGCTAGTGTAAAACCGTGCTGTACACAGGCCCACTCAGGAGGACGGCATAGAGACGAGGCCGATGTTCTTGGGGCCCTTGAAATCGAAAGCGATCCTTTCAAAAGAGACAGCATGCCTCAGGTAATAGCTCTCGATCGCTTCCACGAGCGCATCCCGCCCCAGCTTTTCATCAGACCAAAAGTTGCAGCAAGGAATCAGGACCGCCGGTCGAACCCTGGCTGCCTCAGCAACCGACCGTAGCGCCTCGTCTGGATGCAGTCCAACGATGAGGTCATAGTACTCGGCCATCGAGGAAGCAAATTCTTCCGTGCGATTGGGTACCCCTCTCAGAACCCACCCCCGGGGATCGATCACCTCGCATTCGTAATTGTACCTTTTGTTGAGGATGCGAGTCAGCATTCCTTGTCCGCCGGCAACGTCCGCGATGTATCTTGTGCTGCGACCGAATCGATCGCCAATAAAGTCGGCAACGACCTCAAACCGCCTGGGATCTCCGTGAAAACGATGTCGCCCTCTGGTAACCATAGAACGCTAGTATAGGCCCAACCACCGCCTGGGCTTGTGCCAGGACAAAGCCCCAACGCCGATCCCGACCGCGCATATCGCCAGCACAAGTGAGACCCATCTTCGCTGCCACATCAACCCCGATTGTACAAACAACCAGATATACGCCTGGACGATCACATAGTATCCAGGAAGAGCAACTCGCGCCGATATCCGACCCCACTCGCGCCGCCGCCAGAGACCGAGGGCCGATACGCCCAACGCTATCCCGCACAACACAGACAAGACCGCAAAAAGCACCAGCATAGCTGGTGACAGCTTGCTTCCTATCTCGGCGAGCAGTGCCCGCGTCCGCCACAGCACCAGCCCACGCCATAGGCTGATGGTCGCCGAGGTCAACAGCCAAAAGAGAAAGACCCATCGCACATAGTTTCTCTGACGTTTCGGTGCACGCCGCGCCTTCATCTGCTCTACTTCCCGCCCGGATGTATTGGATAAGCCGCATCAGTCGGATGAACTGTACTCGCCATCTCTGCGTTTCGCCGGACCATATATGCATATAGAGCGGTCATCAGCACAGTCACCCCAACGGTATGCCACTGTATTAGCCACAGAGGGACAATGCCGACGTCGATCTGCGGATAGGTCTTGAAGGGACCATAGTCCATCCAATCGCTCAGGCCAAACCAAAAAGCACAAGCGACGACGATGGGCCAATCGATGTTGAGAAAGGAAAGCAGGAACAGCCCTTCCAGGATCATGCCCAGGTGGGAAACTGCCATCAGTACACCCTCGGGCGTGAACCGTCCCTGGGTGTTGATCCAATAAACGATCCACATAAAGACTGTCCATATGCCGTACTTGATCAGGCCAAAAGCGACCAAGGCGTCATAGAGCGGCGCGCCGCGACCAAGCAGGATCAGCCCCAGTGAGAGAGCAAAAAGTAGGGCAAACAGGGGACAATCAGGCACAAATACCCACTGCCAAGCCGGATATCGGGCAAAGGTAGGTCCGTACCAGTACACAAAACCGACCATCCCGCCGACCACGCCGATCGCAATGATGGTCAATGCCACTGGCCGCAACAGCACCAGACCCCTTAAACGCCAATACAACTTGATCACGGCCGTTTCTCCTCCGAGGGCAATACGGCAGGGAGTTGAGCGGCGCGGCGGGTGCGAGGGGGGGCCCTGACAAGCTGCCCTGTCTTCAGTTGCCAAAGTGTACCCCTGTTTCTGAACCATCCCATCATTTGACTGCTGCAAGAGGCAAGCGACTAGACCCAATCCCAAGCAAGATCAGGATGCCCAGCAAAATCGGCTGGTGGATCAGGTAGATGAACAAAGAATGTCGCCCCAGAAAGGATAACCCCCGTACCACAGGTGTTCCAGACTTGTCGGGCAAAGCGAAGCGGGACATTCCCCCGGGATACAGGGCATGCCCGGCATATATGCCCACCAGGGCCACACCGAACCAGGGCAGAACTGGGTAGTAATCAACCATTGATCGTCCGGCTTGACTGACGCCCAGCCAAATGAACCATGGGGTGGGCGAGACCTGACCATTGAGATAAATCCCCAGCCCAATAGAAACCACCCCGACAATCAGGCAAACGCGGCAGTGTCGATAGGGCAAGAGAGGATAAGCAGCAATGATTGAAAAGCCAATCACGTGCAAAACCCCAAAAACCACAAACTCCTGGCCGAGGAAAAGGTAGGTGACCAGGGTGATGATCAGCCCTGTGGCAAAGATTTTGCTCCCCCGGCGCAGGTATTTCTGGAATCCCGCTGCCTGACCCGCCCGGGTATAGCTCAAAACGAGCGAAATCCCCAACACGAAAATGAAAATGGTGGCAATACTGTGAGCGAACCATCGCCAGGGACGAGAGGACATATTGGGCTCAAGCGCTCCAAAATAGCTCAAATCCCATACCAGATGATAGAAGACCATCAAGATAGTGGCCATACCGCGTAACGTGTCTACTTCCCAGTAACGCGACGTTTTGGTTTTTGGCTTTTCTCCGATCAACCTGTCCGTGACAGGTGTGAACCGGTTGCGTTGCGGGAAGCTGTCAGGTGTGGTTGGCATGGTGCGCAGTACCTCCGGCCTTATGTCCTCGAGTTTGGCCAATCTAGGCCGAGTAACGGGCGACTACCAAGGAAAACAAAGTCTGTTGCGGAATCAGAAGCATGTCGTAGATGGACGACTTGCCAGCAAAACGATTCGAATGGATGATAAAGAAGTTCCATACCACTCGCAACGGATTGGCGAAACGCGTCCAATACTGGGGCGAGCTCCACCTCCCTGGCGATGGGTAGATCGTAAGCCGTTCCAACCGCCTGCTCTCGAGTCGAGTCGCCGATTCCAGGTCTGCGTTGGCCAAATCCTCTTTACAACAGAAACCCGGTTTTCTCGGCAAGCGCCCCAAGCTACCGGCGGAGCACCAGAAGCCGGATTTCCAAGAGCCTTCCTGGTACTGTGACACTTTCTACCCGAGAAATGCTCGTGGTCGCTTACCCGTTCTCGTCCCAGGCACCCGTTAGTTTGTCATACGAGTCCTGAAGGCTCTCGGGGATACACCGTACTCTACCCAAGGTCGTGATAAAGTTTGTATCGCCCAACCATCGAGGTACGACGTGCACGTGGACGTGTTCGTCTATGCCTGCCCCAGCGATCTTGCCGATGTTCACGCCAATGTTGAACCCCTCCGCATTCATAGCCTTGCGCAGTGTCGATACGGACTTGTTGACCAGGGCCATGATCTCGAGCAATGCCTCCGGTGGCAGACCTTCGAGCGTCGCCTGGTGTGTAAGAGGGACCACCATCAGGTGTCCATTGTTGTACGGAAACAGGTTCATAATCACACAACAATGCGCACCACGGTGAAGGATCAGATATCGTCGATCCTGTGACGGATCGGCAGAAAAGGCGGCGCAGAACACGCATCCCCCTTGTTTCTCCCCCAGGATGTACTCGATGCGCCAGGGCGACCAGAGTTGCTCCACAGTTGCGCTCCACAAAAACGAACTGCTGCTCGATTTCAGTAGATCCGGCCCTACTCGGCACCCCTGGAGCGATTGTGGATCTACAGAGTTCAGTAATTGTACTTCAAAATGACCATCTTGGCAAAGCACTCGAGCGATGGATTTGACGCCCAGGCCGTTTTGTGATACCTTTGGGCCTCATGGTTGCTTTGGAGTTCACCTCTACGCGCATCGAGAATGCGTTGACGACGGCGTACGTGGGACACCCTGTCTACTACTGGCCTACGATCGGCTCGACAATGGACGAAGCGCGACGGCTGATCAAAGAAAGGTCACTTTCTGGTGTGTCAGAAGGCACGGTTGTCATCGCCGACGAACAGACCGCAGGGCGGGGACGGCTACAGCGCACGTGGTGGGCACCCGCGGGGACCAGCTTGCTGCTGTCGCTGATACTATGTCCTCCTCTGCTCCCACGTCAGGCGCAACGGCTGACCATGATCTGCTCTCTGGCCGTCTGCAATGCCATCACTCAGGTGACCGGCCTGCACGCACAGGTCAAATGGCCCAACGATGTGCTCATTGGGGCGCGAAAGGTATGTGGTATCCTGACCGAACTTGACGTGCTGGGGACCCGTCTGAACTATGCCATCGTGGGCATCGGGATCAACGTCAACGTGGACTTGAATGACGCGCCTCCCTTTGCGTCTCCGGCGACTAGTCTGCTGGCTGAGATCGGAGGTCCCACTTTGCGCTTGGATCTACTAGTCGCTGTGCTGTCTGGCATTGAGCGTCGCTATCAGGCTCTCCGGGAAGGTCGTTCCTTTCACAAGGAGTGGGCCCGTCGCATGGCGACGCTGGGACATCACGTCCAGGTCACCAGCGGCTCAGACCAGTGGAGTGGTCTGGCGACCGCCGTAGACCGAGATGGCGCGCTTTTGCTGCGCCTGGAGGACGGAAGCACACGACGTGTCCTGTCTGGCGACGTGACTTTGCGTTCGCCAGGGAACGGCGATAAGCATCGCCCGATTCAGGGGAACTATATTGAAGAAAAACACACCCCGGAGTGAGGTGCAAAAAGACCCACCCGTTCGGCCCCAACTGTATGTCTCGGTGATGCTCGTCATGTTGATGATCGTCCTGGCGTTTATGGGTCAATGGGACTGGGTGTTGGTCGTGTTCATCGGCCTCCTTCTCGGGAACGGGCTGAGTCATCTTGTCAAGATCTGAGCGTGAACTGGTTTGAGCAGATTGCTCAAGTCGAGCTTCACGTGCATCTCAAGTCGGTTCCCACCGCGACTTCCGCCTGTCATTTCCTGATTCTACTGGGAGCAGTCGACGCTCACATCACTCTGTGCACACACTCTTTGATTTGGCACAGCAATTGTGATACAATCAGTGCAGAGAACCCCACTACAGCCACTGCAACTCTAGGGGGAGGACATGTCGCCTTCAAAGACCGGCGAGCCTGGGACATCCCAAGAGAGCGGAGCATTGCGCGATCAACGCGACGCACTGCAGCGGCAGATCGAACGATTCCGCGTCGTGCAGCAAGTCAGCCAGGAACTGGTTTCGGAACTGAACATTGATCGATTGTTGGGCAACATTCTGCGGTGGGCAGTGCAGGTGATGGAAGCCCAGGCAGGCGCGCTGCTGCTCCTGGACGAAATGACGGACGAACTGGTGTTCGAGGTAGTCGAGGGGGGCGGCGGGGAAAAGCTGCAGGACAAACGTATGTCCCGCCATCAAGGCATTGCCGGTTGGGTACTGGATAATGAGCAGGCGGTCATTGTGGATGACACGCTCAAAGACCAACGGTTCTACGCCGACATCGGAGCCAGCGTTGACTATGCAACGACATCCATGATCTGTGCACCGATGATCAGCCACGCCAAAGCCATCGGCGTGCTTCAAATCCTGAACAAGAGAAGCAACGAACGCTTTGATGAGTCGGATAAGGAACTGCTTATTATGTTAGCTGCTCAGTCTGCCATTGCCATCCGCAACGCCCAGTTGTACAAGGAGCTACGCGAGGAACGGGACCGCCTGGTAGCCGTGGAGGAAGACGTGCGCAAACGCCTGGCCCGCGAGTTGCACGACGGTCCCGCGCAGCTAGTGGCTGCCATCATGATGAACCTGCAGTTCGTTCGCCGCCTGTTAAAGCTCGAACCTCACAAAGCGGACGCCGAACTGGAAAGGATAGCGAACCTTGCACGACAGACGATGCGCCAGTTGCGCACGATGCTCTTCGAGCTACGGCCAGTGATCCTGGAAACAAAAGGGTTGATCCCGGCCCTCGAAGCCTACTCGGGCCGGCTGACGGAGACGGAGCGTTTCACGGTGCATCTCGCGGTGGGCGACGAGCTGCCTCGTTTGACCAGGCAGGCCGAGTCTGCGATATTCGCTGTGGTCCAGGAGGCCATTGGCAACGCGAAAAAGCATGCCCAGGCCGACAATATGTGGATCACCGTTCGTCGCCGAGATGATGCCCTGCATGTGAGCGTTCGCGACGATGGCGAGGGATTCAACGTAAGCGACACGCTGGCCGATTATGAGTCACATGGCAGCCTGGGCGTCATTCACATGCGCGAAGGCGCTGAAAGGCTGCAAGGTACGTTTTCCATGGAAACCACGATTGGCACGGGAACCACCGTCCGCCTCGTCGTCCCTCTCACCTCCAACCTGCCAACGTAAAACCCTTGCGAAGGTCTAGAGAGCGCTTCGAACTTGAACGGTCTTCGTCCGTATCCCCTCATTGAGGCTGGAACATGGAATACGGAATCAAGGAGATTCTAGCAAGCATTCACAAAGCTCCCAGCCACGCGCTTGGGAAACTGAGCAAAGAGGGAGCGGCACGGAAGCTTGCTAGACTATGCTGGATTCCATTGTTAATTGTATTGTCGCTTCTATCGCTATATGCGGCAACGTTGGTTTCGGATGAGCCTCGGCCTGGTCAAACAATCACTGAATTTATGGCTTCTGACAACAGCGTTCTGCCCGATGGAGATGGCGCCTATTCGGGGTGGATCGAAATTCACAACAGGGAAATAACAGATGTTGATCTCGGCGGATGGTACCTCACCGACGACGGACGCGATTTGACCAAGTGGCAATTTCCCGCCATCACGCTGACTGGCCACGGCTATCTGATCGTATTTGCCTCTGGGAAGGATCGTACTATCGCCGGCTCCGAGCTCCACGTCAATTTTAGGCTCAGAAGTAATGGGGAATACCTCGCACTTGTCAAGCCGGACGGTAGGACGATTGCCTGGGAATATGCTCCCCAATATCCTCCACAGTTCAAGGGCGTTTCCTACGGTCTTGTTGCGGCCCTGCAAGAGCGCTATTTGACCGCGCCGACCCCGGGGGCGGTGAATGGATCGCGGGCTAGCAATTCAGGCCCCATTCTCTCCAATGCCAGTCACACGCCCTCTTTCCCTACCACTCATGACTCTCTCGTGGTCACTGTCGCTGTAGAAGAAACGTTCGCCCCGATCAGCACTGTCACCCTGCATTGTCGCGTCATGTATGGAGCCACCATTGCCGTCTCTATGCTCGACGATGGCGTACACGACGACGGTGCCTCGGGGGATGGCGTCTACGGAGCGACTATTCCCAGTGGCATCTATCGACCGGATGAAATGATACGCTACTATGTCACCGCCACGGATCGAGAGAACCGCACATCCCGGTGGCCACTCTTTAACGACCCTGCCAATTCCCCCGAGTATCTGGGAACCATGATTGCTGATCCAACTGTCACCAGTAAGCTGCCGGTACTGTATTGGTTTGTCAGAGATCCGTATGCCGCAGGAACCGACGCAGGCACGCGCGCCTCGGTGTTTTACGACGGCATCCTGTACGACAATGTGTTTGTGCGTCGCCGTGGTGTGACAAGCAAATCCTGGTTCAAGAGGAGTTTCAAGTTCGATTTCAACCAAGGGCACCATTTCCAGTTCTTGCCCGACCAAGATCCCGTGGAAGAGTTTAATCTCATCTCGACATATAGCGACAGGGCCTACATTCGGCAACCCCTGGCCTGGGAAACGTACCGTGATGCGGGTGTTCCCTATAGCATCAGTTTCCCCATGCGCGTTCAGCAAAATGGTGCGTTCTACAGCGTTGCCATATTCGTGGAACAACCGGATGAGCGGTATCTAGTACGGCAGGGAATGGATCCAGACGGGGCGCTGTACAAGGTTTCATTCAACTCGTTCGATTCATCGACCGATGGCCTGGCAAAAGTGACGCGTCTGGATGAGGATCACAGCGACCTGCAAGCGGTGATCGATGGCATCCACCTTTCTGGTGAGGAGCGGACGAATTACCTGTTTGATCACATAAACATCCCAGCCGTCATCAATCATCTGGCTGTCTCCACCATCATCCACGACAGAGGCTTTGGCCACAAGAATTACTTTATATATCGTGATAGGGAGGGGACCAGAGAGTGGACGCTCTTGCCGTGGGATAAGGATTTGACGTTTGGCCGAAATTACCTGCACAAGCAAGGTGGCGCGTTTAACGACATCATTTGGGCCGACCACGACCCTGAAAGTCATCCTCTCTCTGGTTACACAAGCAACGATCTCATTGATGCCCTCTATGATACTCCGGCTATCCAAGAAATGTACTTGCGCCGCCTGCGCACCCTTATGGACGAATTCCTCCAGCCTCCTGGTACACCCCCTGCCAAGCGCTATTATGAACAACGCATTGATGCACTCTTTGCCCAGATGCTGCCAGACGTCGCCCTTGACGCGGATCGTTGGAAGGTCGTGTGGGGGACCCCGCAGACCTTTGCCCAGGCTATCGACATTCTCAAGAACGATTACCTGGCCGTGCGACGGGTGCACCTGTACGATACCCATGGCCCTGGCAACGGCGGCGTTATTCCGGGTCCCCAACCTGCGACAGCTCGTGTCTATTTTGGCCCTATCGAACCTGATCCTGCCTCCGGGAATCAAGATGAAGAGTATTTCGCCCTGGTGAACTATAACAACTATGCTGTGGACATCTCTGGTTGGAAGATCGTCCACGATGTTGAGCATACTTTTCAACCCGGCGTTGTTATCCCCGCTGGCGAGACACTCTATGTCTCGCCCGACGTGGTTGCCTTCCGCAACCGTGCCGTCAGCCCCACGGGAGGTGAAAGCCACCTTGTGCAAGGGAACTATGGTGGCCGGTTGTCCAACAGGTGGGGTGTCCTCAGGCTGTATAACGCCGACGACAGGCTGGTCAGCAGCAGGGTCTTTTTCAACCGCAGCCGATTCACGTAACCTTTGGCGATTACCCGGTTCCACCGGGTGCAACTGCATCCGGGAACGCACATCCAGCAGACATGTCCTCAGAGTCATCCTGATCCCGCAGCGAGTTGATCCCATAGCACGGCTGCCAATCAAAGCTCATTTCACCCTAACCGTCTGTTCAAGGATGATTGCCGCATCGGGGACCTGCTCACCATCACGAGTAGATACCGGCAACCGCTCCCCCGTCCACCAGTAATACATTCCCAAAGCTAGCCGATACTCCCCTGCTGGCAGTTCTCGGGACAGAGGAACAAAGTGGGTATCATCAATCAGCTCTTCCACCGGCCAGTCCGTTGTGGGAAAAGTGTTTTGGCGTGGCATCGTATCCCATCCGGCAACGGTTTGTCCAGAGGCATCCAGGACGTGCACAAAGATGGTGTACTGTCGATCCAGGCTGGCAAGAGCTCGCCAATAGAGAATCAACTGCAAGCGATCACCAGGAGCGAGTTCTGGCGTGAGTAGGTCGTAGCCCACCAGCCAGATCGCAGGGCCAAGACGATAGTTCAAAGGGCGCATCGGCGGTGGAGTCTCTTTTCGACGACGCAGATCGTTTTCGTCCAACTCTCTCGCAGCGGCAGCAGTTCCATTGATCGTTGCGCTGCTTCCCTCCTGAACCAAAACCTGGACAGAATCATCTTCAAACACTACACGAGAAGCTTGAATGCTCGCCGGGCCATATTCCATTTTCTCTAGGTAGGCAGCAAAGCCTGCCGTCCACGCCTGGGCAATGCGAACATCCTGGACGCGGACAGATGACATGTCCCTACTGGCAAACGCTATGCCAACGTCCTTCGCGCGGATACCTTGTGCTGTAACCACACTGCCTTCGCCCGCTGAAATTGCCTTATCATAAACGCGGAACAGGCTCACGTCCCGTATGGCGACATCGCTTCCGCTGACATTGATGGCATTCTCCATCACGTCATGAAATGCACATCGCTCAATCCGGCCTTGCACAAAGTCACCGTCGAACGCATCACCGGAGGCGATCCCAAACTCGGTGTCCGAAAACTCGAAATCGGAGCGTACAATGTTGATCATGTCCTGGGCACGGGAATCTAGCAGGCGGGAATGACGGATCACAACAGGGCTTTCGTAGAACGTGACCCCTCCGGTGGTGATCCAGCCACTACGGCGAATCCCTCTGGTCGCCCGGATCTCGACGTTGTATAGAGACGATATCCCCGCCGGGCCCGTGTGGAGAACAACTAGCCCTGCCCAGTAGCCGTCCTTGGGCACCAAATAGATCCCACCATCGTCCGGTCCACGGAGCATCAATGGCCCGGTGGAAAAGAAAACCGCCTGTCGATCAAACGTCAAGGTGACCGACTCGGTCGTCCATAGCCCGACGCCATCAGGCAGAACCAGGTCGCCTTCGACGTGCCAAGTCCCGGGTCTCAATCGTAAGAACCCAGGCTGGTCGGCCTCCTCTAGAAACGGATATCGCTCCAGCGCTTCTTGGACCGAAGGTTGAGCGGGAGGAACTGGCGCAGATAAAGGAGATGGATAGTCTGATAGCACATCCACAACCACCAGGTCCTCTATCCCGATCAGTTGAGTAACTATCTGCAACGTGCCGGAATAGACAGAGGCACTCTGCGGCACTAAATCACTGATCACGTGTGTAGGGATGTGCAGCGTGACATATCTTGGCACGTCTCCTTGCACGCGCCGCAGAACGACAGACGGCAGTGCTTCTCTGTGCAGCAGCGCGTCGTGGTCAGAAGCCGCGCCCTCACTTCCGACTATCCAATCAGGCTGTATGTCAGCCGAGCGACCCCCAGCGCGTACCTGGCGCAAGACGACGGGATAGCGCAAGAGATTGCACACTTGCACGTCCACCGTCGAATGGCGCTCACCGCCAGCCTGATACGCGGCGCCTCGGAAAGCGTACACGGTTTGGGGCGGATGCAGCGCAGCAAGCAACATTGCCTGCCGCTCGGCCAACATGCTCCAAGGTGCTTCCAAGTATGCGGGAAAAAACT
>Ga0114930_10002113_pt1 | contig 18225 bp, 12 predicted proteins | sample AnhtaG_FD_87300 | JGI IMG/M metagenome (GOLD analysis project Ga0114930, IMG submission 87300) | Deep subsurface microbial communities from Anholt, Denmark to uncover new lineages of life (NeLLi) - Anholt_01485 metaG | ecosystem: Environmental > Aquatic > Marine > Oceanic > Sediment | place... | reverse complement strand
TGCTGTTTACTATGGATGGTGTAAAAGTTTATCCTGGTGATTTGGTTTTGGCATCACTTTTTATTGTTCTTTTTCTCAAGTTTTATTTAGAAGGTTTTGGTAACTTGTTTGCACAAAAATCTACCAAGATATTCTTGTTATTTTTCATCTGGGGTAACGTTGCAATTATAAGGGGAATTCAAAACTATGGTCATTCCGCAGTTGGCGAGGCGCGATGGTACATACTATTAATGATTTATTACTTTTTTGTTATTACAATGTTTAAAAATAGACAGGGTATCAGATACCTGATAAACTGGGTTATAATGTTCATAGTAATCATGTTTTTTTCCCGTTTCTTCGAGTTTTTTTTCTTTGGTGGTAATGAAGAACGCATAAGTCAAGCAGCATTTCGTTTTCTTAATTCGGCGGAAGCGTTGTTACTTAGTTTTCTTCTCGTTTCTTTATATCTATTTTTCATAAGTGGAGGAATTAGACGAAACAACTTTCTGGTCATTATTATCTTGTTCATATTATTTACATCCCTTATCCTGGCTCAAGTTCGGTCAGTTTGGTTGGCGACGGCTGGAGGGCTTATAGCGGTTCTTGTTGTTCTACAAAAAGCATTGATTCGCTCTATCGTTGCTGTAAGTATGGGATTTCTTTTTTTTGCGCTTACAGCGTCACTTGTTGGAAATTTTATAGGTGAGGATGTTTATACAACTGTAGAGAGTAGCGCCATTTTTCTAAAAGATCCTCGAGAAGATCCAACTGGTTCCTGGCGTCTTATTGGTTGGATGCAAAATTTAGAGGCAGCGATGAAACAACCGGTTTGGGGCGAGGGTCTTGGAAGGTATAGCGAATGGTTCGATGGTCATAAATGGCAGCGAGTCGCTGTCCATAATGGATATATTATGCATTTCTTGAAGTTTGGTCTTATAGGGCTTTTTTTATTATTTACTGGACTTTTCTATTGGTATGCAGAAATGAGAAGATATGTGCAAGTTGAATGCGATAGATATTATAAATTTATGGGATATGCTATTCAGATTTGTGTTTTTATGAATCTTATTTATGTATTTTTCTATTCTATTACTATTTTATTCTGGGTTTTGATGGCAGTTGGTACCGTGCTAGTCCGCCAATCAAAGGTAAATCTAATAAGGCAAGTATCCATAACACCGGGAAAATAGATTATCAGTACTCGAGAAAAGTGATGATTTTGTTTACAATCTGATTCAACGTTATTTGAAGGAATAGTTATGAGAAAAACTATAGATGTTTCTGTTGTAACACCAAGTTTAAATATGTTGGAATATCTTAAAAGATGTTCTGCTTCAATTGCAGATCAACAGAATGTTAGTTATGAACATATCATTGTAGATGCTGTTTCAACTGATGGAACAGTTGATTGGATTAAAAGTAATAATAAAATTATAAGTATCATCGAAAAAGATAAAGGTATGTATGATGCTATTAATAAAGGGTTCTCTTTGGCACGAGGAAATATTTTAGCATATTTAAATTGCGATGAACAGTATCTTTCAGGAACATTAAACTATGTAGTAAAATTTTTTAAACAAAACCCTCATATTGATGTTATTTTCGGAGACGCACTTATTGTCAACACAGATGGTGATCTACTTGCATTTAGGAAAGCTTATCAACCACGCTGGTTCTATATTTTATCGTCTCATCTTTATATTATGTCTTGTACGTTATTTTTTCGTAGAAAAATCTTTGATAATGGTTTTTTATTTGATAGTATATTAAAAGATATTGGTGATCAGGATTTTATTATTAGGTTATTGAAAAATGGATTTAAGTTTCATCATTACAAAAAGTATTTGTCCGCTTTTACTTTAAGCAGTTCAAATATGATGCTTGGAAGTAATGCATTTAAGGAAAGGAGAGAAGCTTATAATTCTGCCCCAAAATGGATTAAAATTTTAAAATATCCATTAAATATGGCAAGATTGATGGAAAAGGCTTTTAATGGTTCATATTTACAGAAAATGCCAATAGAATATTCAATTTATGGTAAATCTAATGCAAAAGAGCGAAGATTGTACGTAGTCAATAGAACTTCCTTCAAATGGCCAAAAGTTTAAGCAATATATATAATCCTGAATAATTTTTTAAACAATTGATGGTATCTCGATAAATAGATCATGAAAATTCTTCAAGTTCATAATTACTATCAGCAACCCGGTGGTGAGGATACTGTCGTGGTTTCTGAACAAACCCTCCTTAATGAACATGTTCATAAGATAAAGCTTTTTTCTGTTTCAAATGAAACTATCAAAGGTACATGGGAAAAAATCAAAACTGCTTGGCATTTACCATATTCCTATTCAGCTCGTCGAAAGCTGTATCAAGAACTTTCTATATTCAAGCCAGACATAGTACATGTTCACAACTTCTTTCCTCTTCTCACACCATCTATATATAGTGCCTGTCGTGATGCCTGTGTGCCTGTGGTTCAGTCGCTTCATAATCCTAGACTTCTTTGTCCTGCAGCGACATTCTATCGTAACGGACAAGTCTGTGAAGAATGCCTGGGAAAGACTCCGCCGTGGCCAAGTCTTCGCTACGCTTGTTATCGGAAGTCCTATTCTCAAACCGCTGTTGTAGCAGCAATGCTAACTTTTCACCGGTTACTTAATACTTGGCAAAAAAAAGTTGATATCTTTATCGTCGCTACAGAATTCTATAGGAGAAAGTTTATAGAAGGCGGACTTCCATCAAACAAGATAATCATAAAACCACATTTTATTCATCCTGACCCGGGCTTAACATTGGAAAATAATAGGAATTATGCCCTCTATATTGGTCGTCTCGATCCAGAGAAGGGGGTATTAACATTGCTTCAGGCTTGGCAGCAGCTGAAAAATATTCCTTTGAAGATAAGAGGAGATGGCCGTTTGCTAACAGAAACACAAGATTTCATAAAGAAAAATCATTTAGAATCTGTTGAGATTGTGGGTCGTTTATCAAATGAGGAATTAATCACTTTGATCAAAGGAGCGATGTTCTTAGTATGGCCCTCTGAAGGCTATTATGAAACCTTTGGGCTCGTGGCTATAGAAGCCTTCGCCTGTGGTGTCCCAGTAATTGCTTCACGTCTTGGTTCGATGTCCGAGCTTGTCAAGGATGGAAAAACAGGGCTGCTTTTCGAACCGGGGGATGAGAAAGACTTAGCTGTGAAGATAAAATTTCTGCTAAACAATCCGGACGAATGTAAAAGAATGGGAGAGGAGGCTCGGCGGGAGTTTGAAAATAAATACACCGCAGAGCGGAATTACAGGTTATTAATGGAAATATATGATAATACATTAAAGAATTACAAAAAATAGAGTAATTCAATGAAGGTTAGCATAAATATCCATAAAGTATATAAACCTTTCTTAAGATTTTTCAGAAAAAAAAGAATGAAAAAGTTCATAGAAACTTTTAATCCAAGCGAAGACACAACTATTCTCGATGTAGGAGGAACCCCATTTACATGGGAACTAACAAATGTTAAATCAAAAATAACCCTTTTAAATATTCAGATTCCACAAAATGCCGAGTCATATTTGCATAACTATTCCTTCATTAAAGGAGATGGCTGTAGTTTGAACTATAATAACCGATACTTTGAAATTGCTTTTTCAAACTCTGTTATCGAACACGTTGGAACATATGCAGACCAAAAAAAATTTGCTAAAGAAATTAGAAGAGTTGGTAAAAAAATTTGGGTTCAGACTCCCTCACGAAATTTCATTATTGAACCACACTTAATAACGCCTTTAATTCATTTTATACTACCTTTATTAAGTGTGAAATATCAAAAATACTTACTTAAAAATTTTACTGTTTGGGGATTAATTGCACGCCCCACAAGTAAACAAATAAACGATTTCTTAAACAACACCCGTCTTCTAAATTACACAGAAATGAAAAAGCTGTTTCCAGATTGTGAAATATACAAAGAGAAATTTTTTTTCTTAACAAAGTCTTATATAGCAATCAGAGATAATTTATGATTAATAGGGTGCCTGGAATCGTCATACACTGAGTATGATGTTAGAGATTGTAGAGGATAGACAAACGTATATACACTTCACGCTGAACTAATGAAATAACCGATTAAAATTGTCCCAAGGCAAGAAGTTAGTTTCTATTTTCCCGCAATCATTATGCCCCTTAATTTCTTCAAAAACAATCGACTATATGAATATAGTCATCAATAATTCCAAAATAAACCAAATGAGAATCTTTTATAGTTATCATTGATATATTTGCCCATTCCCCAAACAGCTTTTAGCTCCACCCTTTCAAGTAACCGGAAACTTCCTTCTAATCCAATTTCCCTTAGATCCTCACGTTTTCCGTCAAGAAAGGGGTATTTTCTATTTGTATTAACTTTTTCATCATGTATCTCATGAATAGAACCTCCTACAGGGTCCTGACCTTGAGGAGTAGATCCGTGACGTTGAAAATTAGTGAAAAAGTTCAGCGTGAAATCCGGTCTTATGTGGATCTTCCATGACGTTCTAAGTTCATCGCTGTTTGGAGGAAGGGAAGTTCCCAATGGATATCCAAAATGAGTTGGTATGTTAATATCAAACCAGTGGCCATAAACAAATGGCCTGAGGCGAATATATTCAATCAGTAATTCATGCCGGGGAAAACCTAAGGGGTGTACCCACCTTACACCTCCTAAATAACCCGCCCGATTGTGTGGACTATCGCTGCCGAACTCAGAGAGTTTCATTTCATCGAACAATAATGCTCCATATCCTACAAGTCCTTTCTTGAATCTGATTTCTGTATCAAAAGACCATAGTATGTTATCGTCATATTTATAATCATGTCCTTCTGACCAAAAAACGTTTGTTGGGATGAGATAACCTAATTCAATATTACGATCGCCATAAATTACTGCTTCTGATAATCCAAAGGATAACCAGTGTAATGGTAAAAATTCTATTCTGTGCGCAGCCAGATACTTACGATGATTGATTTTTCGTGCTTTACCTTCTTCACTATAATAGATGACTTCTTTTTCTAATGGTGTAGGGTCAAGAGTGGCATGAAGATAAGTAAAAAATATCGTGTTGTTATAGTGAAACCTAAGTTCAAAGTAATTATAAGGCGGGTGTTGTGCAGATAAAAATAAATTATGGTATATACCCGGTCCCCATTGGTGTCTACCTCTCCCTATCCGAGCACTAAATAAGGGACCGGAATATCCAATATATGCCGTAGTTTCATCGTAATAGACACTTTGCTTATCTACTATGATATTTCCCGCATACGGTCCATATATATCTTGGCGGCCTCTTAAATATTTCAGCCCTCTTTCCGCTGTGTCAAAAAAACGAACGTATGCTCCTATTCGATTCTTCCACGTTAACCAACTTTCTATTCCAGTAGATTGTATTGTTATGTTTTTATTTTGAAAAGTTTCATCTTTGACAGTTTCAATACGAAAAACCGGATTAATACTTAAAATTATATCTTTGTCATATTTTTGGTATAAACTAGCGTTATACCCAAAAAAACTTCTCGAAATTTCTCTAAAACCTAAACGTTCTATTAAATTCCGTGTCCGATTCGTATAAGTTTTTTGGGGATCGATTCCATACAAAATATAATATAAATTTTTTAAATAATAACTGTATCTGTATGAATTATCACGAATATTGGTATCATCCAAGTAAGAATTTACAAACGTTTGACGTAATGGATATATGTTCGGTATTTGCCGCTCTGAAAAACCGGCTGTCCAGAAGTACTTTAAATCAAGTCGTTCAACCCGGTAACGCTCGATGAAGAGTTGACCGTTGACAGGTTTTGAGACAGATATTAGTATATATAAAATGAAGAATAGTTTTGCTACAAAGCTTCTCACTTTAACATGTCCTATTACTGATTTTCATAAGTTACTGTATTTATTATTATTTATTCCATCGCTTGTTCTAGTTACAAACTTGAACCTTAACGTTTGAAGTATGTTTGCAACATGCTCCAACGCGGTATTAAGAATTCATTCTGGCTCAAAACAATAGTTGGCGCTGTTCATTTTATACCTAAAATACATATAATATTAACTATTTTTACAAGAAGATACAAGCAAAATAGAATTCTTAGATAAAAACTACACCTTGTTCAGTAAAATTTTCCAATTCAAATAAACGTGTATTCAATATTAATAAAATATATTTACACTACCAAGATAAAATGCAGGAAAAAGCTATACCCACGGGTTATATACCCAAAGGTCATTTGCTTAAATTCCAAACATATTATCAATTAATAAACAATTACTTAGAACCATATAAAAAGTACATATATTTGTCTTCAAAAAATCATTCCCCACATTATTCCCCACACGATTGATGGATTTAACGTTAATTGAAAAGATTAAAGGATAGAAATATAACGCCACCATTGCTACGATTTCATACCCTAAATAGCAAGAATTGACAGGCAGGCTATAATTAAGATAATAAAATCAATTTCAAATTGGTAGTCTTTTTTTTTATGTAGATTGAATTTTTTATTTTTACATACCTTTATAAAAATCTTGCATTTATCAAAGTCTGATAATACTATCCCCAACAAGAATTAAGTATTTCAGGGGATATTGAGGGATAAAAAGATAAGCAAAAAAGTGGCGAGGATTGGCAGGCTGACGTTTTAAGACACGATCTACAACCTATACGCAACCATTTGCAGCGATTTGCAAAGGTGTTGAAAAATCAAGAACAGAGGCAATCATTGTCTAACGATTGTTAGCCGAAATTCATTAATAATATTTTAAATACCGCAGTTAAATTAATTTAATAGTTTCTTTATTATTGTTGCTAATTTTTTCTTTTCTTCTACCTTCTTAAAATACTTCAATAGAAATATACCTAATAAAATTGTTCCAATTCCACCAATAGCACCAGGAAAGAATACCCAATATACAACCCTATCATTTAGATTGTTTAATGTGATTATTACTGCAGCCGTGAAAAGTATTAAACCTAAAATAGATATAACACTTGAATATAAATATGAAAATTTTGGAGATAATTTTGTTTCATTTACTGATTTTAAAAATTCATCTAAATAACGCTTTTCATTCATAGTCAATAGTGCGTCCATTTGTAAACCTCTCTGTTAGTGTTGAGCCGATTAACGACTTTTAGAATTCAGATTTAATGGGTAAAATATTGACAACCTTTTCTACTAACATTTAAACTCTCCTTTCCGCTTAATTTATAAGTCTAACGCCGCGCCTCAACCTCGGCGCGGCTTCCGCGCCGTAGTGTTGCAGGCGCTTGTTGGGTTGCTGTTTGAACGTGTTTGGCTTTTGATGCAAGCATTCCGCACACTAATCATAGTATTCTGACTCCGGTGTTTTCAGTTGGGACGAAGATGCAGTGACACTTTAGAGAACAGTCAGTGGAGGCGACAACGCGAGTCTTGATACCGGCCACGACATGGACCTTTCCGGCTTCAGGCGAGGAGTTGGTCCAGATTGGGTCATTGTAGTACTTCATCCGTGCGCAGATCATGCCGCTTCGTGCATGCACGGCCTCGCGGATGTCGGGTAGGTGCCACCCAGACACCTTCCTCTGCAGGTTCAATGCCTGTCTATAACTCGTCTTCTTGTGCATTCTCCAGAACTGGGCATCTGCGGCCCGCAGCAGCTTTGCGCAACCAGGCAGGAACTGTCCTTTGTCGCTGAGGTCGACATAAACCTTGTCGGCGAGTAGTGGCGGGAGAGGGACGCGATCCAACAGCAAGGGGACTACTTTCACAGTGACACCTTGAACCTCAAGTGCGCCAGCTACGTTCAGTTCCTTTTGCACCCAGCGCGACTGAACAGACGCGCGTGAGATGACGGCAAAAACGACGTCCGTTGCCTCTAGCGCAGCGCCGATCTTCTCCGTCAGAGAGTCACCCGCTTTCAGTTCTGCCTCGTCGACCCAAGTGGCTATGCCGGCATTTCTGGTCTCAGCAAGGATACGCTGTAGTCTTGGCTTGTCGGTTGCAGTGTGACTGACGAAGGCACGGCGAACGTAAGGCAAGTGCCCGCACCCAATTTCATCGATCTGGTAGCAACTCGGATCTCGTGAGTTGACCGAGAAGAGAATCAGACCGTCTCTCAGCCCGCGACGGCTTCCTCGTGCGTCCTTCAGGAAAGCATCGACGGTGATGTGGTAGTGGACAATATCGGACTCACTCTCACCGTACAGTTCTTTCGCAAGACATTCTCTGGCCGCATCGAACAAAGGGGACTCGATAAGGGATACGAGTTCGTCGTAAAGGATTTTGTTTATCTCAAAGAACCGATCGGCAACAAGAGATGGATTGTGATACTCCGGCGAGTTAAAGGTGAAGCAGGTTATCTCACGTTCCAGTACAGCGTTGTCACCAACACAGGTGCTACCCTCGATGAGAAAAACTTGTCCTGGCGGAAGATCGTTCCACGGACCAACCTCGACCTCGCTTCCGAAATGGACTTGGAGAACGTTCGTCCAGTAGTCTCGCATCAGCGCGTTGACGCGGTTGAATGCCTGCCGGGATAGAATTTCTCTAGCCATTGCCTACACCATCCTCATGAAGCAACCTAAGGCTGCCGGATAAGCAGCCGGGCGAAGCACGGTCTGTCTTCATCCGGGTGTTAGACCGAATCATACTTGCCTATTGCCCCAACAAGCCGCGAAATTCCGGTAGCTCCCGCAGGGAAAGGAAATCTGCATCATCCCTGGCAATGTCCAAACGACTCCACCCAGAATCCTTCGTCTTTCTGAGCCAGTCGATTGCTTTTTGTAGTTCACCAAGTCGAGCATACACACAGGCGATATTATAGAACGCCAGACCAGGCATCTCGGGGGCCCCACTCTCTAGGAGCATTCCGTCATATTTCTTGGATACCGAGGCTTCAAAATTCGGAATGGCCTCGTCACATTGTCCTATCTCCATGTAGAATAGCCCCAATTCAAGGAAAGGATGTGCGTGCGTTGGTTCAACTAACCTGGCGTTCTCGAATGCCTCTGCAGCATTCTCTGTTCTTCCGAGTCGGAAGTAGATCTGACCGAGTTCAGAGTAGTACCGATGGGCAACTATCCTCTCTCCAGCATCTTTCCAGTCACAAAGGAGAGCGAGTTGGCGTTTGTATTCCCTATAATGTTCCAGGGCTCGAATGATATCACTGTTGTCTTGAAACTTACCAAATTCGTGAAACCAAGAGAGACTGTCATTGCAACCTCTGGCTGCGTAGAAGTAGCCGAGCCAGTACACGCATTCGGGAATGTCCGACAGCGATACTGAAGGATCGAAACTCGATTTTTCGGCGAATACTTCATTTAGATCTGAGCCTATGGCCTCTATCAACGAGATGGCGGAAGAATGATCTCCACTTTTATGCAACTTGATACTTTCTTTGATGGCCCGCTCAGCATGCTCGTGTATTTCGACGAATTCGGGTGACCCATGTACAAAACCACGGCGGATGACCGCGTTAACTTTTGCATGCGGCGTCACCACTGAATCCCAGTCCCACCAATCTGGCGGAGCAGCTGCTGAGCTGGCATAGCCTCCTTCAGTCGAGTCTCCGCAGTCTTTGTCCGATTGGATCGCTTCGACTAGTGCGGTCAGATCATCTTCTCGGTCTTGAGGGTTCGTTCGGGCTAATATAGGAAGCCTAGATCCAGCACGTTTGAACGAAACATAGTCTGCGAAGTATGCCTCAAGTTCAGGGACCACTGGCCCTCGATTAGATATTAAGGGATCGACCTCACCGTCTCGATATGCCTTCATTAGTGCAATGCCGTGAGCTAGCGCTATCTTGAAGGATCCTTTCTGAAATCCACGAGTTGTCACTACAATACCCTTATGAGCCCCGATATCTTTGATCTTTTCCGCAAACTCAAGAAGCACAGATAACCCGACACGGCGATTGTAGTTCTTACACTCAATCAACACTAGAAACGATGCCTTGGTCTTGGTGAATTCAAACGAGAGATCGATCTGATAGTGTTGTCCCGACTTTCCCATGTATTGCCTTTGGTGGTATACGTGGATGTCGTCGACTCGAAGAAGTTTCTCATACAGTCGTCTGACGAAAAGTTCGTAGTTCAGACCCTTTTCATACTGACTGGAGGCTTTCTCTTTCACAGAGTTATCTCCTTTTGACATCTCCTGTATCTAGGCGTAGTCCGTTTTCGGTCTAACTATGGTTTATACAGATCAGGTATAAGAACCTATATACAGCACATACAGCTATATAACACACCAATGTGATAACAAGAAAAAACCCGTAAAATTATAAATATTAATCTTTTGCGGCATTTAATAAAAAAAGTTTCGGAATTTTATACAGACTGTATAAGACCCCCAAATCTATATCGTTTGTATGTCGTCAGCGCATTTTAACACTTTAAGCTAAATATTAAAGAATGTATTTTAATATTGCAAGTGTTTTTTTAATTAATCCTAACTTCAATTCCCCTGCTTCGCCTTCCTTGCCCGTTCCGCTTCCTTCATTTCTTTAATAGCCTGCAGCACTTCAGCCCGGGTTACTACCCCCTTTTTCTCAAGCGGCATTATGAACGCGTCCTGAGTGAAGTTTACGGCAAGCAGGAGTTCTTCAAACGATACCATATCTTTATTACCGTACATACCGGGATTCCTTCAATTAATGCGCTTTTAACCGATTAAGAGAAAGTAATAAATGGAATTTAAAATTCACAGCGTTTTTTCTGTTGATTTTGATATTTTTTTTTCTTACTTATCGGTGTAACAATCTTGGTTTTATAATGACCGACCAATCCGACTTATTCAAATCTGAATATCGGTCCTTAATATATCAAGTTGAGAACAGAACTTGAAAATAAAACAACAATCATTACTGTTAATAGAACCGGAAATCGAAACAAACTATAACTTATTTCAAAGAACAAATTGTCCAATTTTATCGTAAATATTTCACAAAGTGTTTAACTTCTCATGTTTGTTTTAGTAAATTGAACTCTCACATTAACGGGGATTTGAATTATGGATTATGCTCTCCAGAAAAAAGTTCATGAAGCCCTTACTGAATTAACTGTTAAAGGACAAGAATCGTTAAAAACTTTGATCTGCGATTTATTAGGATATACTATTGAAGGTGTTGAAATTCCATTTTGGAATTGGGCGACCGGGCAAAAGGAAAATATAGATTCGATCGAAGTCCTGGCTATGCATGATGACTTCAGAATAATATGGGCAAAACTCAAATCGGATAACCTCAAACGCGGGGATGAGCGTACTGTAATCAATAAAATTAACAGCGAATATCCGTATAATCTGACTGTTTTCTCTAACAATGATGATACATTGTGGGATTTTGTCAATGTTAAGCTGGTGAGAGAAGAAATTGATGATGAAAACAGAGACCCCAAAAAGCGAAAGATCGTACGGAGAATAACGGTTGCAGAGGAAGATGGTCTTCATACTGCATCAGAGCGAATTACTGAATTAGCGGTTGGCGATATACCTATTCCGCTGCTAAGACTTCAAAGCATTCATGATGAGGCTTTTGATGTTGAAAAGGTAACAAAAGAGTTTTTTATCAAAATTGCAAGAAAGTTTATGGAACTCGTAGGGGGCAAGAGAAAATTTGGCAGCCGTACAGAGGAATTTGTTAAATCCTTATCCCTTCTTGGTAATCCATCGGAAACAAAACATAAAGAATTCGCAGTTCGTCTTATCGGACGTGTTCTTTTTTGCTGGTTTTTAAAGAGGAAGAAATCAAAAGATGGTGTACCATTATTATCTCAGCAACTTTTATCGTCAATGGCTGTAAATAAATTTCCCAATTATTATCATAAAATCATAGAACCGCTTTTTTTCGAGGTGTTAAATACCCCAATTAACGAAAGAAGAGATGAATACAAAAATGAAAATTGGGATATAACCCCGTTTCTGAACGGCGGGCTTTTTGAGCCGCATAATGATGATTATTATGAATATTATATGGGCTCGTCTAAATATATTAATACCCTTAGAGTCCCGGATAAGTGGTTTACAGGATTGTTTTTAATTTTCGAATCCTACAATTTTACTATTGATGAAAATACTTCTATCGATATTGACCTTTCAATCGATCCGGAGATGCTCGGAAAAATATTTGAAAATCTTCTTGCTGAAATTAATCCTGAAACAGGAAAATCGGCACAAAAGGCTACCGGCAGCTATTATACACCCCGCCCAATAGTAGAGTATATGGTAGATGAAAGTCTAAAACAATATTTAAAGCAGCATACATCTTTAGAAGAAAATAATCTTTCATCTCTAATTTCTTATACAGATGAAGTAGAAATCCCTGAATTAGAACAGAATAAAATTGTCGAAGCTCTCGATTCAATAAAAATTTTAGACCCGGCGTGCGGCAGCGGGGCATTCCCGATGGGAATTCTTCAAAAAATGCTGCTTATTCTACGAAAGGTAGATAAAGATTCACAAAAATGGATATCGGTAAAGTTACAAAAAATTGAAGACCCTTTAATAAAGGAATGCATTAAAGAAAAAAGTTGAGAATGAAAATTGGGATTATATTCGAAAACTTGGAATCATTCAAAATTCGATCTTTGGCGTGGATATTCAGCCTGTTGCGGTAGAAATTGCTAAACTTCGATTTTTTCTCTCGCTTATCGTTGATGAAGATACAGAAGATGATAAAGAAAACAGAGGGGTAATTCCTCTGCCCAATCTTGAATTTAAATTTGTCGCCGCAAATACACTTATTGGATTTACAAAAATGACGGCTGGCTCAAAATATCATATGAGCGGTTATGAAACAATTATTGACAGATTAAAGAAGTTACGTAATGAGCACTTTTCTTCTTATGGTCAAAAAAAGAAGAACATCGAACGGGAATTTATTTCCGTCCAGAATGAAATCGCAAAAAATATACACTTATGGAGCGGAAATATAAATCAAGCGTTGCAATTATCAAATTGGAATCCGTTTTCTCATGAGTCAATACATTGGTTTGACCCTGGATGGATGTTTGGAGATACTGATGGATTTGATATAGTATTAGGGAATCCACCTTATGTGAGAGCAGATAATCCAGAGATAGCAATATTAAGAGAAAAAATATTATCATCTAAGAGTTATAAATCATTATGGGAGAAATGGGATCTTTACGTGGCATTTATGGAAAAAGGGTTCTCAAATCTTAAAAGAAATGGTGTTCTTGAGTTTATAATATCAGATGCATATATGACAGCCAAATACGCTGAAAAATCACAAGAATATTTTCTTAATCATTCGAGTATAAAAAGAATTGATTTTTGTTCGGAGTTAAAAATATTTGATGCAGCTATAAAAAATATTATAATAGAGTTTGAAAATATTAAAGATGAAGATAATATACCTTTAAGATTGAAACATATCAATTTTTTTGGAAATTACATAAAATTAAAAACAGGAAAGCAAAAGGTATTAAGAAATAAATTATTTAATGTTAACTCTATGTACCAGAAAGATTTGTTATTAAAAAATTGTATTAGTTGGGAAGAAATTTGTTATGTAAGCATTGGGATGGTATTGAATGCTCATGAAGATTTTGCAAAAGGAGAATTCAAAAAAGAGGATTTGATTGCTGATCAAAAGGATGAAATTCATTCCAGAGAATATATTGAAGCAAAATGGATTCAAAAATATCAAATTGAGAAAAAGAAATATCTTGAATGGAAAACTGAAAGAGTACCAAGTAAAATTCGAAGGCCTACATTCCCAGAGTTGTATTACCCAGATAAAATTATGATGGGAGGAATGACTGGAGCAATTTATGATGAAGATGGTTTACTTTGTAATCATAGTATTACTATATCAGTATTGTGGAAGGATTTAAAAGATGTATGGAATAGAAGCATTGAAATGAGTATTAAAAAAGATTTTGATTTAAGTAATAAAAAATACTTAAAAAGAAAAGAGCTTGAACAAAATTCTCAGAGATTTTCACTAAAATATCTTTTGGCTATCTTGAATTCGAAATTAGGTATGTATCTTCTATCAAAAGTAAGAAGAAGCCAATTAGGTTTTTATCCTGATGATCTTAAAAAGTTAAGCATAAAAATAATACCAATTGAAGAGCAAAAACAAATTGTTGAAATTGTTGATCAAATATTGTCATTAAAAAAATCCAATCCAAACGCTGATACGAGCAAACTGGAAGAGGATATTGATTGGCTTGTGTATGAACTTTATGATTTAACCGAAGACGAAATTGAAATAATAGAAAGCACATAAAAAATGCCGCACGTGATAATTGACAATCGAAGTACAAAATTGGTTGATGTAATAAATCAACAATTGGAACACGCTGATAAGGTTAAGATTGCTGTTGGATATTTTTTCCTTTCCGGGATGAAAAATATTCAAGATAAACTGATAGCTAAAGATGAAACCGGCGCATATAAAATACGCGAAGTCCGTTTGCTTATCGGTAATACAAGTTCTATTCGCACTATTGAAGAATTAGCCCGGATTCACCGGGAACCGGAACTTATTGCAAAAAAGATAGACCGGCAGAAACATATTACCCGCCGTAAGAGAAATGAGTATATTAATGAAACAGTCGAAGATGTGCGTGATTCTCTTGCCGATCTCGATCAGACGGATGAAAATGAAGCAATGATTCGTTTAATTCGCGAGATGATCGAAACTGTCCGGTTAAAAGTAAAAGTATATCTTAAGTCCAGACTTCATGCGAAAGCTTATATATTCGATGCGCGGCATCCCCAGCCTCAGTCGAAAGGAATCGCCATCGTCGGTTCAAGCAATCTGTCTTTAGCAGGATTAACCCATAACACCGAGCTCAACGTGTATGTTCATGATAACGGTGAAAACCACGCAGAATTAACTAAATGGTTCAATGAGCTCTGGAATGAAGCCGAAGATTTTAATACCGCATTAATGGAAGAGGTAGTGCAATCCTGGGCGGCGGGTCCTGTTTCGCCGTATGACGTTTATATGAAGACGCTTTATACTCTGATTAAAGACCGCCTTGAAGGCGAAGATGAAAGGGAATTTCTTTGGGAGAACGAAATTACCGAGGCATTGGCGGAATTTCAAAAAAATGCAGTGAAACAGTTGATAGGTATGATAAAAGTAAATGACGGAGCGTTTGCCGCGGATGTTGTCGGTGTGGGGAAAAGTTATATCGGCGCGGCAGTAGTTAAACATTTCGGCGTGACAAAAGGCCGTAAACCGCTCATTATTTGCCCGAAACAGTTAGATGGCATGTGGAAGCGGTATAACGCACTATATTCTCTTAATGCCGAAATTGTCCCAATGTCGCTTTTAAAGGCAGGTGAAACCGATACCGATGACTGGAATTTTCTTGTTGCCGATGACAGATATAATGACCGGGATTTTGTTCTCATAGATGAAAGCCATAATTTCCGGCATCACAACCCGCAGCGATATCAGGTTTTAGAAGATTTTTTACAAACGGGTGATAAAAAAGTGCTGCTCATGACAGCAACGCCAAGAAATAAATCCGCAAAAGATGTTTATAACCAGATAAAATTATTTCATCATAGAGACATTACCGACCTGCCTATTAATCCGCCCAATTTAAAGGAATATTTCAAAATCATACTCAGCGAAGATACTCCGGTGGATAAAGCGAATGCTATGTTCAGGTCATTATTACAGAATATTCTGGTAAGACGAACAAGGCTTCATATTCTAAAATGGTATGGTTTTGATTCAGAGACACATGAAAAGGTCGATCCGGAAAATTTTGATGATTATATATCCGGTAAAAAACGAGCATATATACTTGTGGGAGGCAAACGACAGTTTTTCCCGAAACGTGAAGTTAAGACTGTTAGTTATAACATCGATGAAACTTATAGTCAGCTTTATGCTGAGATTAGAAAGCACCTGGGTAAAGCCAGGTTTAATTATAAGGGAAGTCCTAAAAAAGGCGAAATTACTTATGCAAGATTTGCACTCTGGCATTATGTTGTTCCTGAAATACAGAAAGAAAAACCTTATAATGAGTTGCAGCGCGCCGGCATTAATTTGAGAGGATTGATGAGGGTATTATTATTTAAGCGGCTTGAAAGTAGTGTTTATGCCTTTCGTCAGACTATTTCCCGAATGATAAAGGTCCACAAAGCATTTCTTCAAAGTATTGAGCATGGTGTCCTTCCTGCCGGGGACGATGCGCAAAAGATTTTACATCATGCAGACCAATTGTCGGAAGTTGATTTAATTGAAGAATTGAAGAAAGCTACAAAAGGAAAATATAGTATTCATGACTTTGATGTTAAGCGGTTAAAAAGGCATGTAGAACATGATCGGGATTTATTCATAAAAATCTACGAACTTGTGGATGAGTCCGCTATTCCGCCTAAAAGGGACGCTAAGCTACAGAAGCTCAAAAAAATACTGGAAGATGAACCTTTAAACAGAGGGAAAGTCATAATTTTCTCAGAGTCCGCTGAAACGGTAGAATATTTGTACAAAAACATAAATCCTGATAAAAAGCCAGAGATTCAAAAAGCCTCAAGCGATCTTGATAATAAGAGCCGTCTGGTAAATCTATTTGCGCCAAAAGCGAATAATTACATCTTCAAGAAGGGCGAAAATGAAATCAATATGCTGATTTCCACAGATGTTCTTTCAGAGGGATTGAACTTACAGGATGGTGATAAGATGATAAATTATGATCTTCACTGGAATCCTGTAAAAATTATTCAACGTTTTGGAAGAATTGACAGAATTGGATCAGAGTATGATAAAATTTTTGGTTTTAATTTTTTACCGGAAACAGGATTAGATAAATATTTGAGTTTGCATGAAATTGTTCATAAACGTATTCAGGAAATTCAAGATACAATCGGAGAAGATTCCATAATATTGGATTCGAGTGAACAGATTAATAGAGAAGCTATGTATGCAATTTATGAAGAAAATATGGGACAGATATCTTTATTTGAAGAAGAGGAAGAGACATTAGATTTGAACGAGGCTGAAGAGATACTGCGGCAACTCCGTGCAGAAAATCCTGATGAATATGATAGAATAACAAAACTGCGGGACGGTATTAGGGCAGTCGTTTTCGATAAGAATGATCGTCTGTTTGTCTTCTCACAGGCGGGAAAATATAATCAGCTATTTCTTCTTGATATGGAAGGCAATATTGTTTCGCGGGATATTTCGGAAATACTTGGTAAATTAAAATTTCACCAGACTAAAGAAATTCGGGAATTACCAAAAGGTTATAATAAACATATCCAAAGAGTAAAACAATTATTTGCAGAAGAATTGAAGCATCGCTTTGCTGAGAAAAGGCATTCAGTTAGACTATCACCTGCTCAGAATTACATTATCAGTGAGTTAAGGTTGATGTTTGATAAGACTGACAATGAAGATTTGAAAGCACAAATAAATACATTTGAAGAAGTTATTCGAAAAGTGAATAGAATAGCGGTTAAAAACGAACTCAATAAGATCAAGAAAAATCAGATGACAGGACGACCGTTAATTCGAAAATTGACTGAATTATATACTCGACATAATTTACAGGAAATTTTAGACTCCCCCAGTATTAAAGACGAAAGGATTACATTACCACGAATAATTAGCAGTGAAATGATGTAGGAAACATTTATTCTAATAGAGGTGTGTACTCGAACGTAAATTAGAAATGTGCGTCTACGAATACAAAATCGTTGAGAAGTAGAATGACCGGGCAGCCCGACTTGTTCAAAGCAGACGATCCCAAACCACCAAAGAGAAAATTCAACCGGATCGCACCCGAAGCCGGATACTGCACCTTTGAGGAATTCAAAAACAGCAATACATGGCAGCAGTTAAACGTTTCGCCAGAAGAAGAAAAGATACTAAAAGGCATGATTATTGAAGGCACCCCCACAAAAGATGACTGGGAATCTATGCAAAAAACAATCAGAAGTGTTAAATATATATTTAACGGTTCATATATATCAATATTTTAATTGAAAAAAGATGTTTTTATTATTATTTTAAATTATCAATAAAAATGTTCATTATTTATCAAAAATTATTATTTAAACAGATTTCTTAATAAGGTTTTGTATTATGGGATTAGATTACGATTCTTCTCGAGATGCTTTACAAAATCTTTTAAAATGGTATGAATTACACGTCAATGATTATAACCGTAATGAAGCTACTACGCGTTTACAGTTAATTGATCGATTGCTTTTTGAATGTTT